>Ga0196970_1000214_pt1 | contig 84842 bp, 80 predicted proteins | sample S1v_513CmetaG_FD_148672 | JGI IMG/M metagenome (GOLD analysis project Ga0196970, IMG submission 148672) | Soil microbial communities from Anza Borrego desert, Southern California, United States - S1+v_5-13C | ecosystem: Environmental > Terrestrial > Soil > Desert | place: USA: California...
CCCCCCTTTCAATCGCCCCCCCCCCCCAAAAGAGCAGGTGGACTGATTATTTCCTTTACCTGTGCTGATGCTTGGATGTAGAAGCTTTCCACCCACTCGCTGCGATTGAGCGCATTCCTTTTAGTTTGCCGCCGGTTTTCGACAGCGACTGCTTTTGTCGCAGCGTTTGCATTTACCTGGATCTCCGGGGCTCAACCTGCCTCGGGTACATCGCTGCGCTTCACGGGCACGAATGACTACGTCAGCGTTCCGCACAGTCCGGCATTGAACGCCTTCCCGCTCACGATCACCGCCTGGATCAAAACGGCGCGCGTGACGAACCTCGTGGATGGCGTGATCACAAAATACTTCGATGCTTCGTTCAACGGCTATTCACTCAACATCCGTAACGGAAATCTCTATGCCTGGTACCTGCGCGGCGGAGCCAATGGGGTTCTCAGCAATCCGTTCGGGGTGGATGGCGGGTTTATTGCCGATGGCCAATGGCATCACATCGCCTTCGTAATTTCCCCTGTTTCGGGTTCGATCTACGTGGACGGCAATCTTCGCGTCACCGTCGGATGGACTGGAGTGCCCGGCCCGCCGACGGGAACCGAGCCCCTCCAGTTTGGCCGGTATCACAACTATCCCAACAGTTTCGAAGGGGAACTTGATGAGGTCACGCTTTGGAATCGCGCGCTGACAAGCGGCGAGGTGAATTACCTCAAGCATCGCGTGCTGCAGGGTTCGGAAGATGGATTGGTGGGATGCTGGCGCGCCGACGAAACGGCCGGCAGCGCAGTCAATAATTCTGCAACCAACTCTCATCACGGGGTTGCGTTGAATGGAGTTTCACGGCCTCCGTCCTATGCGGCGCTCGCGCTGCGAACGATTGCGACCAATGCCATCCGCTTCAATGGCGTGAGCGGTTTCGTGCAAGTGCCGCATTCCGCGGCGTTGAATTCCTATCCGCTCACTGCGCAAGCCTGGTTTCGAACCACGAATGCGACCCCGGTTTTCGTTGGCGTGCTGAGCAAGTATGCCGACGCCACGGGGAACGGATGGGCGATCGGAATCCAAAGTGGCCGCGTGCGCGCGTTCTATTATCGAACCCCTGCCGATTCTGCACTCGACGTGCACACCGCGCCGAGCGTCGCGGACGGCGGATGGCATCACGTCGCGCTTGTCGTGGATCCTCCAGGCGGCCGGATTTACCTGGATGGAATACTCGTGGGATCGAGCGCATGGGCCGGCACTCCTGGCGCGACAACATCGACACAACCCTTCCAAATCGGGCGTTACGATATTTCCGCAATCCACTTCACTGGCGCCATTGACGAAGTGGCAATCTGGAGTCGTGCGCTGTCTGCCAGTGAAATCCAGTTGGGCCGTAATCGTCCGCTCGTTGGGAACGAAGCGGGACTGGCAGCCTGCTGGCACATGGACGAAGGCGCTGGCACGACGACTGTTGATGCGTCAGCGAATCTCCATCATGCAACCCTTGTAAACAGTCCGGCGTGGGTTGGGTCAACGGCTTACCTTGGAGACGGTTCAACGCACCTGATTGCGTCTCCCGGCGTTCCGACATTCGCCCGGCAATTTGCCATCAGCACCGCTCCTTCCCAGAACGCATTCACCGTCAACGCCCGCGGGTTGATCCGGAGATTCCACGACTTCGCCTCGGCGCCGGCGGATCAACTTGTGACGAATCGGCTGCAAGCTGCGTTACGGGTTGCCGGCACGGGTGCGCCCATCGAGATTCAACCCGCGAGCTCGGCTGTGGGTGCGTTAATGCCGGCCTATAACGCTTCGGCGCCGCAGCCGTTGAGCGCTGGAGTTCTCGCGCAATCCAGCGTCATGTCACTGTTGCCACAGCCAGGAGTTCAGCTCGATTCCGTGAACCTGCTGTATGAAGCGGTGGTGACGCTATCTCACAACGCGAATGGGAGCGCATTTGTGGTCGATGGGTCCGACACAACGCAACCAACGCGTTTGCTGCACTTCAATGGTCATCTCATGCATGGGCCTGTTGACAGCATCTTCACCAACCTCGCGGTGCCGCCTTCGCTGGCGGCGGCCTTTCCACCGACGCATCAGCGCCTTTCCATTCAGATTTCCGCGAACGGCGGGTACCTGGTCCTTGCGCCAGCCGTTCGTTTTGGTGGTCCGGCGTTTCTTGTTGACCTTGGGGTGAATGGCACTGCGACCAACGTCAGCGGCGCGTTCAATCTTGCATCGGCCGAGCAGTTCTTTGAAACGGCTGGCGTGCGTTATCGTTTGCCGGGATTGCAGCTGCATTCGGGGGGCGCCACTGCGGGCCGCATTGAAGCGTGGTTTCCAACGGGGTTTGGGATGCAGACGACGACGAATAGCCGCGTGCATTTTCCGTTCGCCACCCGAACCAATATTGTCCTGACCGGCAGCCTTGTTCCCACAGTTGCATCGATTTTCTTCACCGCAGCTTCCTACAACACGGATTTGCTCTGGTTTTCCGAGGAAACCAAGCCGCTGCTGTTCGGTGCAACGCAGGTGGAATGGCGCATTCCGCAGGGCGAATTCCATGTCGCGCAAGCGGAGTCGGTTCAGTTCGTTCGCCAGCAGGAGGATCGCCAGCTCAGCGATCTGCGCGGTGTCCTGGTGGAGCCGCTGGCGGGCGATCGCGTTTCGAATGACGGTTATTACCGCAATGCGGTTGCCGTTCCTGGCGCTCCGCTGCTCGTCCGACCCGGCCCCCACGGCGCCGCTCTGGTGACCCTGCAGGTCGACTTGCAGGAGAACGAGTATCGGCCGCACTTTCCGTATCTCAATCGCAACATTGCCGGACATCTCCCGATGATTGACGGCGCGCTGGTTGTCACGAACGATTTAATCGACACGGCCTCGAGTTACGTGCTGCTCGCGGGACCTGCGCCAATTCCGTATGCGCGCGATTGCTCGCCCGAGGCGGGATGCTCTGTGTTTCCGACAATTGGCTTGCAGGTGCTGAATTTCACGGGTCCGCCGGGACATTTTGGGCTGCCTGAGTTCACATTCACACAGGACGGCGGGCTGCTCGCGTATGGATCGATTCCGCCAACCAACCTGACGTGGGGTTTCATTGGGAGCGCCACTTACGCCCAGCGCACTTCTGATGTCCAGCAAGGCGCCTATCACATTGCCGGGACGTTCCTGCGAGGCGACCAAACGGTGTTGCCCGCAGTCCAGCGTCCCGGGGCGCTGCTCTTCTCAGGCTGGGGTAATGCAACGAACCTCAATTATGTCGAGCGTCCGGGGACACCTGCTTACGCCAGCGGTTTCGGCAACTACGCTGGATTGAATTTCCGCGCACCCGCGCAGGGCCGCAGCTTCATTGCAGGACAGGACACCGGTTCTTACCCGCTGACGCCCCGGTCCAAGTACTATGCGCGATTCGGCGGAGTGAGCGGCATTCATGAATCGGCGACGTTTCCGTCCACGATGACCCTTTACGGATACGCCTTCAGCTTCACGAGTTATCGGCTGTCGTATCTGGACAGCGAGAATTGGGAGTCCAGGACGGACGGAGTCATTTCCCTGCCGCATCCTTCCAATTTTCCGGTGGAATTTGAGAGAATGAAGTTTCTCTGCCGCGGCAACCTGGATTCGGCGCGCCTTCCCGCGAACATTCCGGCGAAGCAGATGGTTTATTGGAACACCGCGATCAAGCCTCTCAGCCTGCAATTCAAACCGCGGGCCGGCAATGCATGCAGCCTGACGGAGCGGTATCTGGTGCTGGGAGTGGAAACCAAACTGCCGTTCATCCCGCAGGCGTTTCACACGGCGCTCGGGTTCAAGAATAATGGCAATCTGACGACGCTGGCGACGGGTGTGGAAGGGGTGGATTCGCGGTTCCCTGTTCCTGCGCAGCTCCACCTGCAGGGCCCTGGCGGCAGCACCTATCCGCTCACCACTGCAGCGGCCGGATACTTCAACAATTGGGAAACATCCGGGCGGCCGGAGGCTGGCTTCTACAGCCTCGTGGGTCGCATCCGCGTGCCGTTCTTCCGCGATACCAAGGTGCATCTGCACGTCACGCCGACGAGTCCGACGAACTCGCAAATCTCCATCATGGGCGGATGGCCATCGGAGGAAGGCATCACCGCGAATCGCGGATGGCGCAGCGGCACGCAGGATTACTTCAACACGCCCGGGTTCGATCCGCAGCACGATGCGTGGCCTGGCGGGGCAGTGGCTGCGTATCGGAATTCACCCGACGAAAGTTTCCGGCCGCGCGCGCAACGCAATTGGATCGATGTTGCCTTGTTCGATTATCCGCTCACCTGGAATCCCGTCTTGCGGCAGTTTTCCAGCTTTGTCGATTCGCCCGTTGTATTGCCAGTCATCGATGTCGACAGCCGTCTGAAGGAGCTGACTCCCGGAAAGGTCGACCTTGATTTCGCGCAGGATCTCAACCTCCAGCTTCCGCGCATCAAAGTCCTGGATTTTGCAAACGACGCGTTAAACGAACTTAATGGGCCGTTAAATTCCGTGTCGAACGCGATTCGCGCCCAGCTCGGTTCGGCATTGAATACTGCGGGGCTGACCTCTGGATTTCGGAGCCTGCAAAATGCGCTGCGCGAGAATTCGGAGGGTTTCTTCCGCCCTGTGCTCGAACCCGCGCTCGATCCCGTTGTAAACAGCCTTTACAATGCCCTTTCTGCCGAGCTGGCCGTTAGCAAAGCAAACCTTCTCGCGAAGGCTCCTGCCATTGTGACCGCGAGCAGCAACGGCCTGCAGAATGCAGTGCGTGACCTGAACGGAACGATCGGGCAGGCGAATTCCATTTTCGGCCAGCTCAACCGCGCGCTGCAGGATGCAGATGACACGCTCGGGTTGTTCATTCGCGTTCTGGAGAAGGACAGCGGGGGCAAACGTCATGTCGTGCGCGCGATCATTCAAAAACTCGCGGCCGATCAGGGCCCCGTTCTCGGCTTTGCGGCAGGTTTGGCGGATTCCCTGGTGAACGGCCTTTTGAGCGACCTGGAACCGACGCTCGCCAAGGTTGAAGGCGAACTGCGACAACTCCGGAACGAGTTCAATCAGGTCCGAATGCAGGTCGGCGGGCTCGCAGCCGACAATGATTTTGCCGAGGCGCTGAATCGGGCCAACCACACGGCTGCCACTCTTGGCAGCTACACGCAGCTTGCCGCGGCTACGCTCTCGAATCATCTCGCAGCGGTTGTCGGGCCGGCCGGCGATTACTTCATCGCTGATCCTGCGCGCGCCAGGCGGGAAATTCGTGAACGACTCGTGGTTGCGTTTCTCAGTTCACAGGTGTCTTCGGATTACCAAACGACACTGCGTCAGTTTCTTTACGACAAGAATTTCCTCCTCGACCAGTTGATGGACGTCCTCTTTGACCAGGTCAACCGATCGATCCGTGATGGGCTCAGTTCGCAAATCGCCGGCGCGACGGATGGATTGTTCCAGAACATGAAGGGCGGCGGCCTGTTGAGCGGCTCACTGTTGTCGGCAAAAATTCGGGGCGCGCCCACGTTTGAGGGCGACTCGCTCCGAAAGATTCATCTCGATTCCGAGATCGAGATGAACATGCCCGACTCGATGAAGTTCATGGCTTACATGGACATCAAGGAACTCAATTCGCAATCGACTGCACTGAGCTGCATTCCCTCGGGCGCTCCGGCGGCGGAAGTGACGCTGGGGGCGAAGGATATTCCGCTCGACTGGCTCGGCGTGAGTGGCGGGACCCCGTTGACCCTGAGCATCGAGGCGCGATGGACATTGCAAAGCGGGGCTGTGCTGGGTGTGGGCGGATCGCTCGAAGTGAAGGGGAAGGTCGGGTTCAAGGGAGTCAGTCTGAACGATTTCGGCGCGTCGCTTGCGATTGGCCAATTGGAAAATTACTTCGCCGCAAAGGCGGGCGCCACGGTGGTGATCCTTGGAATACCCGTTGATTTTACGGCCGGCATTTTTGCGGGAAAGTCCTGTTCCATCGATCCGCTTGTGTTCATCGATCCCGAGGCGCCCAAGGTCTTGATCGTCGCGATCTCCGACTTCAGCGGGATCTATCTGCAGTTCGGCGGAGGGTTATCATTGTCCGAGATCCTCTTTGGAACATCCAGCTGCCTGCTGGATATCGGGGCCAATGTGACGAGCGCGTTGTATTACCAGGGTGGTCCCGCGCTTGGCAGCATCGGTGGCCGCCAGAAAATCACGGTGAACGTGGACCTGATCTGCATCATCAGCGCGTCGGCCGAATGGGCGACGGCGTTCCGGCTCGACAGCATCGGACGGTTGACGCTGCAGGGTGAAGCGCGCCTGTGCGGAAAAATTGGCTGGTGCCCTGTCTGTCTCAAGGCATGCAAGTCTCTGACCGTGACCGGCACGATCGGCGATGGCGGCATTGATTACGAAGTGGATTTCTAACCGTGCGATGAACGCGATCCGAAAACCGAATGCAGTGCGACAGTGGATGGCCTCAAGGGTCAATTTTCCGGGGCTGGTTCATTGGTTCTCCGCCCTTCTCCTTTCGATCGTGTGCGTGTTGAACGGATCAGCGCAAACGCCGCTTTCAAATCTCCTGTACACCGCCGGCACAACCATCAACAGCGCCGGGCAGGAACGCAGCTACATCGTGCTGGATGCTGTGGATGGAGTCGCCGCCCGCGGCAAGCGATTTGCAGTTTACGGAAAAGCCGGAAACCCGGCGGCTGCCGGGACTTTCACTTTGCGCGGGATCATGGCGCGGCAGACTGCAGCTCCGGCAATCAACAACCTCCTGAATCAATCCGTTGCGCTCGGGCAGAATCTTTCGACTTTGAATGACGCGCTTGGATTCCTGCTGCGCGATGTTCCAGGAATAACCAACCAAACTCCGGCGCAAAAGATCGCGACCGCGACCGCGGCGGCAGCCACAGACGCGGATCTCGATGAGGCGCTTCACCTGCTGGGAACGGGCAATCCTGGAATGCAGCTTGTGCTGGGTCGTGCGTTCACGGAAGTGATTGCGTCGACGACAACCTACGAGCTGCGTGAATTGGATCCTGTGACCGGCGCAGCAGGCGATGTCGCGGGACGTGTCACAGTTACGCCTGGAGCCGTCGTCGTGCTTCCCGCGCCGGGCCGCCCGTTCCAGGTGATCACCAATGATCCGAGCGATCACCTTCGTGTGCGCCTGCGCTGGGGCACGCCGCCAGAGCTGCGTCGATTGTCGGTGTTGAACTCTGGCTTTGATGTCTGGCGCATTCCACGTGCTGCGGCGGAAGCGGCTAATTTTCATCTCACACCGCCTGCATCTGCTCAGCTCTTGAGCAATCCCAACTTCGCGCGGGCGAATCGCGGCAGTGTGGTAACCACCACGGATTACGGAACAGGCAGCGGGCCGGGTCATGCCGATGATCCCAGCGATCGCGTGACCTATTTTTTCTCGGACGATGGACGGAGCACGAGCAGCACGTTCACTGATGGGCAGGAGTTCTATTACTTCGTGACTGCGCGCGATCTGCTCGGGCGGCCCGGTTTTGTTTCACCGGCGGGACTCGCGCGGGCGTGCCGTAGAATTCCTCCGGGTCCTGCCACGGATGTGCGCGTGGAGAACGCGGTCATTCCCGGATCGACGAACCTGCCGCGATTGCGGGTCTTGTGGCAGCAGAACACAAACGCCGCGGATCAGGTGCATCAGTATTGGGTTTATCGATGGATCAATCCGTCCGCGATGTTCACCAACGAATCCCGCCCGTTCAGCAACCGCATTGCTGTGGTTACCCATGCGGCGGGAACGATGCAGAACGCGTTGCTCGACAACACGCCTGGCGCGTTTACCGCCCCCGGTCTGAGCAACAGCTGGTATACGGTCCGTGCGGCAAGCATTGCTGCATGTGATCCGTTGCTGTCGCCACACGCCGGCCCCGCATGGGGGGTGTTGCGGCAGCGCGAAGGTCCGCCTGCGACCACGGGAACCGTCGTTGGCAGTTGCGGCACTCCCGTCGTCGACTTCCAGGGTTTCGGGACGAACAGCAGCATTGGCGAAACCCAAACCATTCGCCTCAGGCTGACCTGTGTGCGGCGCGACCGGGGGATCGCATGGGTGATGTTCAACATCACCAACATCGTGAATTTTGAGGAGCGCACCATTGGACCGCTCTATTTCCCGCCCGACAGCGACACACTGCAGTGGGACTACGATTCGCCTGCGCTGATCTCGAGCCAGACGCGGACGATCCAGATCGGCTGTGTCGCAGGCACCGCCTATGACAGCGTTTCGCGCGAGGCGATGGCTGTGGTGAGCTATCCCTTCCCCGCAAACCAGCAGCGCGAAGTCATCTTCTATGCGGGCCAGCTTTTATCGACGGTGTTGAACTCAGCGGATCCCCTGTACGTGGCATTCAATGGGCGGCAGACACAATGCCTGCCTGCCAGCAGCGTTGTGCCAGATGCCAGCGGGATGGTCGCGATGCGGTTCAACTTCGGCGGCAACCCAACCGCGCTGATCCAGGCGCTAAATGGAAATACATGGACCGATGTTGCGGTGGTGACGCCTGAGCCGGACGGCGTTTACTGGGTTTCGTATCCTGCGTGTCTTGTGGGACCGGTGCCTCCATTTCGAGCGTGCGTGGTGAATCTGCCGGACGCGGGCGATTGCCCGGAACACATATCGGCTGCCGCGGATTCACAGCCGACCGCGATCCTGCGGATACGCTTCCGGCTGACGTTGCGCACTGCTGAGTATCGCGTGTATCGGCGCGTTGACGAGGGGCCGTTAACCCTCTTCGCGCAGGGCGCGGCGTTGTATGACCCTGCCAACCTGGGAAAAATCATTGAAGCGAAGGATGAAGCCATGCCACCGAGCGCGGCACGCTTATGCTATTTCGTGCAGCTTCTGGATCAGCATGGAAATGGCAGTCCCTTGTCGTTCATTGGTTGCAAGAATGTGAAGCCCGGAAAAATTCCGAGGCCGGTACTGGCCGAGCCGCAACCCATCGGCAATGTCACCAATCCGCAGGTTGTGTTGAACTGGTTCTGTCCGACAGCGGGGGTGTCGCGTTTCCAGTTCAAAGTGGCGCGAGCTGACCAGCCCTCGGCCGGGACCAGCAGCGGATTGATCAGCGCCAGCCTCAAGCCTTACGCAGCCTACAAGGCGGCCAGCGCGTTTGCAGGACTGCTCGCGGGGCAGCTCAAGTACATCTCGTTCACCGAGGCGCATCTTACCCCGCTGATTGGAGCGGCCTTCGGGCCGGGGCCGCAGTTCACGATCACCGCGACCGTGCTGCCGAATCTTCCCTATGACATTTCTGTGGCGCCCGTCGACGAGCAGGGAAAGGTGCTGGACAGCGCAACGTCAGAAGTCTGGCGGTTCACATGGACTCCGCCCGTGGTGCTCGCAACCGTGCCGTGGCCGCAGCGGCCGCTTCCGCCCGCGCAGGACTTTGATGTTCTCGAACCCGGCGAGAGCCCTGATTTCTGGCCGCGGGTCGCCGCGACGGCGTTTCTTGATTTTCAAGGGGCGCACGAAGACAAACTTCGGCCGGTTGGAATTCGGATTGGACGCATCGACAACAGCCTGAACCCTACGCCGAATATTGGCACAACCAACTTCATCTTCTACAACGGTGCGAATTCCATTCTCAATCCCGATCCCCACATGGGCCTGTTCCGAAGCAAGTCGCGCGACGCATCGCGTGCAAACGAGCCATTGCTCCCGCTTGTCATTTACAGGCAGCAAGTAACCAATGCGCTGTTCCCCAGAGTGTCGGGAGATGTCGTGCAGGTTTCCCCGATGATTGAGCGGATTCCATGGATCAGCATTTCGGGTGGGCGCACGGTGATCATTCCGGACAGGTTGTTTGTGCTGCGGGGCGAGACGTATAACGACCATTCGTATTATCTGTTGTACGTGCGCGATCAGCAGCCCGTGCTGGCTGGGGCGCGCTACGCGTATTTCGTCGTGCGGTTCGATCGCCAGCGTGAAGTGCAGGAGATCATTCCCGCCGGCGAGATTGAACTCCCGCTCAATCCATTGAATGGGAACTGACGTGAAAACCCTGAACTATAACTGGCGCCTTGATGCCCCGCGGCTGTCGCTTTGTTTCGCCGCTGCATTGGTCGCACTGTTCTTGCCGCCGCTGTCTGCGGCTCCGTTGGTGTATGAAACGGCGGATGAGTTTCACGCTTCAGGTGATCTCAATGGCGATGGCCTGGCGGACGTGCTCGTTCTCGACAAGGCTACGGGCAACGTCCGAGTCGGACATCATTCTGGAGCCGGTGTGCTGACATGGTCGGGGCCCATTGCCAGCGGGGTGGAATCGGTGGGGGCACTCGCGATTGGCCGGTTTACTGCAACCAACCGGGAAGCGATCGCGGTCACATCCCCGACGCTGAACCGCGTGCAGCTCATGACCGTTTCAAACACGGTCGGGATTGTCACAAGCATGAGCCCGTCCCATCCCGGAACCACGCTTCTCGTTGCGCTCGATTCGCCTTATGGACTGGCCGATGATCGCGATTGGCTCTCGGCCGGATCTCATGACCCTGGCATCATGCTGCTGGATCTCTTCGCGTTTCTGGCTGATGGGATCGCAACGTTCAGTGACCAGATTGCGGCGGAAGGTTTTCTGGATTCGGGACGGCTGTTTCGGCGGAGCCCAGGCGATATCTCGCTTGTGGCAGCGATGCGCCGGGGCAGCAATGACACGTTCGTCGCTTACGCCTTTACGAATACGGCTGCTCCCGTGCTGGTGCGATCCAATCTCCCGGCGGGAAGCGAATTCGTGTATGGCACCTTCCACAACGAACCCCACCCGCGCGTGCTGTTTTTCGTTCCGGGCCAGTCCAACGTGATGGTTCATTCAATTGTTGCGTCGCCTGGCGGTTTCCAATTTGGGCCAGGCACCGCCAGCGCGTTTCCATCCGCCGTTCAGCAGATTTTCATCGTGGAGGAAGCCACGAACAGCATGGCGGTGGTGAAATTCGGGAACGGGGTCGCGGGCATGCGCCCGAGCGCAGGCGGCCTGCTGGAAACGGTCTACCAGTTTGGCAGCGGCACCGCGACGAATGTGAATGCAGTGGTCGGGCTTGGCACGGGCCGATTTGCAGTCCTCTCCCGCAATTCCAATTCTGTGAGCTCGGTTTCGGCCCAGGTGTTTTCGCGCGTGGGAACGAACTATGTGGCACAAGCGACGACGCCGTTGCCATCCATCACGACAAGCTCAACGCGCGGGAACGTTTGGCTGTTTCAGGCTGAACCGTTTCTATCGAGTGCCGCGAACATGATTGGATCACTCGCCGCCCCGGTTTGGAGCAGTGGAGTTATTGGCTTCCCGGGTTCGCTGTCGGTGCGTGTCGAGGCCGACACCGGCACTGCAACAGGGCTTGGAAATCCGGCCACCAACAACTTTGGCGCCCCACCGGCGGGCACCGGGTACGTCCTGGCCAATCAGTATCGACCCGACATTTCGTTTTTCGGGTACGCGCCACCGCGAACCGTCGTGCCGTCCGTAATCACGATTTCTCCGCCGCCTGGCAGCTATGGTCCGCCGGTTCAAATCTCGTTTGGAAAGCATAACGCGGCGGATGAGGTCTTTTATCGGATCAATTTGAACGGCTGGCAGAATTACACCGCGCCGTTTGCTCTCACCAACGATGCTGCGATTGAGTATTACGGCCAGAACCTGTCAGGGGAGCGGAGCACAATTCAGCTCGCAAGTTACGACCTGGGAAGCACCAATCCTCCAGCCGAGCCGTTGATTGATCTTGATGGCGAATCAGGGACCAACACGCCGCCCGTGCTGAGTACGAATTTCCTGCAAATCTCGGCAAGCGGCACGGTGTTTTACAGCCGTCGTTCATCGCTGGCTCAACTCTCGGGTTTTCAGGGTCCATCGCCGTACCTGTCGTTTAATCAAGGGCCGTTCAGCGGACCGGGCTTCACCTACCTGCACCTCGAGAACTTTGAGGACTCTGCGTTCAATGTGCCCGGCGCCTCGGCAAGTGGCGGATGGATCGTCTCAGGTGTGGGTGCCGATTCTTCGGACCCGGGCGGACGGTCCTACTACTCAGCCGGCCAGACGACGCTCACGATTACGTTTAATCGGCAGGCGCTAGGCGGACGGCTGCCGACGCACGCGGGCATTGTCTGGACAGACGTAGGACAGGGTTCAGGAGTATTTGGAAACGGGAATGTGACTTTCACGGCATTGGATGCGAACGGCGCCTCGTTGGGAACACATTCGGGTTTTGGATTGGGAGATTTTCAAACGGGTGCAAGCCAGGGCGAAGACCGGTTTTTCGGGATCGTAAATTCCGGCGGCATTTCAAGCATCACGATCTCGATGCCTGGAAGTGGCGATTGGGAGGTCGATCACCTGCAGTATGGGCATGTCGACACAAACGTTCTGCATGGATCCATCTGGGCGATTAATTTGGATGGAAGCGGAGAAACCTTTGTTACGCGGGGTCACAAGCCGCGCGTCAGTGATGACGGCCGCAGAATGGTTTTCCTGCGCGGTGATCTCTGGCTTCGTGATCTTCAGACTGGAATAGAAACGCCGTTCTTCACAAACGCGAATGCATCGATCGTTGGGTTTGACTGGCGCCGTTCGCAATCAGACGTTGTGTTTGATTATGGCTGCAGCATTTGGACACGGTCGCTGGGCGGGAACGTGAGTTCCGTGCCGTTTCCCACCGACTGTTTTGCTGACGCGCCTGTAGCCAATCCCGCCAACGATCGCCTCGCCTATCACGTGCTGGGGCCAAACGGTCCGCCGGGGATTCACACGACACCGCCCAATTGGAGCGCGCCCACTCTGTTGCCGCTGCCGGTTCGCGGTTGGCGCTGGCCTGCATGGTCGCCGGATGGCGGGAGTCTCCTGATCGCAGATGGTGAATTCAGCACGATCGAAAATCGTGGGACGAACCTTTGGATCGTCAATGGCGACGGCAGCAATCTGCGGCAAATCACAGCGCTATCGGCGCCGGGGGATGGATTCCCAAGAGGGGCAATTTGGAAACCCGACGCAACCTGCCTCGTTGGTTCGGGACGGATCGGCGGCACTAATGGCTTGTGGGTCATTCCGTTGGCAGCGAATGGCGAAGCGTGTCACTGCCTGCCGCGCCTGTTGCCAACGTCGCCAGGGGATCCAATCGACTTTGCGGGTTCCATCGTGGTCGCGCAGGTTCCGCAGCCCGTTGCGAATTCAGGGTTATTCATCCGGCTGGAGCCGAACGCGGCAGTAGTTTATTGGAGCACCGATTTCGAAGGATTCACGCTGGAGTATACCACCAACCTGCACAACGCGAGCTGGACCGCGTTAACCGGCCCCTACTTTTTGAATGGCGGTTATTACGAATATCGCGAACCGCGTTCCTCCCTGGCTCACACCAGGTATTTTCGGCTGCGTTATTCCGGCGTGATGATTCTGACGCCAGCACAACCCCAGCTTTCATTGCAATCTGCGGGCAGCCAGAGCGTGCTGAACTGGCCGCTCGCCTACGCAGGCTTCGCCGTTGAGGTTGCAACGAACCTCGCCCCGAACGCGGTGTGGCGTCCGTTGCCGGGCCCTTACGCCATCACGAACGGAGTGTTTGAAGTGCGGAGAAATGTACGCACGAATGCCGCGGAGTACTACAGGCTGAAGTGGTGAGGCATTGAACAGAAGCGCGGGCTTCAGCCTGTTTCTGTGTGAAAGATAAGGGGCGCATCTCATTTTTTGAGGAGCTGATTGGGAAGGTTTGTGATATAGGCGATGGACATGAGCAACTGCTGTGTGAAATCGGTTCCTCCCGACAGCAGTTTGAAGGCGTTTGGCCAGCCGTTATTGGATTGGCAAAAACGCCTTGTCGCCGGCCTGGACCGGAGCATCGATGACCAGGGCCACACGTTGGGCCACATCGAGGAAGAAATCGCACGCAGAACGCGTGATTTGGAGCGCACCGTCGCCGAAGAGGTTGCGCAGAAGAAAGTCGACACGGCACCGCCTCTCTGTCCGGTCTGCAAAGCCAAACTGACCCGCCTCACACATGGTCACAAACGCACCATTCAAACGCGCTTTGGTCCCATTACCATCCAGCGCAGCCGCGGCTGGTGCCGCAAATGTGAGGAGTGGCGTTTTCCCGCCGACGATCTGCTCGGCATCGCCGAGGGTGGTAGCGCCTCTCCTTCCGTGCAGGAAATGGCGGCGCTGGTGGGCAGCAAGATGCCGATCGCCGAAGCAAGCGCCGTCATGGAACGGCTGACCGGAGTGGAATTGCCGCCAGCCACACTGCACCGGGAGGCTGCCCGGCAGGGAAAACGCGCCCAAGACCTGCGCGATCAACTCGATGCTGCGATGCAGACCGCCCTTGGAACGGCTCAGAAGGTGCGTGGTACCGAGGACGGCAAACCCTTTACCCTCGTCATAGAGATTGACGCCTGGAACATCCGGGAACGGGATGAGTGGGGCCAGACGGAGCAAAGGACCCGGGCCGGACAGAAGCCGGAAAGATGGCATTGGGTATATGCAGCGACGTGCTTTCGCCTGGAGGACCGGATCACCAAAGGTGAGCGGGCGGTCATTTGCAGCCGTGGCACGGTGATGACGCGAATGGGTATCGATGCATTGAAAACGCAACTGTGGGCCGAAGCGATGCGGCACGGTCTTGGACAGGCAGCGCGCGTGGTGGTGATTGCCGATGGAGCCATTTGGATCTGGAACCTGGTGGAAGATCGCTTTGAAGGCGCCGTGCAGCGGCTGGATCTATTTCATGCCAAGCAACACCTCTGGACAGTGGCGCAAACGTTGTATGCGGATGAGCCAGAGAAGGCGCAGGCATGGATCAAGCCGCTGTTACGCGATCTGGAGCGTGACCGCGCCCAGAGAGTTATCTCGAATTTGGAAAGGGAGTTGCAGAACCTGAGCGGCAGCGATCGGGACAAAGTGGAAAAGGAGATCAATTACTTTGGATCCAATCTGGATCGGATGCGTTACCGTGAGGGCGGCAAACGGGGCGAACCGCTGGGCAGCGGCGCGATAGAATCGACGTGCCGGCAATACCAATGTCGATTCAAACGTCCCGGGCAGTTCTGGACCCGTGAGGGAGATGAAGCACTGATGTGCTTGGAAACATTTTGGCGCAATCGCAGATGGGCATCCCTGTTCCCTCATTCCGCCCCACCTGACCTTTCCAGAAACTGAGATGCGCCCAAAGATAAGCCACTTGCGAAAATTGGCTTGCGCACTTCCCAGCTCCGCGTCCAAGCGCGCGAACTAACTCACCAGCCTCAAGTGGCGAATTCTGAAAACGGCGCCTTGGGGCTCGTTCGCGAGGCATTCAATCTCCCATCCGTGCGCCAGGACAATCTGCTGCACAATGGCGAGGCCAAGGCCCGTTCCCTTCTGATGCGTTGTGAAGTATGGCTTGAAGATTTCGCTGCGGCGCTCTGGCGGAACACCGGGTCCATTGTCGCGCACTTCGAGGCTCGCCTCCGAACCTCCTTGTCTTTGTGAGCTGATCTCGATCTGCCCGCCGTTGCCCAGCGCCTGGACTGCATTCAAGACGAGATTAAACAACACCTGTCGCAGCATCTGCTCGTCCGCTTCGATTGTCAGCGGCTCCCCCTTCACTTCGAGCCGGATGCTTTTTTCCTCGATATCGTAGTTCAGCGCGCGCGCGACTTCCTGTTGGACCGACTGCAGGGCAACGGGTGTTCGGCGCACTTCCCGAGGACGGGAGTAATTGATGAACTCGTTAAGTTGCGCGGTCACCTTGTCCGTTTCGTCGATGATCGCGCGGGAACGTTCCCGCGTGTCGGTGGAAACGTCCTGCTGTTTTGAAATCATCTGCGCCATGCCGCGGATGATATTGAGCGGGTTGCGCGTTTCATGGGCCAGCCCTGCTGCGGCGAGATTCATCTCCTTGAGGTGCGTGTTCATCTCGCTGGCCCTGACCAGGCGCACCTGCAGTTCGGAAGACTTGAAAAGATTCCGCCAGGTCAAAGCCGCGCCCAATACCGAGATGCCGGAGAAAAACACAATGATCGCCCGCATGACTCGATCGTAGTGAATCAGTTCCAGGTAGCTATCAGTGGAAATAGCGATAATGAGGCCGTGCAATTCGCGGCGCTGAATTGCTGCCTGGTATTCCGCTTCGTTCAGGCCGCGCGCCCAGAACGGACGGCGGGGCGGCCGTTCACGCGGTCCTTCCTGGTCTCGACGTGTTTCCGTTCGTTCCTTGTCACCACTGCGCTGGTCATCGGAATCCGAATCGGATCGTCCTTCGCGACGTCCGCGGCCGCCGCGAAAACCGTCGGGAGGCGGGTTGTTTGTGAGATCACGAAAAGGAGGGACCACGACGGTGGGTGCGGCGTTGGTTCCTTCGTGTGTCACCGGCACCCCGGCCACCGCGAATTCCATTGTCACCGCTCGTTGACTCCAAAGGCCGCTGACCGGCAGGACGGTGTCCCGATTTAATTCGATGGTCGGCTTGCCCGCTGCAGCCAACGGCTCGTTCGCGGCGTTGAGCAGCGCAATCCATACGATTTCGGTGGAACGCGTAAGGCGGTTGGTTCGGTCATTGACGAGTTCCTTCAACACGGGTTCCAGCCGGTCGGACAGAACCACTGCGCGATATTGGAGGCCGCGGATGAATGCCCCGAGAGTATCCGCCACTTCCCGTGCCCGGCTCTCGAGCCCGGTTTGCGCGACCTGCTTGACTCGCCGGTGCTCCGTGATCTGCCAAACGATGACAATCGTCCAGAACGCAAAGAGCAGAGCGTAAACGAGCAGGTTGCGGCGGGGATGATGCATGGCTGGAGAGGGGTCCCTATGGAGTCTTCTTCACGGGGACGCGCTCCAGGAAACGATCCAATTCCTCTTCGGAAATCGACTTGTTGATGAGCGGATGTTTTCCCTGTTCGCGGGTGCTCAGGGCAGCAAGCTGGCCTGGAGCCTCCACAATGTGCGGGGTCAGGAAGATCAGGAGTTCCGTCTTGGTGCCAGCTGTGGTTTTGCGTTTGAAGAGATTTCCGAGGATTGGAATATCGCCAAGAAACGGCACCTTGCTTTCATTCGACGCCTTGTCGCTGGCCATCAATCCGCCGATGACGACAGTCTGCCCGTTGGGCGTGATCGCAACTGTGTCGGCGCGGCGGATATCGATCGCGGGCGCGTTGACGCCCGCAGAAATGGGCACCGACACGTTCGGGTTGAGCTGGGATGTTTCGGGGGAAATGATCATCTGGACCATGCCGTCCGAGGTGATGTATGGGGTGACCCGCAGGATGATTCCAATCGAGGTATAGGAGACGCCATTCTGCTGGGCACCGAGTGCAGTGAAGTTGACGCTCGTGATCAATGGAACATTCTGGCCGATTTGAATTGTGGCAGGCTGGCGGTCGCGGGCGAGAATTGAGGGCCGCGAAAGCAACTGTGCCTTGCCCGCCTGTGCGATGGCGCGAAGCGTTGCCTGGAAGTCGCTGCCGAGGATCTGGTAAACGCCGGCGCCGGGTGTTTGCGACCCAAGCGCTGGAACCGCCTGGCCGGGGCCGACCGGGAAAACGTTCGTGACAATGCTGTTCAGCCCATTCGCGCCGAAGACCGTCGCGAGATTGTTCGTCATTCCATTGCCGATGTTCTTGCCATACGCGCCTTCGATTCCGATGTCACGGCCTTCGGTATGTTGCACCTCAAGGAATACCACCTTGATAAGAACCTGCGGCCGCGGAACGTCGAGATCAGCGAGGACCTGCCGGATTTGTTCGATCGTGCTTTCGTCGCCGATGACAACGAGATTTCCGGAATCATCGATCGACACCTGAGCGGCGCCGACCTGGTTGTTTGGGGTGTACTGGCCGGCGGCCCGGGCGCGATTGGCCTGGTTGCCGCCCTGGCCGCCTCCACCGAAGCCGCCAAACCCGCCAAAGCCACCCTGGCCTTGAGCGTGAACAGTGAACGTGGCGAGGCAGCAAGCGAAGAAGCCGGCAAGGCAGCGCAGAGTTGAGGGTCGATTCATAGTGTTAAGTTTACCGAGTGGGCGGTGAGAATTACCGCAGACTCCCGCCAAGATTACCGCCGCCGCCTCCCCGGCCGGTGCCGGTGCCGAAGCCCTGGTTGTTCTGGTTGTTGAGATTCTGCTGAATCCGTTGCTGGAATGGACTGTTCTGGCTGTTGCGTGCGTTGCGAGCCGTTGTAGTTCCAACCGTGTCCTGGAGCACCGAGAGGACCTCATTCGGATCGGCGTTGTTGATGCGGAAGACCTGCATGCGCTGGGCTTTGCCTGGTTGATCGAGCTGATCCACCATTTCGGTGATCTGCTCCATCAGATCCTTGGTAGCCGTCACGACGACTGTCGAGGTGCGGGCATCAGCAACAGCAAGAACTTGATTTCGCTTGCGGATGCGGTCGGACTGCGGATTGGCGCCACCGGCCTGATTGCCGCGACCTCCTCCTCCGCCGCCAAATGCGGCTGCAAAGCCTGCGAACCCACCACCCCCACCACCACGTCCGCCGCGATTCCCAAACCGAATCGGTGCCTGCGCTGTTCCCGTCTGATCGGGAAACAATCCCGAGAGCAGTGTTGCCATTTCAGTGGGATCCGCGTGGCGCAACCGGAAAACCTTCACCTCGGTGACATCCTCGGCGCTGGAATCAATTGCCGAAATGATTTCCACTAGGTGACGAATGTTCGCCTGCGTGTCAGTGATCACGATGGAATTCCCGGCCTGGTTCGCGATGATCCGCGCGTTGGATGATACGAAAGGCGAAATGTCACTGACGAGTTGGGCTGCCTCGACGTAGCGGATCGGAATGATCTGGGTGACCATTTCGTCGTTGTTCGGAATGGACTCGGGCGTGTTGCCAACACGGACCGGGTTGCTCAGCATCGCTGTGCTCTTGTCCATGATCTTCAACGTGCGATTGCCGCTTCGCACCGCTGCATAGCCATTGCGATTCAAGACCGAATTCAAAAGGTCGACGGCTTCGTCGCGGGTCATTGGCTGGCCGCTGATGACATTCACGGTTCCACTCACGCGGGTGTCGTATTCGATGATGAATCCCGCAGCTTCGCTCAGGTGGTTCAGCACGAGTTCGATGGGCGCATTGCGGAAGTTCAGTTTCAATCCGCCGTTCGTGCTCACGATCCCCTGCGGCGGCTCTGTTTCCGCTGCCGAGGTGTTTGCGGCGGGCGCGCTGGGCGCCTCCGCAACTTGAGTGGCACTTTCAATTGCGCCGCCGGCGGTTCGGGCCGGGGTTGATGCGCGTTCCTCCTGCGCAGCCACATGCATGACGGTGGTGGTGCTAACAATCGCGGCCAGCGCGATCATGCGCACGCCAATAACCAATGCTTTTGTCTTCATGATATCAGTTCCTGAATTGTCCATCCTGGCTGTTAACCGCCCGGGCCGGCTCTCCGACGCCCCCTTGGGAAGATGCCTCCTCAGGCTCGTTGGTTTCCTGATTCGGCAACATCCTTTCGCCAGCCGGTGCCAGGCCAGGGGCGGGCGTGTCGTCTTGAGGTGTGGCTTGAGTCGGGTTCAGCTCCGATGGCGGCATCATCCCTCCCGGCACCTGCGGAAGGCCGCTGGCTTGGCGTACCGGTGCTCCACCCTCCTCCTGCAATCGCCGCAACATCAGCCGCGCCACAGGATCGTTCGGATCCAGGTTGCTCAGGTCAGGGGCGGGGCTGCTTTCCGCGGCAGAGCCCCCTCCTGATGAAGCGGGTCCGCCGGTTCGAAGCGACCCAAAGCTCCGCCCGTCCCCAACGTCCCGCAGGCGGTTCCCCGAATAGGAGCTGACGGTGCCATAGCTCGGTTCCGCGGGATTCCACGAGCCGTCCTGCATGCGGCGCATTTGCATGCCGATGCGAAGCGACACGTCGTTGGTGCCCGATTCCAGTTTCACTGTGCCCTGTTGGATCTCAGTCACAGTGAAAGTGGCAATGCGATCCCCGGTTCTTAACGCTTTTCGATAGTCCGATCCCGAGCCGTCGAAGAACGCGAGCAACTGGTTGGAATAGCTCATCGTCCCGACGAGCGAAAAGGTATCCACAATCTGCGGAGGACGCGGCGTTGCGCGCACCTGTTCGCGAGCGCGGCGGTTCGGGTCAAAAATGTTGCGGTTGTTGATGATCTGGAAAGCCGAAAAATCGGTGCGGCGGCCCTGCGTTGCAGGCGCGTTCTGGGCCGCAAGGACGGGCGACGTTGCCGCGATCAGGATCAGGCTGGATGCAGCGAGTCGTGCGTTGTGAAGGATCCGCGTCATGGTTGTTGAGGGGTCAGCACCAGGGCGCTGACCTGCGCTCCAAGCGAGAGGTTGCGACCTGTGTTGTCCCGGGACGTAATGTCCACTGAATCGAGCTTCAATCCAAGCGGGCCTTTCTCGATATTGTAAATAAACCGTGCAAGCGCCCAGAGAGTGCCTTCGCCGTTAATCCGGCAGACGAGGGTCTTGAATTGTTCGGAATCGTTCTTCCACTGGGGCGTCAGGCCCGAAAGGCTTGCGCCGCTTTCCTGTGCCCAATCCTGCAGGGTCTTCAGTAATTGCTCCTGCGCGAAGGACGGGTTGTTCGGCAGCGTGTTTGTCCGCATTGATTCCCATCGTTCGCGAACGATCTCCTCGCGCCGGATCAATGCGGATCCTTCGGTGATCTGTGTCTGCAGGCGGCTGATCTCACGCTGCCGCGATTGCCAGAGCTTTACACCCGGGCCGTAGAGCAGCTTGTCGCCGATGAGCAGCGCCGCCATCACTCCGACAGCCACGATCAGCAGTTTTTGGCGATTATCGGTTTTCATTCAGGGGTGAGTTGACACGGTATTCAAAAGAGAATTGCACGGGCGACTTGCCGCGCGTCTGGGGAACGAGATCGCTCACACCGCTGTTGGTTCCCAGGTGGTGAACCGTGCGAATCAGCGCCGCATAATTCTCCGCATTGCCCGAGCAGTTCACCTGGTTCATGTCGCGAATCTCCAAGGTTCGCGCGGTGACGCTTCCGTCCTCCGGAAACGCCGAGGTTAGCTGTCGGATGATGGTGAGGCAGCGGAAGTTCTCGTCGAACCACGGCCGATACTGGCTGATCTTGGCGGTCATGCTTTCCAGCGAACGGACTTTCGGTTCGATGGCCTGCCATTGTCCACGCAACGAACTGAGGCGCCATTCCTGGTATCCGAAAGCTCCCGCAATTCCGAACAGCAGCAGCGCCGCAACGGCAGCCAGCTTGCGCAGCCGGCCGGGCGCGTATTTCGAAGTAACCCTCTGCCATGCCGATACCTTGGGCGGAAGGAATTCGAAGCCTGACGTGCGCCGCGTCAGGTAAAGGGCCGCCAGGTTGAACGCGCTCCCCACGGCGGTGTCGGCAGGCAGCGTGCGGCCGAATTGATCCGGCGGATACACAGCGATGGCTTCCACTTTGAGTCCCGCGGGTTCGAAGCGCGGACGAAGGTCATCTGCCAACCGGCGGGCGAGGTCGCGCGGGCCGTAAACCCGGATGGCTTTTACGGATTCACGCAAGTCAGCCGGCAACTGTCCGAGCGTGATGCGCGCCTCGCGTCCGATCAGGTCGCCGTGCAGCACGCGTCCGCCGTTGCCATCATCGAGGGTGCTTTCGAGCGCCCGCAAGGCTGCGACTCCGCCGCCCGCGGCTACCAGGAGGCCCACGTGGGTTTCCTCAATCGACAGCGCGAGCACGCCAGCGTCGGCCGCCATTCCCGCATGGAGAGCGGTCAGGCCGAAGGAAAAGCTGACCGGGCGCAGTCGGGCGTTGCGCAACACTAATTCCAGGCGCTCCACCTGGACGCGCGGGATGCCTATGAACGTTGCGTGCTGCTGTCCCGACGCCGAGTTGATTCGCGAGGTGGAGAGTTGCAGGGTCGCGACGTCGGTTGGGAAACCACGCTCCAATTCAAGCTCGAGAAAGTCGGCAATGTCGGCCTCCGGAATTTTCGGAATCTCGGTATGTGCTGCAAGCGCCCACCGCAAGGGCAATGCAACGACGCAATGCCTTTCGCGAACGTTGGCGGCTTGCAGGTGATTCAAGATTTCGCGCCCGGCGAGTTCCGTCTCCGCAGTCATCGGATCGAGCGCCAGCGTGGCGGAAAACCGCTGCAACACCTGCAACGATCCATTATGGCGCCGCAGGACGACACCTTCCAGGCGGCTGCCATCGATCGAAAGACCCAGCACGCTGGACGGCGTCTTCCGTTTCAGGAAATTGACTGCAATGACTTTGTTCATCAGGGCTCGGTGCGTTGAAGTTCGAATTTGCTCATCGTGTGTTTCGCGTGACCCAGGTTTGCCGCACCTCGCGGCCCAATGCCCATCCCAGCCGGCTGAGATCCTGGCGATAAATCACCTTTGGGAATCCTTCGCTTGTATCGAACACGACGCGAACGCGACGATAACCACGACCGAACGGGCCGAGCGCTGCAATATCCGCACTCACCTGGTAGGTGCGGGCCGTGATGTAATCGCCCTGTGCGAGAGCCTGCAGGCTGCTGTTGCCTGAACCCAATGCGTCAACCACCCACGCGAAGGTTCGATAATCCACGAGCGTGGATTCCCGGAAATTCACCAGCTGTAGGGCGGTGTCATAGTTCATTCCAGGCAAGCAGGCGAGCACGCTGACGGGCGCGGTGTTTACGTTGACCCGCCCGATCGTAAAGTCGTTGGTGCTGGCCGTAAGATCATCATAAACCATCGCAAACTCGTCCGCGTTCATGCGGCTGCGCGTATAGAACTGCAGGAGGCTGGCAACAGGCGGGACCGTGCCGTCCTGTCCGAGGGCTCCCACTGCATTCGTAATTTCGCGGGCACGCGAGACTCCGAGGCGCATCTCGAGCAAGGCGACCAACTGGGCTGCGTTATTGACGTTGGTGAGCGCCGATCCGTCAGGACGCGTGTTGGGCTGGTAACTATGGACCGTGAAGTACTCGGTCCAGCCCGGATCCGCCACGCCATTGCCGTTCAAGTCTTCTTCGTTGGCATCCAGGATTCCGTTCTGGTTCAGGTCCTCGCCTTTCAGCCATTGCGGCAGCGCACCATAAAGAAGGCGCAGTTCGCCTACTGTTTCGAACGGCGCATGCTTGGGCAGGTAACCGTTCTGGCTGTAATTCAGCGAAGACCCATTCACATCGTTGGTGCTCCGCCAATCGATGATCGCTTCCGCAAATTCGTAAGTCATGTTCGGCACGTTGGACACCAGCATTTCTGCCGTAAGCCAGGGAGCGTTCAGGTCCAGTTTGGCGCATTCGTCCGCGAGGGCGAAGTGCGGCTCCGTGCTGATGGTTGTGCCGTTGTTGCGACCCACCAGCCAGAAATGCGCATTCTCCTCCGGCACCAGCGACAATCCGAGCGACACCGCCTCAGCGGCATACTCGCCGACCTCGGGAAAAATCCCGTTGGTGCCATAAACCCCGAGAATCATGGCGACGTAGCGGGCGCCGCCTTCGATGGCCTGCTCGGCCGCAAAGCCGGACGAACGATTGTCCGCGGCGCGCATTTCAAGCGACATCGAATTCGCAAAGTAGATTGAAATGCTGATCATCCCGATTGTGATCATCAAGACGATGACAAGCACCGAACCCCTGCTGGTATGCGGGCGGCGCGCCAATAATGGACAGAGCGGCAAATTCATTGGGTGCTTCCTGCCGCTACCTGGTTGCTTCGCACCTGTGATGAAATCGGCACCACCATTTCCAACTGGCGCGGGTCCGACTGCCCATCGTGGCTGGCGAGCGTGATCCGCATTCGAATGGCGCTGGGCAGGTTGGTGTCCATGACGGAAGTATCCCAGAAATCCCGCCATTGCTGTCCGTCATAACAGGAAAACTGAAGGCTTTCGACGCCGCTGAGCAGCCATTGCTCTTCGGGTTGGGGAGTAATTGTCGCAAGCAGGTTCCGCGTAATAGTCCGGTAAAGGTCGCTTCCCGGTACTTGCCGATTACCGCCCATCCGCAATCCGTAGCTGACTTTCTGAACTTCGCTCCACGGTTGGTCATCGCGGACAATTCCCGTGGTCGTGTTGAATTCGATATCGACTGGCATGCTGACCCCAAGGCTCGTCACGTTGCCGGCTTTGAAGGTTCCCGTGATCAGGCCGCCGGCAGTGGGAGGCACGATTCCCTGCAAATCGCGCCGCATTGTGGCCATGGTTTGTTGAATTGGCAGCGACTCCTCGACGGCGCTGATCGTCCTCTCACGAAGGCGTTGCGTGGTAAAGAACACTGCGTTGATCGCAACAATGACCGTGGCCATGATGGCAATTCCCAGGAGCAGTTCAATCAGCGTGAACCCGTTGGATCGGCGCGGGTTTGTGGCGCTGCTGTGGTGATCGCGAACCCAGTTCATGGGAGGGCCATTCCTCCGAGCCCCGGTGCGTTCGCGAGCGTATTGAGGCGGACATTGTATGGCCGCCCGCCCGCATTGAATTCCACCTCTGCAATGAGAAGGCGCATCACCGAATCGACGGGCCAGTTTTCATTTTTGATGTTCCAGCGATATTCCAATCCGTTTTCGATCACGGTCCCGCTCAACGCTGATTGCAACCAGTTCGTCATCACGATGGTTTCGTTCAATACACGGTCCGCGACGCGCGTGGCTTCGGATTTGCGCACGCTCACCTCGCCCGCGAGACTCGCGACGCGATAGGCCTCCACCGCAACGGGAATGACAATCGCCATGAACAGCATGGCCGCGAGGACCTCTGCCAGCGTGAACGCCGATTGGCGTTTCCGCATCGGGAATGGCGCGCGCGCCCGCTTAAAATTGGCCTGCGCGAATCTCATATCCCAGACGGTTTGTGTATTGCATCAGCCAGAGTGTCTCGCCCGTGGCCGACATGATGCGCACTTGCGTGGGGCTCGCCTCGTCGGCAGTGCCGTCCGGCAGAAACCGAATTGCCGCGACGCTCCGGCCGTTCAGCGAGATCGGCGCCGCGTCCATCGCTTCAAGCTTCAGGCTCGAATCGTGCGAAAAGGACTCCGCCTTGGGATCGGGTTCAATTGAACCTGCAGCCTTTGAGGCATCTTCCAGTTGCAAGCCGTACTCGCCCGCCTGGCTGTCGATCCAGAGGAGAACGGGAAATCCTTCCGAAATCGCGCGGCTCTGTCCGGCGTGCGTTAGCGACAGCAGTTGCCGCGCTTCGGAACTCAACGCGCGACCACGAAAGAATTTCGACAGGGAAGGCGCTGCGAGGGACGTAACGATTGCCAGCAATGCCAGAATGAGGATTAGTTCAATCAACGTGAACGCGGCGCGACGGCCAGCGGTTCGCCCTACCAAGGACGTCCCGTGAGCGCTGCGAATGCGTTCAAATTGAAGCGTCGTCATCGAGACTACCTCTTCGTCCAGCTTGTGATGTCGTCATCCGTCCCGGGCTGCCCATCGGGCCCATTGGAGGAAATGTCGTATCCTGTCGTATTGTAGCGGCCGGGCGACGTGTAAACGTAATCGTGGCCCCACGGATCCTTCGGCAGGACATCGGTGTCGAGGTAGGGCCCCTTCCAATTCTGGGCATCGCGCGGCCGTTGAATCAAATCCTGCAGGCCGTTCTGGCCGCGGGGATAATAACCATTATCGAGCTCGAACGTGCTGAGCGACGTCTTGAACACAGAGATTTGTGTCGCAGCTGCGCGGAGTTGCGCGTCCTGGGTTCGCCCCGCCATTTTGGGCACAACAATCGCAGCGAGAATTCCAAGGATTGCGAGCACGAGCAGCAGCTCGATCAGAGTGAATGCTGCAGAGGCGCTGCGGCTCCTGATGCGTTGAGTGATTAATTTCATATCCGTTTTGTTTGCGTTATTTGATGTGATCCTGAAGCGAAAAGATCGGCAGCAACATGCCGATAAAAATCGTTCCGATGAAACCCGCGATCAGAAACAACATGGCCGGTTCGGCAAAGGCCACCGCTGTTTTTAATTGGCGATCCAAATCGCCCTCCGTGACGTTCGCAATGCGCACAAGCTCCACATCGAGCCGCCCGCTCTCCTCCGCGACAGAAATCATCTCCAACACGGAACCGGGAAACAGGCCGCGGCATTCCGCCAGGCTTTCGCCGAGCCGTCCGCCTTCCTGGACGCGCTCAATCGCGCGTGAAACGGCATCGACGAGAATCTGGTTTCCAATCGATTTGCGCGCGACATTCAGCGCCTGAACGAGCGGGACCCCGGCTCCCAGCAACGTCCCAAGCATGCGGCAGAAGCGGGCCATCGCAAATCGAGCCGCCAGCGGCCCAACGATCGGCGAGCGCAGCATCACGCCTTCCCAGACACGCCGTCCGGTTTCCGAGGTGAACCAGTTCCGCAACAGCAAGGCCAGCAGCACCACGCCAAACGCCACGAACAATCCGTAGGATCGAATGACGTGGCTGGTGCCGACGATTACCTGCGTGATCAAGGGAAGGTCCCCGCCAAAGCCAGCGAATATTTTCTGAAATCGCGGAATGAAAAACACCATCAGGAAAACCAGCACTCCCAACGCGAGGACCAGCAGGATCATCGGATACAGCATGGCCGTCATGACCTTGGACTTCAGGTCCTTCTCGCGCGCCTGGAAATCCGAAATCTGCGACAGCACGAGGTCAAGGAACCCGCCCGTCTCCCCCGCCTGCACCATTGCGGTATAAACCCGTGGAAACGTTTCCGGCGACTTCGCCATGGCATCGGCGAGCGACATGCCGTCCACAACGCGATCGTGAATTTCCTTCCACTTGGCGGACACCATCGGGTTGGAGGATTCGCGGTAAAGAATGACGAGGGCGCGGCTGAGGGGAACACCCGCGGCGAGCAGGCTCGAAAGCAGGCGCGTGAAATTCTCGAGATCCTTGGCGCTGACCTTTTTCGATTGGAAATTCAGCGAGAGCGCGCCGGCGTCTGCGGACTTCGCTGGGGCGGACTGGCCGTTTGTTTTAGCGGGTGTGCCGTTCTTCTCGGCCAGGCTGACAGGCCGCAGCCCGAGGATTTCAATCTGCCTGAACGCATCGTGGCGCCCCGAGGCTTCAAGCTGCCCTTCCGTCATGCCGCCATTCGCGCGAACTGCCCTGTATTGAAAGACAGGCATGGTTTACTTCCTGTCAAGGGCCAGGGTGGCGGGGTTCGCCGCCTCAGCCGCTGAATCCATGGAATCGTTGTGCGTGGTGCGCGCGACTTCCTTCGCGGTGGTCACGCTCAACACTTCTTCAACCGTGGTTACGCCGAGTCGCACCAGGCGCCAGCCGTCTTCAGCCAGGGTTTTCATTCCCAGCTTTCGGGCTGCCTCGCGAATCTGGTCCGTCGACCCACTTTGCAGCACCATCTGCCGAATGGCGTTGTCGATATCCATCCATTCGAAAATGGCGTGGCGGCCGAAGAACCCCGTGTTGCGGCATTCGCGGCATCCGACAGACCGGTAAATGGTCGTGTCTTCAGGAATTCCCAGCTGCGCCTTCAGTGCGCGCGATGTTGCTGACGTGTCGGGCTGCTTGCAGTGGCGGCACAAAACGCGCACCAGGCGCTGCGCCAGCACGGCTTCCAGCGAGGATGCGACAAGATAAGGTTCGACACCCATGTCGACGAGGCGCGTCACAGCTCCCGGAGCGTCATTGGTATGCAGCGTGGAGAACACAAGATGGCCCGTCAGCGACGCCTGCACTGCAATCTGTGCGGTTTCCTGGTCTCGGATTTCACCCACCAGAATGACGTCGGGATCGTGCCGCAGAATGGATCGCAATCCGCGCGCAAAGGTCAGCCCCGCCTTTTCGGAAACCTGGATCTGGTTCACGCCCTTCAGTTGGTATTCCACGGGATCTTCGATCGTGATGATCTTGCGATCGGCGTCGTTGATCTCGTTCAGCGCCGTGTAAAGCGTCGACGTCTTGCCGCTGCCGGTTGGGCCTGTGACCAGGATGATCCCGTGCGGCAACTGAAGAACGTGCTGGAACGAGTCGAGTTCCCGCTTGTCCATGCCGATTTCCTTCAAACCCCGCAGCGTGGAGTTCTGACGCAACAAGCGCATGACGACAGCCTCGCCGTGCAACATCGGGATCACGGACACGCGAATATCCACCTCCGCGTCTTCCACGCGAATCTTGATGCGGCCGTCCTGCGGCAGCCGCTTTTCGGCGATATTGAGATGACTGAGAATTTTGACGCGCGACACGATGGCCGGCTGGAATCGCTTCAATTGGGCGGGAACGGGAACTTCCTGGAGGACGCCGTCGATACGGTAACGAATGCGAAATTCATCTTCAAACGGCTCGAGGTGAATGTCTGACGCGCGCAACTCGATCGCATCCTTCAGCACTTGGTTGACGAACCGAATGATCGAAGCATCCTCGGCGGCGTTGTCGAGATCAGTTTCGTCGGCGCCTTCATCGACAACCTCAAATCCCTTCTCTTCGCCCAGTGTGCCGATGGTGTCAGCGCCCACACCCAGGCGCTTCTTCATTTCGCGCTGAATGACTTCGCTCGATGCGAGCACGGGTTTCAGGTTGAGGCCGGTAAGCGACTTCAACGCATCCAAGCCCTGCGTGGCGAACAACCGGCTGGTGGCGATGTGAACCGTGCCATCGATGCGCTGGAGCGGCAGCAGCTCCTCTTTGAGAAGAATTCGAGCGGGGAAAAGTGAGAGCAATTGCCGGTCGGGTTCCACGTCATCGAGAGTCGTGAAATCCAGTCCGTATTCCGCTGCCAGCCAGCGCAGGACATCCTCTTCGGTTTTGAGGGTCGCTCCCTGGCTTTGCCCGGCCAGCAACTCTGCGTCGCTGGACGATAGTTGTCGTGCTGCGACCATGCGATCGAGCAAGGCATTCAAGGCGGGTTCCTGATTGGCAACGGGGCTCATTTAAATGGGATGCGGCGGCCCGGAAGCCGCCGCAAAACTTCAGAGTGGTGATTGATGCACGAACGGATCAATCCAGCAATCCCTGGCTCACGGCAACGGCTTCCTGTTTCACCGAGAGGATCTGCTTGAGATCAGCCTGGGCTTTCTCCAGTGCAGCTTCGCGGCTTTTGCGGGCGTCGCGATATTTTTGGAGCGCTGCCTTCAATTGTTCGGTGGGCGCATTGTTGTCGATGGCATTGCGCAGGGCTTCGGCCTCTGGACTGGGTTGGAAATTCCCGCGTCCGCCGCCAAATCCGCCGCCGCCGCCACCACCGCCGCGGCCGCCGCCGCGAATCCGCATCGCGCCGACGCTCAACTGCGCTTCCCAAACCTTTTGGGCGCGTTCCTGGATCACCTTCCATTCGCCGTCATCGCTTGCACCCATGCTTTCGCGCAGGCGTTCGAGCCGGCGTTGCTGGAACTCGGCGGGATCAAAGTTGCCGCCTCCGAATCCACCACCACCACCACCGTTTCCTCCGCCCTGGCGCTGGCGATTTCCCTGATTGCCGCCTTCATTCTGCGCGATCGCGCCGGTCGTCGCGATGGTCAGGGCCATCGCGGCGATTGATAAAGCTTTGCTCAGTTTCATTATTGCCACTCCTGTGTTCTATGTGTTCTGGGTTTTGGTTTTCGCCGGAACATCGCGCCGGCGAGCCTGGTCTTCAATGCAGCCGTCGTGCCAATCGGCATTTTGGGCCTTTTCGCCCTCGGAAACGGAGGGATCGCGCAACGCCTGCTCAGTTTCAGTATCCTGCAGCGCAGAAATTGCGCGGCCGGGGCGCGGCAGGGCTCAGCGGGATCGGCGGTTAGTGTGTTCCTGGATCGTGTCGAGAACGCGCTCGGGATGCACGTCCTGCTCGAGTTCGTTTAATTCAGGGTTGGCCGCCTCTTTGACTCCCAATCGATCCGCGACAGCCCGCAACAGGGTAATCATGCGGGTGATTTCATGCTCCGAAAGCAAACTCACCTGCAGGTCCAGGTCGGCGCGGCGGTCCGCCATCTCGGCCATGCGATTCTGGGTGATCAACACAAAGGTCGAAAGGAAGATGGCCTCAACGGACGCCACCATCGCCAAGGCCACAAATGTTGGATCGAAGCGCGGGATGAACGGTATCCATCCTAGGTTCACGAATATCCAAAGGCCGAAAACCACAAGGTGGATGTAAACGAACTTCATGCTGCCGGCGAATTGCGTGATGCAGTCCGCGCAGCGCGATTCCAGGGAACGCGATTTCTCTTCGACTTTTCTGTGGTCGAGCAACGCGCGAATATTGCGTTCGACAACCCGCATGGTCTGCAGATTGTCGCCACGCAGTCGGCGCGCCTCTGAAGTTCCTCGAGTTTCCTGCAAGGATCACTCCGATTCTTTTTCCGAAGGCCCGCGTTCGTCGCCTGAATGCCGGGGCACGGCTGCCCTGGGTGCCAGGTGAGCGCGCTGAACGCGACCTTCACGTTCGAGTATTTCCTCAGCTTCCAATGAAAAGCGGGTCCAGGGAATTGCCTCGAGCCTCGCTTCGTCGATCGGTTTCCCAGTCAACTCGCAAATGCCGTAGGTGCGCTCCCGGATGCGATCAATGGCTTCATCGATCTCATATAACGCCTCCTGTTCCGACGAGGCGCGGCTTAGCGCAAAGTCGCGATCAAAGCTGTCTGTGGCGGCGTCCGCCATATGGAGGCTGAAGCTGCTCTGATCTTCCTTCGCGTCTTTCACGAGGTCGTCCTGCCGCGACGTCAGGTAGGCGCGAACCTGCAAAAGCCGCTGGTAATGGCGTTTCCACCTGGCCGGGATTGGTCTGTCCTCGGGCGGACCGCTACCGAGGATATCCGCCGTTGCGGCGCGCTTCCGGCGCGGGGCGCGCTTTCGAACGGTTTGTTTCGTCAGTTTCGTTCGCATAGAGAAGACTGGCACAGGTGTGCCCCAAAGCAATGATGCCGCTCTTGGGGCGATTTCCCCGGGGTGTTCACCCGCAGTAGTTCTTTCGTGCGTTTTACTTCTTTTTCCCCATGGCCGCAAAATCCGCCAGCGATAGATTGATGGCGTTACGAAGAGGTCTATATGGGGTGGGGAAGATCGGCTTGGGAAAAGGGGGAAGCCGGTTGAGCGTAGGGACTGTTCCGGGAGTGACTGCCGGAACAGTCCCAGCTCAAACTAGAACGGAAACAAAGACCATGAAAACCTTCGCACTTATCACTGCAGTGCTTCTCTCCCTTACCGGTTGCTCCACATTCCAGGGCGGCGCAGATGCCCCCGCAGAGACACACGATTCCATTCGCGTGCACGGAACGACTGGGTTGGGTGTCGGAAGCGACACCGCCACGCAGACAGGAATTGATTCGGGCACCAAGAGTGGCAGCGGATTGCGTTAGCGCTCAGCGCTCAACGCAGCAACGCTGACGCGGTCCACAGCATCGGAGCCTGCCCGTGCAGATCTCCAGTGCGCCGCCCCCGTTCGAGATAAAACTTGAGCTGGGCGTCCTTATCTTCACCCACCACCTTGAAAGCCTTGTCTGTCCCGATGCAGACGTCTTTTACATTCGCGTTTTCATCGAGCCGATCCACCAGCGCCAGCCACGCTCTCCGAGCCGCGGGGCCGTAAGTGTTCTCATCCAGGAAACCGCGTTTGACGCCCGTCACCATTGCAAACGCGAACATGCCCGTGCCCGATGTCTCCAGCCACGATTCCTCGCGATCGATGATTTGGCGCCACAAGCCTTCCTTGCTTTGATACTTGAGCAGGGACGCCATCATGGTGCGGAATCCCTGCACGATGCGGGCGTGCCGGGGATGGCTTGAAGGCAGCTCGCTCAGCAATTCGGCCATTCCGGCCGCGTACCAGCCATTTCCGCGAGCCCAATAGAATGGAGAATCTTCAGCATGGAAGAACAGCCCGTTGGGTTGCTGGAGTTTATCGAGATACGTCGCCGCTGTCAGCGCAGCGCGATCCAGATACACGGGATCCTTTGTCGCCCGATACGCCTGAACCTGCACCGCGGAGATCATGTAAATGTCATCGACCCAATACCGCGCCTCAGCCGTGACCCCGTCGGGCGTGGGGTTCTCCCACTGCTTGTCAGCGAGGGGTTTGCCAATGTTCAGGTATTTTTTGTCCCCGGTCTGAAGGTAAAGTTCCAGCGGGACCGCGCCGAAAACTCGATAATCAACATGCGCACTTGGGGAGATGCGATTTGCGTCCTCATTGAGGAAGCGATCGAATTTCCGGATGAAGGTTTGACGCAACTCATCGGCGCCGCTGAGCTTGGTGGTTGTCAAGGAACCGTACCACGCGCACACCTCGGGATAGATGACATACTGGCGGCGTGGATTGGTCTCGAAATCAAATTTTCGGGCGGCGAAATTCTCGGCGATACGCCTGCCAACTTCGGCCGGCGCGGCTCCAGCGGGCCACTGCTGAAATGCTTCCGGCTTCCCGGTTCCTGTGGCACAGCCGAGGCCTGTGAGGACGCAGAGAAGTGTTGATCCGATCGCCAGCCCGGCACGGCGTGTTGTTTTCATGATTCGCTCGCGTTGATGTGGAAATGTCGCGCCGGAGAGTCGCGATTTTGTCGCGCATTTCCAGGCAGCGGGTGCGGGAACAATAACGGCCGGGACTTTTCTGTCTATGGAAAATCCCCTAGTCAGCACTCGCCATTTTTGGGGATGATTGTCGAGCCGATTTGCTGACACCTTTTGCCCGCACCCGGCGTCACGCTGTTCAGCCCCGCTTCAAAAATTTATGCGACTTCGTTTCGTTTCCATCGCTTGTTGTTTGCTGGTCCCTGTTGTCAACGCTGCGGAAGAGCCGCCCCGCGAATGGATCGATCGAGACACCGGGCACCGGGTGGTGCGGCTGTCCACTGAACCGGGAAGCGAAAGCCTTTATTTTCATCAGAACGCGTTCACCGCGAGCGGCGACAAGATGGTGATGACCACGCCTGGCGGAATTTCCACCGTTAACCTGCAGAACCGGGAAATCGCGTTGGTGGTGCCTGACACAAGGTTTTCGACGAACCAGAGCGGCATCATTGTGGGCCGCAAGACCCGCCAGGTGTTTTATGTAAAACGGGAAGGTGATGCCGCAACGGTATACTGCACGCACCTTGATACGAAAATCACCCGCCGGGTTGGCAATGTGCCGGGAACCGGCCGCGGCTCCATGCTGGCCATCAATGCAGATGAGACATTGCTGGCGGGGAGCTTCGTCGAACGCCCGCCGCAATCGGATGCCGAACGGGACGCGATGTTCCGCCGCCCGGACGAAGGCAAGGGGACATGGATGCTGCGCCGCCTGCGCGCGCGTTTGCCGATGCAGATGTTTGTAATGAATGTGAGTGATGGCGCAAGCCGAACATTCCATTCTTCAACCGACTGGTTGAACCACGTTCAAATGTCACCGATGGATCCGCAATTGATCCTGTTCTGCCATGAAGGGCCATGGCACCTGCTTGACCGGCTTTGGACCATCCGGGCGGATGGCACGGGCTTGAAAGCCATTCACCCGCGCACCATGCAGATGGAGATTGCGGGGCATGAATTCTTCAGTGCCGATGGTAAAACCATCTGGTACGACCTGCAAACGCCGAGAGGCCAGGTGTTTTGGCTGGCGGGTTATGAAATCGAGACGGGCGCGCGGACATGGTATCAGTTGCAGCGCGATGAATGGTCAGTGCACTACAACATTTCACCTGATGGAAAACTGTTCGCGGGTGACGGCGGACACGAAGGATCAGTTGCGAAGGCGCAGGACGGAAAATGGATTTACCTGTTTCGCCCGGAAATGACGGCCATTCCCAATGGCCCATTAAGCGAAGATCGGAAGCTGATCCAAACCGGCGTGTTCCGATCCGAGCGGTTGGTAAACATGAAAAATCACAATTACGCGCTGGAACCGAACGTGCAGTTCACGCCGGACGGAAAGTGGATTGCTTTTCGCGCGAACCTGTTCGGCGCATCGCACTCATTCATCGTCGAAGTGGCGAAAGCCGGGCGCTGATCAATACGGGTTTGTGGCAAGTCGTTTCAGCGGGCGCTAAGAACCACGTAGTTCTTGCGGCCTTTGCGCAGCAGGACGTGCTTGCCGAACAGAAGGTCGTTCGACGTGACGGCGCGCTGGAAATTCGTTTCGCGCACGTTGTTGATGTTCACGCCGCCGCCTTCGATATCCTTGCGGGCCTGACCTTTTGAGCCGCACAGGCCGGAAACTACAAGCAGTTCGACCAGCGGGAGCCCCGCGCCATCGAGCTTGTTCTTTTCCAGATCCCGTGTGGGAACTTCGCCAACGATTTCGTTGAACGTGTTTTCCGTGACCCCGTCGAGATTTCCGCCGAAGAGGATCTCGCTCGCCCGCACAGCTTCCGCGGTTGCGGACTCGCCGTGGATGAGGTTGGTTGCGGCCTTGGCAAGGGCCTTGTGAGCTTCGCGTGTCCCGGGATTCTGCGCATGCTTCGCCTCAAGGTCCGCGATTTCCTCCTGCGGCAGGAATGTGAAAAACTTCAGATAACGCACCACGTCGCGATCGTCTGCGTTGATCCAGAACTGGTAAAACCGGTAGACGCTGGTCTTGTTTCGATTCAGCCAGATCGCGCCGGATTCAGTCTTGCCGAATTTCGTGCCGTCGGCCTTCGTGATCAGCGGCAGCGTCAGGCCATATCCCTGTCGGCCGAGCTTTTTGCGAACGAGATCAATCCCTGCGGTGATGTTTCCCCATTGATCGCTGCCGCCGATTTGCAGTTCGCAATTGTGGTCGCGGCAAAGCACATAAAAATCGAATGCCTGCAGGAGCATGTAGCTGAATTCCGTGTAGCTGATGCCGGTTTCCCGATCCTCCATGCGTGCGCGCACGCTTTCCTTCCCCACCATCTGGTTTACGGAGAAGTGTTTTCCAATGTCGCGAAGAAAGTCCAGGTAGCTCATCCCCGCGGTCCAGTCTGCATTATCAACGAGTTTCGCAGGGTTGACCGTGGTTTCGAAATCGAGGAGGCGAGCGAGTTGCGGGCGGACAGATTCCACGTTCGCACGAATCTGTTCCTTCGTGAGGAGCTGGCGCTCGGCGGATTTGCCACTGGGATCGCCGATGCTTCCCGTCGCGCCGCCTGCCACTGCGATGGGAAAGTGGCCTGCATTCTGAAAACGTCGCAACCCGAGCAGCGGCACCAGATGGCCGACGTGCAGGCTGTCGGCGGTGGGATCGAAGCCGCAGTAGAGGGTGACAGGCGCCGAGGTCTTCTTTGCCAACTCGGCGGCATCTGTGCAATCCGCCACCAGCCCGCGCCATTGCAATTCTTCAAGAATGCTCATGAGAGCGCCCAGCCTAAGCACGGCAGTGGCCGTTGCCAATCCCGGAGCCCGTCCGTCCCAAGCAGGTTTTTGGCGTGATTCGCCGGTCGCCGTGGCTTGAGAAGGACAAGATCGGTGTAGCGAAGGCCAAAAAGTTTCACAACGGAACCGCCGATAACGTCCGATAACGGCTGGTGCGCCGACCGTGCGTCGCCACCGTAACCTTATGGATCCAAAGCGAATCGTCCTGAAACTCTGCGTCGCGTTTATCGGGCTGATGCTTGTGCTGGTGGCGGTCGGGTGGCTGGGTCTTGCCCGAATGAGCGGCATGCGGCATGAGCTGAACAAGATTGTTTCCCAACGCTGGGAGCATGCTGAATTGTCAATTGACGCCCTGCAGCTTTCGTCCGCAAACAACCGCATCACGCTCACCATCCTTCTAATCGACGATTCAGCGCAAATCGAAGCTCTGCTCAAGCAAAGGGAATCAAACAGCGCACGCATCTCCGCTCTTCTGTCGCGTGCCACTGAAACCGCTGAAACGGCTGCGGAACAACAACTACTTGATGCGGTTGAAAAACGGCGGGCCGCCTACGTGGCGGCATACCGGGAGGCCACGCGAATAATGATGGAGGGAGGTCGCAACGAGGAAGCGCGAGGCAGAATGATTTCACAGGTACTGCCGCTCTTGAATGATTACCACGCTGCGTGGGAAGCCTTCCGTGCCTTTCAGGGAAGCGAGGTCATGGCGATCACGGACGAAATTGAAGGCCAGTTTATCACGGTCCGCGGCCAGTTGATCTCCCTTGTCGCGATCGGCACCAGCCTGGCCGCCGCGATCGCGGCATTTGTCAGCCGCGGGCTGCTTCGCGAGATTGAAGCGCGGGGCAGGTTGACGGCGCTCGAAAACACCCGCGAAGAACTGGAACGCCATGTCGCGGAACGCACCTCGGACCTCAAGCGGGCCAACGAAGAACTCCGGGCTTCAGCACTGGAACTTTCCGCTGCCCACGAACGACTGCGTGGCAGCGAAGCCCGATTCCGCACGCTCAGCGATTCAGCGCCCGTTGGCGTGTTTCTCACCGACGGAAAGGGAACAATCCTTTACAGCAATCCCTATTGCCGCCGCTTCACGGGCAGCGAGTCGGAATCGGCCACCGCAAGTCTCTGGATGCAAAGCATCCACCCGAATGACCGAGCGCGGGTTCAGGAAACCATAGCGCGCAGTTGCCGCGAGGGCTCTGACTTCGAATGTGAATATCGTTTTGTCGGCTCGGACGGACAAATACGATGGGTGCATTCCCGCGCGGCAGTGCTGCGTTCAGCAGATGGGAATGTGACGGGAAGGGTTGGAACGGCGCTGGACGTCACCGATCGCAAGCAGGCAGAGGGTGAGTTGGAGCGTGTTCACAAGGAATTGCTCAAAGCATCGCGCGAGGCTGGAATCGCCGAGGTCGCAACAGGGGTTCTGCACAATGTGAAGAACGTCATCAACAGCATGAACGTGTCGGCGGCCTTGATCGAAAGCGAAGTGAATCAATTACCCGGCACTGGCCTCGCGAAAGCAGCCGCGCTCCTGACCGAGCATTCAGGCGATCTTTCCGCGTATTTGACGAACGATCCAAAAGGCAAGCTGTTGCCGGGATACCTGGATCAGCTCGCCCGCAGCCTCACCGCGCAACGCGCTGCGATTCTCCTGGAATTGAAGCAATTTCGCGGGAGCGTGGATCACATCAAAGAGATCGTTTGCATGCAGCAAACCTATGCCAGTCCGGGGAGCATGATCGAACAGATGGATCCATTGGCAATTTTGGAGGATTCGCTCCGGTTCCACCTGGGGTCCCTGTCCCGTCACGGCATTGAAGTTGTCCGGGATTACAGCCCCGACCTGCCGAAGGTCTGGGTCGAGAAAAACAAGGTTCTGCAGATTCTCGTAAACTTCGTTCGGAATGCGAAACACGCATTGAGAGCGGTGGAGCGCACGGGCAAGAAGCTCGTGGTGCGCGCCGTCTCGTCGAACGGCTTCGTGGCTCTCTCCGTCACGGATAACGGAGTCGGAATCGATGCCGAGCATTTCAAGCGCCTTTTTGAATACGGATTCACGACCAAGAAGGACGGCCACGGTTTTGGATTGCACAGTTCGGCGCTGGCTGCGCGTGAACTCGGCGGGGACGTGGCGGCGCATAGCGATGGCCTCGGTCAGGGGGCGTGCTTCACCCTGCGCATCCCAATTTCACGGAAAAGCAATCCGCCGACTCCGTTGAGCGATCCCACTGCGGCATCCGTGGCCGGCAACAAACCAGTTTGATCGCGTTCCGACGCGACGAACTACTTGGCGCCTGTTCCTGCGATAACGACGGGCACCGTCCGGAAGAGAATGCGGAGGTCGAGCCAGATCGACCAGTTGTCGATGTACTCAAGGTCGAGCCGCACCCAGTCGTTGAAGTCGGTCACCTGGTTGCGGCCGCTGATCTGCCACAGGCACGTCAGGCCCGGCTTGACGCTCAGGCGGCGCCGATGCGCGAAGTCGTTGAAGCGCTTTACTTCATCAACCGGCAGCGGACGCGGCCCAACAAGGCTCATTTCGCCGCGGATGATATTAAACAACTGCGGGAGTTCATCGATGCTGAACTTGCGAAGGATGCGTCCAACCGGCGTGATGCGAGGGTCGTGCGTCATCTTAAAGACGGGCCCAGACATCTCATTCATCGCCGCGAGCTCATGCTTGCGCTGTTCGGCGTCCGTCACCATGGTCCGAAATTTGTAGATTGTGAACGGCCGGCCGTTCAGTCCTGACCGTTGCTGCCGGAAAAGGATTGGACCGGGAGACGTCAGCCGTATCGCGAGCGCGACTGCGGCCAGAAGCCACGACGTCAACAGAAGCAAAATGACCGCGCCAAAAAAGTCGATGAGCTGCTTGGAAACGCTCTGCCACGAGGCTTCCGGCGTTGTGCGAAACACCATGATCGGGCGCCCGAAAAAGTCGTCGAATGTTGTCCGCGAAATTTGTGTTTTGAAGAAGTCCGCGACAAGCCATGCCTCCACTCCTTCCAGTTCGCAGGCCCGAATGGCGGCCTCGATCTGTTCGAAGTACGAATGTTTTGCGTTGATGATCACGCCATTCACGGAATGCTCGTGCAGCAGGCCGGACAACTTTTCGATGGGGGTATCGTTGAGGTTCAGCTCCGCCAGTACTGCGATGTCTTCTGCGGCCTTGCCGCGCAGTTCCTGACGCATCTTGGCGGTTTCATCTTCGGTGCCGACCAGAACGAAATAGCGTTTCCGCTGCGCCCTGGCGATCTGGCTGTAATAAACCACGCGCAGAATCTCCTCTTTCAGGATCATGAGCACAAAACACGTGATGCCGAACCAGACGGCGGCGATTCGTGAAAACGCTGCTTTGCCGAGGAACAGCAGGAGAATCAGCCCGATACCCATGATGATGCAGCTCTTGAAAAGCGACCACATCGTCTGCAGCCGGGAACACGCGATCGGCCGGTCATAGAAACCCTGCGCTTCAAGCACAAGAGGTGCAGCGGGAATGATCACGACCAGAAGCCATGCGAAATCCTTAAATGCGGGAATGCTAACCAACTGGAACTGCTCCACCACGAGTGGATGCGCGCGGACGTGGTAGGTGATCCAGAAGCTGAACGCAAAGATGCATGCGTCCACCAGTTGGTGAACCTGCATTCGCACCTGTCGATCGCGTCTCAGCATATCAGTGGCTCAAAGTCGTGATCAGATGTAACAAAAAGGCGCGATGGGGATCAATGGCTGCCGCTTCAATCGCGTGCTGCCAGGGCGCTGCCTTGCGATGCCAGGGGAACCTGGAACTGCGGCACCGACGCCACGATCAATTCCTTCATCCGATCAAAAACGAGATCCTCCTGGCCGGGATGGCAAAACGCCTGATAGCTGACATAGGCCCAGCGCTGGAGCACGCGCCGCGTGAGCAGGTCGCGATAGAACCAGAGAATTCGTTGTGTGTTGTCGACAGTTTGCTCGCCGTCAGCCACGAACCAAAAAGAGTAAACCCCGTACACTTCACGCTTCTGGCCATCGGAACCGGGCAGCGATCCCTTGATCGTCCATTTAGCAATGGGCATCTCGTAAGGCACTGGCCCCGGAATGGTCACCATGACAGTTTCCTTTTTAACCGTCTGAAATCCCTGGCCAGCCAGGCAATAATCTGCCTTGTGGATGCTGGACCGGTCGGTGCCCTGAAGAATGATGTTCGCGGTCACCGCAAATCCATCCTCCGCCCAGTAAACTCGTTGTGCGTAGCTGGTGTCCTTGGGCAGATATCCAAGAACGACCTCGCTCTGGGGAAGATTTGAAGACGTGAAGCCTGGAAGATCGGAAGGAAACGCGATTTCCATGATGACTGGATGGTCAGTCGGTTTTGCGACAACTCCAGGTGTTCCGAGCCGTTGTTGTGTCTTGAGCCAGTTAAGGCTGAAGCCCGCCGTTGCGATCAATCCAACAACCAAAATGCCAACAACGATTTTTCCAGTCTTCATGGCCGTTCTGCTTTCTTTCGCTCGTGCTTTTCCAGCCAGCCTCCAACCCAGAGCAGTCCAAGGATCGCCGGGATGTACGGAACGAGGCTGAACAGCGCATCATCATGCACGTAATCGCCGCCCTTCTGCCCAAAAATCGCCGCAGCGAGGATGATGAACAACATGCGAACGAGGTTGCCAATGACAGCAAACGGGAACGCCAATCCCATCATCAGGAGCCGCTTCCAGAGCGCCTTGAAGTTCAGGAATCCATACGCGGTCGCCAGCAGGAAAATGCTGAACAGACTGCGAATGCCGCTGCACGCCGCCGCGACCTCGTATTGATATTGCCCGGCGGGGTCAAAGAGCAGGGCGCCGCGGCGAATCACTCCGATGCCGAAAATGTTGTGTGACACGAGTTCCACCAGCCAGCAGACCAGCAACTGGAGCCGCGTCGTGATGATGTCCGCGTGATTGCCCAGCGGAATCGAAAACACAAACAGAAAGAACGGGAAGAAACTCTTCAACATCCAGCGCCAGCCCCACGCAAGGCCAGTCAGCCCGTAGATTCCAGTAAACAGCGCAATAATCGAGACGCGCGGTTCCTGGATGATGAAACCGACGATGTGTATGAGGACGGCGAAAGCCAGGATGAAAATGGCGGGCCACCAGATCCGCGGACCCGTGGCGAGCAGTTCCTTGCGCTTCCAATACATGATCCCCAGCACCAAAAACGGGATCAGGTTGCCAATCTTGTCATCGGCCGCCGTGTTGGGAGAGTTGTAAGCCTCCAGCATCCATGCAAACAACGATGAACTGTGGATGTATCCGAGCACGGAACTCCCGCGAAACTGGAACAAGGCAAGCCACGCCCCGAGGATCAAAAAGAAGAAGGCCTTGTTCGGCAGCTGCCGCCAGAAGATCACCAACTCGTTCTGGAACTCATCGAGAATGCCGACATTCGATTTCTCAAGAGATGGTTCGGCGGCAATGGGATGCCCTGCGGGGGCAGATATTACCGGGCTGAGGGTGGTCGGCTGTTCCATGCGATATTAATGCAGGCTATTGGATACAGAAGCGGCGCATCTTGCTCAAACAAAATCGGCTGTGATTAATGCGGATGCACGTGCCGTAAAATATGGGGCCGCTCGAGGCCGTGAGCGAGCATCAGGGCCTCGTCGTTGAGGAGCTCCCGCGTTGGTCCATCGGCAACGATTTCGCCCCGATCGAGCACAATCGCGCGGCTGCACAGTTCCACGGCGAGCTCCAGGTCATGCGTTGCAATCAGCTTGGTCGCTGGAATCTGCCGCAACAGAGCCTTGAACTCGCGACGTCCCCGGGGATCAAGGTCGCTCGTCGGTTCGTCCAAAACCAGCAGTTCCGGTTCACAGGCGAGCACCCCCGCCAGGCAGACCCGTCGTTTTTCCCCATGGCTAAGGTGATGGGTGGCTCGCTGTTCAAAACCAGACAGGTGCACCTGTTCCAGCGACGTCACCACGCGTTGCGACACCTGCTCCGGGGTCAGTCCGAGTTGCTGCGGGCCAAAAGCCACGTCCTCCTCCACCGTCTGGCAAAATAATTGGTCATCGGGATCCTGGAACAGCAATCCCACGCGCCGTCGGACCTGCCAGACATTGTCGGGATTCAGCGTCTGCCCAAACATGCGGATCGATTCGTGTGACGCGGCCTTTTCCGGGAGTATGCCGTTCAAATGAAGCAGGAGCGTGGACTTGCCCGATCCATTGGGCCCCAGAAGCGCGACACATTCGCCCGGTTGCACATCGAAGCCAATCCCCCGCAACGCCTCAGTGCCATCGTGATAACGGTACCGGAGATCTGAAACCTGGATGACGGGGATTATTTCCATCCTCGGGCGCACATGGCGTCGTAGATGCGTTCAGCCCGTTCCGATGCGCGGATGAACAACTGGCCCAGCACAGTTGACAAGGTTTTCCATTGAAATCGGCGGCTCGCTGTGAAGGTCCGGCTTGAGCGCGCGCGGCGCATGCGTTCGGCTTCCTCGGCGAGGACGAACAGGTACCGATGCATCAGGGCGATCGTTGTCACGAGCAGTTCTGGCACACGGACCGTGCGAAGCACCTGCAGGGTTCGGCTGAATGGCGTCGTGTTGGCGATGAGAATGACCGTGACCAAACAAATCACGCTGCGTAACGCCAGGATTTCCCAGCGCATCCGTCCCGTGGGTTCCCAAGCGTTGACCAGCGCGACGCCCAAGACAAAGGGAGACAACAACAGGAGACGCTTCAAAAGAAAGAGCAATGGCAGCCTGCTGATGGCAATGGCAAGCACGAGAAGCGTTCCCGCGGTTGCATACCACCCTGTCCAATGCGGTGGCACCAGGACAGTCGTGGTGATGACGGCAAGGCCAGCCAGCAGTTTCCATCCAACTGGAGCGCGGTGAATGGGGCTGCGCGGAATTCCGTGATGATGCGTCAGGAGCCTGGCGCTCATTTTGTTCGCTCGGACGCTGCGGCGGAGGGAACGAGAACCCGTCCCAACGCCCAGGCCATTGCGAAGACGAGGAATGCGCCAATGACTCCGGCCAATGCCGTTGCACCAACCGCCCACGACATTCCCGGCATTTCATAATCGGGAATCGGAGCCGCGAACGCTGTTGCACGATGTTCAAATCCAAGTTGCAGGGCGACGCGTTCCAGGCCGTCAGGCAAAGGGCTGGCGAACGGAGCCACAAACACGACGAGTCCGATCGTCGCCAGGGAACCGAAAATCAAAACTTCGCGCAGCGGAGCGGGTTGCGAATCTTGAAGGATCATCTCCGGCCGGGTCCTCCTCACGAACCACACAACCAGGGCACTGATCAAACCTTCACCAATCCCAATGATCATATGCGTCACGGTCATTGCCGGGAATGCCGCACGCCAATGCACCGTATCTGACCAGGCCAGTTGCCCGGCGCAGCCCGCCGCCGCGAAAACGACGGAGCACCACGCGGCAAACGCCACGGCCGTGATTGCGCCGGCCTGGCCGGGTAACAATCGCTGGAGGCCGCGCAACACGACAAATCCGCCGCCTGCCCCCAGGATTGCCATGTTGAAAACATTGGCTCCAAGAGCCAGCACGCCACCGTCGGCAAACAGGAAACATTGGACGATCAACACGGCTGTTACCACCACGGCTCCGGCCGCGGGACCGAGCAATGCGGCGACCAGGATGCCTCCGATCAAGTGCCCGGAGGTGCCAGCAGCGACGGGGAAGTTCACCATTTGGGCGGCGAACAGAAAGGCAGCGGAGAGTCCCAACAGCGGAGCCTTGCGCGGCGGCAAAGTTCGTTTCAATTGCCGCAGGGCAATTCCTACGCCGACGACCGCAAGCGCCGTTGTGACGCCTGCCGTCTTGCCATCTATAAAACCATCGGGAATGTGCATGGACCCTCAGCCGTTCAGGTTATCAGGTGCGCGCGACCGTAACACTCGACAGCAATGACGGCAAGGCGGTTTGCTCAAAGTCCTACTGCTTTCCCGACTCACGCGTAAATGCGCTCACGATCTTCACGTTTGCTTCCTTCGCAGCATCCATCACCTTTACGATCTGGCCAAACGGCGCCGCTTGATCGGCGCTCAACGCCAGGCGCTGATCCGGATTTGTTGCCACGGCTTTGACCAACTCCTCCTTGAGCCGCGTTTCCGTGACCGGTGTGCTGTCCAAACCCCAACGCAAGGCGCCCTTCGCATCGATGCTCACCATGAGCGGCGCCGTTTCGCTCGCGCCTTCCTTCTGCGCCTGGGACGATTCAGGCAAGGCCAGCTTCAGCGCGGGCTGCTGCTTGAAGGTGGTTGTGACCATGAGGAAGATCAGCATCACGATCAATACATCGATCAGCGCTACGATGATAACCGCTGGCGCCCCCCTGCGTTTGCGAACGTAAAAGTGCATCGCTACTTTCCCATTACTTCACGGTATTGGCGGCGGACGAATTCGTCACAGAGCGTTTCCATCTCGACGGCGAGGATTTCGATTTTCTTGGTGTAGTAGCTCCAGAAAACCAAAGCAGGAATTGCGATCAAGAGGCCGATGAGCGTTGCGTGCAGGATGACGGCAATCCCATGCGCCAGCCGCGCGGCATCATTGAGACCAGCCTGCCCGACATCCCCAAACACCGTCATCATGCCGAGAATCGTGCCGACCAGGCCGAGGAGTGGAGCGATGCCGACAATGACTTCCAGCACGACCAGTCCGCGTTCCAGCTTGACGATTTCGCGCCGTGCGCGGGTTTGCAGTGCATCGACACTTTCCGCCTTGGGCCAGTCCAGATGTTGCGCGGCGACGAGCAACAAACGGCTCAGCGGTGAATCGTGCTGCTGGCAGACACGCTTGAGCATCGGAACGTCTTCCGGGGCCTGGCAGGATTCCACAGCGGCAGCTACCGCGGGGGGAACGACCTTGTTCCAGCGCAGGGCGATCCCACGTTCAACGATGAACGCCAGACCGACGACAGACGTCGCTATGAGCAGAATGTAAACAGCCAGTTCCATGATTCTTAAAAGGGTGCTTTGCGTTTCGTCAGTAGTAATAGAAAGCGAACTGAATTTCGCGAAATTCCTTTTGCATCATCAAGCGCATCTCGCGGGGCCACCGCTCGAACGGCGCGGGATCCAGGATCGCTTTCTGGCAGATCAGGCCCAAGGTTTCGCCGACGTTGTTCTCCACGACTTCCATCGCGGTGATGCGCCCGTCGTAAGACAGCCGAAAGCGAAGAACAACGCGCCCATTCCGATAATTCAGGGTGGGATTGTTCTCGAGCAACGCGAACCAGCGGCTTTCGACCGCGGCGATAAAGGCCGCGTCGTAGTCGCCGAACGACGTTTGCTTGGCGTCGAGCGAGGTGAAGTCGGTGTGGCGCCGCACGCCGCCTTCCTGCTTCATGCGCTGACCGGCCAGTTGATTTCGATTTTGCCGCAGCATGGCTTCGCGCACCGTTCGCGGCCGCGCGCGCTCTGCGGTGCCGTCGCTGTCGCGCAGTTCAGCTTCAGGCCGCGCAATGGCGATGTCTCCCTGCTGAATCGGCGTGCTGCGCCGCGCCTGCTCGGGTTCCTGCTCGGTTGCCGCACGCTGAATGTTTGGTTGCAAACGGTCCAGCGGCGATCGTTCGACATCCTCCGCCTTCACCATGTCGGTCTGGGTTCCTGTGATTTTGGGGACTGCTGCTTCCTGGTCAGCTTCACGATTGGCGGCCTGTGAATTCGCATTGGAATAGAATTGCGCGTCCTTGGGCGGTTCGGCGGTGGCCAGTTGCGGATTCACATCGACAAACATCAACGGCACTTCGCGCGCCTCGGGCTGTTTCGGTGGTTCGACCGCCGCCGCCGTGATCACCCGTTGCATCCATTGAGGCAGACGCGCGACGTTCCACAATCCATATCGCTGTCCCGCCTTGTAGCCCCCGAAGGCTAGAGCATGAACCACGATCGAAATCAAAAGAGCCCAGAACAGCCTCGAAAATTCGGGCTGATCCGGGCGCAACGATGCGTCGGGGACTCTGCGGGGAGCCATGCGACCCTACAATGCCGCAGCAGGACGGATGGAGCAATACGGGACTGGGACGTGAACGCGCGACACGCAACATTCGATCATCGTGCCGTTCAGCGTGTGAATCCGTTGGGAGACGCTTCCAAACGAAAATAACGGTTGGCTTTCGGGCCGCCGCCGTGGTATATGCAGCGTCCGCTTTTCATTGGAGAGCGGGTAAAACTTAACGCATTTAGATTTATGTCACAGCATCGTAGTCTGCGCGCGGCTTCCACCCTGGGTGGCAAGCGGAACGTTCTGAAACGTTTTGAGCGCACTGAATTGCTCAAGAAACGAGGGCAATGGAAAGAGGGCGACCGGATCACCGGCCTCCGCAAGACCAAACCCGAGGCCTAGAGTCCTGCCCGGCAGACCGGGTGTTCGTTTTCAAGCGTCAGGCGTGGAGCGGATTGCTTCGCCCTGACCTTCTGCTTTTTAACGGCCTGTTCACGATGGTTCGGCTCCAAAAATTTCTCGCAGACGCAGGAGTGGCTTCACGCCGCGCCAGCGAGCAGATGATCACGGGAGGACGCGTCCAGGTGAATGGCCAACCCGTGCGGCTCCTGGGCTCCAAGGTGGATCCCCTGCACGATAAGGTGACGGTGGACGGCGAGTTGGTGCGCATCCGCAAGAAGCTGTATGTCGCCTTGCACAAGCCGCGCGGCTGCGTCTGCTCCCGGAAAGACGAGCACGGACACCCCACGGTTTACGAGTTCCTGCCCAAGGAGTGGAGCAACGTTTACACGGTGGGCCGCCTCGACTACGACACGGAAGGTCTTCTCTTTCTCACTAATGACGGTGATTTCGCGTTGCGCCTGACGCATCCCCGCTACGGGGTTCGGAAGAAGTACGTCGCGATGGTGGAAGGAAAGGTTGATGGGGAGATGGTTCAGAAATTCACGCGCGGTGTGTTCCACCAGGGCGAGCGTCTCAAGGCGGAACGCGCGCATGTCATCACCGCAAACTCCACGCGCAGCACCGTGGAACTCGAGCTCGCCGAAGGGAAGAACCGCGAGGTGCGCAGGCTCTTCGAATCGCAGAGCAGAGCTGTGAAACGCCTGCAACGCGTTCAGGTCGGACGGATCAAGCTGGGTGAGTTGAAACCGGGAAAATGGCGAACATTGACAGATGCGGAGATTAAATCTCTACTGGGCTGAGATATGAACATGAAAGTGTGGACGTTTGTCGCGGCAATGTTTTCAGTGAGTGTTCTGGCCGATCAACCAGCGCTTCTGAGCGGCACCAACGGCAGCCCCAATGTCGCTGCGCCCGCAATGTCCAGCCCTCCTCCCGCGTCGCGCACCTCTCCTGGTTCCACCCTTCGCTCCGAACCTCTGGTTCCCGGGCAGGCAACGGTTGTTGCCAACCGCGTGAATGTCCGCGGCCGCGCAGGGCTGATCGGCGAGGTTATTGGAAAATTGACGAATGGCGAGCCTGTCACCGTGATTGAGGAGGTGACCCTGCGCAATTCGAAGCCCGACGAGCCTTCGGCCTGGGCAAAGATCGCGCTTCCGGATTCCATTGCGGTCTGGGTCCATTCCGGATTTGTGGATCGGAGCAGCATGACGGTAAAAGCCAATCGGCTGAACCTTCGCGGCGGACCCGGCGAGAATTACAGCGTTCTGGGAACGCTTGTGAGAGGCGATTCCCTGCAGGAATTGCAGACCCGCGGCGATTGGATTCAAATCAACGCCCCTGACAACGCGTTCGCTTTTGTTGCTGCACAATATTTGAGACAGGACAGCACGCCGCAGGTCGCCACCACCTTGCCGGAAGACCCTGCTCCAACAACGCTGGCCAACGTCACCGAGACGCCGCCGGTCGCGACCGCATCGGACCAGCCGTCCGCGAACGCCGAGTCAACCGAAGTCGCACAAGCTGAGCCGGCAACGCAATCGGAAGAAACCGCGGCTGTTGAGGAAGCATTGCCGCCGCGAATCGTTCAGCGCGAAGGAATTGTTCGCAGCACGTTGAGCATCCAGGCTCCCACGGATTTCGAACTGGTCAGCACCGAGACTTACCGTGCGATCAATTATCTCTTCACGAGCTCGCCCAATCTGGATCTCCGGCGCTATAAGGGGTTGCGCATCCTCGTAACCGGCGAGGAAGGTTTGGACGAACGCTGGAAGAACACTCCGGTTCTCACGATTCAGCAGATCCGGGTGCTGGAATAATGGCGCTCGACAATCTTATCGACGGAAAAGCGATCGCGGCCAGGATCCAGGGCGAATTGGCTCAACGAGTCGCCAACCTTAAGTCGCATGGTATCCAGCCTGGCCTGGCGTTTGTGCGAGTTGGGGAGGACGCCGCTTCGAAGGTTTACGTTGGCCGCAAGGAGAAAGCCTGTGCGGAGCTCGGCATCTTTTCCGAAACCCACGTGCTTGCGGAGAACACCACCGAAAGCGATCTGCTGACGCTGATCAATCGATTGAACAGTGACCCCAGGCTCCATGGCATTCTGGTTCAGGCGCCTTTGCCAAAACAGATTCGCGAAACCGTTATTTATTCAACTGTTGCCCCCCACAAGGACGTCGACGGCTTCAATCCGATCAACGTCGGAAAGTTGATGCTCGGAGATCCCGACGGTTTTCATCCCTGCACGCCCGCGGGGATTCGCGAGTTGCTGGTTCGTTCGGCGGTTGAGACACGGGGTGCCGAGGTGGTCGTCCTGGGACGCGGCAACATTGTCGGGAAACCGATGGCTGCGATGTTGATCCAGAAGGAGAAAGGCGCCAATGCAACGGTCACGGTGTGCCATTCCGCAAGCCGCAACGTCGCCGCGCATTGCCGCCACGCGGATATCCTGATCGCGGCCATTGGCGTCGCTGAATTCGTGAAGGCGGATATGGTGAAACCGGGCGCTGTTGTTATTGATGTGGGGGTGAATCGAATTCCGGACCCGGCTTCGAAATCCGGCTCACGACTGGTGGGCGACGTCGACTTCGCCGCGGTCCAGCCCATAGCGGGCAGGATCACGCCCAATCCGGGCGGCGTTGGGCCGATGACCATTGCCATGCTGATGCAGAATACTGTTTCTGCTGCGGAGAGAAGTTCAAACGCCTAGGACACCGATAATAAACGTTTCATTTCGAAAATCGCTTAACCCTACACAATCATGCAACCCACCCGCATTTTACCTGACCTCCAATGTTCACTCCTGTGCGAAGAAATTCGACAGGAGATTTCCGGGAATTTTTTCCTTATTGGGGTGATCAACTTCATTCGCGTTCCCCAGTTGCCTGTGGTTGCACTCAAATTGAGCGTGTTCAACCGATGGACGGCTGGTCTTGGGCAGTTCACGGAGAACGTTCGATTGATCGCACCGGACCAGACCACGGTGCTGCGCAAGGGCGAGGTGAAGTTCGCGTTGCAGGACGCAAATCTGCACGCAACCAACGTCACTGTTTTTGGCCAGGTTGAATTCAAGGTGGCAGGAACGTATTACGTCGAAGTTTTGGTCGATGATGTGATGAAGCTTCGCTACCCGGTGCCGTTGATTCTCGCGCCGCAGCAGGGCCAGGGCGCGCCGGAACAGCAGCAGCCCGCGCCGCCGGCCCAATAATCCAATCCAATCAGCCGCCCGGCTGACGTTCCCGTCTCTGTTCATGAAATGGGAGTGGCTAAAAAATCGAGGGCCTTGCCAGCCCCTCACGTTCCGTGGGGTCGCAGCCTTTGCCGATGCATCCTGCAATCGCATAGTCCTGATGCAGTTTGTCGTGGCACTCATGGCGGCATGGGCAGTGGTGTGGTTCGTCAACTCGGCGTGGTGTCCGATCGTGTCGCGCGCGATCGATCGATTGCCGGAAACCGGCCAAATACGCGGCGGCATCCTGCACTCGCCCGAAACAGAGCCGCGTTTTTTGGCTGAATCGCGCATGCTGGCCTTTTCCCTGGATCTTCTTCACACGGGCCTGGCACGCGTGCCGGCGCATGTGCAGGTGGAATTTGGGCGGCGCGATGTACACTTTCGATCGCTGCTTGGCACAGCATTTCTCCATTATCGGAACGACTACACGATCGAATTCAACCGCACAGCACTGGAACCGTGGTGGGGTGCGTGGCGCCCGCCGCTGCTCTGGATTTTGTTCGGTTCCGTTCTGTTTGGCTTGATTGCCACCTGGTGGATGCTCGCGTTGGCGTATTCAATTCCCCTTTGGATTGCAGCGTTGCTCCGCGACCGGCGAATGGGTTGGGCATCGAGCTGGAAACTGGCAAGCGCCTCCTTCATCCCGGGTGCCTTGATGATGATCGTTGGTATATTCGCCTACGGCTTTGGAGTCATTTCTCTGGTCGAGTTCCTGGTCCTGCAGGTGATTCATTGGATCGTGGGATGGGCTTACTGCATTGGCGGGCTGCTCGCGCGACCGCCTGCGAGTGACGTCGTGGCCAATCCCTTCGACATTCAGAAGAAGGGAGTCAGCGTGGAGCGCGATGCCAAGCCGAAAAATCCGTTTAGTCCGCCGTCGGCAAACCCCTGACGCGTTCGGTCCGAAGTCGTGTTGCACCGTCATGTGCGTTCGTTTAGTGTCGGCGCGATGACTGTCCCGGTGTGGCTTTTTCGCGCAATGACCGCCTTTGTGCTCCTTGTGGGCATGAGCGGCTGCGTTCCCCAGGGACAGAGCGAACTGGACGAGGAGAAGGAGCCGCATTTTCTCGCTGGGAAGAAGGCGATCAATGTCCTGGATTATCGCGGCGCGATCGAGGAGTTCCATCGCGCCCTTGAAGTCAATCCGCATAATTCCAAAGCGCACTCGCAACTCGGCTGGCTTTACGAGACCAAGGAAAATGATGCCGCGGCTGCGATTTATCACTATGAACGCTATCTGAAATTGCGGCCCGGTTCGGACAATGCGGAGGTCATTCGGCAGCGCATTATGAATTGCAAGCAGGACCTCGCCAAGAGTGTGTGGCCGCTGCCTATCGCGCCTGGCATGCAAAAACAGCTTGAGCAACTGCTCGACGAAAATCGACGACTCAAAGAAGAAAACGAGAGGTTCAGGTTGTTTTTAGCATCGCGGCCCGCGACCAATATTGTCGCGCCACAACCCCTTCCCACCCGCAGGGAGTCCCCACAAGTGACGCCGCTTCCCCCACAACCTGCAGCCGTTACGAACCGGCAGGCCCCACTCATCAGCCGGCCGATTCCGGGGTCGCGGCGCACGCACACTGTTCAGTCCGGCGACACAATGGCGTCTATTTCGCGGCGGTATGGCGTCAGGTTGGGAGCGTTAGCCGCGGCGAACCCCGGAATTGATCCCCGACGGATGCGGCCGGGTCAAATTATTGTTCTTCCCTAGAGGGGGAGAACTTCCTAGTCTCCGGGGGAAATTTGAACGGCGGCTGGCGTCGCTGGTCAATTGTTCAGCCAGGTTGGGGCTGAGGTCTGCATGAGGCTACGAGCCGGGTGTGGATGGGGTGAGGTCTTTTAAATTGGAAGGAAAGCAATCTGATGCTGCGAGAGGGAGCCGGAAGAATCCGTTGACAGCTTCGGCGCGTTTCGGCTAAAAAGTTGCCGTTTTACGGTTGGCACTGGCCTCTTGGGTGAAAAAAGTTAAATAACTATGAAGAAAATTGTTGCCTCAATCGGAATGGCTGCCGTCGGCGCCTCCGCTCTCCAGACTGTATCGGCTCAAGAGCCGTTGGGTGGCGGTTCGGACAAGCCCTGGAGCGTATCCGCTACGTTGCGTGGCTTCTACGACGACAACGTTCTTACGGCCGCTGATAATGAGCACGAGAGCTTCGGTATCGAAGCCAGGCCATCAGTTCGCCTCGTGCTTCCCATGGATCAGACGACCCTGAGCCTCGGATACGTGTATTCAATGAAGTGGTACGCGGACGAGCCGGAAGTTTTTGACGACATCGCGCAGACACACCTGTTCGATCTGGGTCTTTCGCACGCGTTTTCGGAACGCTATCGCATTTCGGTGTCGGATTCATTTGCCATCGGCCAGGAAGCTGACCTTTTCCGAACCGGTAGCGGTTTCGGAGGGTTCCAAACTGTGGAGGGCGACAACATCCGCAACTTTGCCGACGTTTTGTTCGAAGCCGACCTGACCCCCGTTTACGGCATTACTTTGGGGTATAACAACGCATTGTTCGATTACGAGGCACAGGAGAATTCGCTGGTCCTCGACCGCGTTGAACACTACGTGACGTTCGAAAACCGGCTTCTGCTCCGGCCCGTCACAACCGGAATTGTCGGTTATCAGTTCGGCATGATTGACTACACGGAAGACGAGGCTTTTGCAGGTGGCGGGTTGCCTGAGCATCGTAACAATCGTTCACATTACATTTACTTGGGAGCCGATCACCGCTTCACCCCTGAGTTGAGCGGGTCCGTTCGTGGTGGTGCTCGTATCAACGACTACTACAACGATCCTGACGATAGCGATGCAGAAGTCAGCCCTTACGGCAAAGTCACTCTGAGCTACAGCTATGCGCCGCAGAGCCAGGTCATGCTCCGCGTCTCTTATGATCGCACGGCCACAGACGTCATCGGGACTGGAACAGACCTGGTCACGGATGCACAGTCAGTCGCATTTTATGTTGGCTTGGACCATCGGCTGGCGGCACGTTTGTTCTGGCATCTCGGTGGCCAGTACCAAAACTCTGAGTTCCAAAACGGTGATCTTGATGGTGGGAAAGATAATTTCTATTCCATCGATACCAGCCTGCGATACGAGATCAATCGCTTCCTCTCCACTCACGTCGGTTATTCATTCGACAAGCTCGACTCTGACGTTGATGGCCGTGAATTTGATAGAAATAGGGTTTACTTGGGCGTGACCGCCACGTATTAATCTACCCTGAACGTTTATGCGGGGGGCCGGGTTCATAACGATCCGCCCCCCTTTTTTAATTTATGGATTCAACTAAGAGCTCTACACCGCAGGAAACCAAGCTTCATTTCCTGGATTATTGGCGGATCATCCGCATTCGCAAAACAGTCATTCTTGCCGTGTTCCTCCTTGTTGTGATTACGGCGACGGTCGTCACTTACATCTTGCCAGAAACGTTTTCAGGTACGGCCAGGATGAAAGTGACGAACGACAGCCCTGACGCTGGATCGTTCGAGCAATACAGCCAGAAAGGCTACGATCCCTATTTCATCCAGACCGAGTTCGAAGTCATCCAGTCCGAGTTGATCCTGGGACGAGTGATCGACAAGTTGAAGTTGAACGAAAAGTGGGGCGAGAAGTACGCGAGCGGACAACCTCTCAAACGTTCCGAGACCCTCGAGATTTTCAAGAAATCGATCCGCCTCACTCCGGTTCGTAACGCCAGCTTGATTGAAGTGGAAGTTTTCAGCGACAAGCCCGATGAAGCCGCCCAGATTGCCAACGAAATTGTCGATACCTACAAGCAGCATCGCCTCGAGGTAAGTCTCGAACAGCTCGCGAGCAGCATCAAAGCCTTGGAAGAGCAACAGGTGGAATACCGCAGAAAAACCGAAGCGGCACAACAGGAGGTTGATCAGCTGCGCACGAAGTTCGGCATCACCGACCTGAACCCGATGGAATCGATGCCGACACCGCCGATCTCGGCTGACGTCGAGAAGCAGATCCAGGCGCAATTGATCATGCTGAAGAACGAGGTCGTCATGCGCGAGACTGCAATCAGTCATCTTCGGAGCCTCGAAAAATCGCAGTTGAGGGACGCCATCCAAATCGCGCTCGGCCAACCCGACCAGCGATTGGCCAGCCTCTTCAACCAGTATGAACTCGCCGACCAGAGCTTTCGCTCGATGAAGGCGATCTACAAGGACGACCATCCGCTTTATAAGAACGCGCAGGAGAATGTTGAGTCAATCGCGCGCAGCATCTCGGACGCGGTCGACGGGATTTTGATTGGGCTGCAAAACCGGCTGGATGCTGCCAAAGCCGCAGCCGAGGAGCTTGCCCATCGCCTCGAAACCTCGCGGACAGAATACCTGGCCCTGGTGGAAAAAAGCCGTCCCTACTACGCTGCAAAGCGCCGCCTTTCCGAGTTGGAGCAGTTTAACAACATCCTGTCCGTGAAGATCGCATCCAGCAGCGCCGACTATCGACTTCCCCGCACGTCGATGGTGACGATCACCGACAGGGCGATTGAGAATCGCGATCCCGTAAAGCCGAAGAAGGGCCTGAACATCGCGCTGGGTGTTGTAATCGGCCTGGTCGTTGGAGTGGGTCTCGCGTTCTTCATTGAATATCTGGACACGAGCGTGAAGACGATCGATGACGTGGAACGCACGCTGCAGGCACCCGTGCTCGGCGTCATTCCGCAGAACGTCGGCTTCCTGATGGAGGAAGGCGCGGATAGCCCGCATGCGGAAGCTTATCGAGTGCTCAGAACGAACCTCCTTTTCTCCCGAAAGGATGACAAACTGAACTCCATCGCGGTGGTGAGCGCAGGCGCCGGCGAAGGCAAGTCGACCACGATCCTTAACCTGGCCACCGTTTTCGCTCAGAACGGCGCCCGCGTCGTAGTGGTTGATTCTGACCTTCGGCGTCCCACGCTGCACAAGATCATGCGCGTGACGAATAACATTGGTCTGACCAATTATCTCCTCAAGCAAAACACGCTCGAGGAGGTCATTCAAACGAGCAACTTGCCCACCTTGGACTTCATGGCGAGCGGCAAGTTGCCGAGCAGTTCGATGGGCGTCCTGAGTTCGGCTCAGATGAAGAATCTCATCCACGAACTGAAGCAGCGCTACGACTATGTGTTCTTTGACTCCCCGCCGATCATGGGCGTGAGTGACGCTTCGATTCTTGCAAGCGAAGTGGACATCACCCTCCAGGTCATCCAATACCGCAGGTATCCGCAGCCGATGAACATCCGCGCGAAACAGATGATCGAGAAGGTTGGCGGCAACCTGCTGGGAATCGTGCTGAATAACATCAACATGTCGCAGGACGAAAGCTACTACTACTACAGCGGTTACTACCACGAATACTACTCTAAGGATGAGGACGATGACGCCGTGGCGGCCGCCGATGGCGGGGACAAATCAAAGCTGGATATCAAACCCAAGTATTGATTTGATTTGCGGGCTTTTCACTGGAAGAAAATGAAACTACTCAGGAACTTTTTGATGCTGTGTCTGGGATTGGTCGTTGTGACCTCTGGCCTTCTGCTCAGCGGCTGCGGCACGGCGGGGCATAGGTTCGACGACGGCGATGGTGAATCGAACCCGCGCCCGCCGGCCAATGTGTTCTACCGCGGCGACCTGGTGATTATCAGCTTCTCCAGCCCTGGCCTCCCGGAACGCAAGCCTCATGAGGAACGGGTGAAGGATGATGGCACCATCACCCCTCCGGAAATTGGCTCCGTGAAGGCGTTAGGCAAGACCACGGGCGAACTTCAGCAGGAGCTGCAGAAGGAGTATAACAAGCTCTACCAGAACATGACGATAACGGTGAAGTCGGAGCTGCGTTACTACTACGTCGAAGGGGAGGTCAAAACGCCGGGCCCAAAAACCTACCTCGGTGAAACTGACATTCTGAGTGCGATTTCCGCAGCGGGCGGGTTTACGGAATTCGCCAAGAAAAGCCAGGTCCGGCTGATTCGTCCAAACGGGGAGCAGGTGGTGGTCGATTATCAACGCGCCATTCGCGAACCGAAGCACAATATTTCTGTATTTCCAGGCGACAAGATCTACATCCGGCGCAGTCTCTACTGATGATTCAACTGGAATCGCTCTCAGGCACAACGGCGGGAACCAAGTGGTCACCCCGCCGTTTTCCTTTTCGTGTGGGACGGGCTGATGATGCAGATGTGCAGATCAATGCTCCCGGAGTCTGGGATCAACATTTCATCGTTGAATTGGATCCCGCTGCAGGGTTTCTCATCCAACCCCAGGGAGAGGCTCTCATTACCGTGAACTCACACGCTGTGAAGCGTTCGGTCCTGCGAAATGGAGATCACATTCAGTTCGGAGCCGCGTCATTGCGTTTCTGGCTGGCCCAAGCTCCACAGAAAAGCCTCAGTTCGCGCGAGAGTTTCTTTTGGGCGATAATGGCCGCGGTTGTTGCGGCACAATTCTGGATGATCTACAGCCTGATCGACTGATTAGCACCTCTGCCACTGTTCAATGGCGGAAGTGCCGGTGCCCTGTAAATGCCATCGCCATGTTCCGCTCGTCGGCCGCGGCAATCACCTCGGCGTCCCGGACAGAACCTCCTGGTTGAATCGCAGCGGTGGCCCCGGCCTCCGCTGCGGCGATCAATCCATCAGCAAACGGAAAGAAAGCGTCGCTGCAAACCACGCTGTTTTTCAATGAGAGTGCAGCCTCACGCGCTTTCCAAACCGCGATGCGGCTGGCATCCACCCGGCTCATCTGCCCCGCGCCGATTCCGAGCGTCCGCGCCGCCGTGACATACACAATGGCATTCGATTTTACATGTTTTACGACCCGCCACCCAAACAACATGGCATCCAACTCGTCGGCGCTCGGCTTGCGTTTCGTGACAATCTTGAGATCTCCGCGCGTGGTCAACTTGATGTCGCGACCCTGGACAAGGTAGGAACCGCATCCCACGCTTCGGATATCCCACGATTGGCCCGAGGACGTTGACCGCAACATCCTCAGTAACCGCAGGTTTTTTTTCTTCTGAAGGATCGCCAGCGCTTCTGGCGTGAATTCCGGCGCGACAATCACTTCGCTGAAGATCTCCGCAATGGCTTCCGCGCACGGACCGTTCAATGCGTGGTTGACTGCAATAATCCCGCCGAAGGGAGCCTGTTTGTCGGTCGCAAAGGCTGCCTCCCATGCATCGCGCAGGCTCGTTCCCTGGCCGACACCGCAAGGATTGGTGTGCTTCAGGATCGCCAGAGTGGGTTGATCGTTCTCAAATTCCGCGATCAATTGCGCGGCTGCTGTCAGATCAAGAATGTTGTTGTAGGAAAGCTCCTTGCCGTGAAGTTGCTGAAAGTAATCCGAAAACGCGCCATACAACGCCGCTTCCTGATGCGGATTCTCGCCGTAGCGCAATGTCTGCGCCAGCGGCGCCGATAACGTCAGCTCTGCCGGCAATGCCTGTTTGCCACAGCCATCGGAGAATGCCTTTTCAAGATGCGCTGCAATCGCCGCGTCGTAAGCCGCTGTTCTCGAATAAACCTTCGTGGCCAATCGGCGACGTGATTCAAGCGAAGTGTCTCCAGAAGCAGCGATCTGCCGCGCGACTTCCTCGTAATCTGCTGGATCAACAATGACTGTCACCGTCTCATGGTTCTTCGCAGCGCTGCGAAGCATTGAGGGACCGCCAATATCGATATTCTCAATCGCGTCGTGCAAGGAAACGTTTGGCTTCGCCACGGTCTGTTCGAACGGATAGAGGTTCACCACGACGAGGTCTATTGCGTCGATCTGATGCTCCCTTACTGCGGTTTCGTGAGCCGCATTGCCGCGGATATACAGCAATCCCCCATGAACCTTGGGGTGAAGGGTCTTTACACGACCATCAAGCATTTCCGGAAATCCGGTATGCTCGCTGATGTCTTTGACTCGAAGTCCTGCATCGCGCAATGCTTTGGCCGTTCCGCCGGTTGAGATCAGTTCCACGCCGGCGTTTGAAAGAGCCTGAGCGAACGGAACAAGGCCGGTTTTATCCGAAACTGAAAGCAGTGCGCGTTCAATTTTTGCCATAGCGCCGGTTACCATCGTCAGCACATTACCTCCAGTCAATGGACAAATCGGCGAATGCCACCAATGTGCCCGGGAAAGTTCCCAGGGCGGTGAAAAGGCTGGAGTAATGAGGAACGGGCACTACGATTTTGGCCGCCGCGAGTTGCGCGGGCGGCATGAAACCGGATCCGCGACCGAAATGTTCAACCAACTCCGACCGCGACAATGAAGGGCATCAAGGAGGCACTTGGTGCCGGATTGGACGCTGCGCAGATGCCGGGTAACCGATGAAATCGCCTCTCAACCGCTTGCTCGGGTCGATTCCCAACCGCCTGCAACTCGCTGGCGGCTGGATCGATCAGCCGTTTGTTTCACAGCACAACCCACGGCCGCCTGGGTCGATGGTTGTAGTGCAGATTGAACCGAATTTCCGCCCCATGGATCGTTCAGGCATTGCAAGCGGAACGCGTGCTGTTGCGCTGAAACTTTGGGGGGGCAAGTTGCCGAAACGCCCTGGCGCGGACCTCGTCCGGGAGCTTTACGAGGCTGAGAACCATGGCAAAGCCGAACCGAGCGGTTCACAGGATATGATCGGCCTTCTGTATCCAGGCATCAACCGGCTGGATTATGATTTCAACTTCGAAGGGGGCATATTTCCTGCCCACATCGAATCGTGCAACTCACGCGCCGTCGCTCGATGGCTGGAATCCAGGCTGCATCTTCTCCCTGTCGAACCCCGCCCCGAAGGATACAACCCGCTCGCGATTAAGAACCTCAAGCCCCCATGGGTCGCACGGCTGGGTGAGGCAGGGCGGCAATGCTTCGACGCAATTGTGCGGAAGGATGTGAAGGCACTCGGCGCGTCCCTCAATGAGAATATGAAATGCTGGGAGAAGTTGCTCCCCGGGGTGGTGCGGCATCCCTTGCTGCGTGTCGATCTCCTGGCGTTGCTGGGTGCTTACCAGCGGGAATATCCAGGCGCGATGTACTCCGGATGCGGCGGCGGCTACCTGATCGTCGCGTCAGATCGGCCTGTTCCTGGCGCCTTTCAAGTGAACGTACGAACGGCTTCAGCATGAATGCGGCATTACCCGTAATCGTTTGCGGAGGCTTCGATGACATCCGCGCGCGCGATCTCCGTTTCCTGGAAGAGGCGGCGAAGCTCGGACCCGTTACCGTGGCATTGTGGTCTGACGTTGTTTTTCACAAGATCCACGGGCAGGCGCCAAAGTTCCCCTTCGCAGAGCGTCGCTACTTTCTCCAGGCAGTTCGTTACGTGCAGTCGGTGCTCGCCCTCCCCGACAGCGCGGATGCGAAAACCGTGCCCGAGATCGATGCCGTTTCTTGGGCCGATTACGAGCCGTCAGCGAGCCCGGAACGCGCGGGGGTCGCGAAGGAAAGGGGAATCACCTATCGCGTGTTTTCGAGCGACGAATTGAAGGGATTTCCCGAGCCGCCGCCCATGCCCTCGGCGCCAGGACGCAAGAAGGCAATCGCCACGGGTTGCTACGATTGGTTTCATTCCGGCCATGTCAGATTCACGGAAGAGGCGTCCGCCTTCGGGGATTTGTATCTTTGCCTGGGCAGCGACGCGAACGTGCGATTATTGAAGGGAGAGGGGCATCCGTTGCTGTCAGAGCAGGAGCGACGATATGTTGTGGGCTCAATCCGTTATGTGAAGCAGGCGCTGGTCACGACAGGAACGGGTTGGGTGGATGCTGACCCTGAGATTCGGCGGATCAAACCCGACTATTACATAGTTAACGAGGACGGGGACAAGGGCGGTAAACGCGAGTATTGCGAGAAGATGGGGATTGAATACGTGGTTTTGAAGCGGGCTCCCGCTCCAGGTTTGCCTCCGCGAAGCAGTACGATTTTGCGGGGATTTTGAAGATGGTGCGCGATACAGGTTTCGAACCTGTGACCCCTACCGTGTCAAGGCACCGTGAAAGTCTCGATTTGCTGGGGTTTTTCAATGGTGTCGATTTTGTTGCCACGTTTGTTGCCACTTTTTCATTGAGATTTGCGATCTTCTGCATGTTTTATCGCGGCAAAAAACCTAAGTTCCATCTCAGATGAATCTTCGTTTGGATGGTGGGGAAATTGTCTAAAAACACTCCACACCAGTTCCCAATCTTTAATCTCGATCCCTCGCTTCGCCGCTTTCACGCGAACCATTTCCAGAAAATTGGCTTTGGTGTTTTCGAGTTGCTCTTGGTGGTATTTCATTTCCGATTCAAGCGTGAACAGGGAAGGAAACTGTCGCTTCAGCTCAGCGAAGAAACGACCCATATATTTGCCACGATCTTCCGAATTGGGCTGCGATCCTACTCTTTCGAGCACTCGCCTCACTTGTTCCTGAGACACCGGCGGGCACGGGTGGATATCCCGCCACTCGTCGACCACATCGCAAAGGTGTTCAAAGTCACGGCGCTCATCTTCCGCAGCTTCTTCTGCCTCTCTTCTGTCCCAGTCCACTTGCTCCAATCGATCAGACTCCTCGCGCCATTCATCTTCAAGATCAGGGCGCGCATTGAGCCACTGATCAATGATCTCGCTCGCCTCGCCCTTGGTTCGAGGGGCGGGTATCTGAAGCTGCATCTTCGTTCCCCACCAGCGCAACCTTCGTATCTGCTTCTCGCTGGGTGGACCGTTGCGCCATTCTTCCGGTGCGTGGGGATTCATGGCTGGTTCTCCAATGCAGTCAGGAACTTCTTGAACGCGGGTTTGGCGAAATGCGCTTGGTTGAGACCGAATTCGCCGTCGAGGTATGTTCCTCGAAAGTCCATTCGCACGATCGTGTTCGTCGCATTGACTGCCCGTCTGATCAGATCGTCGGTCGCATGGAATCTGCGAACAGACAGAAGGCCTGGATTGCGGTCGTCTTCCTCGTAGGTTGTGGAAGAGTCGAGCGGCTTCAGTTCTTCAAAAGTGCCGTCGATGTTGAAGCGCAAACGCTCTATTGATTCAACTCCTTCATAGACGGCTTTGATAACAATGGCACCAGGCTCCATTTTGGATGAGCGGTAAGCACCAAGGCGAATGCTTGCAACCCAGCGACTGGTTTGCACCCACGCCGGAGAGACGCTGATCTCGCTCGCGCCATCGAACTTGGATAAGTTCGTAGAAACGGAGCCCGGCATCTCTGGGATCATGGCGCATCCGGCGACAGCAAGGAGTATCGATAAAAGTGCGAACGCTTTCATTGAGTGTGAACACTGTGAATAAGTTTCAGGCAGGGTTGGACATCCAAAGTCCTACCTCCCGCGAGATCATCCTCGCGTATGAAGTTGCAAGGACCTAAGAACCAAGGAACAAAAATCATTCTGGAACCTGTTTTGGAGGAGATGTCTTCCGATTGGACAGACGAGTATTGTCTCGAGATGTCGGAGATGTTTGGCCGCTGGAAGCATCAGCTGAAGATGAAGGTTGTGATTCGGAAAAAGAACCGGCGCGCTTTCGCCGCTCCACCTCGGCGACAAGCTTTGCGCCGTGTTCCGCCATGGAAGCTGAAGTGGAATTAGTCACCCCGCGGCCAAACGGCGTCTTACTCCCCTTGACTGTGTCGTGCATCCGAATGATGTCCGGCACAGCCCTGTTGCTTTCCTCCTGATCGATCAAGTCGAGGATTGCTTCGATTGCAGCAACCCCAAACGCATTTGCGGACATGTGCAAACGCGCGCCTGTTTCTTGAATTCGAGCAAACAGCTCCCGATTCACCCGAAGGCTCGTTGAACCTTCGGGCTTCTTATCGTCCTGAATCTTCTCCATAAGGTTGGCTGAAAACTGCATGCAAATGCATTCTCATGCTTGCAACTGCATGCAAGTGTATGCCATAACACTCGCACACAGACAAACGAGTATGCGAAACAAAACACAGGTTCTTAACAAGGAGTCGGATTCCCGCGAAGGCGAAGGCAAACGAACGATCTCCATTCGCCCGGTATCTCTCCGACGGGCGCAGATCATCACCTCGATCATCGATAATGAGAATGTCACGGATTTCATTTCGAACGCAGTCGATCAGCGCGCCAAGGCGATGATCAAATCGCACGGAATCACACTTCCCAAGGATGCCGCGTTCGAATCGGCCTGAGTAAAGCACACCCGCACACCCGCACAAGTCGGAACCCTTAACAAGATTGCCGCCTATGACCAACGCCATCGGAACCGGAACCGCGAATCTATCGATCAACATCCCGCTCGATGAACGCTCCGAGCTGGGCCGAGCAGCCGTTCGCGAAGGTTGCAAGAGTGTTGGTGAGTTCGTGCGCAAGCTCGTGCTCGCCGGTGCTGAGGTGAAGCACCCGGAGCTGGCGGTGCAGCTCAAGGAAGTCCGCCGGAAGTATTACGGCGGCACGATGCTGATTCTGATCCTGTGCGCGATTGCTTTCGGCTCGGACGCGATGAAGGCCAGCAAGAAGGTCGCTCGCAAGGGCAAGCAGGAGTGGGCGGAGGTGGAAGCGTGAACGCGAAGTTTACGATCATTCAGCTTTTGCTCGGCATAGTGGTCGGCGGATGTGCAGGTCTGTTTTTCGGACTGCGAATCACCAAGGCTCCAATTGCAACGCAAGACGAGCATGGTTTTCGTGTCGACGTGAAGACGGTCACTGAACCAGAAGACCTCCGCGATTCAACTCCATGCGATCACACCTGGCGCTGCGATTCCCCAAACTTTCACACCTGCATTCAGTGCGGGGAAATCAAGGTCACGGAATGAATCAGAAACCCGGATGCCTGCCAACCGGCTTCGACTTGGATTCGATGCTTACACCGGAACAGTTCTGCACATGGCAGCAGGTCGAGCGGCACTGGCTTACGGCCCGCAAAGCGCAATTGCCAGGCGTCATTATCCGCGGTCGCAAGATGGTGCGGATTCATCCGCGCACATTCATTGAAGGAACTGCGAAAGGAGCGAAACGATGAATGATCCAATCACTGCTGGGCAGGTCATGGAATGGGCCACAGCCACAGCTAAGGAGCGTGGGCTTGGTGACGTATCAGATCAATACGCATTTGCGACCGGCACGCTAGCCGCAGCCCTTTCCAACCTTCTCAACAACCCCACTGCTGCTGAACGCAAGATGCTCATCGAGCGAATCACAGGAGGGACGAATGGACAATAAAGAGACAACGTTCAACGCGACCGATGCGCATTACCTCCAGCGCGTTAAAAAGATCATGGTGAGGCACAAAGTTACCTCCTTCTGTGTTCGGCCGGAAAGCAGCGGTCAAATATGGGTCCACCTGATGGGGAGTGATGAATGGCGGGGGTGCGCCTTCGAATGCAAGTTGTTTGAAGCGTTCAACGGCAAGCGGTTGGAGATGACTTTGCGCGACGGTCGTGTGCTGCTCGCGGCTTACCCGAGGAGCGGCAAATACACAGACAGCGTTTCGCGATTGAAGGAGGTAGTGAATGCCCACTGAAAAGCCAACGGAGAACGGGAACGGTGCGCCTTCCCGCGTCCTGGTGTTTCAACTTGACGGAAAGGTACCCAATATTGCGGCGATGCGGATCGCTGCACACCACAAGCAGCGCGGGGATTCGGTCGAACTGCGATGGACTGGAAACCCTGAGCGCCAGTTGTGGGATGCGCCTACCCACGTTTACGGCTCCGCAATCTTCGAAAAGTCCCGCCCATCCGTCTCAAAACTCATTGAGCATTTTCCGAATGCGGTTGTCGGCGGAACTGGTGTTGATGTGGCTTCTACTCTGGAAGCGCACGGGATCACAACAACCAAGCAGGATTATTCGATTTACCCGAACTGCCGACAAAGCATTGGGTTTACTCAACGCGGATGTCGGCTTCGCTGTTCGTTCTGCGTGGTTCCTCGCAAGGAAGGCGCGATGCGCGAGGAAAACACGATCCATGATATTTGGCGGGGCGAACCGTGGCCGCGTGAGTTGATTCTGTTGGATAATGACTTCTTTGGGCAACCGCACTGGCGCGATCGGATCGCGGAGATTCGCGAAGGCGGTTTCAAGGTCAGTTTCAATCAGGGTATCAATGCCCGGTTCCTGACAGATGAGGCAGCGGAAGCACTCGCGAGCATCGATTACCGGGCCGACGACATGAAGGCCAAGCGCATCTATACCGCTTGGGACAATCGTAAAGACGAAGCCAGGCTGTTTGAGGGATTGGACAGGCTTAAAAAATACGGGGTGAAGCCGGATCACGTCATGGTTTACATGCTCGTTGGCTTTTGGCCTGGAGAGACCTCGGAGGACAGGCTTTACCGGGTGCGCAAGCTACGGGAATGGGGAGCGCGGCCATACCCAATGCCATTTGTTCGCACCCCTGAGCTTGTCGGGTTCCAGCGCTGGCTAATTGGCGCCTACGATAAGCGCTTCACGTGGGAGCAATGGGAGGCTGCGAACTATCGCCCGGAAAACCTCAACGCGGAGGTGAACGATGAAAACTGAACAAAGCACAACGGTTCACGCAACCTCTGCGCTACCAGTCACAGCTCGAGACCGCGATCCATATTTGCGCATCGAGGATCACGCCCGTCGAATGACTATCGACACGCTGCTTGCGATTCACGGTCGGACGCTGAGTAACGCGACCAAATTCCACGCGATGACAACAGAAGAATTGTCCTCGGAGCACGACAAGATTCTCGCTGACTAAAAAATTTTCCCTCATCGGGTAGGTAAAACCCGCAAAACACGAAAGAAAGCACCCTATGGAAATCGAACTGTATTCAAAGATCAACAATCCCGTCGAAGCCATCGAACGCATCGGCCAATTCCTTGCCAAGTCAGGCATGTTCGGCTGCGAGAAAGTAGAGCAAGGACAGGTGCTTGCGATGGAGTGTCTCGCAACGGGCAAACCGCCTTCTGTCATCGCGAGGACTTATCACATCCTCGACAACAAGCTCTCCAAAAAGGCTCTCGCTGCGCTCGCTGAATTTCGGCAAATGGGCGGAAAGCATAAATGGGTCAAGGACGGCACGGATGGCAAGGAGGCCGTTCTCGAACTGGCGCTGGAAGGGAACACGATTACGTCGAAGTTCACGATCGAAGAGGCCAAGGCGCAGGGTTTGATCCGGCCAAAGTCGAACTGGGAAAAGACGCCAGCCAACATGCTCCGCGCCAGGGCGATCTCCAATGGAGTTGCCATGCTGGCACCCGAGATTTACGCCGGAGATAGCAGTGATGAGGATATTCAACCCGCAGCTTCTAGCGAACCGTTGCTAAAGAAGCAAAAGGTTGAAGCCAAGCAGGAACCAGCCGCGCCAGTCATCGACGTTTCCCCGACTCAACAACCCCCGCAGGACGCGCCGACAAATCCCGTGGTAAACAAAGCTGCTGCGCCATTCTCGATTAACGACATTGCGTTGACGGAGCGCGGGAAACTGACAGCTGAAAGTGTCAAGGGTATCGCTGAGTCCATCGGAGAGGAAAACATCGAGGCGGCGATCGCATGGCTTAAGGCTCGGCACCCTCAGCCTTGGATTCAAACCGGGCTGAGCGATCTATCGGTAGACCGCGCCAAGAAGATCATGAAGAACCCGGCTGGATTCATTCAGCACATCAAGGGGACTAAGTGAAAGCGCTTGTCGTATCAAAGCTGGCCGATGTCTCGGTCGAGCTGACCCCGGATGTCCTGTCAAAGCGGGATGCCCTGCTAGCAGAGGCCAAGTCGATAGCAGTGGTGTCCGACGAATGGTCGCTCGAAGAAGCTGTTGGCCATCTCCGCACCTTGCAAGGCTTGGTCAAGAGCGTCGAGAAGTCGCGAACAGAAGTCAAATCACCGGTCCTCGACCTCGGCCGCGCGATCGATGCCAAAGCCAAGGAGTTTGTGTCCCAGGTCGAAGCCGAAGCAACGCGCATCAACCGATTGGTCACAGAATACCAGGCTGAACAGCGACGCATCGCCGCGGCGGCTGAGAGCGCACGGCAAGCGGAGTTAGTTAGAATCGAGGCTGAGAAACGCAGGGCCGCGGAAGAACAGGAACGGCTTCGGCGTGAAGCAGAAGCTGCCGAGTTGAAACGTCAGCAGGAACTCGACAAGGCGGAAGCATCGTTCGATGAGACCGAGGAATCAACTGCTGCTGCCGCGGCAGCCGAAGCTGCAGAGAGGAAGCGGGAAGCCGAAGCGGCGGCGGAGGCGGAACGATTGCGACTGGCTCAACTGGAAGAGCAACGCCGCGCAGCACAAAGCACAGTTGCTGCGCCGGCAAAGGTCTCCGGGCTCGTCACGAAGGAGGTCTGGAAGTTCGATGTTGAAGACATTTGGGTGCTCGCAAGAGATAACCGCGATCTCGTCAGAATCGAGCCGAACACAGCCGCCATCAACGAGGCGATCCGCGGGGGAATGCGCGGTTGCCCGGGGCTTCGCATCTACTCCGAAACCAAGACCGAGGTGCGCTCATGATCCGGCCATCGTCACTACCAATGGTGGCGCAGTGCCCATCATTTCAGGGTTCATCAACAACATTCGCCGAGGATGGAACCGATCGGCACTCAGCTCTGCGACTCTACTACCACGGCGACGACTCAGAACTCGTGTTGCTCGACGACGAGAGTCAACAGGCAGTTCGTTGGGCCGCAGATTATATCCGAGCACACACCACGGACAGTTACCCCGTCGAGTGGGAGATAAAACGCCAGTGGACACGACCAGATTTCTCGGAAGCTGAAGGAACTCCGGATGTTGTAAACGGTCGCACGATCTTCGACTTCAAGTGGCGGCACCGCGATTACACCGCGCAGATGGCGGACTATGCTTATTCGCTTTGCGCCGACGGAGTGGTGACAGTGCATCTTCTTTTCGGCGCAACTCGCAAGCCTGAGGTTCTTCAATTCGATGCCGAGGCTTGCGAAAAGATCATTAACCCGATTCTCGAAAACGCTGAGAGCCCACATCCGAAGCCTTGCGACTACTGCGGTTGGTGCGCCAAGCGCCTGATCTGTCCTGCGCTTACTAAGCCAGCCACGATCGTTGCTGATGGATACCAAGAGCCGGGATTGCTCGACCTTGCGACATGGCGACCATCCGAGATGATGGACAATCCCGAGCACCTGGCGTTCGCTCTGACGCTCTGGCGCAAGGTGCTGAAGAAATGGGGCGAGTCCGTTGAGTTCCACGCCATGGAAGCTGCTACCAAGAGAGGGCTTCAACTCCCTGGATACGAGCTCAAATCGAAATCTGGCCGGCAATTCGTCAGCGATGTCGCCGCAGCATTCGCAGCCAGCGGGTTGAGCGCAGACGAGTTTCTGAAGGCCTGCGAGGTCCGCCTGAACACGTCTAAGAAGTATCCTGACCGACTCGGGCTTGATCAGCTCTTCAAAGCTAAGCTTGAAGAGAAGTCGATTGCATCTGCCAAGCGCAAGGTAGTGCAGAAGCTTGGTGACTTGATCCAACGAACCAAGGACACGCTTACCCTCTCCGCAACCAAAGGCGGGGACCATGATGACGACAACGAATAACCAGAACCTATTATGCCATCCGTAAAATTCGATTCCAAAGCAGAGTTCACCCAGTTTGAGATGTTACCCGACGGCGATTATCCGTTCGAGATTGTCGCCGTGGACTTTGCGCTCAGCACCGGAAACAAAACCAATGGCTCGGAGACTATGGAATGCAAGGTCGCCTTCTTCAGGGATAAGGCGTTCGAGAAGAAAGCCGCCCAGTGGACGGAGACGTTCATTTTTCATCCCTCAACCGAATGGAAGCTGTCCGTGTTTACCAAGTGCGCGAACATGCTCGTGAACGGGAAGGTTCCGGCCGACGGCGAGGAAATTGAATACACCGAAGCCACGGTGAAGGGTCTGCGAGGCTGGGCCAGCGTGCGAAACAAGGCTGGCACGCAGGACAAGGAGAAGCGATTCAACTACGTGGCCGCGTGGATCACGAACAAGGAAAAGCTGCCACGAAACACGCCCGCACCAATCCCGTTTTCGGAGCCGGTCAAAAGCGAAGAGGAACCTTGGTGACCCTTACGCTCGCGAACAACCCGGAAATGCAACAGGCAAAGTCTCTTCGTTATCTTTAGCCAGCCGCATCGCCGGGACTCGCGAGCGAACTTTCAAAACTATGCACATTGAAACTCATGCCGTTGAAGAATGCGATGTAACTCGCGTTCCGGAGCCTGTTCTCAAGGATGTCGAAGCCTGGATTGTGACGGCAATCGATTTGCGCACGCGGAAGCCTTGCATCGAATTCTTCCGGAAAGAAAAAGGGCTCCCGATCCCGTTTGAATCTCAGGAGCAAGCGTGCCACAGAGCCAAACTGCTTGCAGGCGACACGGTGCGGAACACCAAAACAGCGCGGTTTGCTTTCATCCGGGTGCAGAAGCTTTTCGTGGTATGACCTACCAAGACTTCATTCTGTCCAAGATGCCGCGCGCGCAGCATCAAGGTTTCTCGCCTCCGAGCGAAGCGCACCCGTCGCTATTTCCGCATCAGCGGGATATCGCTGAATGGATGGTCCGCGGAGGTCGCCGTGCATGCTTCAAGGCCTTCGGTCTTGGTAAGACTCGCACGCACCTGCAGGTCGCCAAGTGGACAGTAGAAGCCAACCCGGGAAAGAAGTTCCTGATCACGTGCCCGCTCGGCGTCCGGCATCAGTTCATCCACGAAGACGGGCCGGTCATGGACGTTGCAATGACCTTCTGCCAGACCGATGCGGAAATCGACGCAGCGCAGACGCGGGTCGTCATTTGCAATTACGAGCCGGTGCGAGATGGGAAGATCACGCTCGACGGCCGGTTCTGCGGCTGGGGCTTGGACGAGTCTTCGGTCCTGCGTTCTTTCGGATCGAAGACGTATCAGACCTTTCTCCAGATCGGCTCGGCGATTCCATATCGATTCGTCTTCACCGCGACGCCTTCGCCAAACCGCCACAAAGAGCTGATCCATTACGGCGGCTTTCTCGGAGTGATGGACACCGGGCAGGCGCTTACCAGGTTCTTCAAACGCAACCCGAAAAAGGCTGGCGACCTCACCCTGCACCCGCACATGGAGGAACAGTTCTGGACGTGGCTCGCATCGTGGGCTGTGTTCATGCAGCGGCCTTCGGACCTCGGTTACAGCGATGAGGGTTACGAGCTTCCACCGCTTCGAGTTCACTGGCACTCGGTCGCAGTCGATCACAAGAAAGCCTGGGCAATGGTCGATCGCGCTGGACAGCACGCGCTCTTCCTCGACAAGTCCAGCGGTCTAAAAGAGCTGGCCGAGGTGAAGCGCGACAGCATTGTGTCTCGACTCGCGAAGGCGCAAGAAATCATCGCGCAGAATCGTGACGCGCACTGGATCATCTGGCACGACCTCGAAGACGAGCGACGCGCAATCGAGCAACTGGTACCGGCCGTTAGAACCGTTTACGGCTCGCAGGACCTCGACGAACGAGAAGAAATCATCCTGCGGTTCTCGCGCGGCGAATTCTCCGACGACTTTCAACACTTCGCCTCGAAGCCCGTCCTTGCTGGCTCGGGCTGCAATCTCCAGCGGCATTGCTGCGACGCCATCTTCCTTGGAGCGAGCTACAAGTTCAACGACGTCATTCAGGCTGTGCATCGGATTCAGCGCTTCCAGCAGCCGCGACAGGTCAACATCCACTTCATTTACACCGAGTCCGAGGACCCAGTCGTTGAAGTCTTGAAACAGAAATGGGCACAGCACAACGAGCTGGTTGCCAAGATGTCCGAGCTTCTCCGCAAATTCCGCCTCGACCTCAAAACTATGGAAATCAAACGTTCAATCGGCTGCGACCGCGTCGAATCGGCCAGCGAAAAGTTCCGAGCCATCCACAACGACTGCGTTCTCGAACTGCAAACATGGACTGACAACCGGGTTGATCAGATCGTCACTTCAATACCGTTCGGGAACCAGTATGAGTATTCACCGAACTTCAACGACTTCGGCCACAATCCTGACAACTCGGATTTCTTCAAGCAGATGGACTTCCTTGTGCCGCATCTGCTCCGCGTGCTGAAGCCAGGGCGTCTGGCCTGCATTCACGTCAAAGACAGAATCCGTTTCGGTGGCCAGCATGGGACTGGAGTTCCGACCGTTGATCGTTTCAGTGACAAGACAGCGGATTGCTTTGAAAAGCACGGCTTCTTCTTCCTCGGTCGAATCACGATCGACACCGACGTCGTCCGCGAGAACGCGCAGACCTACCGACTCGGTTGGAGCGAGAACGCGAAAGACTCCACGAAGATGGGCGTTGGCATGCCTGAGTACGTTCTGCTCTTTCGGAAGCCTCACACCGATCTGTCGAACGCCTACGCCGACCTGCCCGTCACGAAGGACAAAAATATCTACCTCCGCGCGCATTGGCAGGTCGATGCCGCCGGGTTTTGGAAGTCCAACGGCAACCGCCTTCCTGACCCTGAACTGCTCGTCAACATGCCGATGGATAATGTGCGGAAGCTCTGGCAGGAGCATTCCAAGAATCACGTTTACGACTGGCAGGAGCATGTCGATATTGCGGCCGCTTTGGAGGCGCGTGACTACCTGCCTGCCAGCTTCATGCTGTTTCCGCCGATATCTCTGCACCCTGGAATCTGGACCGACATCAGCCGAATCAACTGTCTGAACAGCGAGCAGCAGAAGCGCAACGAAGAGAACCACGTCTGCCCGCTGCAACTGGACATCGTCAACCGGCTGATCAACCGCTACAGCAACCCGGGCGAGATCGTTCTGGATCCGTTCGCTGGAATCTTCACGGTGCCATACTGCGCGGTTCACCTGCATCGCATCGGCTGGGGGATTGAGCTTTCACCGGAGTATTGGCGCTGCGGTGTTGGCTACTGCGAGCAGGCTGAAGCTGAGCGCTGCATGCCGACGCTCTTCGATCTTCAACGCGCCGGTCAGGAGGTGGTGGGAACATGAAAACATCCAGCGAGCTGACAGTCGTCGAGTCTCACGGCCAGTCTCGGGAGCAACTCGAAAGCTTGCCGCACGTGCGAATCGAGAGTCATTGGAACGATCGCGACCTAATCGTGCTGAAGGTTCTTGATCAAGAAGTCACGCTGGTTGCGCGGGAAGTAATCGCCGCCGTCGAGAACGCGAAGAACACAGGGAGAGGCTATTAGCATGACCATCACAGCCTCACGCTCCATCGAGTCTGTCCGCGTTGCGACAGCGGAATTAACCGCCGCAGCGGAGAGATATGAAGCCGCCCTCACAAAATGGCTCAGGCGACGCACTCCGGCGAGCAACCCGCAGCCAATCGACGAGATCAAAAAGCTCGTCGCGCATCACTACGGGTTATCCGTGACCGTGATTGATGTCCGCAACCGAACGCCAAGAGTCGCGTGGGCTCGACAGGTTGCAATGGCTTTGAGTTGTGAATTCACGAACCAAAGCATCAGCGAGGTTGGGCGTCAATTCCATCGCGATCATGGAACCGTCCTTCATGCAATCCAAACCGTAAGCGATAGATGCGAGACATGCGCTGGGGATCGCTCTGACGTGGAGCATTTGCGGAACAAGATCAAGTCGGCACCTGCTGCGATATGAAACTCAAAGCTGCCGACCTTTTCTGCGGAGCTGGTGGAACGTCCACGGGCCTTGTTGAAGCCTGTCAGGAACTCGGCCACGAGTGCGACCTTACCGCAATAAATCATTGGGAGGTTGCCGTAGCGACGCACACGCAAAACCATCCGGACGCGCGCCATCTCTGCGCATCGCTCGACGCGCTGAACCCTCGCGATCTCTACGGGGAAGGCGAGCTGGACATCCTCTGGGCCTCACCGGAATGCACCCATCACTCGATCGCTCGCGGTGGAAAGCCAATCAATGATCAGTCCCGCGCAACCGCGTGGTGTGTCGTTCGATGGGCTGAAGCTCTGCGGCCGTCGATCATCCTGATCGAAAACGTGAAGGAGTTTGTTTCGTGGGGCGCGATCGGGACTGACGGCCGGCCGCTCAAGACGAAAAAGGGCGAAGTCTTCTCAGCCTGGGTGAGCTGCCTTGAGTCGCTCGGCTATCGCGTCGACTGGCGTGTTCTCTGCGCTGCGGACTACGGCGACCCAACGACACGGAAACGGCTTTTTGTCTACGCGGTGCGCGGTCGTCGCAAGATCGTCTGGCCAGAGCCGACACACGCCCCAGTTGCGACCGAAGATATGTTCGGCGCCAGGAAGCGATGGGTGCCAGCCAGGGATATCATTGATTGGAAGCTTGAAGGCAAATCCATCTACGGCCGCAAAAAGCCGCTCGCTGACAAGACACTGAACCGGATCATGATCGGGCTTGAGAGGTTTGGCCTCAAGCCGTTCACGATCCACATGGAGCATCAAGGCAGCGTCCGAAGCTTTGATCTACCGCTGCCAACCATCACCACCGCGAAAGGTGGAGCGATGGCGGTAGCAGAGCCTTACTTGGTTCATCTACGTGGCAATTGCGACGCGAAAGATTTGGACAAGCCAGCGCCAGCGCTGACGGCAGGCGGTGGTCACCTCGGTTTGTGCGAGCCTTACCTCATTCAGTGCGCCCACGGAAATGGAGGTGACATAAACGGGGACGGTCGCCGTGTGCGCGGCACGCATGTCCCGCTGCCAACCGTGGCGGGGAATCGCGGCGAGTGGGCACTGTGCGAGCCGTTCGTCATCGGCCAGCAATCGGGGGCACAACCACGTCCCGCATCTGAGCCCTTGCCAACCGTAGCAACGTCGGGCGCCATCTCACTCGTTCAGCCGTTCATTGTGCCCCAGTTCAACGGGGCTGCACCCCAAAGCGTTCACGAACCACTCGGGACAATCACGACGACGTCGCGCGGCATAAGGCTGGTTCAGCCATGCCTGGTTTCCTTCTACGGCAAGGGGGACGCACAGAGCGTCGATAAGCCGCTCCCAACTGTCACCACGAAAGACCGCTTCGGACTCGTGATGCCGACCGTCGAAATTCACGGCGAGAAATACCTGCTCGACATTCGTTTTCGCATGTTGAAACCGCACGAGCTTGCAGCCGCTCAAGGCTTCCCGCGTGGCTACAAGTTCACCGGCAACACTACGCAGGTCGTAAAGCAGATCGGCAACGCCGTTCCAAAGAACCTCGCAAAAGCGCTTGTCCGAGCCGCCTTGACGCAGCGGTCATGAACCTCCGTCCCTACCAACAGCAGATCGTCGAGGCCGTAAACAAAGGCTGGGCTGAGTTCTCGCGCCAGCTGGTTGTTTCGCCCACTGGATCCGGAAAGACGGTCTGCTTCTCGCACCTGGCAAAGATCGAATGGCAGCGCAGTCAGCGCACGCTGATCCTTGTCGATCAAAACGAACTCGTCTGGCAAGCGCTGGAGAAGCTGGAGCGAACATCTGGAATCCGCGGCGACGCCGAAAAGGCTGAGTTCTCGGCGTCCCACTCTGCGCCTGTCGTTGTGTCCACGGTGCAAAGCATGGTTCGGCGACTGGACAACTGGTCCAAGAATCACTTCTCACTCGTCATTGCCGACGAGGCAGACAAATCCGTCTCAGACATCTGGCAGAAGGTCTTGAAGCACTTCGATGCGCGCACGTGTGGCTTTACTGCTACGCCCTGGCGGACTGATCAGAAGGAGCTCGGCAGCTTCTATGAGAATGTCGCGTGCGAGATCAAGCTGCTGGATTTGATCAATCAGGGATTTCTGTCGCGCATCAAGATTCAGATGCTGCCGCTCCCGATCGACTTGAAGAACGTCGGAATGGCGCGGACAGAGAACGGCTCCGACTACGACAAGAATCAGTTGCACGAAGCAATCGAGCCCTACTTGGAGGCCGTCGCCCGCGGAATCGTCGACCACGCGATGTTCCGCAAGACAATGGTGTTCCTGCCTCTTATCAAGACATCTCAGAAGTTCGTTTCGATCTGTCAGGACCTTGGACTGAACGCCGAGCACATTGACGGCGAATCGGAAGATCGGGACGAAAAGCTGAAGCGCTTCGCTCGTGGAGAATTCGACATCCTTTGCAACTCAGCGCTACTGACCCGTGGTTATGACGAGCCGTCCATCGACTGCATTGTCATGCTGCGTCCCACAAAGTCCATCTCACTCTATATGCAGTGCGTTGGACGAGGGACCCGCATCTGCCCCGGAAAGGAGGACCTGCTGCTGTTGGACTTCCTGTATCAGTCAGGCAAAAACATGGTCTGCCGCCCGGCGCACCTGGTCGCAAAGACTGAAGCCGAGGCCGAGATCATCACCGAACTTGCAATGCAAAAGACCGGAGCGATTCCGGGTGATATCGCTGAAGGACTCCAAGTCGATTTGATCGAAGTATCAAACGACGCTGTCGGCCAACGTGAGATCGCACTTAGGAAGAGGTTGGAAGAACAGCGGAACAAGAAGTCCAATAATTTCGAGTTTTCAGCCGCCGAGTTTGCGATCGATCATGGTGCATTCGAAGCCGCCGACTACGAGCCCACGATGGGGTGGGAAACTGCCGCCGTCAGCGTTGCGCAAGAGAAGCTGCTCAAGCGAGCCAAGATTGATCCTTCAACTGTGACGTGTTTTGGACACGCGACAAAACTGCTCGACCTGCACTTCAAGAACCTTCGGCCGCGGCTTGCGGCCCCGAAGGCGATCGGCCTTATGAAGCGCATGCGTGGCCTGTCCGCTCAGGTCGGCATCACCGATTTCGACAACGTCACCGCCGCGCAGGCAGGACGATTTTTCAAAGCTCTCAAGGAGCGCAAGAAGCAACCACAGATGATATGAGCCGCAATCCTTTCGCCAATTGGTCTGATGCCGATGTCGCCCGGCACAATTCACGAATCATCAAGGTTCCGGTCAAAGACGGCCCTGAAATCGCGTTCGCACCAAAGATCAAACGCGAGGCTGAACTGCACGAACAAATATTCTGCGAGTGTCGTCGCCGCGGATGGGTTGTGTTCCACGGCGCGATGTCAGAGCGCACGCATCGAACAGCAGGAGAGCCGGATTTCATCATCCTGTGCGACTCAGGTCGCGTGCTTTTGATCGAGTGTAAAACTGCAACTGGAAAACTGTCGCCCGATCAGCTCGCGATCAAAGCGTGGGCTGCGAAGCTCGGTCATACCGTCCATGTCGTTCGTTCAATCGAGGAATTCTTCACCACTCTCAATGACCGTCATCGAACAAGCTCAACGTTACCTTAACGCAATACCATCCGCTGTCTCTGGCGATGGTGGACACAATCAGACGTTCGCCGTCGCGATGGCGCTGATCGAAGGATTTGCACTCTCGCCGTCTGACGCGCGGCCGCTGATGGCTGAGTATTCCGCGCGGTGTTCGCCAGCGTGGTCTGAGCGCGAGATTGAACACAAGCTGGCCGATGCGGAGCGACGCGCTGACCCCGCCAAACGTGGAAAGCTCATTCGGAACGGGGTGCGATACAAGATGTCGCGAGCCGTCCCGCCGCCAACTGCGAGACCGACCGCTGCCCCGACACCCGCCAAGAAGGCTCCACGATACGAAGTCTCAGACGCAGCCGAGCTTCCTGATCCGATGCCTGATGGAGCACGTCAGTTTCTCCGGGCTGCGTTTCAGCCTTCCGAGGGAATCAGGATCGCAATCGCTCGCACCGGGGACGAGGGTCGAGAGATTCCACGCGACGCTGGCGTGACGCTTTCCCGCGAGGAATGGCTGCGCAAGCTCGACGCGCACAAAGGCAACCCGAACGGATTCCTCAAGACGTCAGACAAAAACGGAATCTTCGTGTCGGTCAACCCGATGAAAATCGGCGGCTCCAAGGATGCCGACGTCACAGCATTCCGCCACGCGCTGCTGGAGTTCGACGAGATTAGCCGCGAAGAACAATACAGCATCATCCTGCAATCGCGTATTCCCTGCACGGCAATCATCAGCTCTGGCAAAAAGTCAATTCACGCGTGGGTGAAGGTCGACGCGAAGGACCGACGCGAGTTCGATGATCGCGTCAAAGCGCTCTACGCGCATTTCGCTGACTATAAGCCGGATGAGAAGAACAAGAACCCGTCGCGGTTCTCGCGATTGCCGTTCTGCGAACGCGGCGCTGCCAGACAGGAGCTCTTGGCACTCAATGTAGGTTGTGATTCGTTTGCGGAGTGGGCAAAAGAGAGTAGCGACGACAGGCTGCCACCTCCGATCAGGTTCAGCGACCTCCTGGCACTAGACACCTCGAATGATCCGAACTGCGTCATCGGGTTCCATGACGGCCGAACGACCCGATACCTGTGCCGCGGAAAGTCCGGTTGGCTACTCGGCCCGTCGGGGATTGGAAAGTCGTCCCTGATCCTTGAATTTGCGATCGCTTGGGCGCTCGGGTTTGCAGCGTATGGCATTGAATGCGCCAAGCCTCTTCGATCCCTAGTCGTTCAGGCGGAGAACGATCGATACGACCTGGCGGAGATGGTTCAAGGCGTCGCAAAGGCCCACAGTTTGAGCGAATTTGATGCCGAGGAGGCTTTTCAAACGGTCAACTCAAACATCTTGTTTCGCACCGAGACGCGTTCCGTTGGCTCCGAATTCATCAAACGGCTTCAACGGATGATCGAAGAGGACAAGCCTGACATCGTGTGGATTGACCCCCTGCTTTCGTTTGCCGGGATCAGCGTGAACGATCAGAAAGAGGTGACGATCTTTCTGCGCGAGATGATCAATCCACTGCTGGAGACAACCGGCGTCGTGATGATCGGGATTCATCATACGGGCAAGCCGAAATCGGCCCGGGAGACCGCCGGCTGGAACGCCATCGATTGGGCATACGCAGGCCTTGGGTCCTCAGAGTTGGTGAACTGGGCTCGGGCGGTGATGATGCTCAAGCCGGTCACCGAGACCGAATTCGAGCTAAAGATGGCAAAACGCGGAAAGCGCGCCTGGGCCAAGAACCCGGACGAAACCTTCACAACGTCGATTTGGCTCCGCCATGCCAGCTTCGGTATCAAATGGGAACAGATGCTCCCACCGGACGAGCCCGAACCACAGGAGCCGAAGGAGAAAAAAGCAACGAAGCCACAGCAGATTGCCAGCATGAACAGCCATACCCTGTTGGCTGGATTCCCTACGACAGGTGAGGGTTTAAGTCTAAGGGAGTGCGTCAGGCGATTTAAGACATGGCTAGGATCGAAGGAATGCCCCAAGAGGATGGTCGGGGTAGGAGATGGCACAATCCGAAGTGCTATAGAGCTCATGCTCGAGTCCGAAAAGCTCACCTGCCATGAGGATGCCTATTTCAAAGGAAAAAACGCGTAAGTCTCAACCTGTATGTCACTTACAACAAATCTAATCGACAGCTTGAACCTGAATAAGGAAGAAGGTGTGCAAAGTGTGCAAACTGGTGTGCAAATCACGGACTTTGCACGGTGTGCAAAAAGATGTGTGCAAAATCCCCCTCTAAGGAGGGGGGATTTATTTTGCACACGAATCTTTTGCAATACACCGGTGCAATCCGCCTCGCGCATTTGCACAGTTGGCTCATTGCTGCGGCGACTCATCCGGGCTTGCAACGAGTTTCGGGCAGGTCAGCAAAAAACGCCGCCGTTTATTCGAAATCGGCAACTGCTGCCTAGGGGAATCCCCTGTAAGGAATCTCTTACACTTTTTGGCGGGATGCAGGGGCCGCTAGGCGCTTAAGGAATCCATGAGAACCAAAACTCCAAAAAAGCCCGGAATCAAACCCGGCAAGGCCACCAAGACGGTTTCTCCGACTCGAAAAGACCGCGAGAAAGTTGAAGCCATCGAACGTCCCAGAGGCGGTTTGCGCGAGAACGCCGGACGTCCACGTTCGCAGGAATTTGAGTGGCCAATCTTCGATACGCTGACTCAGTGCTCAGCGATGGCTTCGGTGCCGATCGCGGTGCTGAAACAGGCGAAGTCTCTCGGCTGTCCGGCGTTCAAACACGGCCGGGTTTACTTCACTGAGTTCCTGCCCTGGCTGTTCACCACGATGATGACCGACTCAACGGTGAACTGGGGTGAGGAGAGCAAGAAGCTGGACGTGCTGCTCAAGCGCGTTGAGCTCGCGGAGAAAGAGAAGCGAGTCATCGACCGCGGATCGGTAGCCGACGGAATCGCGAAAGCGCAGTCGACGTTGTTCAGCGAGCTCGACCGCGTGTTCGTTTCCGAACTCCCGGCCCGCGGCAAAGGGATGGACGAAGTGAAGCTGCAAATTTTGTCCCGCAGCGAAATTGAAAAGCTTAAGGAATCGCTCGGGTCACAACTCCAAAAACTGACGGAAGGAACCACCAATGAAAACTGAAGCAATGATGCGACACCTGATCGGACCGTTTTGGTTCGCGACCCGGAAGCGGTTTCTCGAACCGGGGCTCTACCACTGCAACCGTTTTCGCAACAAACGAATCATCGCGTTGCCGACCGAACGAGAGCACCTCACGCTCACTGAGTTTCCAGAGCAGACGGTAGTCATCGCGAAAGATCAACCGGAGTATCGACCACTTCCCGCGTATCGGTTCCGCAATGACCCCGAGGGCAAGATCATCTGCTGCTGGAAGCTGACGATGATCGGACGCATCAAGCTACTGTTCACGGGCAAGCTCTGGCACCAGGTGCTGACGTTCAACGGCCCGCTTCAACCGCAACTCATCACGCTGGAAAAACCGGAGATGCCGAAATGATCAATTGCTCTCGGGAACATTGCTTGTTCAATCACAAGCGCAACTTTGCCAGGGCCAACAAGTGGTGGTCCCCTATTGCTCGCTGGTCGGCTTTGAGGCACGCCCTTGAGGATTGGCAAAACCACAAGCTCGTCTGTCCGCACTGGGCGACTAAAATCAAATGACAAACCCATCACCACTCAACTGGGTTCTTCAGCAGTTCATCCGATCGATTCCAGGGAAGTCGGTTCGATCGATTTGCGAATGGGGAAAGCAGTTCGTGAAGCTGCCGGGATCCGCGATGTCCAAGACGTTTGATCCAGACATCACGCCTTGGATCAAGGAACCACTCGACAGCACCGACCTTCCAGAACGTCGCAAGACGGTCTTCGTCAAGCCGATTCAATCGGGTGGATCAGTCGTCGGTGAAGTGCGGCTCTGCTACGTGCTCGCAACCAAGAGTTCGGGCGACGTGCAATACAACTGGCAGAACGATGAGCAGGCGGATGCGCGATGGAACAAACGAGTCGAACGGATCCTGCGCGCGTGCGATCCGGTGATGGTGCGCTGGCCGGCGGAGCGGTTCAAAGCGATCAAAGGCCAGGTGCTGTTCCCGCACGCGAACTTCACGATGCAGGGCGTTCTCACCAACCGCAACGTCGCATCGGATTCGATCAAGTATCAGATCAACGAGGAATGCCACGATGAGGAAGGCTGGTTGCCAGGGCGACTCGATCAGGCCTTCGGACGCACGACCGCATTTTGGGATCACTCGATTTTGGTCATCAGCAATGCCGGTCGCAAAGAATCCGAGCTTCATCAGAAATTCGAACAGGGCACACAGCAACACTGGGAAGTGAAATGCCCGGGCTGCGGATTGTATCACACGATGCGAACCGAGTGGAGTGACAAGGAGCCGCACCTCGGCGGGCTGCGTTACGACAGCGACAAGTATCGACGCGGCGAAAACGATTACGATTACGCCGGGTTGCAAGCGACGGTCAGGCATCAACTCCCTTGTGGTTACACCGTGCACGATCTCGACAAGCTCACACGGCGACAGTTGAGCCTCAGCGGCCGTTACGGGAATCCACGCAACGCTGGTGCCGCAGCGGGAATCGCGAGTTACACGCTGGAGGCAGTCAGTATCGATTACATCTCGTGGCTCGACTTGATCATGCAGAAGCATGCCGCGATCAAGGCGATGAAATACAACAACCTTGAGCCGTGGAAAAAGTATCTGCGCGAACGCGAGTGCAGGTTTGCGAGCGACGAAGATCGACCGTTCTTCCAGAAGATTGTTCTCAGCGAACGAAATAAAGATCGCGACGGACTGCCGAATCGGCTCGTGCGTTTCGGAGCACTCGATCGCCAGCAAGGCGTATTGCTCCGCGGCGAGTTGCCGCACTGGTGGGGAGTTATTCGCGACGTCGCACTGGATCAGCAGACCGGACACATTCACTCACTGCTCGTGTGGGAAGGAAAACTGGAGACTGATGAGCAAGCGGCTGACGTGATGAAGCGGCACAACGTCGACCCGAAATGCGTCGCGGTGGATTCCGGCGACGACACCACGCACGTCTACAAGTTCTGTTTGCAGCATGGCTTCAACGCGATCAAAGGCGGTGGCGCAGTGTTCTATCCGCATCCGGACAACTCCAAAAAAGTCTTCAGCGTCGAGAAGCCGCTGCACGGAATGCTCAACGCGCAGCCGAAGTTTGAATACGTTCTCCGGAACGGTGAACACGTCCGAGACGATCGCGAGCCGCTGTTCTGGTTTTATTCCAAGCCCACCATCCGAGATCGATTCGCGTGGTTGTCATCAGGCGGCGCCGGAGTGGTGACGTTCGAGACACCCGGAGATGTCAGCGACGATTATCGAAAGCACTTGGAGGCCGAAGAACTCCGCGAACAGCGGAACAAGGACCGGCAGACTCGAGCGCGCCTGGGTGCAACTCAAAGAGCGAAACGATCTTTTCGTCTGCGAATGTTACATCGCGATGTTGATGGAAATGGCCGGCCTCATCGGGATTGATGCCGGGTTAAATCCCGAACCACTCGAACCAAATGCCATACAAAAAGCCTCGCCTGTCTAAGCGCCAGGGACAGATTATGACCCTTGTTTCTGTAGGCAAAACCGACAAGGAAATCGCATCTACTTTAGGCATCTCGGAAGAGACCATCGGAAACCACTTTCGAACAATATTTTCGAGGCTAGGAGTGACGTCGAGAATTCGCGCCGTGCTTCGCTGGAAGAGGCTGTGAGTACCATGACACGAACGTGTCATGACACAAACGTGTCAGTAGGCAAACATCCCACTTGCAAAGCAGAGTGTATGTGTGGCGATAAGCACGAGTTTGAAGCGCAGTTTTCTGGAGGATGCCTGGGACGCGGCGAAAGTCGCGAACTCAACTTCCCCAGATCTTCGCACTCAACTCCGCGCAAACGAAACCACGGCTCGCAAAGCTGTGGCCGGTGGCGCGATCGAGCTCGTGTCGATGAACGGGCGGACTACGAAGTTCGCTAAACCAGGAGCCCACGCTCCATCCCCTGAAGACGTTCGCGCTGCGTGGCGTGAACTTGTTGACCTCTACGATTCATCGAAGCGGTTTCTCGAATACTGCGTTTCCGAAAGCCTCGATCCAGCGGCAACAGAGCTGAACGGCTCAGACACCGCCGGAACTCCTACCGCGGCGACCGACGCGAACCTGTTTGTCTGGATGATGGATCACCTGATCGAGATCACGGAGATCCAACACGATTACAGCGAAGCGGGGTGCTACCGATGAACCCGCTCTCGAAAGCTTTCGGTTTCATGCGCGCGATGTGGACCTTCGCGCGATACGAAGCCGGTCTCCGTTACAATCCTCGCCGAACGTTCCTTCCCGGGTTCGTTCAAGACGCGCACATCGACGCGGATCAATGCACGCGCATGGAGCTGGTTCGTAAGTCTCGATGGTTCGAGAAGAACGATGCCCTGGCGAACCGCATCGCGGAGGTTTACACCGAATTCACTGTCGGTGCCTTTGGTCCGACAGTTTCGCCTGAGAGTTCTGACGAGGATTGGAACCTTCGCGCGTCCGACTGGCTCGACGAGTGGTCACAAGTCGCCGATCTCAATTCGAAGTTCGGATACGGCGGATTGATGACAACCGCGTGCTGGCGCGAGTTCTTCGATGGCGAATTTTTCCTCCTGAAGACCGGTGAACGCGGACGTCCTCGGCTGCAAGGCATCTCGGCCCATCGCGTTGCAACGCCTCCCGACCTTTACGACCAGGAAGGCAGCACGATCATTGACGGTGTGCGCATCGACAAGCGCGGCCGGCCGATAAGCTACTTCATTCAGGAAGGTTTCGACGATGAGAGATTCACCGAACGCACGGCGAATGAGGTGATTCACCTCTTCGAGCCATCGGCACCAAATCAATACCGAGGGCTTCCGAAGCTGACGCCGGTGATGAATCTCCTGCACGACTGGAACGACCTCTGCATGTTCGAAATGCAGAAGGCGAAGGACAACGCGCAGATCACGAACATCTGGGAAAACGCGACGGGCTCTTTCAGTCCGCAGCAGGCTCGGCAAAACAGATTTCTTCCGACACAAACGGCGCCGACCGATTCCATCGACAGCCAGCGTTACGAGTTCATCAAGCGCGTGCTCGGTCCGAAGAGTGTTGCCGTCAAATCTGGCGAGAAGATTTTGCAGTTGAAGAACGAAAGCCCGTCGGCGGCAACACAGTGGCTGTGGGATTACATGGCCTCGCTGATTTGCGCCGGCGTAGGAGTCTCGAAGCTTCTGGTTTTCCCGTGGTCACTGCAAGGCACAGTTGCGCGTTCCGAGCTCGATCTTGCAACGAACTATTTCCGTTCGCGTTTCGCGACGTTCGCTCGCGCTTCGTTCGAAGTTTACCTGTTCGCGATGGGCACCGCACGATTCTCCGACGTGCGCGTTGCCGATGCACCGTTCGACTGGACCCGAATCGAAGTTTTGCCGCCGCGCGCGCCGAACGTGGACGTCGGCCGGAACTCCGCGGCGATGATTGCCGAGCTGGAATCAGGTGCGACGACGCTGAAGGACATCTATCTGCCGCGCAACCAGAGCTGGCGGAAGCAAATCGACCAGCGCGGACGCGAAGAGCAGGTCATCGACATCACGGCCAAGAAATACGGGCTTACGCCTGATCGCATTCGTCGCGCAATCGCTGAGTCGATGAAGGCGCAGATGGCCGCAGAGACCGAAAAGCAGCGCCAGGAGGATTTGCAGCCCGCATGAAGACGAATTTTCCCATTTTTGCCGATGCCGCCGGAGTGAAATCTTCAGCCGGAAAGTATTCGGTCGTTTTCAACGCGGCGACAGATGACAAGGACGCTGAGATTCTGATCCACGGGCCAATTGGGCGCTCGTTTTGGTCGGACGACGGTATTACCGGAAAGGACTTCACGGATGCTCTCAATAAAGTCCCCGTGGGAACAAGGGTTAACGTCGGAATCAACAGCCAGGGAGGATCGGTCAACGAAGGACTCGCCATTTTCAACGCCATCTCCCGGCGAAAAGGCGACGTCACCTGCAGAATCGACGGCTATGCGCTTTCGATCGCCTCCTATTTCCCTCTCGCGGCCGCAAAGGTCATCTCTCCGAAGTCTGCCCTTTGGATGATTCACAATCCGTGGAGCTGGGTTGAGGGGTGCTCTGGCGACGCGGATGACATGCGCAAGTATGCCGAGCTGATCAACAAGTCGGCGGACATGCTCGAAAAGCATGGCGACGTTCTTGTCGCAGCCTACACCGAGCGCACCAAGCGAACCGACAAGCAGATCCGCTCTGCGATGAAGGAGGAAACCTGGCTGACGGGCGAAGAGGCTGTTGAGTGGGGGCTCGCTGACGAGGTCAACGACGAATCTGCGGCTCTCGACGCTCTCGATTTTTCCGGCATGGAGGCTAAGGCCTTCAAGCGCATCCCGCTCGCGTGCCGTTCTCTCATTCTTGCTGCCGCTGGACAAACCAAACACCTGCCTGCCGCTGCGGCTGATCCGAATTCCGCCCCTAAAGGCGGGGCAAACAAAAAAACAGACATAGTTATGAACCGAAACCAAATGCTCGCCCTGCTGAAATCGTGGGGCGTTGAAACGAACGACAGCCTGACCGACGAGCAGTTGGTCACGATGATCGGAAAAGGCAAACCTCAGGCCTCGGCTCCGGCGGCACCTGCCGCGGCAGCTCCGGCTACCACAATCGACATCACTGCCGAGATTCAGAAGGGAATCAACGCTGAGATGGCGAAGGTGAATAAGCGCGCCGAAGCTGACAAGCAACTGGCTGCGCTTGTGGCTGCAAACAAAATCACCCAGGCGCAGGCGGAAAAGGCCCTTCCAGCGATTTTGTCTGAGTCTGGAGAAGTGAAGGACAGCGCGGTTCTCGCGGCGCTCGGGCAGAACCCCGTCCGTCCGGAGCCAGCAGAACCTGTCGCGATCGAAATCTCAGAGGAAAGCGCCAGCGTGAAGGACATCGAAGCTGGATTGGCGCAGATGCGGAAGCCGATCCTTTCACTGCTCGCCGGCAATGATCCGGATGTCAAAGCGATGCAGAAGAATGCGGTCGCGATCAACGCAATGATCACGAAAAACCGCAACAAGATCAGGGAAGCACTCGCCGCAAACACCATCAGCTCGGACCTGCAGCGCAATGTCATCCTTTCGGACGGAATGCGCGCCTTCAAGCGCCGGATTCTTCCGCTGAGCATCTTCAGCACGCGATTCAACAATGTCCCGCTCGAGGGAACCAACAAGATCGCGGTGCCCTACTACCCGTTGTTTACCACGACGAGCAAGGACTTCTCCGATGGGACAGGATACCAGTTCGACACCAGCACCAGCACGCTCGACAAGGACGTGACGATCAACAAACGTAAATACCAGCCGTTCAACTTCTACAGTCACCTGCTTTCTCGCCAGCCTTACTTCAACACGATGCGGTTGATGGAGCTTAAGGCAGAGCAGTTGGCGCTGGATGTCTGGCTGGACGTTCTCGGCGTGTTCACGCTCGCGACCTACGGCGCAACAGTGAAGCTGGAGCAGGCCGACGCTTTCGACTCCGATGATGTAATCGACATCGGCGGAAGCTGTGACGATTCAGACTGGCCGGACACAAGTCGGTCGTTGGTCTTGCTGACGAGCTATCACACGAACCTGAAAAAGGATCCATCCCTGAAGAACGCCGACAAGTCCGGAAGTGAATCGACGCTGCGTGAAGGCTCGACGGGCCGGGTCGATCGTTTCGATATCTATCACAGCCCACGGTTCCCGAACAACTCTGAGAACCTCGTTGGCTTGGCGGTCCTGCCATCTGCTGCTCTGGTCGCCACATCACCCATTGCGCCCGGGCCTGGCGTTCGTCGGCAGTTGGTCAGCTACGATGTTGTTGTCGATCCAACCACCGGCGTCGCGTTCGAATATCGCTATTGGGGCGATGCTGACCAGGATGAGGAGCGCGAAATCGTGGAGGTGAACTACGGCTTCAATGCCGGAGAAGCCGCTGCCGCGAAGCGCATCACCAACGGTTAACCCCCTGTGCCGGGTGGACAGCCAAACACCCGGCTTCTTTCCAATGCGCTCATTTATTCTCATCGGTAGAAGTCGAAAGACCGGCAAAGACGAACTCATCTGCGGCCGCGACGTGAAGCCGACCGTTCAGATCGATAAGTTCAAAACACTCGCCCGGAGCCGGACCAATAACGAGTTCGAAAGCGTATCGTTGCTCGAAGAAGTTCCCGCGAAGAAAACGCTTCGTTTTATCACCGTGGCACAAGCCGAAGCGCGCGTGAAGTCCGCCGAAGAAGCGGAAGCTAAAGCGAAGGCTGATGCCGAAGCTCAGGCCAAGGAAGCCAAGGAAAAGCAATCTCAACCGGAAAACTCCGGCCCTGAAACCCCAAACAAAAAGAAAGGCAAGAAGTGAAGAAATTGAAATCAATGCCGGGCATTCTGGCCGTGAGTGCGATGGCGCTGACGGCGAATGCGTATGACGCGAAGATGTTGACCGTTCAGAACGTGGCAGGCGGTTCGGGTGGGCCGGTGACAAACCAGGTCTTGTATGTCGGCAATCAGAGCAACGTCACGATCCAATGGTTGAGCTCTGCGACAAACATTGTCGCACGGTTCGGAACCTCGGTGGATGGATCCAACTTCACAACGAACACGTTCGTTATCACGTTCGATACGTCCACTACTCCGGGTCGCGCAGCAGTGACAAATCTCAATGTGGGCGGGTTGGGTTACTTGCGGCTAGACCACTACTCCGTAGGCGGATCGATCGCCGCGACCAACACGATTCGCTACAGCAACAAGCCTGGCATCTGATGTCTGTCGCGTCCTCCATCGACGAGCAAGCCGCCGACGTCCTCGCCGTTGGCCACAATGACCTGATGACACTGCAACCCGGTGCAATCGAGGTCGGCGGCTATGCTCAGGAGGTTACCAACGATCCCAAGATGGTCGGAACCAGAATGGGATGTTCAATGACAATTATTCTTCACTTCAGTGACAATTAGAAATCACTGTGCCTGCCGGTTTTGTTTTCATCTCTGTGTCATCTTTCAACCCTTTCGAAACCACCCCCTTCGGTGGAACGGAGTCCCT
>Ga0196970_1000215_pt1 | contig 84816 bp, 78 predicted proteins | sample S1v_513CmetaG_FD_148672 | JGI IMG/M metagenome (GOLD analysis project Ga0196970, IMG submission 148672) | Soil microbial communities from Anza Borrego desert, Southern California, United States - S1+v_5-13C | ecosystem: Environmental > Terrestrial > Soil > Desert | place: USA: California...
CCCCGGCGGCACTGGAGCTGGAGCGGCTGGTGGTGGAAATGAAGGTCCAGCCGCCAACGATCAGCGATTGACCGAATCCAGCCCGGTGGCCTGCACGTCAGCCTGGGCGGCAGGCGCGGCGAGGTAGGCGAGCAGGGCTTTGGCTTCTTCAGGATGCTCGGCCTTGACCGGAATGCCGGCAGCGAAACGGGTTACCGACTGCACCGATTCCGGGATCTTCGCGACGAAGCTCACGCCTGGCACCGGCAGCAATTCGCTGACCTGCTGGAAGCCCAATTGATAGTCACCGGAGGCAACCACCGAGCCCACCGGGATTCTGGCGATCATTTTGGACTTCGGCTTCAACTGGTCTTCGATGCCAAGTTTCTTGAACAGCTGTTGCTCGATGTATACGCCGCTGGCGCTGTCGGAGTACGCCACCGACTGTGCATCAAGCAGGGTTTTCTTCAAGCCGTCGACGCTGCTGATGTCCGGTTTCGCCGCGCCTTCGCGCACCACCATGCCGATCCGTGAGTCCGCCAGTTCGACGCGCGAAGCCGGGTCGACCTTGCCTTGTTTGATCAACTCGTCGAGGGCGTAGCCGACCATGATCACCACGTCGGCGTGCTCGCCGCGCGCCAGACGATTGGGGATCGCCTCCGGGGCCTTGCCCATCGACGGGCCGAGGCTGGTGGTCAGCGTGTTGCCGCTGGCGGCAGCGAATTTCGGCCCGAGGATTTTGTAGGCGGCGGTGAAGCCACCGGACGTCATCACGCTCAGTTCTGCGGCGTGGGCGCTCAGGTTGAACGCCAGACCGGCGAGCAGGGCGGTGACAGTAAAGATTTTTTTCATGGCAGGTTTTCCTCAGGCCGCGACAGGTTGCAGACGACCACCGGCACGGCGGTACAGATAAAGGGTGGCGCACAACGCACACAGCGCACCGATGCTCATCCAGTAACCCGGCGCGGCTTTGTCGCCGGTGTACTGGATCAGGAAGGTCGACATCGCCGGGGTGAACCCGCCGAAGATCGCCGTGGCCAGGCTGTAGGCCAAGGAGAAACCGGCGACGCGCACTTCCACCGGCATGATCTCGGTGAGGGCCGGAATCATCGCGCCGTTGTACAGGCCGTAGATGAACGACAGCCACAGCAGCGACAGCAGCATGTTGGTGAAGCTTGGCGACTGCACCAGAAACGACAGCGCCGGATAGGTCGTGGCCAGCGCCAGCAACGCCATCGCGATCAGCACCGGGCGACGGCCGATGCGATCGGACAGCGCGCCGCCAATCGGCAGCCAGAAGAAGTTCGAAACGCCAACCAGCAGCGTCACCAGCAGCGCGTCGGAAGTGCTCAGGTGCAGCACGGTTTTACCGAAAGTCGGCGCGTACACGGTGATCAGGTAAAACGCCGTGGTGGTCAGCGCGACCATCAACATGCCGCCCAGCACCACGCCCCAGTTCTGGCCGAGGGTGCGGAACACTTCGCCCATGCTCGGACGGTGTTTGCGCGCCGCGAACTCTTCGGTTTCCGCCAGGTTGCGGCGCAGGAAAAAGATGAACGGGACGATCATGCAACCGACGAAAAACGGAATGCGCCAGCCCCAATCGGCGATCGCCTGCGGCGCCATCCACTGGTTCAGGCCATAGCCAAGTGCGGCAGCGACGATGATCGCCACTTGCTGACTTGCCGATTGCCATGCGGTGAAGAAACCCTTGCGACCGGGCGTGGCGATTTCCGACAGGTAAACCGACACACCGCCCAGTTCCGCACCGGCCGAGAAGCCTTGCAGGAGCCGGCCGATCAATACCAGCGCCGGGGCGAACAGGCCGATGGTTTCGTATCCGGGCACCAGCACGATCAATAACGTGCCGCTGGCCATGATCGACAGGGTGACGATCAGGCCTTTGCGGCGGCCGACGTCGTCGATGTAGGCACCGAGCACGATGGCACCGAGCGGGCGCATGAGGAAGCCTGCGCCGAACACGGCGAAGGTCATCATCAGGGAGGCGAATTCACTGCTTGCCGGGAAGAATACCGCGGCGATCTGTGTGGCGTAGAAGCCGAACAGGAAGAAGTCGAACTGTTCGAGGAAGTTGCCCGAGGTGACTCGGAAAATGGCACCGGCGCGCGAGCCGCCGTGTGGGATTGAGGCTGTCATAGTAAAGGACTCCACCGCTTTTATGACGTGCGCTACGGGAGGGCGGCGCACGGTTTTTATTAAGGTGGATGGTGGCGCAGATGTAACAATCTGTTAATTGCATTGTTGGCATGGATTGATGTTCGGGGCGGATCAATCGAGTGCATATCCGTTGCTGCGGTAACGGCTGCTTAGGGTTCCGCTCTTACAGCGGGTCACCTTTTTCAAACGCCGGAGTGCCGGCCCAGCAAAAAGGTAACCCAAAACGCTTGCTCCTACGTACGGCCCTCGCAGGCTCGGGTTCCTTCGCTGCGGGATCGATCCGGGCGCAGCGGCTACGGTTTGCTTCGCTGCACCTACTTCCGCTGTGTCTGGCTGCGCCAGACGGTCGCTGCGCTCCCACCCCCGGATCAATCCCTCCGCTCAGCCTTCCGACGTCGCTGGTGAGTCAAAAGCAAGATCAAAAGCACGCGAGCTAACGCTCATTGTTGAGTGGTTAGAAGCGGGTGGTTGGCTTGGGATTTGCGCTGTGGCTGCCCCTCACCCCAGCCCTCTCCCCCTGGAGAGGGATCCGACCTGCTTTGGCTTTGATGTTGGCGTACGACCGGTATTTTACGTTTGCAATTCGCGTTCGACTCGGTATTTCACGTCGGCGTATCTCTCGCATCCGCCACGGTCATTTCCCTCTCCCTACGGGCGGTCCGACGTTTCGGGAGGGCTAGGGTGAGGGGCTCTTGATTTTGCTTTTGATCTTGAGCCGTCGGCAGTGGATCAAGATCACCAGCAGGCAAGTTGACACTCGGATTTGTGGTTGCACCTGATCCATGTGGGAGCTTGCCTGCAAGCGATGACGGCCTTGCAGCCAACTAAACATCTGGCAGATGCACGCTCCCCTTACCGCCGCCCCCAGGCAAAAAAAGGAATGATTCCCGCCCCACGCAGTCGGAGTTCAGGTACTACCCAATTCAGGAGGTTCACCGATGAACAGCAAGACCCTTATCGCCAGTCTGGCGCTGGTTGCCGGCATTGCCGGGATCAGCCCCCTTGTTCAAGCGGCGCAAACCTCAAGCGATCCTTCCGTTCAATCGCCCACCAGCGATCGTCAGTTGAAGGTCAACGACCGCGCGCCGGAGATGTATCAGCGCAAGGACAAGGCGTTGCAGAACTGGAAGGCCAAAGGTCTGAAGGCGCCAATCGAACAGGCGCAGTGGGTGCAGATCAACGATAAATACGTGATGGTGATGATCACCAACGGCACGATTGTCGAGATGCAGCCGGTCGAGCGTTAAACACGGAATGCCGGGAGAGCGTTTACAGAAGCTCTCCCTTGTCCCACAGATGCACCAGTTCCCCCGGTGCCCGGTCCTCGGGCACTTTCAGCAACATTTCCCCTGACTTGTAACGCACTTCAATCTGATAGAAGCGCTGGTCCCCGCGTCCGGAGTCGCTGCTGTCCAAAGGCAGGCAGCCTTCGAGGACCGAGCAGATGCGTGAACGTTGGCTGATGTCGCATTGCGCGAATTCGATTTCGCGCGGGCGGCTCAGGCTGTGAATCGCGGCGACGCCACCCTGGCGAGAGACACGCAAAACGGAATCGTCACCTAAATCGGGTAGCGTTTTCATACAGCCTCCTCAGTTTATTCGACACCGACCCGTGCCCAGGCCTGCTGCACCGCTTCAACTTCCTTGGCGCCGAAGCGCTGGCCGGCGTGGTCGATGGTCAGTTTTGCGAACGCGTCGAACGTCGCGTCCTGGCTCAAACGATCGTCGCACAGCGTGTCATACCAGATCCGTCCGGCCTTTTCCCAGGCGAAGCCGCCGAATGCCCGAGCCGCAAGATAAAACGCGCGGTTGGGGATGCCGGAGTTGATGTGCACGCCGCCATTGTCTTCGCTGGTGATGACGAATTTGCGCATGTGCTCCGGTTGCGGGTCCTTGCCCAGCAAGGGGTCGTCGTACGCGGTGCCGGGGTGCGACATCGAGCGCAAGCCCTTGCCCTGGATTTTCGGCATCAGCAGGTCGGCGCCGATCAACCAGTCGGCCTGTTCGACCGTGTGACCGAGGATGTATTGCTTGGTGAGCACGCCAAACACGTCCGACAGCGATTCGTTCAGTGCCCCTGATTGATTGGCGTAAATCAAACCAGCCTCACTCTCGGTGACGCCGTGCGCCAGTTCGTGGGCGATTACGTCGAGGGAGCGGGTGAAGCGCTGGAAGATTTCGCCGTCGCCGTCACCGAAGACCATTTGCGCGCCGTTCCAGAATGCGTTTTCGTAACCCTGGCCGTAATGCACGCTGCCGATCAGCGCAAAACCCTGATTGTCGATCGAGTCGCGCCCGAGCACTTTCCAGAAGAAATCATAGCTGGCGCCCAGCGCGTCGTAAGCTTCGTCGACCGCCGGATCTCCCGACGGTGGCTGGCCTTCGAGGCGTACCGGCATGCCCGGCAGGAGCATCTTGTTCTGCGCATCGTGCACGCTGCGCCGGGCCAGGCCCGGTTTGGTCGCCTGCGGCAACACCGCCCGCGCCGGCGGCTGCGAAGGTCGGCCGGGGTTGGGCAACAGGCTGCGTACATGGTTGAGCGTCTGCATCGCCGCGTTGCGTTGCGGCTCCGAACCATGGGCAATGATTCGGTTGAGGATGTAAGGCGGGATAAAACTGCGCAGCAAACGAGAGTCGGTCATCAAAGCATCCTTGTCGTCATACGATGTCGATATCCATGTGAGCCGCGGCGCGAATTTCGGTTCCATCGATTGCCATCGACGCGCAATTCTGCGAAAAAACCGTCCGCGCCATCAGGGCCATTCTTAACGAGTCAACCACATGTCAGAAGAACTGCAAATCATCGACCTGCAACCGGGCGACGGCAAAGCCGCCGTCAAAGGTGCGCTGATCACCACCCAGTACACCGGCTGGCTGCCAGACGGCACCGAGTTCGACTCCTCCTGGAGCCGCGGCAAACCTTTTCAGTGCGTGATCGGCACGGGGCGGGTGATCAAAGGCTGGGATCAGGGCCTGATGGGCATGCAGGTCGGTGGCAAACGCAAATTGCTCGTGCCGGCGCATCTGGGCTACGGCGAACGGACGATGGGCAAGATTCCGCCGAACTCGGATCTGGTGTTCGAGATCGAGTTGCTGGAGGTTTTGACGCGGGAGGATTGAGGCAGCGTTCAGCCATGGATGGCGTGCGATGCCTCATCCATGGCTGACTGTTTTATCGGGTCAGACCCATTGCAGTGGTTGACCCAGCGGGAAGCAGATATCTACCTCCAATTGCGCAGCTGCTGACAGATTGACCAGTGCGTCCAACGAGAATTTGTCGATCTTGCCATTGAGCACATCGTTGAGACGTGGCTGGGTGATTCCCAGGCGTTTGGCTGCCTCCTTCTGGGGAAGCTCCCAAGCTCGGATGGTCTCGCAAAGCGTACGCATCAGCTTGGCCCGCAAACGCATGTTAGCCGCGTCCTGCGGCGTGTCTTCCAGTGCATCCCAGACACTTGAATAGCGCTGGGAGTTGTTCTGATGATCCGTCATGGTTTTACCTGATTTCCTGGTATCTGGCGCGTGCCAGTTCGATATCTCGCGTTTCGGTTTTACGTGTGGTTTTGTGCGTGACATGCAGCACATAGATCGCTTCAGGTCGGTTCGCCACGTAAAACACTCTGAACGCCCCTGAATCCTCGGTGATCCTGATCTCGTTAACGCCGCGTCCGATTGTTGTCATTGGACGCCAGTCAAAGGGTTCATCTCCCCGCTGCAACAGATCCAACTGAAATCCTGCCGCTCTGCGGGCATCGATCGGGAGCGCTTTCAGGTCCTTGAGCGCGTTTCCGATGAATTCAACATCCTTGTTTCTTGGCATCGACTTCTCCTTTGTTGAAAGGAAAAGCGTAATCGCCCAAGCGCAATTGTCATGGGGCGTACTGTTGCAAGAAATGGCTGGAAGGCTTTGTAGAGAGGCTATATCAAAACAGATATAAAGCAAGTGAGAATTGTATGCCCGCTGGGCGCTGCCTACGCAAAATGGCCCCTCAACCAAATATCGCATCCGTTAATGCGACGACACAAACGGCGAAGGCGTACTCGGTGCCGGCAACGCATACGTGCGTTTCATCCATGCCACTTCCGCCAGCGGGGTGCGGCCGAAAAAGCGTTTGAAGTCGCGGCTGAATTGCGAGGCGCTTTCGTAGCCGACCAGGAACGCTGAGCGGGCGGCGGTGAAGTCGTTACGCAGCATTAATAACCGCGCCTGATGCAAGCGCGTCGATTTGAGGTACTGCATCGGTGAGGTGTCGGTGACCTTGCGAAAGTGCAGGTGAAAATTCGGCACGCTCATCTGCGCTTCCTCGGCCAGCGCTTCGACGTCCAGATGCTCGTGGTAACAGCTGTGAATTTTATGGATCGCCCGTGTCACTTTGCCGAACTGGCCTTGCTGGGCGATGGCTGCGCGCAGCGTGCCGCCCTGGGCGCCGGTGAGGATGCGGTAATACAACTCGCGCAACATCGCCGGGCCGAGGATTTGCGCGTCGTTGCGGTCGTTCATGATGTGCAGAAAGCGCAAGGTCGACTGGCGCAGCGCAGCATCCATCGGCGAGGCATACATGCCGCGCGGCACCGTGGCGTCGAAGCCGCGGACCTCATCAACTCGCTGAATCAGCTCGCCGGCGAGGGCGAAATCCAGACGCAGATACACCGCCAGCATCGGCTGATCCTCGCTGGCATCGGTCTCCATGGTAAACGGCACCGGCACTGAAACCACCAGATAATGCTGGGCGTCGTAGACATAGATTTCGTCACCCAGATAGCCGCGTTTCTGCCCCTGACAGAGGATCACGATACCCGGCTCATACAACACCGGCGTGCGCGTCAATGGACGGTTGGAACGCAGAAACCGCACGTCGTCGAGCACGCTCAGGTTGTAGCCCTCGAGCGGCGCCAGTTCGCTCATCAGTTGCACCATGTGCGCCGTCGTCAGGTCTTCGGATTTCGCCATTCACCGCCCCTTTTTTCACGCGACTGCTCAGCCGTCGGTAGAGCAACTGAGCGCGTGCCATTGCTCAATACTCTCCGCCGTGCGCTGCAACTTGTCACGCACCAGCGCGACGGCGTCGCTGCCCAACAGCAGATGCGCCGGCGGAGCAGGGCTGGCGATCAGCGTCAGCATGGCCCATGCGGCTTTCTGCGGATCGCCGAGTTGATGGCCGCTTTTCTCCTCGCGGGCCTTGCGCACCGGGTCGAAGCTTGCATCGTAGTCGCTGATGCTGCGCGGGGTGCGCTGCATCGAGCGTCCGGCCCAGTCGGTGCGAAAAGATCCCGGTGCGATTGCCGTGACGAAAATATTGAAGGGTGCGAGCTCTTTGCTCAGGGTGTCGGAAATTCCTTCCATAGCGAATTTGCTGCCGCAGTAATAGGCAATGCCGGGCATGGTGATGTAGCCGCCCATGGAGGTGATGTTGACGATATGCCCGGCGCGGCGCTGGCGGAAATACGGCACAAAAGCCTTGGTTACTGCCACTGCGCCAAACACATTCACATCGAACTGACGGCGCATTTCCGCCAGCGGCGATTCCTCGAAAACCCCTTCGTGACCGTAACCGGCGTTGTTCACCAGCACATCCACCGGCCCGTAACGTTTTTCGACGGCGGCGACCACGCTGTCGATGGCTTCGAAATCGGTCACGTCCAGCACCACGCCATGCGCTTGCTCCGGCGCCAGCGCCTCGAACTTCGCCACGGCGGATTCGCTGCGTACGGTGCCAATTACCCGGTGGCCCGCGGCGAGCGCCTCTCTCGCCAGCGCCTGGCCGAAGCCGCTGCTGACACCGGTGATGAACAGGGTTTTTTCAGTCTTCATGTCGCACACTCCAGAACAGACAAGGTGCGAGCATGCTAGGGCGAAGGAGGGCGGGGGACGATGCCGAATCGGATCTGAGTATTGTCTGTTCCTATCAGCAAGATTTTGCGGCGGTGCCGGATTGACTCCGGCACATTTTCATCCGGCAGGCCTGACACTGACCGTCTGCGCAGGATGCCGCGAGGTCAGCAAACCGATGAACGAAATTGCCAATGCCAGACCAATCGTCGTGCTCACTTCGGTGCGGTGTTCCGGGGTAATCATCATCACCGCCAGCGCGGCGCAGATGAACACGATCACCAGCCAGGTCAGCCACGGAAACAGCCACATGCGGAACGTCAACTCGACGTTCTGCCGACGCAACGTCCGCCGCATGCGCAGTTGCGACACGGCAATCGCCAGGTACACCAGCAAGGCAATCGCGCCGGAGCTGGCCAGCAAAAACTCGAACAGCCCGGCGGGCATCACATAGCTCCACACGGTGATCGCCGCGCCAAGCACGGTGCTGGCGATGACCGCCGCGCGCGGCACACCTTCGGACGAGGTCACTTTCAACGCCTTCGGCGCATCGCCACGCCGACCCAGCGAATAGAGCATGCGTGAAGCGATGTAGATCGACGAGTTCATGCAACTCGCCACCGCGATCAGTACAACTACATCGACCATGAATTTGGCGTGCGGAATGTTCATGATTTCCAGCGCCCGCTGATAGGAGCCGACCGAGGCCAGCAGCGGGTCATTCCACGGCACCACCGAAATCACCACGAAGATCGACAGCAGATAAAACACACCGATGCGCCAGATCACCGAGCGCGTGGCCTTGGCAATGTTCTGCGCCGGGTTATTCGATTCGGCTGCGGCGATGGTCACCGCTTCGGTGCCGATGAAACTGAACATGATGGTAATGAACGCACCGACCACGGCCGACAAACCGTTCGGCGCAAACCCGCCGTGCGCCGCCATCAGACCACTCAAGCCGCTGACTTCACGGTCGGGAATCCAGCCCATCAACACCGCAAAACCGACGCCGATAAAGCCGATGATCGCCACCACCTTGGCCATGGCAAACCAGAACTCGAACTCGCCGTATTTCGACACGCTGAACAGGTTGGTCACCACCAGCGCAATGATCGAGCCCAAGGCGAACAGCCAGGCATCGACCTGCGGAAACCATTGATGCAACACATGCCCGGCCGCCAAAGCTTCAATCGGAATCACCAGCACCCAGAACCACCAGTAGAGCCAGCCGATGGTAAACCCGGCCCAACGTCCGATGGCCTGATCGGCATAGGTGGAAAACGAACCGGTGTCCGGATTGGCCACCGCCATCTCGCCGAGCATGCGCATGACCAGCACCACCAGCAGCCCGGAAAACAGATAAGCCAGCAACACCGCCGGCCCGGCCGCCGCAATGGCATGCCCGGAACCAACAAACAAACCGGCGCCGATGATCCCGGCGATGGACAGCATCGTCACATGGCGGGGCTTGAAGCCCTGCGCCAAGTGGCCAGTCGAATCCTTGGAGGTGGGGCTGATCATTGTTTTCTTGTTCTCTGCTGATCGACGTTCAAGCGAATGAAAAGGGCCGAGCGATTACCGCTGATGTTGGCTGAACAGCTCTAAATGGCCCCTCTCGAACGTCGCAGTGCTTATCGAACCCGTCGCAGTGGACGGGAGTTTTGCGCAAAAGCTGCGTCACCTTACCCGGCTTGTACGCCGAATCAGATGCCTGATCACGCCACGGTTGTGTCTGTTATCGACATTGGGGTGGGGGATTGTTTGAAGTGAGAACTGGTTGGTCATGGGGTTTGTAGGAGGACAGAGAGCTGAGGATATTTACAGATCAATTTGATTTTCCTGCGGGTGTAGGGAGGTCGACCGAGCGGGCATCCGCTCTCGATAAATCTGAGCGATCCTATCGTTTCTGGATTCACAATCGACCGTCCAGACCGACGATTCTCATCAATCTCCCCCAATCGGTTCCCTCTCCCTCCGGGAGAGGGCTAGGGTGAGGGCAGCCATTTCGGCACCCGCCACAACTTCCGAATCGCCACCGTCCTGGATTGTTTGAAGTGCACTGGTTGTCAGGACGACGAAGCTCTCCAATCTCCCTCAATCGGTTCCCTCTCCCTCCGGGAGAGGGCTAGGGTGAGGGCAGCCATTTCGGCACCCGCCACAACATCCGAATTGCCACCGTCCGATGTGGCCCAATGGGCGATACCTGTTCACAAACAGGCGAGGGCAAAACGATCCAGCAAAGCACTAAACGCAAAATCCAGTATTTGTTTAAAAGCGAAAAACCCACACCACCCAAACCCTACAACGCCTTGCGCCGTTACCTACGACTACGCCAGAATCCGCCGGCTTGTGCGTCTAGGGCGCGGGTTCTATCGTTTGGCGGTCACTGAAAAAGCAGTGATCGGGTTTGGTAGCCCGTCATAACTAGTCGCATCGCGAACCGTTCGCAGACCTCATCAGGTCTCTGCTCAATGGTGGCCATGCGCAGGACACCTTCGGGTGTGCCGGGTCCTAGTTACCGGTCTACCAACCCGCGTATGGCCGCCACCTTCGTTTGGTAGCGAATGTGAAGGCTCCTTTTTCTCAACTAGGAGTTTCACCATGTTCAAAGTGACGCCCAACCCACCCGAAACCGACCCCGCATCCCCTTACGAGTCCCCCGATTCCAAGCGCTTCCACCAAGCCGCCGAACGCGCCCTCGACCACTACCTCAAACCCGCCAGCCAGATCATGGCCAGCGTCAACGAACCCGAGCGCATGTACCTCGCCAACCCGAAATTCGACAGCGAATCGCTGCTCGCCAACGCCAGCGAAACCCTCGGCTCGGCCAGCGAAATGCTGGTCAACTTCGCCGCGATGCTCGACTCCCAACACCGCAAAACCGCACTGGGCATCGCCCAGGTCGTGATGCTCGGCGAACTCGCCGTCAATCAGGCACTCGACAACGTAGAAGTCACCAGCTGACCGCAACAACGACGAGGGGAAACTCTCGTCGAAACACCGAAACAAACCGCGCTGGCACACCGCCACGCCTTGCGCCGCCAAGCCCCGACTGTCACGCTTCGCGCCGTTCTCAAGGATCAGGACCAAGGAAACAAGGATGAGTGGCTACGTACCCAACCCCCCGAAAAACTACCGCTACGAACAAGCCAAACCCGTCGACCTCCACGCCCAGCACTGGGCGGAATACGAAAAACACGGCAAAGAACCAGCGCCCGAGCCTGAGAAGGTTGGGATAGCGCTGCGGATTGGCGTGTTTTTTGATGGGACGGGGAATAATGCGAATAACACAGCGGCTGGATTGCTGTGTGGGGCGCAGCATCCGATTGCGCCGGAGGATATTCCGGCGAGCTGTCAGCCTTATATGAAGGATCCGGATAGCAGTTATGGCAACGATGTCAGCAATGTGAAAAGGCTGAGCGACTTGTATGATGCCGTACCTGATGCAGTGGGAGAGGGGACGCTGAAGCGAACTTCCCGCGTCGTCTATATCGAGGGCATTGGCACCCGCTCTGGAGAGGAAGATAGTAAATTCGGCTCAGGTACCGGGCGCGGTGAGACTGGCGTTGCCAGTCGAGTCGAGTCCTCATTTCCAGTCATTCAACAAGCGATCAGCCGAGTCTTGATCGATAATCCTGACAGCGAAATCACTTCACTGACGTTCGATACATTCGGCTTCAGCCGCGGCGCCGCAGCAGCTCGACATTTCGCCAATGAGATCGTCCGAACCAGCCGTGGCCCACTTGGCACCGTCCTGAGGAACCTGCCGAGAGCTTTCAGCCCTAAATTCAACGACCAGTACAAAAGCGATATCAATATGGGGTTTATCGGCTTGTTCGATACAGTCCCATCAATTGCTGGATGGTCAAATCTTGGCAACATCAAAAGCGCTGTCGCCACAGGCGTCAAACTTTATCTCGATCGCCGTTTTTTTACTGACGTCGTGCAGTTGACCGCCCGTGATGAATGCCGCGCCAACTTCGCACTCAGTCGAGTCAAAGCAGATCACTTGGAGATAACCTTGCCGGGTGTGCATTCAGATATCGGCGGAGGCTATCTGGAAGAAGCGCAGGAGTGTGTGCTTGTAAGTCCTATGCAAACGCTGATCGTGCCTTTGAATACTGATGTCACGACGACCTCGATATACCGCGATGCCGTCGAGGCCAAGGCCCAATGGTTAGCCAAAGGCTGGCCTACGGAAATGCTTGAAATCGTAACGCCCGACGCATTGCTGATGCCGAACAGCCCGCAAGATCGACTCAGTCCCAAAGTGAAGCGTGTGTACGCCGCTCTGCAGCTCAAACGCTCGGTAAGCGGCATGTTATCTAGGATCTATTTGCGAGTGATGCACCGCTTGGCAAAAGACAAGGGCGCCCGCTTCAACGACATTCCAGATACGCCTGATCTTGCCATTCCGGAAGAGCTGCAGCCCCTGTGCGATAGATTCTTGGCAGGGGACTACAGCGTCACAGCGCAAGAAGATGAACTGCTGAAATTGAAGTACATTCACACCTCCGCCAATTGGAACCATCCGCTTGGCCGAAAAGATGGCAGCGGGATCAACGCGGTTTACATCAACGCCCCCACGGAAGACTCAATCCGGGTGCAACATCCTCATGTACCTGACTGGACGCTTTGGTAATGAAATTTCTCGTGACTCTGATGTGTGCACTGTTCATGACGGCATGCCAATCTGCTAATTCGCTGTCGGCCAATAACGATCCTAAATCGGAATCATGGGAGCTCGCCTTTACCGAACCTTATTACATGAAGGTATGGGTTGAAGACAGCGCAGTAGAGGACATCAACGGCAAGCTATTCAAGCGCACAGGATCAGGAACAGCCGCAGGAGGGGAGCCTGAAAACGGTAAAGAATCCGCCCGAGGCTGGCACGCAGTAGGTGGTGCTGCAAAAGCAGTGATAGGTGCCGATCTTCCCAAGCGCATTTACGTGCGCTGGCAATCAGTTGTTGAGCCAAAGACCTATCAGGTTTGGGTAGATGTGCCAGAGGAGGCGAGAGACCTGATGTTGCAATCGGTTAATCAACGGTGCCCGGAAACTCCAGAGCAGCAGGCTAGCTATAGCGCTTCTATCTATTTAGGGCTAGCTCCTGGGGGAGTTGTGCAGGTTTTCGTCAGAGATTCTTGCCATCGTCCGGTCAAGGTGGCCAGAGCCCAAGCTGATATCGAACCGTTGGGGCCTAGTCAAGGGAAGAACCAAGGGCGTTACGCTTATCCCGTGAGTGAGAAGGCTAAGCGATATATCGAGAAGTACGGCATTCCATACGGGAGTTGGTAGATGTCGGGAATCTGCAGGCTTGCCGCGCTTTCATTGCCTGTACCTTAAGCTATCATTTTCGACTTCTGTGGCTTCTCCGTTTATAACTGGCTGCTTACGGCCAGAAGCGGACGATCAATTAAGAGTTGTAACAAAGAGATGTCCGCCATTTAATGAGTGATCGAACATCAGGTTGATGAACCGAAAATGAGTAAATTGGGTTGCACATGTGGCCATGTGATTACCGATCAGACCGACGGCTTGCCCTATAAAGCGAGCCTGCTTCGCGACGAGGTAGAAAATGAATTTTGGGATGAGGTGCACCGTGAACTCAAACCTCTTGTAGAGGCGGCGGAGTCCGGAGACAAGGCTGCGATCTCCGATGCATTTGGCGAGTTTTCACCCTGGTTCAGCGCTGCTGACAAGCTGCAAGACCGGATATCCAGCTTCTACATTCGCCGAATGTCGAGTGCCTACGAGTGCCAGAACTGTGGACGCCTTTGGGTGCAAAAAGATGACAGTGAAAGATTTGTTTCCTATGTCCCTGAGGAAGGCGCATATGGCGCAATCCTGGCAGTAGCATCAGGAGGATCTGAAAATCTGAATTAAGCGTTCGCGATTGGTCGGAAGCGGAGATTGCAATCGGCAGCTGTCAGTCAAAAGCGGACATTCGTACCGCTAGTCAAATACACTGTCGCGACGATCGCATTCAAATTTGGTGCAAGTGTTCATCGGTAAAAAAGGAGGATTGATGAGTCTTGATCTGTGCTTGGAAGCTGATAGTACGCTCACAATTTTGACATTGAGCAATGCCCTTGAGAATGCTGGTGCTCGAAAAGTCGAGGTAACAGAAGATGGGCTATACGCTGAATTTAGCTCAGGACTTAAATTAAGTACCGATGACGCTTTCGGTGATCCCACGATTTATGCTGAGAATACAATGGGTATCGACTTTCCTGTCGCTATGCGTTGTACCATCAGAATTAAAGGGCCCGAACCAGAGGGAGAGTCCGCTATGGAAGATTTGGAAAAAGTCGCCCAATCAATATCTCAGTCGTGTTCAGCCTTCTTTCTAGTTAGCTTTCAGTTCGAACAAACCATGTACTGGCGGGATGCGACAGGGCTACATCGTCCTTGAGGTCGCTGACTGCGCGTCGTGCTACAGATATTTTTGAATGGTGTACTACGGACAAAAGTGCCTTTAATTGATGGGCCGCAATTGGCCGTTAGCCGCCGTCTCGCGGCTGTAATCGGCCAAAAACAGACATTCAGACGAGGGCCGCCTCCGGCCAATAGTCATAATTGTGGAGGTCTTTAATCAACCCGTTCCGTCCCTCCGAAGAGGTTACAAAGCCAGTGGGCCGAAGCCCGCCTTCCGTGAGTCTAAGCTATTGGCCCAAACAGCCTCGTTTGTGATTAAGCATCCATCAATAACTGCCAATTCTTTTGACCCGTTCACGCTACCCTCAACCAACCAAATCAAAACCCCCACTCCCCAAAACCTCCCCATTCACCATCACCCAAACCCCATGCCGCCCCGCAAAATGCTTCCGCGTCGTAAAGTCCCTAATCACCTGCCTCCGCCTAACCACCTCACTCCCAAACCCCGCCAACTCCACCATCTTCAACTTGAAAACCTTCCGCGAAACCCCGCCATTCGCCTTCACATAGTCAATCGCATAATCAATCACCAACCGCTGCCCAACCGGCACCGTCGACTTCACAACAAACGAAAACGTAATCGCATCCCCCAACCGCACCACCGCCGGCTCAACCCGCACTTCCAGCAACTCCACCTCAGCCTTCGCCCCCGCGCCAATCACCGTCAGCGCGCGTATGTCTCCCTGCTTGATCAAACTGCGCAACGCATGCTTCGCAATCCATCTCGTGTGCTTGTTCTCCAGCGACCAACCTTCAATCGTGTCCAATACCCACTGCGGATGCACCTTCGTCACATCATTCAAATGATTCGCCACGGACTTGCGCACGTACAAGCTCTCATCGGCCTTCAACCGCTCCAGTATTCCGGCGGTCAATTGCGGATTCGCTTGGATGGGTTCCAGTCGAAACGACCACGGCAGGCGAGGGCGGCTGCCTTCGCTGGCGAGGCGGCGGATGTGGTGGTTTTCGTCGTGGGCCCAGTCGTGCATGTGTTCCAGGGTGCGTTCGAGGTCGCTGCGCAGGAAGTGGCGGATGGCGAATTCGGAGGAGCCGAACGTGGTGAAGTATTTCAGCGCGTTCATCGATGTATCGAACGCGTGTGCGCCGTAGCTGGCGACGTAATGCGGCAGGCACATGCTGACGAAGCCGCTGTTCAATCGCGGGGCGAGTTCGAACAGCGCTTTGAGGGAATCTGCGTAATCCAGCGGCAGCACGGCGTGCAGGCTTTCGCTGACACGCGCCATGCGTTGCATCACCGATAATTCTGCGAGGCCGTGCTGGGCATGTTCAAGAAATGCCTTGGCCTTGAATGCCGGGTAAACGGCGCTCATCTCGCTGGCGATGTGTTGCAGGCGTTCGGCGTTGAAGATTTCTTTTAGCGCCGGAGCGGCGGTTGCGGGCTCACTCATGCTCAGGTCATCGGCGTGCTGACGAATGCTTCGAGGGTTTCGGCGTACGCGGTGTATTGGGCGATGTGCGGGTAGCGGCTGGCGTCGATTTGATCGGGGACGACAAGGTTGGTGAAACTCCAGGCCACGGCGAGGCTGATGCCGGCTTGGGTGAGGGGGCCGTCGGTGGGCAAGGCGTGTTTTTCCAGTTCCTGTTCGAGGGCGGTGAAGGCGGCGGCGAGTTGGATTTCGACGCGTTCGACCCACGGCTGGTATTGAATGTCGGCGGGGCGCAGGTTGCGTTCGTAATACAGTTGCACGGCTTTTTCGCAGGCGGCGAGGCTGAGGCCGATCAGGCGCAGGGCGTGGGCGCGTTGGCTCAGTTCGGTCGGCAGCAGGGTTTTGCCGGAACTGGCTTCGAGGTAGTCGAGGATCAGCGTCGAGTCCATCAGCACGACGCGGTCGTCAAGGATCAGCGTCGGCGCTTTGACCACCGGGTTGATCTGCTGGAATTGTTCGAAGTGGCGGAACACCGAGACCGACTCGTGTTCCAGGTCGATGCCCAGGCATTTGGCGGAGATCGCCACGCGGCGCACGTAAGGGGAGTCGAGCATGCCGATCAGTTTCATGACGCGTTCCTTTAAGTCGAACCGGTGGGGTAGGCATAACCTAGCCGAGGTGGCGGCAATTGTCAGTCATCGAATCCGGCTTGTTCATGAATCTCATCGACATTCAGCCCCAACCGATACGCCACCGCGACAAACAGCGCCTGACACAAACACAGCGTCGCACTCAGCGAGCGAAAGGCCAAAGCGCTGCCTTCGTTGACCAGTAGCACGCTGTTGGCCCGTTTGACCAGCGGCGAGAGGTGGCTGTCGGTGAGGATCAGGGTGTTCGCCTGCTGCTCGCGGGCGAAACGCAGGCAGTGTTGGGTTTCCTTGGCATAAGGGACGAAGCTGATCGCAATGACCAGATCACCGGCGCGCACGCTGCGCATCTGCTCGCGATAGCTGCCGCCAAGCCCTGACACCAGATGAATGCGTTTCTGCGTGTGTTGCAGGTTGTAAACGAGGTAATCGGCGACCGCGAAGGAGCGGCGTACACCGACGACATAAATGTTGTCAGCGTTGACGATGAGGTCGACGGCGGTTGTGAACGCCACGTCGTCGAGTTCGCGGCCGAGGCGTTCGATGCCTGAGCGCGTCGCGTCGATGCATTCGCGGGCGAGGTCGCCGTCGCTGGCGTTGCGTGAAGGGCTGGCGATCAGGCTGCGGATGCGTTGCTGGTAGTTTTGCGCGGGCGAGGCCTTGTCCGTGTAGGCGCTGCGGAACAACGCCTGCATTTCGCTGAAGCCGCTGAAACCGAAGCGTTGCGAGAAGCGCACGATGGCGGAGGGTTGCACTTCGCATTCGCGGGCGATGTCACTGATGCGGTCGACCATGATCCGCTCGCTCTGCTGGCTGATGTAGCTGGCGATGCGTTTGAGCTGGCGCGGCAGGCTGTCGTATTGCTCAGTGATCAGTTGCAGCAAACGCTCGGCGTTGATCGGGGGGCTGGCGAGGGCAACCTCGGCGGTGGCCGTTAGATCGGGGCGGGGCATACGTCATCCTTCAGGCTGTTTGAGCGCAGGTTGCGCCTGATAGTAGTGAGGCTTGGCGCGCTCTGCTGTGCTGAAACGATGCACTTCGCGCGGAAAAATTCATCGGCAAGCGCGGCGTAGTTAGCCGTTTGTCTTCTATATACAGCCGCTCGACTGAATTTCTTGCTATAAACGCACTCCGATGGCCGTGTGAAGCCTGTGTCAGAGCAGTTTCCGGGCGTTGTCGGACAAATTCCCAGTATTTACAGTTGCTGAGGCCTCGATCGGGCCTTAGACTGCCGCCCCTTCGTAAATTGAGTGCCGGGTGGCGTTTGCAATAAACGATGCCTTTTCGACGACCGGACACGGCTCGCCGAAACGCTCCCTAATTCGCCTTAATGCACGTTTTTTATAGAGATATCAATGACAAAGGACAAGTTGCTGGCGATGCCGGCAGATGACTACATGAATGCAGAGCAACACGCTTTCTTCACTGAGCTGTTGCAGAACATGAAAGTCGAAACCCACGAGCGCATTGAGCAAAACCGTATCGCCATCGAAAGCCTGGACACCCCGGCTGACCCGGCGGACGCGGCTTCGGTTGAAGAAGAGCGCACCTGGCTGGTCAACGCGATCGATCGCGACCAGCGCATGCTGCCGCAACTGGAACAAGCTCTTGAGCGCATCAAGGAAGACAGCTTCGGCTGGTGCGACGACAGCGGCGAGCCTATTGGCCTTAAACGCCTGCTGATCAGTCCGACCACCAAGTACTGCATCGAAGCTCAGGAACGTCACGAGCAGATCGACAAGCACCAGCGTCAGGCCTGATTTTTCCGGCGCTGTGATCGCGGGCAAGTCCGCCCCATCAGGTTCGAATCGAACCGGTGGGCGCCGGGCTTGCCCGCGAAGCTTTTTATCGCCTGCAACATTTGCTCCGCGTTTGCATTGACCTGCCACAGACCTCACGACTAACGGACCATGGATAATGGCGTTGTAGTGGCGTTTAATGCAGTCACAACAATGAGAACAGGCGTGGGGTGATGATATGACGAGAGACGGATCTCTGGTTGCGGCGCTGCCTGCACCAGTGCAATTAGCAAAAAACCGCTGGATCGCACCGACCCTGCAAAGCATCGCCCTGATGCTGTTATTGGCTGGCACGACTCTGGCCGAATGGTCGCTGTACATCGGCTTGCCGCTGGCAGTGCTGATCGTCTGGCTGCCGCGCCTGCGCACCCGCGCAGTCGCCGATTCGCTGCCAAGCGACAACCGCAGCGCAATTTCCGAACTGACCCGCGATCTTTCCTACACCACCAGCCATAACGCGCTGTCAGCAGCCGGCGTGGCGTTTTCGGTCAAAGAGCTGGCGAGCAAACTCGAATCGCAACTCGACGCGGCGGCGCAGATCGTCAGCAACGCCGAGGTGATGATCGCCACCGAACAGGCCACGTCGCAGCTCAGCCGCGCAGCGCTGGAAGCCGCCAGTCAGGCGCATCACAGCAGCGCGGCGGGGCGCACGGAGCTGGTGGATTCAATCTCGCGTATGCATCAACTCAGTGAACGCGCCAATGCCAGCCGGGAACTGATTGAGGCTCTGAGCCTGCGCAGCGATGACATTCAGCGCGTCACGCTGGTGATCCAGTCGATTGCCAGCCAGACCAATCTGCTCGCGTTGAACGCGGCGATTGAGGCGGCGCGGGCCGGTGAGCATGGTCGCGGGTTTGCCGTGGTGGCCGACGAAGTGCGTGGTCTGGCGGCGCGCACGGCGTCGGCGACCGGCGAAGTTGGCGAAATGGTTGCCGATATTCAGCAGCGCACGGCTCAGGTGGTTGAGCAGATTCGCCAGCTCTCCAGCGATCTGCAAACCGGCGTCGAGCAGGTCGAGCACACTGGCGAGCATCTGGAAAACATTGCCCGATTGGCGGCCGGGGTGGAAAGCCAGGTCGGCGAAATCGCCCACGGTGCACAGACCAATCGCGAGCAACTCGACAGCTTGTTCATAGCGATCGAGCAGATGCGCAGCGACCTGGCGATCAGCGATCAACAGACGCGGCGCCTAGCTGAAGCAGCTGTACAGATGGAAGGGCAGGCGGAAACCATCAGCGAGCGTCTGGCCGAAGTCGGGCTGGATGACTATCACCAGCGCGTCTACGATCTGGCCCGTGAAGGCGCGAGCCAGATTGCTGCGCGTTTCGAGGCGGATGTCGAGCAGGGCAAGATCAGCCTGGAAGATCTGTTCGACCGCCAGTACCAGCCAATCCCGAATACCCAACCGGCAAAATTTCACAGCCGTTTCGACCGTTATACCGATCAGGTGCTGCCGGCGATTCAGGAGCCATTGTTGCCACGTCACGAAGGGCTGGTGTTCGCCATCGCCTGCACGCCGCAGGGTTATGTGCCGACGCACAATCAGCAGTTCAGTCAGCCGCTGACGGGCGATGCGCAGGTCGACGCCATCAATAACCGCACCAAACGCAAGTTCGCCGACCGCACCGGGATTCGTTGCGGCAGTCATCAACAGCCGGTGCTGTTGCAGACCTACACCCGCGATACAGGTGAGCTGATGCATGACCTGTCGGTGCCGATCATGGTCAAGGGACGACACTGGGGCGGGTTGCGTCTGGGGTATAAGCCGGAGAAGCCGCGCTAAGCGATTGTTACGGCTGGCGCAATGAATCTGTGCACGGGCGTTGCTGTTTCCGCTCGACCGAAACCCTTAATCTGCAAACTTGTTAGGTTGCTAATGATTTTGGGAGGGCTGCATGCAATGCAGAATCGATGTGGCGGTGATGATCGGCAGTGGCGTGCCGGCCGGTTTGCGCGCGATGGGGCGCAGTGTGTGCTGGGTGGTTTTGCTCAACGGCGAGCGGCGTGGAACGGCGTTTGCCAGCCGCGACGAGGCTGAGGCGTGCAAGGCTGCCTGGCTCGATCAACTCAACTTCGAGCCGGGCGACCGTCTGCACTGATTGCATTTATTTACCGCGATGCAGGCGCACGTTCAGCTCATCGACAATCGGCGCTTCCTCGCCGTCTGCACGTAGCCATTCCTTGAGTAATTGCGCTTGTTGCGGCGTCCAGAAATCAGCATCAATAAGCTTGGTGTCCGGGTCCAGCGGGTGTGCTTCGACGAAATCGTTGATTGACGCCTCGTCCGACGGCAAGCCCAGCTGTTCAAAAAGGGTGGTCAGGTTAAGCTCGGTTGGCAGTTCCATCGTCTACTCCTGGTTCGGTGCCGGTGCGGCGTGTTCGTTTATTCCCCTTATCAGAGGCGGCAGCTGGCGCGGAGTTCGATTTGTGTTTCAAGGGCGCGGGCGAGGGCGCAAGCTTCGTTGTGATCGCCGCGGAAACCTCTTACAAGGCCGGTGGATGTTTCCTTTATATGAAAGAACGCGTTACCGGCGGGGACGACCCGATATCGCGGGTGCTGGTGGGTGTTGGGAGCTGTCGACAGATCGTTCAGGTGATTGACCTGCATGATCAGCGGTGCGGTGATTCTGGCGTCAGTCGATACGGCGAAATGAGTCAGAGTGCACATATGAAGTCCTTTTCATCAGTCGGCCGGGAATTAGCGGCCGTTTCGGGTAGTCGGAATGAGCATCGCTGCTCTAGAATCGCCAGTGCCTGTTGACGACAGGGCTTATCTAAAGCAATTTTTCGCCAGCGATATGTCGGAAAAGTGCTTTTTTTCGTGAGAATTTTCCCTAAAGTTTGTAGTCAGTCTGCTTGCGCCATTAGTAAGGATTTTTCCTTCGAGCTGTGGCGACTTTGGGACGAGTTTCGCGGGTGACAATCCAGTAGTCTTACCAACCTCGCGTTGAACGAGCGCTCTGCTCGAATCGGATTTCAGTTGAGTTTTGGCAGCTTCATCGGCCTGGACGTTTTTTGCCGTGCGCGTTTTCCGTGTGCGGTTTTTTCAGATGTGGGGATGTTTCCTTGGCAGTCAGTAATCTCGATATGCATGCTTTGTTCGTGTTGGGTGATTTGCGCGCAAAGCTGGTCAAACTTTTCCAATCGCGTTTTGTTTACATCACCGAACAAAATGCTGAAGGCATTTACGTTGCCGAAATCGACACCGAAAGTGCTTTGGTCGTCGACGACAAACCCGGCCTCAAGCTCAAGGTCGGCGATCATTTCAGTGCATCGGTCTTGCCCAGCCGTGAAGGCGGCAAGATGGATATCCGCTTCCGTGAAATCAAACTGACGGTGTATGGCCTGGGCGATTACGCCTTCGTCGAGACCGCAGACGGCCATGCGATCCTGTTCAAGGAAGGTCACAGCGTGGTGACCGTGTTCGCCGCTCATCAACAGTTGCAGGAAGGCCTGACCAAGACGCTCAAAGCCGTCACCGCCAAAGCGGCCAAGTGGCGCAAGGGTGAACTCGTGACCTTCAAGGCCAGCGAGTGAGTCGCGCGGATTTTCATTTGGAACATCTCGATGCCGCACGGCAAGAGGCCCGACGGTTGTTCGCCGCAAAGACCAAGCTGCAAGGCGCATGGCTCAACTGGGTGGCGGCGCAGCTCTATACCTTGCGCCCCGCAGAATACGCCGGGATGGTCAGACGCGAGCTGCAAAGCTTGCAGGAAAAGTCTGAAACCTGACCTCGTCGCGGCGTAGTCCCGGAAAAAGCAGGAACCTCGGCTACAGTGAGTTGACTGAGTATTCAGCGGCTTGCGGTCTTCTCTCAGGCCAACGGCCATGGCTGTGAACAGCACGAGGTGCAATGCATGAACGGATTTCGACGGTTACTGGCCGCCAGCGTGGCCACCTTCGGGTTGCTGGCGTCAGCGCAATCGGTCTCGGCGGCACAGGCGCCGATCCATTTCGCCGATCTCAACTGGGAAAGTGGCAGCCTGATCACCGATGTCCTGCGGGTCATCGTCGAGAAGGGCTATGGACTGCCGACCGACACGTTGCCGGGGACCACCATTACGCTGGAAACCGCACTCGCCAATAATGATATTCAGGTGATTGGCGAGGAGTGGGCCGGGCGCAGTCCGGTGTGGGTCAAGGCCGAGGCCGAGGGCAAAGTGGTCAGTCTGGGCGATACGGTCAAAGGCGCCACCGAAGGCTGGTGGGTGCCGGAATACGTGATCAAGGGCGACCCGGCCAAGGGCATCAAACCGATGGCTCCGGATTTGCGCAGCGTCAGTGACCTGAAAAAGTACAAGGACGTGTTCAAAGACCCGGAAAACCCCAGCAAGGGGCGCTTTCTGAACAGCCCGATCGGCTGGACGTCGGAAGTAGTCAACAAGCAGAAGTTGACGGCATACGGGCTGCAGAACGATTTCACCAATTTCCGCAGCGGTTCGGGGGCCGCACTGGATGCCGAGATCAGCTCGTCGATCCGTCGCGGCAAGCCCGTACTGTTTTATTACTGGTCGCCAACCCCGCTGCTCGGCAAGTACAAACTGGTGCAGCTGGAAGAACCCCCGTTCGATGCCGAAGCCTGGAAGACCCTGACTGACGCCGACAACCCCAATCCAAAACCGACCCGCTCGCTGGCCTCGAAGCTGTCTATCGGCGTGTCTACGCCGTTCCAGAAGCAATACCCGCAGATCGCTGAGTTCTTCAGCAAGGTGGACTTCCCGATCGAACCGCTGAACAAGGCGCTGGCGCAAATGAGCGAGAAGCACACCGCGCCACGGGAGGCGGCGGTGGCGTTCATGAAGGCGCATCCTGATGTGTGGCAGGCGTGGTTACCGAAGGATGTGGCCGAGAAGGTTTCTGCTGATCTGGAATAGTCGTCTCGGCGACTGAGTTCATCGCCAGCAGGCTGGCTCCCACAGGTGATCGCACACCCGATTTGGGAGCAAGCCTGCTGGCGATGCTTTTGAAATCCCGCTCATGCCCTTGCATACCGCCGACCGGTCGTGCACACGAAAAAAATCCGACTACGATGGTTTGTTCAAATCCCTTTCCAAGGATTTCAACCATGACCTTTGTGTTGGCTCAATGGCTGGTGACAGTTTTTGCGTTGATCAGCCTGATGCATGTGTATTGGGCGCTGGGTGGGCAATGGGCGGCGGCCGTGGTGGTGCCGCAGGTGCCGGTGGCCGGTTTTGTCGAAACGCTGCGACCGGCGTTCAAACCGTCTGGCTGGATCACCTTGCTGGTGGCAGCCGCTCTGTTGTTGATCGCCGTGCTGGTCTGCATGCGTGTCGGCTGGGGCATGCCGGCGGTGCAGCACAAGGCGTTGCAGTGGGTAATCAGCGCGATTGCCTTGTTGCTGTTTGCCCGGGCGATCGGCGATTCGAATCTGGTGGGGTTTTTCAAGGAAGTGAAGGATTCGCGGTTTGCCCGGCTGGATACATGGGTGTATTCGCCGTTGTGTGCGGTGCTGGGGGCGGGGTTGTTCGCGGTAGCTTGGATATGAGGTGAATGAAAGATCGCTATCGCGAGCAGGCTCACTCCTACATGAAATGCGTTCCCATGTAGGAGTGAGCCTGCTCGCGATAGCACCATTTCAGGCGATATAAGACTTCAGCTACCGCTTTCAGTCCGCCGGCTACTGACCTCAGCCGGAACATCATCCCCGGCCATGCGTTTACGAAACAGTGCCGCCCGCGCCAGCAGCAGTGTCGTCACCGGTACGGTAATCGCCAGCAGGATCGGGATCAGCCAAGCGTGCACTACCGCCGTGGATTTCAGCGCCGAAAAACAAATGATCGAGGCCAGCGCCACACACCAGGCGCCCAGTGTCGACGCCAGTGCCGGCGGATGCATGCGTTGGAAATAATCCTTCATGCGTAACATACCCAAGGCGCCAATCAGTGCGAACACGCCGCTGAGCACCAGCAGAATCGCCACCGGGATTTCGACCCAGAGAGACAGTTCGTCGGTCATTCGATCACCTCGCCGCGCAGCAGGAATTTCGCCAGGGCAAACGAGCCGACGAAGCCGAACAGCGCGATCAGCAACGCTGCTTCGAAGTAAGTGTCACTGGCATAACGGATGCCCAGGGTGAGCATCATCAACATCGCGACGATGTACAGGTAATCCAGCGCCAGGACGCGATCCTGCGCGGAGGGGCCTTTGAACAGGCGAATCAGCGTCAGCACCATGGCCAGTGAGAACAGGAACAGCGTCAGCAGAATCGCATTCGACAGCAATGGGCTCATTCGAAAATCTCCATCAACGGTCGCTCGTAGGTGCTTTTGAAGTGCTCGATGAATTGCGCTTCGTCGTGCAGATCCCAGACGTGCAGCAACAAAACGCTGCGATCCAGTGCCAGCTCCGACCACACCGTGCCGGGCACCACCGTGCAGATCATCGCCAGCGTCGCCAGACCGTGAGCGTCGCGCAGATCAAGCGGCACCTTGATGAAGCAAGAGTGCGGCGCACGCCGGCCGGCGTTGAGCACACCCCAGGCGACAATCAGGTTCGACATCACCACGTCGCGGCCGACCAGAAAGAACAGGCGCACGATGCTACCAGGGCGGCGAATGCGTGCGCGTTTGGGGCGTAGTTTGCGCATCATCAGGGGGGCCGCAAAACCCAGTGCCGCGCCGAGCAGCAAGTTGCCCGGGCTGATCGACAGGTTCAGCGTCAGCCACAAAACCCAAAGTGCCAGAGACAACCACGGTGCCGGAAACAGTCGTTTCATGGTTGCACCTCCAGCAGCGCGGCTTTGCCTTCCGGACTGGGCACGGCACGGGTGCCGAGCACCGCCATCACGTATTGCTGAGGATTGTGCAGCGCGTCGGCGGTGGCTTGGGTATAGCGCAACAGCGGCTCAGCCTTGAACGTCAGCACGATGCTCAGCCCCAGCAGCAGGAAGATCGGCGCGCATTCCAGTTTGCGCAACAGCGGCGAAGGGCGCTCTTCGGGCGTCCAGAAACGCTGGATGCCCAGACGCGAAAACGCCATCAACGACGCCAGCCCGGTCAGAATCAGTAACGCTAACAGCGCCCATGCGGCATTGGAGATTGGCCCGCCGTTGCCCAATTCCAGCGGATTGAGCAGCGCACCGATCAGGCTGAGTTTGCCGATGAACCCCGACAGCGGCGGCATGCCGATGATCAGCAGTGCGCAGGCAATAAAGCTCAGGCCGAGAAAGGCCATGGTCCATGGAATCACCTGACCGACCACGGCTTTTTGCTCATCGTCGAGGTTGATGCCTTTGGGCGGTTGCAGGGATTCCTGCGGTCGTGGCAGCAATTCGCTTTCGTCTTCCAGCGGGATTTCGTTGGCCGAGCGCGAACGCTCGATCAGTTCCGCCAGCAGAAACAGCGCACTCAGTGCCAGGGTCGAGCTGACCAGATAGAACAGCGCGCCGCCGATCAGGTTCGGCTGAGCGAAACCCACCGCCGACAGCAGAATCCCTGCCGACACCAGAATGCTCAGGCTGGCCATGCGCTCGAGCCGTTGCGCCGCGAGAATCGCCAGCGCTGCGATGCCCATGGTCGCCATGCCGCCATAGATCAGCCAGTCGCCGCCAAAAAATGCTGAAGCCCCGGCCTGCCCGGAGAACAGCAGCGTCCACAGGCGCAACAAGGTGTAGACGCCAACTTTGGTCATGATCGCGAACATCGCCGCTACCGGCGCACTGGCCGAGGAATAGGCCGGCACCAACCAGAAATTCAGCGGCCACATGCCAGCCTTGGCCAGGAACGCCACCGCAAGAATCCCGGCGCCCGCGTGCAGCAAGCCACGGTCGGCTTCCGACACCAGCGGAATCTTCAACGCCAGATCAGCCATGTTCAGGGTGCCGGTAACGCCGTAGATCAGCGCCGCGCCAATCAGAAACAGCGACGAGGCGAGCAGGTTGATGGAGATGTAGTGCAACCCCGATGACACCCGCGCCCGGCCCGAACCATGCAACAGCAAGCCGTAGGACGCGGCGAGCAGGACTTCAAAAAACACGAACAGGTTGAACAGGTCCGCGGTCAGGAACGCGCCGTACAGCCCCATCAGTTGAATCTGAAAGAGTGCGTGGAAGCTCGACCCTGCGCCATCCCAGCGTGCCATGGCGAACAGCAGGGCGCTGACGCCGATGATCCCGGTCAGCACCAGCATCAGCGCCGACAGTCGATCGATCACCAGCACAATACCGAACGGCGCCTGCCAGTTGCCTGGCAGGTACACGCCGATCGAGCCCGGCACCCCGGTGGTCTGGGTCCATTGCAGCAGCATCACCGAAATGAACAGCCCGAGCAGGCCGGAGAACAGATTGATTTTTGCCTTCAGCGGCCGGTGCCGTTCGCCGAGCATCAACATGAGCGCGGCGGTGAGCAGCGGCAGCAGAATCGGTGCGGCGATCAGGTGCGTCATCGCCATCATTCCTTAGGCTCCCGGCCGTCTACGTGGTCGGTACCGGTCAGGCCGCGCGAAGCGAGCAGCACGACGAGGAACAGCGCAGTCATGGCGAAGCTGATGACAATCGCCGTGAGGACCAGCGCTTGCGGCAGCGGATCGGTGTAGTGAAGCAAGTCCTGGGTGACGCCGTCCTTGATCACCGGCTCCTTGCCGATGAACAGGCTGCCCATACTGAAAATGAAGAGGTTGACCCCGTACGACAGCAGGCACAGGCCCATGACCACCTGGAACGTCCGTGGCCGCAATATCAGCCAGACCCCGGACGCGGCAAGAACGCCGATGGCGATTGCGATGACTTCTTCCATCAGACGGCTCCTTTGCTGGCGACGGACCTGGGTAGCGACGCGGTCTTGTGGCCGCGCACCGATTGGTGGGCGAGGGCGGTCAGGATCAACAACGTCGAACCGACCACCACGCCATACACACCGACGTCGAAGAACAGCGCGCTGGCGATGTGGATATCGCCCAGCACCGGCAGTTCGAAGTGCCAGGTGTGCGTGGTCAGGAACGGATAACCGACCAGCATCGCCCCAAGACCCGTAGCGGTAGCGAACAGCAACCCGGTGCCCATCCAGCGCAGCGGTCGCAGGCTCATTTGCGCTTCGACCCACTGCGTTCCCGCCACCATGTATTGCAGGATGAACGCCACCGACATCACCAGACCGGCGACAAAACCGCCGCCCGGCTGATTGTGCCCGCGCATGAACAGGTAGAACGACACTACCAGCGCAACCGGAAGCAGCAGACGCACCAGGACCGCTGGCACCATCATGAAGCCGAGCGCGGTGTCGCTGGCCGAGCGCGGGTTGACCAGATCAGTGACCACGTCGGGCGCCAGCAGGCGTTGCTGCGCTGGTAGTTGCAGGCTTTCTTTCGGTGGGCGGAAACGGCGCAGCAGGGCGAACACCGTCAATGCCACGGCGACCAGCACGGTGATTTCGCCGAGGGTATCGAAGCCTCGGAAATCCACCAGCATCACGTTGACCACATTGCTGCCGCCCCCTTCGGGCAGGGCGCGACTGAGATAGAAGGAGGAAATGTCGTTGGGCGTCTGCCGCGTCAGCATGGCGTAGGACAACAACGCCATGCCGCCGCCGACGGCAATCGACAGCAGCAAGTCGCGCAGACGACGAATCCGCGCCTTGCGCAGGCTGCTCGGCAATGGCGAGACTTCTTCGATGCGACGCGGCAGCCAGCGCAGACCGAGCAGAATGAGCACCGTGGTGACCACTTCGACGGCGAGCTGGGTCAGCGCCAGATCCGGCGCGGAGAACCAGACGAAGGTCACGCAGGTCATCAAGCCGCAGACGCTGACCATGGTCAGTGCCGCGAGACGGTGATACTTGGCCTGCCAGGCGGCGCCGAGGGCGCAGGCGATCGCCAGCAGCCACAGGGTGACGAAGACGATCGAGCCGGGGATCTTCGGCCGGTCCCCCCAGCTCAGGCTGCTGTGCAACATCGGGATCAGGCCGGCAAGCACTGCCGCCAATACCACCAGAAACAACTGCATCTGCAGGCGCTTGGTGCCGAGGCGGCGTTCAACACGCCGGGCCAGACGCATCATCAGCACCAGACTGCGCTCGAACAGGCGCTTGCCATTGAAGCGACCCACCAACGGCGGGTATTTGAAGCGGCCCAGTCGAAATTGCCTGCGCAGCAGCCAGTAGAGGACGATGCCGCCGGACATGGCGATCAGGCTCATGATCATCGGCGCGTTCAGGCCGTGCCAGATCGCCAGGCTGTATTCAGGCAACTCGCCGCCGACCACCGGCAGCGCCGCAGCGGCGAGCAGCGGGCCGACGATCTGCGCGGGAAAAATCCCCACCAGCAGGCAGGTGAACACCAGCAATTCGACCGGTGCCCGCATCCAGCGCGGCGGTTCATGAGGGGTGTGCGGCAGGTCGGTGGCAGTCGGGCCGAAGAACACATCGACCGTGAACCGCAGCGAGTAGGCGACGCTGAACATGCCGGCGATGGTGGCGACGATCGGCAGACTGATTTCGACCCAAGCCGTGGCATTGATGAACACGGTTTCGGCGAAAAACATTTCCTTGGAGAGGAAACCGTTGAGCAACGGCACGCCGGCCATCGAGGCGCTGGCGACCATGGCCAGTGTTGCGGTGAAGGGGATCAGCTTGAACAGGCCGCTGAGTTTGCGGATATCGCGAGTGCCGCTTTCATGGTCGATGATGCCGGCGGCCATGAACAGCGAGGCTTTGAAGGTGGCATGGTTGAGAATGTGGAATACCGCCGCCACGGCTGCCAGCGGACTGTTCAGACCCAAAAGCAGGGTGATCAGGCCGAGATGGCTGATGGTCGAATAGGCCAGCAGGCCTTTCAGGTCGTTCTGAAACATCGCGCAATACGCGCCGAGCAACAGCGTACAGGCGCCGGCCCCGCTGACGATGTAGAACCATTCTTCGCTGCCCGCCAGCGAGGGCCACAAACGTGCAAGCAGGAAAACCCCGGCCTTGACCATGGTCGCCGAGTGCAGATAGGCAGATACCGGGGTGGGGGCTGCCATTGCGTGGGGCAGCCAGAAATGAAAGGGGAACTGCGCACTTTTGCTGAGGGCGCCAATGAGAACAAGAGGCAAGAGGATGGGGTAAAGGGCGTGTGCACGAATCATGTCGCCGGCGGCCAGGACCTTGTCGAGGTCATAGCTGCCGACCACATGGCCGAGGATCATGACCCCCGCCAGCAGGCACAATCCGCCGGCACCGGTGACCATCAACGCCATGTAGGCGCCGCGCCGGGCGTCGGCACGGTGATGCCAGTAGCCGATCAGCAGGAACGAGAACAGGCTGGTCAGCTCCCAGAAAAACACCATCTGAATCAGGTTGCCGGAAATCACCAGACCGAGCATGGCGCCCATGAACGCCAGAAAAAACGCGAAGAAACGTGGCACCGGATCGTCCGGCGACATGTAGTAACGGGCATATAAGGAAACGAGGGTGCCGATGCCAAGCACCAGCATCGAGAACAGCCAGGCGAAGCCGTCCATGCGCAGAATGAAATTCAGGCCGAGGCTGGGCAGCCACATGAATTCTTCGCGGATCACGCCGCCATGGGCGATCTGCGGGTACAGCATCGCCACCTGGACGGTACCGATCAAAGCGACCAGACCTGCCAGCAGGGATTCGGCATTACGCGCATTGTGTGGCAGCACTGCTGCCAGACAGCTGCCTATGAAAGGCAGAAGCAGTAGAACTATCAGGGACATAGACTTCTAATCTGCGGAGGTTTGTGAAGCATCATACGTGCCAGCTCCCCGATCACCAAACGCCAGGATGTCTCAGAATCCTACAAAGTAGTCCGGAATTTAGTGTTTAGCCTTGTTTCAGTAGCGCAGATATTGCCCATATTGGCATCATCGCGAGCAGGCTCGTTCCCACAATTGAAATACATTCCCTGTAGGAGTGAGCCTGCTCGCGATAGCGATCGGCAAGGCACTGGCTATTTCGGATCAGCCCTGTATTTCCCGCTCCAATTCCGTTTCTGCTTCGACAACCTTCCTCTTGGTCTTTAACTCACTGACAATCACCGCCGCAACAATCAACCCCGCACCCACCAGTGCAATCGCCGGCAACCGCTCGCCAGCGATCCGTCCGACAATTCCGGCCCACACCGGCTCACCGGCATAAATGAGCGTCGCCCGAGTCGGCGAAACGCTTTTCTGCGCCCAGTTCATCGCCACTTGAATCGCCGCGCTTGCAGCGCCCAGCCCTAGCGCGGTGACCAGCAATGTCCAGGAAAAATCCGGAATCAGCTCACCGGTCGGCACGACCAGCAGGAACGACAGCACCGACGTGGTCGCCAGTTGCACCACCGTCACTCGGCGCACATCAACCTGACCGGCGTAAGTGCTGATCAGAATGATTTCGGCAGCAATGGCGATGGCGCTGATGAGCGTCGCGATCTCACCGGGGCTGAAATTCAGCGCAGCGCCGGACGGGCCGGACAAAAGCATCAACCCGGTAAACGCCAGCATGATGCCGATGCTTGGCATCAATCCCGGCCGCCGTCCCAAAATCAGCCATTGCAGCAACGGCACGAACGGCACATATAAAGCCGTGATAAACGCTGACTGACTGCTTGGAATGGTTTGCAGACCCACCGTCTGCAAACCGTAACCCAGCATGATCGCCACGCCGATGAACGTGCCGGCCTTGAGTTCGAACAGGGTCAGTTCGCGCAGATGACGCCAGGAGAACAGCGCAACAATCAGCGCAGCAGCCGCAAATCGCAGGCCAACAAAAAACATCGGGCCGCTGACGGTCATCGCATGCTGAACCAGCAGGAACGTGCCGCCCCAGATCATGGTGATCAGCACCAGCACGCATTCGGCTTTGCTGAAACGGGAAAGACGCACAGGAGTAGGAGAACCGTTCGATGACATGATGGCCTTGCGCACTATAAAAAGGAGGCCGCACAATGCGGCGCAACGTTGCGCAGTATACTGCCCAACCCCACCGAGTGAGCAATATAGTGCACAAAGATTCCACGCAACGCGCCTCCGTCCTGCAACACGTCAGTCAAAATGTCCGGCGTTTGCGACATGCCGCCGACCTGAGCCAGACAGCACTGGCGGAAAAATCCGGGGTCAGTCGGCGCATGCTGGTGGCGATCGAGGCGGGCGAGAAGAATGTCAGCCTGACGACGCTTGATCGCGTCGCCGAAGCGCTCGACGTGGCATTCAGTGATCTGATCCAGGCTCCGGATGCGCGCGATCCCAGCCGCATCAATGAAGTGGCATGGGCCGGCAGCATACCCGGCAGCAAAGCGGTATTGCTGTCGAAGGCGATCGCTACGCGTGAAGTCGAGCAGTGGGAATGGTGTCTGCAACCCGGTGAAGTCTATCCCTCGCAAGTCGATGCCGAGGGCTGGAGCGAGCAGATTTTTGTATTTGCAGGATGTCTGACGCTGATGCTCGGCGATCAGCCGCAGCACATTCATGCCGGGGAGTTCTACATGTTTGCCAGCCATCAGCCGCATTCCTACCGCAATGACGGCGATGTGGCGGCGCGATTCGTGCGTAATGTGGTGATTTGACTGATGGCGACCATTCGTCGGCTAGCGGCTTTACCCTGTAATTTCTGACAGTAGACGGTGAAACGCACTTCGACTCCAATGTGATAGCAGTGAATGCCATTGGATATCTGAAAAAGGAGTTACAGAATGCTTAAGCCGCTCAGTATTAAAGAGGCCGTAAATGGTGTCATCAACCTTCAAAACATAGTTGAATTCGCGACTGCGATTATTCCTGCTGTGCAAGAAAATCCTCAACCCCATGACGAAGCTGACGTATACATCGGAAAGGACGGAGCTGAGGAATATTTGGATACTGTAAAGATCACCCCGGGGAATGAAGGCACATTACAGATCCCTAAAAGCGTCTTGTTAAATTACTCAGGGAACAACGCAGTTGCGTTTCACTACGAACTCTTTCCAGATGGGGGAGGAAATGGCTACCCTTCGGAGAAAGCTGTTTACAAGATCGTTCTCGCCGTAAAGCCTGACCGTAAGAAATAGCTCAGTTCAGGTGGAGCAGTCCCTCTGGTTACCAGGGGGGCTTTTTGCCGTTTTTTTCGATGTTCAAAATTTTGTCAATTGGTTGTTTTGGCTTGGTCTCCAACGAGTCTCAAAAAACCCGCCGATAAGAGAAGCGATTTAGCATATTGTTAGCCAAATAAATCCTCCTAGAAAAAAGCGATGCGTGAGCAAATCCACACGGAGTCACCCGTTTCTTTGCGCTGTGCAGACGTCCTGATCATCGGCGGCGGCCTCAGCGGCACGATGCTGGCGGTGCAATTGCTGCGTCTGCCCGGGCAGCGCAAGATTCTGATTATCGAACCGCGCGCCGAACTCGGCCGGGGCGAGGCTTACAGCGCCGTGGAACCGGGCCATACGCTCAATGGCAACGCCGCGCGCATGAGCGTCGACCCGGATAACGCTGATGACCTGACTCAATGGCTCACCGAGCACATCGCTGGCGGCGGCTGGCCGGAGTCTGCCGAACAGGGCGTGCCAGTCAGCGAACTGTTCCCGCCGCGCGGATTGTTCGGTCTCTATGTCCAGCAGCGTCTGGCTGAAGCCCGCGCAATCGGCGCGCAACACGGCTCGAGCGTCGAACACATCTGCGCCGAAGTCACAGACTTGGTATCCGCTACCGATTCGGTACAGCTGAGCTTGAGCGACGGGCAAACCCTGAGCGGGACCTATGCGGTACTGGCGACCGGCATGTTCCCCGCCGCGCGAACCCCGCAGAAAACCTCCAGCGGTCTCAACACCGCCGCGCTGGATCCCTGGGATGTCGGCGCCATGCGCCTGCTCGATACGCAATCGACCGTGCTGATCATCGGCTCCGGCCTGACCATGGTCGACGCAGTGGTGTCGCTGGAGCAGGCCGGGCATCGCGGGCCGATCAAAGTGTTTTCCCGGCATGGCTTGTTGCCGCATGTGCGCCGGCAGCCACCGGCCTGGTTGGATTTCCTCGGTGCTGATCATAATCTGCGCACGCCACGGCAGTTGTTGCGCGAGCTGCGCCGGCAGTGCCGTGAGGCCATTGCGCAAGGTATCGACTGGCAGGCACCGCTGGACACGGTTCGCGTGCACATCGCGCGTTTGTGGAGTCAGGCGAGCGACGTACAGCGGCGACAATTCGTACGCCATGTGCGGCCATGGTGGGAAAGTCATCATCACCGTTCGCCGCCGTTGAGCGCTCAGTTGCTTGAGAGACTGCACGGGTCAGGGCGGCTGACGATTGATGCGGCATCGTTCAAGGGGCTCGAACCGAGTCCGGAAGGCGGAGTCGGGATTCGCGTCCGCCTTCGTGGAGAATCCGAAACGCGCGTGGCGTATGGCGCTGCGTTGATCAACTCCAGCGGCATCGAATACGACTGGCGCCGCGTGGCACGGCCGTTGCCGCAGCAGTTGCTGGCGCGAGGTCTGGTGCAACCGGGGCCGTTGGCGCTGGGCATTGCCGCAGCGGCGGACGGCGCAGTGCTGGATGCCGAAGGGCACGCTTCCAGGCGTTTGTTTGCCATGGGGCCGCCGTTGCGCGGGATGTGGTGGGAGAGTACGGCGGTGACGGATGTGGCGCTGCAGGCCAAGGCACTGGCTGCGCGTTTGGCAGCGGATCGGATCAAATAGCAGCAGCTTGACCTCCGCGATCAAGGTGCTGACAGAGTGTCATTTCCCTTGAAAATGTATGGGGCAGATGATGCTGTGATTCAAACCAGTAGGGCTTGAGTTTATTGTTTTTTCAGCCATTCATAATAATTGTCGTCAACGGACTGTTGAAAATGAATGTTCTTCAAGAAGCGCCGAAGGGCGCTGAAGTTGCGCTGGTTGCACTTGCGCTGCGCACGTTCGTAATGTTGCGTTAACTGCGCGTAGCTGGCGTCCATGGTTGCCAGTGCCTTGTCGAATACACCCGCGTTGCCCCATTCAAGAATGATCGCATCCTTTCTTTTTTTGCTTCTTGGTTTCTTTAGCAGACAACGGCCTGCAAGTATCATCAGGAAAGACTTCGGTCCGCCCTCCAGGTCGGTGGCAAATCCTTTCCTGTCAAAATGAGGTTTGTGGTTGATGTCGCAATAATCATTGACCAAGCGATAATAAACGGCCAGTTCCAAAAGCATTTGCATAAGTGCGCTGTAGCTTCCTTGGGGCAGCGGCTTCAGTTGTTGGCAGGCCTGCAGGATGAAAGTAAAAAAACAGCCGGTGTTGGATTGGGCAATAAAACGGTATTCTTCGAAGGTGGGTAGCGAACTGCCTTTGCTTATTTGCGTGTCGATGTGCTGACCAACGTGCAGTTCTTCAAGACTGCGTAGCGAGGCGCGAAGCAAGTTCACATCATCCAGTTCTGCCAATAATTGCAAGCCCTTGATGTACCCGTACATCCCGGAAATCAGAGCAGTGTCTACACCGAACTTGACCCAGACTGCGGGTGCACCCCGGCGGATCTGGTCCTCGTCCACTATGTCGTCATGGATCAGCGATGCTGTGTTTTTTCGCTCCACGCATCGACTGATGATCTTCGACTGTTGCGAATCGATCTGAAAAACGGTTGCCAGTGCGCGAGTCAGAGCAGCTCTGACCTTCTTCCCGGCATGCTGTTCCTGATAATCGAAAGCGGCGATCCAGCTTCGTTTGGCAAGTGTGTATTGCGGCGAAATCGAAGGCATTTTACGGGGCTCCTGGTGCTGTATTGCCGACTCCTCATATGGCAAGTTACATCGGAAATGGAATCATAAGACGTTTTGAAAGATAGGCAGGTTTTTTACCTGATACAAACAAGCATCTAGAATGGATGGTTATAGCTTTCCTTGATTGCGTTCTATGACAGGTGAGTTGTGTTGCATGATGCGAAATGATTTTTCTCTAGTTCATATATTCAATATTCTTCTAGGCTTATCGATGGTTTATTTTGCCGGGCCGTCGCCTGGGCATTGTTCTTGCGCTGTCGCTCCATAAGTCGTTAATTTGTTTGGGTATCCTCATGAACTATTCATTACCGCCGATTATGCAATCGTTGAATGCGAAAATGAGTCCTTATAGGGAGGATGCCGAGCTGCACGCTCGTAAATGGCTCAAGAGTCTTGGTCTGGAGGACACCCGTTACGAGGCCTGCCAGCGGGATATGTATATGGCCGGCCTCTATGCGGCCTACATGTGGCCCAATTCGAGTCGTAACGATCTTCGCATCCTTGCCCTTCTCACGGCATGGTTCAGTTGTCAGGATGATCTGGCGGACGAGACGTTAAGCGACGACCCGGAGGCCTTGGAGGAGGTGTTGCGTGGGGTGCATGAGATGGCTTGCGCGGGATCCGTGACTTCCGGCAGTGGGCTCGCCGGTGGTTTGACGGACGTCATTGGCCGAGCTGGAGCTTTCATGCCTGATCAGTGGCGGCGGCGGACACTCGATCAGTATCAAACGTATATTTACCCCTGTATGCGTGCAGCGGTTCATCGACTGCAACGGAGTCAGCCCGGCCGGGATGATTACAAATACAACTGGCGCAGCGCCGGCGGGTTTCAGGTATGTATTGAATTTACCTACTTTGCAATGCGAGTAAATCTTCCGTCGACGGTGTATTACTCCATGACCTGGCAGACGCTACGGCGGCTGACCTTGAACTTGCTCAAGGCAGTGAACGATTTGCTTTCGTTCCAGATCATGAAAAACCCCGATCAAGATATTTACAACCTGATCACCCATTGGCGCCGCCAGGACGGTTCAAGTCCGGACCAGGCAGCCGCACGGCTTGCTCGGCAAATAGAAAAATGGGTTCGGCAGTTCTTCAGAGCGCAAGCCCGATTGCCGGTCGAGTTGCGTAGGCTGGGTTGTGAAGCCGAGGTTATTGAACAGGCAGTCAGGTGCGCCGAAGCCTTTGAATGGCTATGGCGTGGTAATGCCGCCTGGCATATGGCTGTCCCGCGTTATCGCGAGGTGCGCTTCCAGCAGGAGTGAACGGATCTTTGCAAAGCGGCTGAGGGACGCTGACGAGTTCGCTCTGCCCTTGAGAGTTGGCAGAGCGGACATGCTTTGGATGTGGCTGGCGGAACTACGCCACCACGCGGTAGCACGGCACATACGCCGCGCCACCCGGCAATTTCATCCGGTGCTGGGCGACGAAGGCTTTGAGCAGCGCATCGAGCGGTTGCATGATCGCCGCGTCACCGCGGATCTGGTACGGCCCGTGTTCTTCGATCAGGCGAATGCCCTTGTCCTTGACGTTGCCGGCGACGATCCCCGAGAACGCGCGACGCAGATTCGCCGCCAGTTCATGCGCGGGCTGGTCAAGATGCAATTTCAGATTGGCCATGTTTTCGTGGGTCGGATCGAACGGGCGCTGGAAGCCTTCGTCGATCTTCAATAGCCAGTTGAAATGGAAAGCGTCGTTGCGTTCGCGGCGGAACTGCTTCACGGCTTTCAAGCCTTGCGTCATTTGCCGCGCCACTTCGGCCGGGTCATCGATGATGATGTCGTAATGCTGACGGGCCGCTTCGCCGAGAGTTGCAGTGACGAACGCATCGAGCTGTTCGAGATACGGCGCGGCATTTTTCGGGCCGGTGAGGATCACCGGGAAGGGCAGGCCCTTGTTGTCCGGGTGCATCAGGATGCCGAGCAGGTAGAGAAATTCTTCTGCCGTACCGGCGCCGCCCGGGAAGATGATGATGCCGTGGCCGACCCGCACGAACGCTTCCAGACGTTTTTCGATGTCCGGCAGGATCACCAGTTCGTTAACGATCGGGTTTGGCGCTTCGGCGGCGATGATGCCCGGCTCGGTCAGGCCGAGGTAGCGACCGCCATGAATGCGCTGTTTGGCGTGGGCAATGGTTGCGCCTTTCATCGGGCCTTTCATCACGCCCGGACCGCAACCGGTGCAGATGTCGAGACTGCGCAGGCCCAGCTCATGGCCGACCTTCTTGGTGTATTTGTATTCTTCGGTATTGATCGAATGACCGCCCCAGCACACGACAATCTTCGGTTCGACACCCGGACGCAAGGTGCGCGCGTTGCGCAGCAGGTGGAACACGTAGTCGCTGATGCCTTGCGAATTGCTCAGGTCGATGCGCTGGCTGTCCAGTTCGTTTTCGGTGTAGACGATGTCGCGCAGGGCGCTGAACAGCATTTCACGGGTGCTGGCGATCATTTCGCCGTCGACGAACGCGTCGGCCGGCGCGTTCAGCAGCTCCAGGCGCACGCCGCGATCCTGTTGGTGAATGCGGATTTCGAAATCCTTGTAGGCCTCGAGAATGGTCTTGGCGTTATCGACGTGGGCGCCGGTGTTGAGGATGGCCAGGGCGCACTGGCGGAAGAGGGTGTAGGTGCTGCCGGAGCCGGCTTCGCTCAGTTGTTGCACTTCACGTTGAGAAAGGGTTTCGAGGCTGCCTTTCGGGCTGACCGAGGCGTTGATTACGTGTCGTTGGGTCATGCAATGATCCTTAAAACGATGTCATTCCCTGCTCAGGCGAACGGCATCCGAATAATGTGTATCCATGAATGAAGATGGCACGATCTGCGCTATACCGCCATGTCCCGTTGGACGCTGAAAAGATCAAAAGGAGCCCCAGCATAGCTAAATCCGCACCAGAGGCGATAATGCGCCGGCTGGTTTTTTCCGTTACCCCTCTTGTCGCTCAAGGAAGTCATTTGTGATGTTCGAGATTCAGCCGATGGACGCCGCCACTTTCCGCCAGCAGACCCGGCGCAGCACGATCATCATCGCCGTGCTGTTTCTGGTATTGGCGATGCTGTTTTCCAGCGTGGCCGTGGCGCTGTTCGGCGAGCCTGACGGCGACAACCTGCGCTTCAATGTCGGCGGGGTGTTCCTGGCCTTTTTACTCACCGGCGCATTGCTGCGCGGGCGCTTCTGGCATCAGAGCTGGATGGCGCCGGCGGTGTACAGCTGGCGGCTCAAGCGCAGCCTGATGAGTATCACCAACGTGATGCATCACCTCACCGCCGCCGTCGCGCAAAACGATCCGACCGCGTTGAAAGTGCTGCGGTTCTATCATCTGGGGCTGATGCAGATGCACGAGCTGGACGGCAACTCCAGCGATCAGGGGCAGCTGTGGCGGGAAGTCGAAGAACATAAACAGCGCATGCAGGCGCAAGGGCTCGATACCGAGCAGACGCGCCTGGATCCGACATGGCTGGACGCGTTGAAGCAGACGCCGCGCTAAGGCGTCAGCGTATTCAGCCGAAAATCAGCGAGCGGTGGGTGCCTGCTCCGGCGCGGGCGCCATCGCCGACCGCCAACGCGACGGAGCCGGCAGCCAATGCTGCATCACCGCACGCGAAGACGCCGGGCACGCTGGTCTGCTGGGTCGCGTCGGTCTGAATAAACGGCCCCATAGGCCCTTCTTCGAATGCACAACCCAACTGTTCAGCCAACGGGCTCGCCATGCTTGTTCGCGGCATGGCAAACAGGCCGGCTAGCGCGATGATCTCGCCATCGCTGAGGACTACGTCCGCACGCGCGCCATCGATGCGCCTGACGCGCCGGGTTTCCAGCCTCACACCGCGTGCAGCCAATTGCGCCCGTTGCTCGGCATCTGGTTCGAAAACATCATTGATGAAGAATGTTGTCGGGCCCCAGTCAGGCAGCATCAGGGCGTGATGAATCGACAAGGGCGAAGTCGCCAGTACGCCGATTGCGCCCTGATTCAGTTCATAGCCGTGACAGTAAGGGCAATGAAAAACGCTTCGGCCCCAGCGCGGTTTGAGTCCCTCGATGTCCGGCAATTCGTCGATCACGCCCGACGCGAGGATCAGGCGCCTGGCGCTGAGCTGTTTGCCGGCAAGGGTGCGCAAATCAAATCCAGCGTCAAATTGCATCGCCTCTACCGCCGTATCTGCCAGCCATTGCACGGTAGGGTAGGCCATCAATTGCGCTCGCGCCTCGGCAGCAATGTCGCCCGGCGCGCGTCCGTCCTGTCCGAGAAAGCCGTGGGAAGTGTCGGCGAAGCGATTGCGCCGCAGGCCTGAATCGAGCACTAGCACATTGCGCCGGGCCCGGGCCAATTGCAGGCCGGCGGACAGCCCCGCATAGCTGCCCCCGACAATGATGACGTCGTACATGATTCAGATCTCCGCTGTGAGGTTTTCAGCGTACAGCGTAAGTTACGTGAAAAAAGACTGTCAATAGTCTCGTAACTTAAGACCTTGCAAGCGATACTCGGAGCATTCTTTGTTCAGTCTGGAAATGCTCAAGTGAGAAACGACACGCGCCTGTCGCGCATGCTGCATGTGTTGATTCATATGGATCGTCATGAAAAACGCGCCACTTCGGAAACCATCGCCGGGATGCTTGGCACCAATCCCGTAGTAGTGCGGCGCACCATGGGTTTGCTCAAGGAGCAGGGTTTCGTGACGTCGGAGAAGGGCCATCAGGGCGGTTGGGCGCTGGCCAAACCGCTGAAGCAGATAACGTTGCTGGATATTCACCAGGCATTGGGCACACAGTCGATTTTTTCCATCGGTTTGTCGACGGATCACCCGCAGTGCCTGGTCGAGCAGGCCGTGAATGCGGCGCTGACCCGCAGCTTCGATGAGGCGCAGGCGCTGTTGCTGTCTCGACTGGGCAGTATCACGTTGGCGGATCTGGCGGCGGATCTCGATGCGCGCTTCAAGACCGTGTGCGAGGTCGATCAGGGCTGAGCGGCGGCGCGGCGCAAACGCCACGAGCGGATCAAGCGCCCGTACACCAACAAGTTGACCGCCAGTACCACGCTGCCAAGCGTCAGTTGAATCTGCGGGGTCAGCCCGGCTGGGTAGATGATCGGCCAGATGTAATGCTCAATGAAGCCACCGGCGTACTCGGTCTGCCCGGCGGCGTGGCGCATGAGGTTTTCCCAGTAGGTCAGCGGGCAGGTCAGGTGCAGCAATTCGACCGCCACGCCCCAGGCGGCGGCTGGCAAATGCAGCCACAGCAACCGTGGCCATTTGAGCACCAGCAGCCCGCCAAACAGCACGAACAGAATGAACAAAAGATGAAACAGCACCAGCCCGTCGGCTGCGATTCGGTACAGCATGTCGTCTCCCTGACGCGATCGTGAATGTCGCCATGTTACGCCGGTGCGGGGATTAAAGCTCAGGGCGGACGCCACGCATGGAGCCCTTGGCTGAAACCTGATCTACGCTTGAAGAAAGACTGTTGACGATAGCAGGAGGTGCGCAGGGTGAATGAGCAAAAGCAGCCTGAAAACGATATGGAAACGGATGAACCGAGTGAAGAAGAAATAGAACGCGAGAAGCGCAAGGAAAAAACCTGGAAGCATGACGATAGCCAGGAGCTTTCCGAACCTGACCGCAAGTTCTAAGCAGTCGATACTAAGAGCCCCGCAAGTGCGGGGCTTTTTTACAGGCTCAAAGATCGTTCAGCTGGGTGAAGTCCGGGTGTGAGGCCCGATAGCCCAGTGTCCTGTCGATCCAGGCATTCAACTCGTTGACCATCACTGGCGCATGGCCGGGATAGTTTTCGAGGGTACTGCGCAGGGTGCGTTCGATGTCGGGAACGGCACTCAGGTTTCGGGTCCTGATGTAGTGGCCGATAAAACAGTCGAGTTCAAAGCGCTCTGTCGTGGACAGATGAATACACTCCAGGCCACCGACCTGTTTGATTGCAAAATCGTCGCGCAACTTAGTTCTCTGCAAGGCTTGTGGATGTTGTTGGGATCCTGGTTTGTTGACTCTTTGGTCAACTGGTATACCAAATGGAAATGCGGCGCGCATGCTAGCTGTAGTGCAGCGAAATGTATGTACGATGGTCGGGTTGTCTGACAAGCGGTTGGTCTATTTGCGTATCGGTTACATTCGCAGTGTCTCACGTGTGAAACAGCCATTGTAACGACGCCGAGTCAATGGTTCGCGCAAAGGGCGTTGGCCCCTCATTCAACCGGCTGAATCAATTCAGCATTCTGGTTACGGACGTTTCCGACGGCTCTTGCGACTTTGTGCCACTCGAACGACTCGCTGCCTTCACCTTCGAACAGCAACATCTGCTCGGCGCGCTCAATGGAGGTCGCCGGATCGAGCCACTCGCGTGCCAGTTTCGGGCACAAAACCACCGGCCGACGATCGTGAACGTCCAGTAAGCCGCCCACCGCTTCGGCAGTAATGATCACAAAACCATCGTCGTCTCGAACCGCGCTTTCGGCTGTGGGAAATTGTCCGATGGCGGCACAGAAAACCGGGCTCTGGTCTGCACGACGAATCAGCCACGGCTGTCGGGTCTTTTCCCCCGTATCGACCCATTCGAACCAGTTGTCGACCGGGACAATCAAGCGATGGCGCCAGATCGCGCGGAAAAACGCACCATGGGCGACTTTTTCCACGCGCGCATTGATTGGCGCGGGGCGATCCCTGGCCCAATGCGGCCGCCAGCCCCAGCGCAGATTGTCGGCTTGAAGATGTGGGCCGTGTTGATGAAGCACTGCCAACGCGGTGGTCGGCGCCGCGTTGTAGCGAGCCAGCGCTGCATCGCCGACGTGGTTGATCAAGGCGTCGGGAATGCTCAGTGCGGCGACGAAATCGTGAATGCCGCGGTATTGCGAGAGTCTTCCGCACATTGGCTGAATCTCCGGTTGAAGATTTCAGCTTAGTCGCTGACGTCCCGAGTGGAGGTCACCGCGTCGAATCGCTCATTAAACAACCGAGGTATTGAGCGCCGGAACCAAAGCCTGTGTACCCTATCCAACCTCCGCTCGCGAAGGGCGATGCACGGATGGAAAGGGCGAGGGAAGTTGCCAAACGACAACATGACGGCAGCGGTCGCGCTCAAGGCAAACATGACATCCGGATTCAAGCTTTTTACTGCTGCGCTCATGGTGCTCGGTCTGGCCGGTTGTATCGCCGCGCCGATAGAAATGACCACGCAAACCGAAACGCGGCTGCGGGGCCAGGCGCCGGTGCGGTTTCTACTGACCTTTGACGACGGCCCCAGTGCTTCGAGCTTGTGGAACCCGACGGCAATGGTCCTCGACGGCCTCAAGGACAATCCGCTGCAAGCGAATATCAAAGCGGTGTTCTTCGTGCAGACCCGGGCGCCGCGAGCGGGCAACAGCGAGATCGGCCGCAGCCTCATGCGAAGAGAACACGACGAGGGGCACATCCTCGGATTTCACACGGCGACCCATTGGCACACCAACCATCGTTCACTCGACCCACAACAACTGGAAGCGTCGCTAAGTAACGGCACGGCCGATATCGCTGCCATCACCGGGGCGCCGCCGAAGTTGCTGCGTCCGCCATTCTGGAATTTCGACAAACGCACCTTTGCGGCGTATCAGCAGCACGGTTTGCGGGTGTTGCTGACGGATCTCAGCGCCAACGATGGCAAGATCTGGGGCTTCAATGCCAGCCCACGCCGACGCGCCAATCTGCTGCGGCAGTTATCCGAAGTGCGTGAACGCATAGCGGCGGGGGCGTTGCCGACGGTGGACGGAGTGATACCTGTGGTGGTGACCTTTCATGACCTCAATCGCTACACCGCGCGGCATACCCGCGAATATCTGCAGATTCTGCTCGACAGCGCCGCCGCTACGGGCGTGAAGCCGGACCGCAAGCCTTTTTATGATGATCACGAAACGCTGCAAAAAGCGGCGTTGGCGCGCACCGTTGAAAAAAGTTCTGAGCCGGTGAGTCTGCCGGGAATGTGGAACTGGATCTGGGACCATGACTCGCATTGATTTGTGAGCCAGTAGACATTTGCGCGACAACGCAGAGCAACATGCTGATCTATGCTCTACCGATTGAACGGCCCCATCGCCTGCGAGGCGTGCCACCATGCTTGCTCTTGACGACATCTGCCGCATCGTTGAATCAGGCTTTCCCGGGTTTGAATGCGAATGCACACCCGCCTCGCATGGGCTGTTGCAGATCAAGGTCTATCGGCCGGGAAACGGCCAGGTCGTGCTGCTGCTTACTGGCGTATCGCCGGAACATCTCGTGACGATCCGCGACGTATCAAATTTCATCGGTGAACTGCGCACGGAGATGAGCGCCGGGCGCCGCGCGTTTGCCGGTTGAGCCTTATAAACGCCGTTGAAACGCTTCAACAATGCGCAGCGTCGCTTCATTGGTATTCAAATGGCGCACCGCATCGAGTGGATGCCAGATGCAATCGATGATTTCGTTCTGCGGCCGCACTTGCTCCAGGTCTGCCACGGACGCTTCGTAAACGTGATGGCGGGTGCTGCCGCTCTGCATTTCCATCAGATACAACACATCGTCGGCATTCAGCCCGGTTTCTTCCTGCAATTCACGCACGGCCGCCTGCGCACGGGTTTCCCCGGGCTCGACCTTGCCACCGGGCAATGTCCAGTGGCTGCGCGGTTTGCGGACCAGGAGGATGTGGCGATCCTGTTCGCATATAACGGTTGCACGTACTTTCATCTGTTACCTGTTTACGGCTTGTCACGTAATTGTCATCAAATTGCAATATTTGAGCCGCGACCTCGAATAAAGGTTTCAATAAGATTTGAGCGGGCGTGGAGGCGAAAAGTGCAAGATTTCTGCGGGCCGGACCTTGCGACATCCGGTCGGCAAATTCAGCGAGTCAGGGTGTAAGGTAGACCGGTGAAGCTGGAACTGACCGTAAGCAACTATGGAGGTGTCCATGAGCATGCCGATGTTGAACAAGATGCACATGAACGGCTATGACGTGCTTAGCGTGAACAATGGCCCTTGGCGGGTCTGCACCCAGGGTGACCGGCTGGCATCGTTTGCCAGCAAAGAGGAGGCGCTGGCTTACGCTGCAGCACTGCCTGGCTACAAAAAACGCTCGACGCGGGCGAAAAGTCACACGACCCATTGATTGAAAATAAAAACAGCCCCGACATGTTTGCCGGGGCTTTTTATTGAGTGGTCAGTGCAGGGTGCCCTCAGTGCACCTTGATCCGGCTGATGGCACGCGCTTTCACCTCTTTGGCATAGAGTTGCAAACGCTCCTCGTCGCTTTGCAGTACCTCACAAGACCTCAGTACCGCTTGCGCGTCCGCTTCGTTGCCGGATTTGCGCAGTTGGTCGGCGATACGTTTCAAGTCGACGGCCGACCATCTCAAGTCCGATGCGACGCTTTGCAGGTCGCGCTGAAGTTCGTGTTCATATTCATTGAGCCGCATGATCATCTCCAGAACATTCTCGGTAGAAAAGAGTAGTCGCATTATTCGCCGATGGGCAAAGCACGTTCGTCTGTCTGTGCAGCTTGTGAAAAGTTGTGCAGATTGCGCCACGGGCGGCGTGCCACGATGGATGTACACCCGGTTACGCGTTACATTCGCTTTTTTTCAGATCAGGAAAACACCATGCGGATATGGATCGGGGGGTTGGCGTTGGCCCTGTTGGCGGGTTGCTCGTTGCCGAGGTCACTCGTGCCGGGTGAACCGAATGTCAGCAAGACCAGCGACAAGGCCCCCAAAGACTATGCCGCGTGTGTATTACCGTTGTGGCAGCGGGATGTGGCGAAGACCTCGCAAACCTCGATTTCCAACGGCTACCGCATCACCGCGCCGAGCGTCATCACCGCGGACGAGATCCTCGACATCGTCAAATACAAGGACGGCAGCCGCGTCTCGTTGTACCAGGGGCCGCCATGGGCCAAGTCCGGAGCTTTGCGCCAATCGGTGCGTGATTGCCTGTAGCCATCGACGGCGTGAAACGCCCGGTGACAGTTGTACGCGAACGGTTTGCCAGCGTGCGCTAGGCTTTCGAATGTCGGTCGGCAAGACCTCGAAGGGAGCCTCGGATCATGGATGATCTGGTCAAAGAAGTCATACCGTTGCTGCAGTATCTGATTCCGGGTTTTTTGTCAGCGTGGATTTTCTATTCGCTCACGGCGTTCAAGCGGCCTGATACATTTGGGCAGATTGTGCAGGCGTTGATCTTTACGTTTGTGGTTCAGGGAGCGGTCTGGGCGATTGGCTCTCTGTGTTTGTGGGTAGGTTCGAAAGGTTTTTTCATCGGGCGCTGGGATGCCAAAGCCGAAACCATGTGGGCATTCGTTGTGTCGGTGACGCTTGGACTGCTGTCCTGTTATCTGGCCACCAATGACAAATTGCATGGCTGGTTACGCAGTCGAAACGTGACGAAACAATCTTCCTACCCCAGTGAATGGTTCAGCATTTTTGCCCAGCACCATCGGCTCATCACATTGCATTTGAACGATGAAAGGCGCGTTTTTGGCTGGCCTGTAGAGTGGCCACCAGAGGCGAGCAATGGCCAGTTCGTGATGCAAAATCCGTGTTGGCTGGATGCCGACGGGAAAGAGGTGCCTTTTGGCGCCGAGTTTTTGCTGATAGATTCCGGGAAAGTCAAATGGGTCGAATTCGGCCCGAAATCGGAGGTGTCGTCATGACAGCCAGAGCACCGCAACCAATGCCAGAGTGGGTGGCACGTCGTTACACGCCAGATGGCAAGCCTGTGGCGAATGCGCAGCCCAAGGCACCCAGTGGTCCGCCACCGCTTAAAAACCAGTAAGCTTTTTTACCCGCCCCAACCTTGCACCACAGCCCGGCGAATCGCTTCCAGCAGCATCGCAAACGCCGGGTTGTCATTGTTCTCCCGCCAGATCAGGTGCAGTTCGCTCTGCACCCCTTCGCCCAGATCAATATCGCGAAACACCACGTTCTTGAACACCACGCTGGTCGCGCAACGCGGTACCAGCGCCAGGCCCATGCCGGCGTTGACCAACGCCAGAATCGTCAGCGATGAACCCAGCCACTGCACATAGTCCGGTGCGACCCGCGCCGAGCGCAGCATGCCGGTCAGCAGTTCGTTGAACGGTGGATAGGCCGCGTGGGAGTACATCAGAAACGGTTGTTGGTCCAGATCGCTCACCAGCACTTCGGCGGCGGTTGCCAACGGATGCGCACTCGGCACGGCCAGCACAAACGGCTCGCGGACCAGGCATTCGGTGGCGTAGCCCGGCTCCAGCAGCGGCGCGCGGGCGATGCCCAGGTCGATGCGCCGCGCGCGCAGGGCTTCGTGTTGCTGATAAGTGTTCATCTCGCTCAGATCGATTTTCACCTGCGGCTGTTTCAGCCGTGCCTCGGCGATCACCTTGGGCAAAAACTCATACACCGCGCTGCCGACGAAACTGATGTTTACCGAACCAATATCACCCTCGGCAAAACGCCGCGCGGTAATTGCTGCCTGCTGGGCGCGCTCGAGCAAATTCTGCGCTTCGATGAAAAATGCGCGCCCGGCGGCAGTCAGCGCAACGCTGCGGGTGCTGCGGGTAAACAACTCCACGCCAAGATGATGCTCAAGCAGCTGGATCTGCCGGCTCAGTGGCGGTTGGGTCATGTTCAGCCGTTCGGCGGCGCGGCGAAAATTCAGTTCGGTAGCGACAGTGGTGAAGCAGCGTAGTTGGGTCAGTTCGAACATTGATCTAATCCGGGTATCAATCGAATGCCAAGTTAGATTAGACGGGATCAATACGCGGCGTCCATGATCGATCCATCGCTTCGCGCCATTCCTAAAAACAACAAGATCGGGAGTCGCCCCTTGAAAACCCTGCAGAGTCCAGCGGACGTCACGGTGCTCGCCCGCGCCGCCGCCAAGGTAAAGCGCCACGTGCTGCCGCTGTTCGTGGTGATGTTCATCGTCAACTACATCGATCGGGTCAACATCGGCTTTGTTCGCAGTCATCTGGAAACCGATCTGGGTATCGGGGCTGCGGCCTATGGCTTGGGTGCCGGGCTGTTCTTCATCGGCTACGCATTGTTCGAAGTACCTTCTAACATGCTGCTGCAGCGATACGGCGCACGGGTATGGCTGACGCGGATCATGTTCACCTGGGGCGCGGCCGCCATGGCCATGGCGTTCGTGCGCGGTGAAACCAGCTTCTATGTGCTGCGCTTCATTCTCGGCGCGGCCGAGGCGGGGTTCTTTCCGGGGATCATTTATTACTTCACGCAATGGCTGCCAGCCTCCGAACGTGGCAAGACCATGGCGGTATTTCTCAGCGGCTCGGCGATTGCCTCGGTGATCTCCGGCCCGGTGTCCGGTGCGTTGCTGCACATCAGTGGCTTGGGCTTGCACGGCTGGCAGTGGATGTTTCTGATCGAGGGCGCCGCGTCGGTGGTGCTGTGCGCGTTCGTCTGGTTCTGGCTGCAATCGCATCCGCGTCAGGCCAAGTGGCTGAGCGAAGACGAGCGTGAAGCGCTGGTCGCAGCGATTGCCGAAGAGCAGCGTGCCCGCGAAGCGGTGCAGGTGAGCAAGCCGTCAATGTTCAAGCTGCTGGCGGATCGGCAGATCGCGCTGTTCTGCTTCATTTACTTCTCGATTGCCCTGACCATTTACGGCGCGACGTTCTGGCTGCCGAGCATGATCAAGAAAATGGGCAATCTCGGCGACTTCCAGGTCGGTCTGCTCAATTCGATTCCGTGGATCATTTCGATTGTCGCCATGTACGTGTTCGCCGCGATGGCCGGCAAATGGAAATTCCAGCAGGCGTGGGTCGCTCTGACCCTGGTGATCGCCGCCATCGGCATGTTCATGTCGACCATCGGCGGCCCGGTCTTCGCCTTCGTTGCCATCTGCTTTGCGGCGATTGGCTTCAAAGCCGCATCGGCGCTCTTTTGGCCGATCCCGCAGAGCTATCTCGATGCGCGCATCGCGGCGGCGGTGATCGCGCTGATCAATTCCATCGGCAATCTCGGCGGCTTCGTTGCGCCGACGGCGTTCGGCATTCTCGAGCAAACCACCGGCTCGATCGAGGGCGGTCTGTATGGCCTGGCGGCGACTTCGCTGATCGCTGCGGTGGTGATTTTCTTCGGCCGTACGGCGCCGGGCGCCAAAGACAAAACCCCGGCAAAGCCCGCTGACGAAACCGCCGTCGTCGCGACGGCCAGCCCGGCCGCGAGCCACTGAATCGATTGTTGATCTGTCAGGAGCATCATCTTGAAAATCACCCGTGTCACGGTTACTCCGATTGCCTTTCGTGATCCGCCGCTGCTCAACGCCAGTGGCATCCACGAGCCTTATGCCCTGCGCTCGATCATCGAGATCGAAAGCGACAACGGCTACATCGGCCTCGGCGAAAGTTATGGCGACGCCCCGGCGCTGGCGATCCAGCAACAAGTGCAGGCGCAACTGATCGGCCTCGACCCGTTCAACCTCAACCAGTTACGTGCGATCGTGCAAGCGACGGTGGCGGCGCATAAGCCTGTCAGTCTGGCCGGAGCCGAGCTGGCCCCGGGTTCCCACGCCAGCAAAGCGGTGAGCAACGCGTACTCGGCATTCGAAGTGGCGTTTCTCGATCTTCAGGCGCACTACCTGAACGTACCGCTGGTGGACTTGCTCGGCGGCGCAATCCGCGAAGAAGTGCCTTTCAGCGCTTACCTGTTTTTCAAATACGCGCAGCACGTCGATTCGCCTTACAAACCGGATGACTGGGGCGAAGCGCTCAGCGAACAACAAATCGTCGCGCAGGCGGCGCGGATGATCGAGGCGTACGGTTTCAAGAGCATCAAGCTCAAGGCCGGTACGCTGCCGCCGGAGCACGAAGTGGCCTGCATCAAGGCGCTGAAAAAGGCCTTCCCCGGCTATCCGCTGCGCATCGATCCAAATGGCAACTGGTCACTGAAAACCTCGATTCGCATGGCTGAATTGCTCGGTGATGATCTGCAATATTACGAAGACCCGACGCCGGGTCTCGACGGTATGGCGGAACTGCACAAACGCACTGGCCTGCCGCTGGCGACCAATATGGTGGTCACCGATTTCGACGAGTTTCGCCGCAGCGTGGCGCAGAACAGCGTGCAGATCGTGCTCGCCGACCACCACTATTGGGGCGGCCTGCGTGACACCCAGACCCTGGCGAAAATGTGCGAGGTGTTCGGCCTCGGTGTGTCGATGCATTCCAACTCGCACCTGGGTATCAGCCTGATGGCCATGGCGCATGTCGCGGCGGCCGTGCCGAATCTGGATTACGCCTGCGACACTCATTACCCATGGCAGGAGCCGGACGAGGAGGTGATCAAGGGCGGCAAGCTGCCGATTGTCGATGGTTGCGTGAAGATCAGCCGCGCGCCGGGGCTCGGGCTCGAGCTGGATCATGAGCAGTTGGGCAAGCTGCATGATCAATACCTGACGTGCGGGATTCGCCAGCGCGACGATGTGCGGCAGATGCAGCGGTACAAGCCGGACTGGAGGGCGGTCAAGCCGAGGTTTTGAGGCGTCTGCGGCGTCTGCGGCGACGCCATCGCGAGCAGGCTCACTCCTACATTTGGAACGCGTTCCCCTGTAGGAGTGAGCCTGCTCGCGATTGGCGTCCTCAGTCACAACGTTTTTATCAGCCAGTCCCGAAACGCCGTCAGCGACGGCAACTTTTCATTACGCGGCGGATACACCAGATAGTAGCTGCGCCGACTGGTGATCGGCTCTCCCAGTTGCAGCAGCTCGCCATTGACCAACTCATCCTCGACCAGAATCCGCGGCACCAGCCCCACACCAATATTGGCTCGTACCGCTTGGATCAGGTGCGAGGTCATTTCAAAGCTCGGCCCGATGCGCATGCTGCGATGGGGCAAGCCGCGCTGGCTGAACCATTCCGTCCATGCCTGAGCGTTGCTGCTGACGTTGAGCAGCAGTTGCCCGGCGATGTGCCGTTCGGCGTCGTCGCGCTCGACGGCGGACAATTGCGCGCTGGCGATCACCACCAGTTCTTCGGTGTGCAGAGGCAGGGCGGTCAGCCCCGGCCAGTCGCCGCCACCGACGCAGATCGCCGCGTCGATTTCGCTGGTATCAAAATCGATCGCTTCGATGCGTGAATGCAGATGCACGGTCATGCCAGGATGCGCGGTGTAGAAATCCTTGAGGCGCGGCAGCAACCATTTCGAGCCGAAGGTTGGCAGCGTCGCCAGGCGCAGGCTGTGAATGCCCGACCCGAATGCCATCGCCTGCAGCGTCGCGCTGCGTATCTGACCGAGCGCTTCGGCCAGCTCCCGCTGATACAGGCGCCCGACGTCGGTCAGCACCACTTGCCGGCCTTCGCGAGTGAACAGGCGCATGCCGAGCATTTTTTCCAGAATCTGCACCTGACGGCTGACCGCACTTTGCGTCAGCGACAGTTCGTGGGCGGCGCGGGTGTAGCTTTCGTGACGGGCGGCGGCCTCGAAAGCCAGCAATAACGACATGGACGGCGTGAGCGTGCGCGGATTCATTCGCAAAAGTCATCAATAGCGGGTCGAATTTACGGTTGTCCCTGAGTCGTTCAGCAATGAACATGGGCACCCTGAGATGGCGGAGCCTGACGCAATCATTCGTTGCGTACAACTGTTCAGCGCCACACGGCCCGATTTTGACCGAGATACCCAGACCGATGATTGCCCAGCTGTCGCCCGCAAGCACCCTCACTGCCGATTATCAGGCGTTTCTCAAAGCCCTCAGGGCCAGCGGCTTTCGTGGTGAAATCAGCGCCGATTACGCCAGTCGCGTGGTACTGGCCACCGATAACTCAATCTATCAGCGTCTGCCCCAGGCGGCGGTGTTCCCGATGGATGCCGACGACGTCGCTCGGGTGGCGAGGCTGATCGCCGAGCCGGCACATCAGCACGTGGTGATCACGCCACGCGGCGGCGGCACCGGCACCAATGGCCAGTCGCTGACTGACGGCATCGTCGTCGACCTGTCGCGACACATGAACCGCATTCTCGAAATCAACGTCGAGCAACGCTGGGTGCGGGTGCAGGCCGGGGTGGTCAAGGACCAGCTCAATGCCGCACTGAAATCCGCCGGGCTGTTTTTCGCCCCGGAACTGTCGACGTCCAACCGCGCCACCGTCGGCGGCATGATCAACACCGATGCCAGCGGCCAGGGCAGTTGCACCTACGGCAAGACCCGCGACCATGTGCTGGAACTCGACATGATTTTGCGTGGCGGCGAGCGTTTGCGCGCTCAGGCGCTGGACGAAAGCGAGCTGCAAGCGCAGTGCGTGCGTGATGATCGGGTCGGTGAAGTCTATCGCTGCGCGCGGCAGATCATCGATGAGCAGGGCGAACTGATCAAACAGCGCTTCCCAGATCTCAACCGCTGCCTGACCGGTTATGACCTCGCGCATCTGCGTGAAGCAGATAACCGCTTCAATCTGAACAGCGTTTTGTGCGGCGCTGAAGGTTCGCTAGGGTTTGTCGTCGAGGCGCGGCTGAATGTGCTGCCGATTCCCAGGCACACGATGCTGGTGAACATCCGCTACGCCGGTTTCATGGACGCGCTGCGCGATGCGCGCGCGTTGATGGCGCTCAAGCCGCTGTCGATCGAAACCGTGGATTCGAAAGTGTTGCTGCTGGCGATGCAGGACATTGTCTGGCACGGCGTCGCCGAGTATTTCCCCGCCAGCGCCGAGCGGCCGACTTTGGGTATCAATCTGGTCGAATTCTGCGGTGACGATCCGGATGAATTGCAAGCTCGCGTCGCTGCGTTTGTCGAGCATTTGAGCAGTGATCAAACCGTTGAACGCTTGGGCCATACTCTGGCAATCGGTCACGCGGCGGTGAACAAGGTCTACGGCATGCGCAAGCGCGCGGTCGGCCTGCTCGGCAACGTCGCCGGCGAAGCGCGGCCGCAACCGTTTGTTGAGGACACCGCGGTACCGCCGCAGCACTTGGCCGAGTACATCGCCGAGCTGCGCGATCTGCTTGACAGCCACGGCTTGCAGTACGGCATGTTCGGCCACGTCGATGCCGGCGTGCTGCACGTGCGGCCGATTCTCGACATGAAAGACCCGCAGCAAGCGGCACTGGTGCGCCCGGTGTCCGATGGCGTCGCCGCGCTGACTCAACGTTACGGCGGGCTGCTCTGGGGCGAGCACGGCAAAGGCCTGCGCTCGGAATACGCGCCGGCGTTTTTCGGCGAGTTGTACCCGGCGCTGCAAGCGCTGAAGGCCGCGTTCGACCCGTTCAATCAGTTCAACCCCGGCAAGATCGCCACGCCGGCCAACACCGATGCGGCATTGCTGAAAATCGATGAAGTGACCCTGCGCGGCGAACTTGATCGACAGATCGATGAGAAGGTCTGGCAGGACTACGGCGCGGCGATGCATTGCAACGGCAACGGCGCCTGCTACAACTTCGATCCCGATGACGCCATGTGCCCGTCGTGGAAAGCCACCCGCGAGCGCGCACAATCGCCCAAGGGCCGCGCCTCGTTGATCCGTGAGTGGCTGCGCTTGCAGGGCGAGGCGGGTGTCGACGTGTTGTCCGGGGCGATTCGCCGACCGGCGTTTTTTGCAACGTTATGGCAGCGCTGGCGCAACACGCGGGCCCGGTCGGCGGATTTTTCCCATGAGGTCTATGACGCCATGGCCGGTTGTCTGGCGTGTAAATCCTGCGCGGGGCAATGCCCGGTCAAGGTCAACGTGCCGGATTTTCGTTCGCGTTTTCTTGAGCTGTATCACACACGGTATCTGCGTCCGGCGCGGGATTATCTGATCGCTTCGCTGGAGTACAGCATTCCGTACATGGCGCGAATTCCGGCGCTGTACAACGGCTTGATGGGTGCGACGTGGGTGCGCGGAGTGCTCGAGCGAGTCGGTGGCATGGTCGATGTGCCGTTGCTCAGCCGTTTCGATTTTCACGCCGCGATGCGCCGCTGGCAGGTGCAGCCGGCAACCGTTGCGACGCTGTCGGCGCTGAAACCGGCGCAGCGTGAACGCAGCGTGGTGATCGTGCAGGACGCGTTCACCCGCTATTTCGAAGCGCCGCTGCTGGCGGATCTGGTCGAGTTGATTTCGCGCCTGGGCTATCAGGTTTACCTGGCGCCGTTCAGCGCCAACGGCAAACCGTTGCATGTGCAGGGCTTCCTTTCGGCGTTCAACCGTGCGGCGCTGCGCAATGCGCGGCAGTTGCGTGAATTGGCGGATGTCGGCGTGCCGTTGCTGGGCCTCGACCCGGCCATGACGCTGGTGTATCGCCAGGAATATCTCAAGGTTCCCGGCCTGCAGGATTGCCCGGAAGTTCAGCTGGTACAGGAGTGGTTGCTCAAGGTGATGCCCGAGCAGGTGCCGCCGCACAGCGAAGCAAAATTCCGTCTGCTCGCCCATTGCACCGAGAAAACCAATGCGCCCGCTGCGACCCGCCAATGGGAGCAGGTGTTCGAGCGTGCCGGATTGAAACTGACAACCCAGGCCACCGGCTGCTGCGGCATGTCCGGCACTTACGGCCACGAGGCGCGCAATCGTCAGACCTCGGCGCTGATTTACGAGCAGTCCTGGGCGCGCCAGGTCGACGCATCGGCGGAGCAGGGCGAAGCGCTGGCGACCGGCTATTCGTGCCGCAGCCAGGTCAAGCGCCAGTCGGATCAGGCGTTGCGTCATCCGTTACAGGTGCTGCTGGCGGCTCAGCGTCGCTGACGCTGTCGTCGGTGTCCTTGTCCCAGATCAGCCGCGGATCGAAGCTCATTGCCGCGAGCATGGTGAACACCACGACCAGGCCGAAAAACAGAATGCCCGGTCGTGGCTCGATGTCGCCCAGCGTCTGGAATTTCACCAGCGCGGCGACCAACGCCACCACCAGCACATCGAGCATCGACCAATAACCGATCAGCTCGACGAAACGGTACAGCTTCGAGCGCTCCTTGCGCGCCCAGGCGGTGTCGCGCTGCACGGTGATCAGCAGCAAGGTCAGGGCGACGAACTTGATCCCCGGCACGGCGATACTGGCGATGAAAATGATCAGGGCAATGTCCCACGCACCCGCTTCCCAGAATTCCAGCACGCCGCTCATGATCGTGCTGTCGGCGCCGCTGCCGAGCATCAGCGTATTCATCACCGGCAGCAGATTGGCCGGCACGTAAAACGCCAGCGCGGCAAGCATGTACGCCCAGGTGCGCGTCAGCGAATTGGTCTTGCGTCGGTGCAGTGGCGCATCGCAGCGCGGGCAATAATGCGGTTCGTCGCGCATATCGCAGGCCAGGCCGCAGCTGTGACACAGGCACAGGTTGAGCTCGGCGGCGGTCGGTGGACGTTTCATAAAATATCCCACAGTTCACGGATGTCGCGCCCGGCAATGCGGATCATCATCAGGCTCAGCGCCGCCAGAGCGAACAGGCCGATGCCCGGCAGCACATCGAGCAGCCCGGCGAGCTTGAACACCGCGACCATCGCACCCAGCAGGCACACCTCAAGCATGCTCCACGGACGCAGGGTCTCCAGCCAGCGCATCGACAGCTTGAAGCCCGGTGCCCGTCGCGACGTCAGGGCAAAACCCAGCACCCAGATCAGCAACACCAATTGAAAGGCCGGGGCGATGATGATCGCGATTGCCGCGACCATGGCGATGAAGGTGATCGGCCCCTGACTCAGCGCCAGCACCGAATCCCACAGCGTGGCGCTGTTCTTCAGGCCTTTGAGGCTGATGCTCATCACCGGGTAGAAATTGGCGAACAGCCACAGCATCGCAGCCGTGAAGGTCAGTGCCAGGCGCTGTTCGATGGTCAGGCCGTTGTAGCGCTGCAAGACGCCGCCGCAGCGTACGCAGAGAGTTTTCTGGTGTTTGGCGAGGACGACTTTTTGATAAACGCAGTCGCAGTGCTCGCAGATGATCAGGTGTTCGGTGTTGACCATGGACCACGCTCGGCAATCAGCCGCAAGGGCAGGGGAGACTTGATCACTATAGAAGTCTGAGGCGATTGGGCAAATGCAGCGGGGCATACGATGGATAATTTCTGAGAATCACTCTCGATCGGGTTTGGATGTTGCGTTTTTGATGTTATAAGGTAACGCAGTTTTTCAGGCGGCCAGTCGCTCCCGCCTGGTGTCTTTTCTTCGAGTGTGAAATATCCATGACGATTGCGCTGTCCCGATCTGCTCCGGTTACGTCCGGCCGACTGTTGTCCATCGATGCGCTCAGGGGGCTGGTGATCCTGTTCATGTTGCTCGACCATGTGCGTGAAACCTTCCTGCTGCACCGTCAGGTCAGCGATCCGATGGACATTGCCAGCACTGAGCCGGCGCTGTTCCTCAGTCGCACCCTGGCGCACCTGTGCGCCCCGGTGTTCGTGCTGCTGACCGGGTTGTCGGCGTGGCTGTTCGGGGAGAAATATGCCGGCAAGGCGGATGTCAGCGCGTTTCTGTTCAAGCGTGGGTTGTTTCTGGTGGTGCTGGAATTCACCTTGGTCAACTTTGCCTGGACGTTCCAGCTGCCGCCAAGCGTGATTTATCTGCAAGTGATCTGGGCGATCGGCTTGAGCATGATCGCCTTGTCGGCACTGGTCTGGCTGCCGCGCCCGCTATTGCTGACGTTGAGTGTGCTGATCATCGCCGGTCACAACCTGCTCGACGGTGTGCATTTTCCGTTGGAATCGGCGCTGCATGTGCCTTGGGCGATCCTGCATGATCGCGGCTGGATCGACGTCAGCGACAGCTTGCGTCTGCGCACCTCCTATCCGTTGTTGCCGTGGATCGGTGTGATCGGTCTGGGCTACGCCTTGGGGCCGTGGTTTGCCCGCGGCGTCGACGCCGTTGTGCGGCAACGGCGCCTGCTGATCGCCGGTGGCGCAGGGCTGCTTGGCTTTGTCGCGCTGCGGCTGCTCAACGGTTACGGGGAAAAGCCATGGGCCGCAGGCGACACGCTGGTGCAAACGTTGATGAGCTTTTTCAACATCACCAAGTACCCGCCGTCGCTGCTGTTTATTGCATTGACAGTGAGTATCGGCTTGTTGCTGCTATTGGCGTTCGAACGCGTGCAGGAGCGGCGCTGGATTCGCTGGCTGACCGTGTTCGGTTCGGCACCGATGTTTTTCTATCTGCTGCACTTGTATGCCTTGAAAGTGCTGTACCTGATCGGCGTAGTGCTGTTCGGGCTGAATCAGGGCAGCTATTTTGGCTTTTCGTCGGTGGCGGCAATCTGGCTGGCCGCAATCATTCTGGCGATTGCACTGTTCCCGGCCGTGCGCTGGTTTTCGGACTTGAAAGCGCGCCGTCGGGATCTGACCTGGTTGAAGTATTTGTAAGCACTGACCGCCGCCATCGCCAGCAGACTGGCTCCCACAGTGTTTTGTGTTGTGCCCGCAACGGAGCTGCAACCCAGACCTGTAGGAGTGAGCCTGCTCGCGATAGCGGTCTGTCAGCCAAAAAAGATTCAACTGATCAGATGCAACCGCCAGCAGGCTGACTACAGGGTCATTTTCGATCCAGCCACACAGTCTGCGCGTTGCAGAATTCCCGGACGCCGAAGTGTGAAAGCTCGCGGCCGAAACCGCTTTTCTTTACGCCGCCGAAGGTCACGCGCGGGTCACTGGCGGAGTAGCCGTTGATGAACACGCCGCCGGTGTCCAGTTCGCTGGTCAGTTGCTGAGCCAGTGGCACGTTGGCGGTGTAGATCGTCGCGGTCAGGCCGAATTCGCTGTCGTTGGCCAGCGCTACGGCGTGGGCGCAGTCGCGGGCGGTGATGATCGAGGCGACCGGGCCGAACAGTTCCTGTTTGAACGAAGTCATGCGGTCGGTGACGTCCGCCAGCACGGTAGGCTCGTAGTAGTTGCCCGGGCCAGCCGCTTTGCCGCCGCCGAGCAGCAGCGTCGCGCCTTCTTCCAGGGTGTCGCGTACTTGCTGGTCGAGTTCATCGCGCAGGTCGAAACGCGCCATCGGGCCGACGTAAGTGTCGGCAGCCAATGGATCGCCGACCTTCAACTGACGTGTGGCTTCCACGAATTTACGCGTGAACTCCTCGACCACGCCTTCCTCGATGATCAGACGCTTGGCCGCCGCACAGACCTGACCGGAGTTCTGATAGCGACCGATGACAGCAGCCTGCACGGCTTCATCAATGTCAGCATCGTTGAGCACGATGAACGGGTCGGAGCCGCCCAGCTCCAGCACGCATTTTTTCAGGGCAGCACCGGCCTGAGCACCGATGGCCATACCAGCGCGGACGCTACCGGTCAGCGTGACCGCAGCAATGCGCGGATCGGCGATGGCGGTCGATACGCCTTCTGGCGTCACGTTGATTACTTCAAACACGCCATCGGCGAAACCGGCGCGGGTGAACGCGTCGCGCAGCAGGTAAGCGCTGCCCATCACGTTCGGCGCATGCTTGAGCACATAAGTGTTGCCAGCGATCAGCGCCGGCACGGCGCCGCGCAGCACTTGCCAGATCGGGAAGTTCCACGGCATCACCGCCAGAATCGGCCCGAGCGGGCGGTATTCAATGCGCGCCTTGCCGCCCTCGACCTGAGTCGGTTCGGCGTCGAGCATGGCCGGGCCGTGTTCGGCGTACCACTCGCAGAGCTTGGCGCACTTTTCGATTTCGCCACGAGCCTGGGCGATCGGCTTGCCCATTTCCAGGGTGATCATGGTCGCCATGGCGTCGGCGGTGTCGCGCAGCGAGCCGGCGAGGGCAGTCAGCAAGCGAGAGCGATCCTGCAACGGCTTGCGCTTCCACTTACCGAAGCCGTAGGCAGCGCGGGTCAACGCAGCATCGAGGTCGGCAGCGGATTCGAAGGCGTAGTGGCCGATCTGCTCACCGGTGGCTGGGTTGATCGAAATGGCGTGGGTCTGGCTGGAAATCTGGCTCATGGCGTCGTCCTGCATGTTCAGTGGATGGGCCTAGAGTAGGGTGGCGTTTGTTTTCTGGAAACTGAATAATAAAGATCGTTTCTTTCACGATCGGAGAATGCCTGTGGACCTGGTGCAACTGGAAATCTTCAAAGCCGTGGCCGAGCACGGCAGCATCAGCGCCGCGGCCGCGCAAATCCATCGCGTGCCGTCGAACCTGACCACGCGGATCAAGCAACTGGAGCAAGACCTGGGCGTCGATTTGTTCATTCGTGAGAAAAGCCGTTTGCGCCTGTCACCGGCCGGGTGGAGTTTTCTTGAGTATGCGCGGCGGATTCTCGATCTCGTGCAGGAGGCGCGGGCAACGGTGGCGGGTGAAGAACCGCAGGGTGCGTTTCCCTTGGGATCGCTGGAAAGCACGGCGGCGGTGCGCATTCCCGAACTGCTGGCGGCGTATAACCAACTGCATCCAAAAGTCGATCTGGACCTGTCGACCGGTCCATCGGGGACCATGATCGACGGCGTGCTGGCCGGGCGCCTCGCGGCGGCGTTCGTCGATGGCCCGGTGCTGCATCCAACCCTGGAAGGCGTGCCGGCCTTCGAGGAAGAAATGGTCATCATCGCGCCGCTCAACCATGCGCCCGTCCAGCGTGCGGCAGATGTGAACGGCGAAAACATCTACGCCTTTCGTTCCAACTGCTCTTATCGCCATCACTTCGAAAAATGGTTCAGCACCGACGCCGCCGTGCCGGGCAAGATCTTCGAAATGGAGTCCTACCACGGCATGCTCGCCTGCGTCAGTGCCGGCGCCGGGTTGGCGCTGATGCCGCGCAAAATGCTGCAAAGCATGCCCGGCAGCGCAACCGTCAGCGTCTGGCCATTGACTGCTGATTTTCGTTACCTGACCACGTGGCTGGTCTGGCGTCGCGGCACGGTGTCGCGCAGCTTGAGCATGTTCGTGCGCTTGCTCGAAGAGCGTGGGGTGGTGCCGGCGGATGCCTGACCGCGGCTGCAAATCAGCCGCGGTCAGGCGGGGGCTTATTGCGACTCGAGGCTGGCGATCAACGCCTCGGTGTCGGTAATGACATGGGCGAAGGTCGGACCGTTGAGCTCGTGGGCCGCGTGCATCATCTCTTCTTTGAACGCGGCGGTCGCATCGCGGACCAGCGTGACGTGGTAGCCGAGTTCCGCTGCATAGCGGGCGGTGGCTTCGATGCAGGTATTGGCCAGCAGACCGACGATGATGACGTGGGTGATGCCTTTCTGCTTCAGGCGAAAATCCAGGTCGGTGTTGGCGAAACCGCTTGAGCCCCAATGTTCCTGAACGACAATGTCGCCGTCCTGCGGGGTGAAATCCGGATGCCATTCGCCACCCCATTCGCCGCGGGCGAAATGATGCATGTGCATGATCTTGCACTGCGTAGGCGTGGGGTGATCCCAGCTTTCGTAATCGCCTTTTTCCCAACGATGATGCGGTACCATCACCACCGGAATGCGCAGGCTACGCACCGCGCGGTCGAGTTTGCGCAGGTTGTCGAGCAGGCCGTTCTGCTCGGCCATGGGTTTGATCAGCGGGAAAACCTTGCCACCCTCGGAAAGGAAATCGTTGTACGGATCGACCAGCAGATAGGCAGTGCGGTCCAGCGGGTAGAGAGGGCTTGACATGACGGCTTGCTCCGGCAAAAGGAAAGAGCGGTGCGCAGGGCTTGTCCCGGCATCGTGTTGATATGATAATCATAGTAACTGCAAAAGAGGCAAGCTCCGATGGCTGAAAACCATAGCGCACCCGACACTCTGTGCCCGATTTCACGGGCCGAAAACATCGTCGGTGATCGCTGGACCGTGCTGGTTCTGCGCGAGTTGTTCATGGCCAACCATCGCTACGACGAGATCCAGGCGCAGACCGGTGGCACCCCACAGATGGTCGCCACGCGTCTCAAGTGCCTGGAGGCGGACGAACTGGTCGAGCGGCGTTTGTACAACGAACGGCCGAAACGCTACGAATATCACCTCACCGCGAAAGGCGAAGCCTTCTACCCAGTGATCCTGGCCTTGCGCGCCTGGGGCGAAACCTGGTGCAAAGCCCCCGAGGAAGGGCTGGCGGTGGTCTTCACCCACAAACCCTGCAACCACCCCGCAGGCCTCGGGCCGGTGTGCGCGCATTGCGGCGAACCATTGCGCCGTGAAGATCTGATCAGCCAGCCGCAAGCGGCTTACGTCGCCGAACGCCAGGCACGGCGCGAGGCGTTCAAAAACAGATAGCATCGCAAGCAACGACTTTTGCAGGAGCGAGACAGCTCGGTAAGGCGGAGGGTCAGTCACCGTTGGGATATCCGACCCGTTGCTATCGCCAGCAGGCTGGCTCCCACAGTTTGGATTGGTTGGACCAGCAAAGAGAATGCTTGGCTGACGCGCTGCCATCGCTTGAGGGCAGAATCAAAAGCCCCTCACCCTAGCCCTCCCGAAACGTCGGACCGCCCGTAGGGAGAGGGGACTGATCGCGGTGGATGTGGGGGCTACGTGGACATGAAAAACCGAGTCGAATACAAACTTCAAAGCCAACGCAGATCGGCTCCCTCTCCCTCGGGAGAGGGCTGGGGTGAGGGGCAGCCACACCGAAAATCCCAAGCCAACCACCCGCTTCTCACCACTCAACAATGAGCGCAAGCTCGAGTGCCCTTGATCTTGATCTTGCCTAACCAGCGACATCGGAAGGCTGAGTGGAGGGATCGATCCGGGCGTGGGAGCGCAGCGACCGTACGACGGAGTCGTACACAGCGGAAGTAGGTGCAGCGAAGCAAACCGTAGCCGCTGCGCCCGGATCGATCCCGCAGCGAAGGGACCCGAGCCTGCGAGGGCCGTACGTAGGAGCAAAGCCTTTTGGTTCCTTTTTGGCGTTTGAAAAAGGGACTCGCCGTAAGGGCGAAACCGCCAGCCACAGCACCCGCAGCAACGGATATGTCCCCAAACCAAAAAAAACTCACCGCCCGGAAGAAAGCCATCGCCAGCAGGCTGGCTCCCACAGATTCAAGAGCATCGCGGCCAGATTCAAAAGCTCACGGCGTACCATTACGCCCATACAACCGATACCCCTCACGCAAACTCAACCGCTCGTAATAAGCGCTGACCGCAGGGAAATCAGGATGCGCCAGCGGCGTTTCGAACCAGCGATTCACCGACAGCCCGATCGGAATGTCCGCCAGAGAAAACGCCTCCCCGCTGACGTAACCCCCGGTCTTCTGCAACTGGCGATCAAGAATCTCCATGTTCCGCGCCCAGTCCCGACAACCGGCGGCCAGCGCAGCGCTGTCCTGGTAATCCGGGGACTTTCGCACCAGCGCCATCAGCGGATACGACCACGACCGATTCAGCTCCGAAGCCTGCCAATCGATCCACTGATCAACTTGCGCCCGCGCCCGCGCTTCTACGGGATAGAGCGCCGCGCCGCCATAACGCGTCACCAGATAACGAATGATCGTATTCGATTCCCACAGGGTGAAATCATCGTCCTGAATCACCGGCACCATTGCGCACGGATTGAGCGCGAGAAACTCCGCTGTATGCGTCGACTGAAACCCCGATCCCCAGTCTTCGCGCTCGAACGGAATGCCCAATTCGGCACACGTCCACAGCACCTTGCGCACGTTGATCGATGAAGCCCTTCCAAGTATCCGCAACATGGATTGTCCTTCCCGAGAGTCGATACAAGCCAATAAATAGCACAGCAGAAAAAAGAAGGCCCGCACTCGGGCGGGCTCTTCTCGTTCATGTCGATTTATCAGCGTTGCAGGAACGCCAGCAAATCTTCATTCAACGCCTGTGCATGAGTCACGGCAAAACCGTGCGGCGCACCCGCGTAGACTTTCAGCTCGGCGCCCTTGATCTGCGCAGCGGCCTGTTTGCCGGTGGTTTCGAACGGCACGATCTGGTCACCGTCACCGTGGATTACCAGCGTCGGCACATCAACCTTGGTCATGTCCGGGCGGAAGTCGGTTTCCGAAAACGCGGTGACGCAATCCACCGTACCTTTCAAGGACGCCATCAGGGCGATGTTCAGGGTCTGCGTGAGCACGCCGTCGGAAACCGTCTGGCCTTGATTGGTGCCGTAGAACGGCGCGGCAAAATCGGCGATGAACTGCGCGCGGTCCTTCAGCAGGCCAGCCTTGATCCCGTCGAACACCGACTTGTCGACGCCTTGGGCGAAGTCGGGCTTCTTGCCGAACAGCGGCGTTACTGCACCCAACAACACCAGGCCAGCCACACGCTCGCTGCCGTGCCGGGCAATGTAGCGGCTGACGTCACCGCCACCCATGGAGAAACCGACCAGGGTCACGTCGCGCAGGTCCAGATGGTTGATCAGACCGGCGATGTCATCGGCGAAAGTGTCGTAGTCATAACCGGTCCACGGCTGATCAGAGCGGCCAAACCCGCGACGGTCAAAGGCGATGGTGCGGTAGCCGCGGCTGCTCAGGTATTCCATCTGGTATTCCCACATGTCGGCATCCAGTGGCCAGCCATGGCTGAACAGCACGGGTTTGCCGCTGCCCCAGTCCTTGTAATAGATCTCGGTGCCGTCTTGGGTCTTGAAGGTGCTCATGAAAACTCCTTGTGATCGTGTGTGGGTATGACTGAATGCCGAATGGGCAGCGTTCACTATCTGCGCAACAACGGTTTTGCACTTGTACGCAGGTGCTGGTTTTACCCGCGCAACATCGCCTCGAGCCCGACCAATGGTAGAACATAAGTTTGACGTCAAAATGATGGCCATCTAATATCGCGCCACTATTTTGATGTCACTTTCGTCTCGAGGGATCGAACATGTCCTCACCCGCCCTCGTGGCGCGGTTGTGCGTAGCGTTGCTGTGCCTTTCTCCGCTTCATTTCGCCGTTGCTGCACCCACTCCCGGTGAAACCGACCTTATCCGCGACCGCCAGAATCGCCTGCTCGAAGAGCAGCAGCGCCGTCTCGAAGAACTCAAGGATTTGCCCGGCAAAGATCTCAAGCCAGCGCAACCAGCAACTCCCACCGATAGCCGCTGTTTCCCGATCGAGCACATCGAACTCAAAGGCGCAGACAGCCTGAGCGAGGGCGAAAAGACACGCCTGCTCAAGCCTTACATCGGCGCATGCCTCGGCGTGCCCCAGCTCAATGAGCTGCTCAAAGTCATCACCGATCACTACATCGAGAAGGGGCTGGTCACCAGCCGCGCCTATCTGCCGCAACAGGACCTGTCCAGCGGGCATCTGCAAGTGCTGGTGGTCGAAGGCCGGCTCGAAGGCATGAAGGGCACCGACAACAGTCGGCTCTCGGATCGTGAGCTGGCCATGGCCTTTCCCGGCAAAACCGGAGAGCTGGTCGACCTGCGCGAGATCGAGCAGATGGTCGATCAGCTCAATCGCCTGCCGTCCAATCAGGCAAAAATGGAGCTGGCCCCCGGGCAGAATGTCGGCGGTAGTGAGGTGCGCGTGACCAACACGCCGCAGAAGCCATGGCGCGCCGGGCTGTCGCGCAGCAACGACGGCCAGCGCAGCACCGGCGAACAGCAGTGGGGCACTTCGTTCGACTGGGACAGCCCGCTCGGCCTGGCCGATCAGTTGAGCTTGCGCGGCGGCCACGATGCGATGACCGACCATCAGCACACCTCCAACAACGCCATGCTCAATTACAACCTGCCGTGGGGCTGGTGGACGTTCAGCTACACCTACAGCCAGAGCGAATACCGTTCGCAGATCGCCGCCAATGGCTACAACTTCAAGCAGACCGGCGACAGCGAAAACCATCAGCTGCGCGCCGAGCGGGTGATTCATCGCGATTCGGTCAGCAAGACTTCCCTCAGCGCCGGCCTGTCGTACCTGCGCACCAACAACTTTATCGAAGACAGCAAGCTCAAGCTGAGCAGCAACCGCATCAGCGAAGCGCAGTTCGGCTTCAACCACGGCCGCCGTATCGGCAGTGCGTTCGTCAACTTCGACGCGGGCATGCAAGAGGGCATCGGCGCCTTCGATGCGCAGGGCAGCCACGATCCGGGTCCCGGTGAACCCGAAGCGCGCTACCGCAAATACAGCGCAACCCTGAGCTACTTGCAGCCGTTCAAGCTGTGGGGCGAGTCGTTCAGCTTCAGCAGCCTGATGACCGGCCAACGCAGTGAAGACGTGCTGTTCAGTTCGCAGCGCACCAGCCTCGGCGGATCGTCATCGATCCGTGGCTACAAGGACCAGTCGCTGTCCGGCGACAGCGGTGGCTACTGGCGCAACGATCTGCGCTGGAGCCGGCCGGTGAGCGCCGACTGGCTGCAACCGGTGTTCGCCGAGTACGGCGCCAGCCTCGGTTACGACCAGGGTGTGATCGCCAACGATCGCTACAACGGCGATCAGCACGGGCGCATGTCGAGCAACTCGCTGGAGCTGTTCGCCCGCGGCCAGCACGTCGCCGCCAGCGTGACCTTTGCCCATTCCCTGGAACGACCGGATGCGCTGCCCGAGCGCGAAGCACCGATCTATTTCCGCCTCGACTTTTTCATCTGATAACGACTTTCTAGAGAACCGCCCACATGGACGTTCGTCACCCCGTCTCGCTCGCCGATCAGCCCCGCGCAGCCGCAAACAACCAGGAGACTTTCCTTGGCATGCCCAAGCGCGGCCTGGCCTTTGTGCTGGCGAACGTCATGTTCTGGCAACCGCTGTGGGCGCAGGCTGACGGCATCGTCGTCGCCAACCCGAACACCACGCTGGATCGGGCCGGCAACGGTGTGCCGATCATCAACATCGCCACGCCCAATGCCAGCGGTCTGTCGCACAATCAGTTCCACGATTACAACGTCGGTGCGCAGGGTGTCATCCTTAACAACGGCGCAACGCAAACATCGAACACGCAGTTGGGCGGCCATGTCATCGGCAACCCGAACCTGAGGAACAGCGGTTCAGCGCAAGCGATTCTCAACGAAGTCATCAGCGGTAACCCGAGCCAGTTGCGTGGTTATACCGAAGTGGCGGGGCAGTCGGCGCGGGTGATCGTCGCCAACCCGTACGGCATCACTTGTAACGGTTGCGGTTTCATCAACTCGCCGCGCGTCACTCTCACCACCGGTAAACCGGTGATCGAAAACGGCCGACTGGACCGGTTCCAGGTCGACCAAGGCACGGTAGCGATTGAAGGCGCGGGCATTAACGCGAGCAACGTCGATCGTTTCGAGATCATCACCCGCAGCGCGAAAATCAACGCACAGATTCAGGCGCAGAACCTGGCGATTGTTGCCGGTCGCAACGACGTCAATGCCGACAGCCTGAATGCCACCGCCCGCGCCGATGACGGCAGCGCCAAACCGCAACTGGCGATCGATTCCTCGGCGCTCGGCGGCATGTACGCCGGGGCGATCAAACTGGTCGGCACCGAAGCCGGGGTCGGGGTGAAACTCGACGGCAAACTGATTGCCAGCGGCGGTGATATCCAGCTCGACGCCAACGGCCAACTGAGCCTGGCCGACACCTCGGCGGCCGGCGCGGTCAACGTCAAAGCCGCCAGCCTTGATGCAAAAAGTCCGATCCACGCCGGCACTGCGCTGAACGTGCAAACCCAGGGCAACCTGACCAACCGCCAGACCCTCGCCGCACGCGACAGCATCACCCTCAGCGCCGGCGGTCAATTGACCAACGCCGGAGCCATCGAGGCCGGCATCAATGCTGACGGCAGCCGCAATGCCAACGGCGATCTGAGCCTGAGCGCACGGATCGTTGATAACGCCGGCAAAAGCGTTGCCGCCAGCCGCAACCTGAGCGTCAACGCCACGCAAATCCTGAACAACCAGAGCGGCATGCTCAGCGCGAAAAACATCACCGTCACAGGCGGGGCGCTGAACAATCTCAGCGGCCAGGTGCTTGGTGATCTGGGCCTGTCGATCGATCTGCGCGGTGCGCTGGACAATCGTGACGGTGTGCTCGGTTCGGGCGCTGCGGTGTTCGTCAAAGCCGCGAGTCTGGATAACCGCCAGGGTGGTGCGCTGGTCAGCGATGGCAGCCTGACGACACGCATCAGCGGCACGCTCGACAACCGCAACAAAGGCGATATCTCGGCCAAAGGCGCCATCGATGTGCAGGCCGGTACGCTGGATAACCGCGACGGCAAAATCATCGGCAAAAGCACGCTGGCGTTGCGCGGCGATGCGGTAGATAACCGGGCCGGGGTGATTCAGGCTGATCAGCAATTGAGCGTGAATATCGCGCAACTGGATAACCGCGACAAAGGCGTGATCAGCGCCAAGGCCGGCCTGACTTACGTCGGTAACCGTCTGGACAACAGCGGCGGTCTGGTCAGCGCAGCGGGGCCTTTCAATCTCACGGCCGCCGAGATTCAAAACGCCGCCGGGCGGATTTCCAGTCAGGGCGACCTGCTGGCGACCATCGGTCTGCTGCAACAGCAGGGCGGCGAACTGGTCGCCCAGGGCAATCTGAACCTCAGCGGTAAAACCCTCGACAACCGGAACGGTGGCCTGGTCGGCACTACCAAAGCGCTGACACTGAGCGTTGACGACATCGATAACCGCAGCGGCGAGATCTCCAGCAGCCTGTTGCTGAACGTCAAAGGCCTGCGCCTGGACAATAGCGATGGCGGCAAGATCCTCGCCGGTACCGACCTCGGTCTGAGCGTCGCCAGACTGATCAACCAGAACAAGGGTTTGATCTCCGCCGTCAAAGGCGCGGCGACCGTCACTGGCACGACGCTGGACAACAGCGGCGGCACGCTCGGCAGCCTCAACGGCCTGGTGATCACCCTGGACGATGCACTGATCAACGCCGGAATCATCAGCACTGAAGGCGCGCTAAGCGTCAACGCCGCGCGTATCGACAACCGCAACGGCAGCCTCGGCAGCGCCGGTCATCTGCGCCTGACCAGCACCGGCGCGTTGCTCAATTCGGGCGGTTCGATCAGCACGGACTCCGCGCTGACCCTCAACAGCGCCAGCCTGGATAACAGCCACAAAGGCGTGATCTTCGGCCAGGGCATCAGCCGCGTCGAAACCGGCGCATTCGACAACAGCGCTGGCGGCAAGCTCACCAGCGGTGCGGCACTGACGCTCAAGGCCGGGCAGGTCAACAACACCAGCGGACGTATCGCCAGCCAACAGGCGCTGGACGTTTCGCTGACCGGGCTGGATCAGCAGGGCGGCGAACTGTTCAGCAAGTCCGATCTGACCCTCGATCTGCACAACGGCCAGTTGAACAACCAGAACGGCCTGATCAACGCGCCGGGCACGCTGCTGCTGAAAAACCTCAACGGCGTGAACAACCAGAATGGTGAAATCTTCAGCCAGCAAGCCTTTACGCTCGCCGCACAAAGCCTCGATAACAGCAACGGCAAGCTGCTTAGCCAACAGGGCCTGACGCTGCGTATTGCGGCGGCCTTGAACAACGTAAAAGGCGTGATTTCCGGCGCTTCGCTGGACAGCCACAGCGCCAGTCTTGACAACGGGCAGGGCTTGATCAGCAGCCGCGGCGTGTTGCTGTTGACCACCGACAAGGCTCTGAACAACCAGCTCGGGACGATCATCGCTGACGGTCAACTCACGGTTAGCGCCGATGAGTTGGTTAACGGCGAAGGCAGCATTGCCGGTAAAGCCGACGTAAGTGTCGAGGCGCGCACCTTCAACAACCAGAAAGGTCAGTTGATCGCCACCGGCGTCCTCAAACTGAATGCCGATCAAGTTGATAACCGGCAGAACGGCCTGCTCGGTTCAAGCCAGGACATGACCCTGACGGTCGGCGATCTGGATAACCGTGGCGGCGAAATCAGCACCAACGGTGATCTGCACATCAGCGGCACTAAGCTCGACAACAGCGAGAGCGGCAAGGTCTTCACCGGCAAGGCGCTGACCCTGATCGTCGATGAGGTGATCAACCGCAGCAAAGGCCTGATCGACGCCGGCACATCGTTGGACCTGCGCGGGCGCACCCTGGTCAATGGTGGATCATTGCTCAGTCAGCACGATCTGCAATTGACCCTCAGCGGCGCTTTCGATAACAGCCAGGGCAAGGTCAGCAGCGAGCAGGCGCTGACGGTCAAAACGGCGCAACTGACCAACAATGGCGGCAGCCTGTCCAGCGCCGGCGATCTGACCGTCAACAGTGACGGTAGCGTCGACAACCAGGGCGGCCAGATCGTCACCGACGGCGCGCTGGTGCTTGACAGCGCCAGCCTCGACAACCGCTCGCAGGGCACCCTCAGCGCTAAAGGCGCCGTCAGCATCGGCACCGGCGCCTTCGATAATAGTAACGGGCGGCTCAGCAGCGCCGACACGTTGAACCTGACTGCCGGCCAGGTCACCAACGGCGGTGACGGCAGTATTGGCAGCCAGAAAGCCCTTACAGCCTCGGTCACCGGCTTCGATCAACGCGGCGGCAAACTGTTCAGCAACTCAAGCCTGAGCCTCGATCTGAACCACGGCCAGTTGAACAACATTGGTGGTCTGATCAACGCACCGGGGACGCTGCTGCTGACGCAACTCAACGGCGTCAACAACCAGGGCGGCACGATCTCCAGCGCTGAAGCCTTTACGCTTGCGGCGCAAAGTCTCGACAACAGCAACGGCAAGCTGCTGAGCAATCAGAGCCTGACCCTGCGTATCGCCGCAGCCCTGAACAACGTGCAAGGCATGATCGGCGCCGCAGCCATCGATGTGCAGGCCGCGAGCCTGAACAACAGCGGTGGCAGCGTGGTCAGCCGTGGCGACCTCGACCTGAGCGTCGATGGCCTGCTGCGCAACGACGCCAAAGGGCTGATCAGTGCCGCGCAAACACTTGGGATCAGCAGTGGCGAGTTGAACAACCGCGACGACGGGCTGATCAACAGCCAGGGCCAGCTGACGCTGACCGCCACCGATCTGGACTCCAGCAACGGCGGCGAAGTCTCCGCCAGTGGCGACATCGATCTGCACCTGACCTCGCTGACCCAGAACGGCGGCCGCCTGCTCGGCGACCAGGCCGTCACCCTCGATCTGGCCAACGGCAACCTCGACAACCAGAACGGCTGGCTCACCGCCAAAGGGCCGCTGACCCTCAAGCGTCTGCGTGACCTGAACAACCAGAGTGGCGAGATCTCCAGCAACCTCGGTTTCGATCTGATCGCCCAAGCGGTCAACAACACCTCGGGCAAAATCATCAGCGGCGAAAAACTGCTGCTGCGCGGCACTACTCTGATCAACCAGAAGGGCCTGCTGTCAGGCTGGCAAGGCCTCACCGTCAATGGCGACAGCCTGGACAACCGCAACGGCGGGACGGTCTCCAGCAAGTTCGCCGATGTATCGGTGGATCTCAAGGACGCGCTGCTCAACAGCAACGCCGGCGCCGTGGTTGCGCAGGGCGATTTGAACATCAAGGCCGGTTCGCTCGACAACAGCGACAAAGGCAACCTCAGTAGCGCAGCCGGGCAGACCCTGACGCTCAGCGGCGCGCTGAACAACAACCTCGGCGGCCTGATTTCCAGTGGCGCGGCGCTGGATATTGTCAGCACGGCGTTCACCAATGCCGGCGGGATCATCAATGCCGAGCAGGCGTTCAACGCCACCGCTTCGCGCCTCGACAACCAGGGTGGACAGGTCGCCAGCAATGCGGCGATCACCCTCAACCTGAGCGGCGAGCTGAACAACACCGCCGGCAAACTCGCCGCCGCAGGGCCGATGCTGATCAAGGGCGTGACCGATCTGCGCAACCAGAACGGCCAGATCGCCAGCCAGAAAAGTCTTGAAGCGCGCACCGGTTCGCTGGACAACAGCAACAAGGGCACGATCGCTGCCAATGACCAGTTGCAGCTCACCGCGACGGGCGCCGTCAACAACAGTGGCGACGGTCTGATTTACAGCAAGAACGCCGATGTGCAATTGACCGCGGCCAGCCTGGGCAACGCCAAAGGTTCGATTCAGAGTGAAACTGCACTAACCCTCGACGTCAGCGGCAACTTCGACAACCAGAGCGGCAAGGTCATCGCCCAGAACGGCAATGTCCTGGTCAAAGCCGCCAACATCGATAACCGTGGCGGCACGCTGTCGAGTATCAAAGGCGCATTGGAAGCACGGACGGTGGGCGTGCTACGCAACGGTTTTGATCTGAATAACAATCGTCAGGGCGGGATCATTCAGGCGCAGAGCCTGATCCTCTCGGCGCTGGCCGGCCTGAACAACAACGGCGGGCGGATTTCCGCACAAGCGGCAGACCTTGGCGTGACCACGGCGGCGCTGGATAACAGCAGTGGCGTGCTCTATTCGAAAGGTCTGCTGAGCGTCAGCGGCACCAGCCTGGAAAACGCCGGTGGCCAGATCGCTGCCAACCGCATCGACTTCGGCCTCAGCGATGCACTGCGCAATGGCGCGGGCGTCATCGAAAGCACCACTCAACTGTCTGTCAAAGCTGCCAGCGTCGACAACCAGAACGGCCGTCTGCGTTCGCTGGGCAATAGCGGCAAGACCCTGTTCCAGATCGGCGGTTTGCTCGACAACCGCAACGGCGTGCTGGAAACCGCCAACGTCGACATGACCCTCGCACTCGGCGGCTTCCTCAATGGCGGCGGGCAACTCAACCACGTCGGGCGTGGCAAGTTCGACATTTCCACCGCCAATGTCATCGGCGCCGGCGGCAGCATCGTCACCGGTGGCCTGCTGGAACTCAACGCCGATACCTGGAGCAACTCCAACGTCATTCAGGCCGGTCGCCTGAACATCAACGTGCGCGAGTTCAGCCAGACCGCCAGCGGCAAATTGTTGGCTTCGGATTCGTTGCAGATCCGCGGTGGCAACTGGACCAACGATGGCTTGATCGCCAGTGACGGATCGATTGACATGCGCTTGTCCGGCAGCTATGGCGGCAACGGGCGCTTGACCAGCCTGCGCGACACCTATCTGTCTGCGGCTTCGATGAACCTTGGCGCGGCCGGCAGTTTTGCTGCAGGTGCGACGTCGACGATCCAGATTGACGGGCAACTGCTCAATGCCGGTCGCATCACGTCTGGCGAAGACCTGACTGTCAACGCTGGCAGCCTCGTCAACCATGGCACCCTCGGTGCGGCACAAAACCTGATCGTCAAGGCGCCGGTCTTGCTGAACGACCGCGGCCTGATTTTCAGCGGCAACGACATGACCCTCAACGTCGGCACGCTGACCAACCAGAGTGGCGATTTCTACGGTCTGGGTAACGTGGTGATCGCCGGCTATAGCGGCGGCACGCGCGCGGCGGGGGTGTACAACATTTCCGGTTCGATGGAGAGCGGCGGCGGGTTCACGCTGGATGCCGACGTGTTCGAGAATCGCACCGAAGGGCCAACGGCGTCGGCTGAGCGCAAGTTGATCTCGGGGTTGATCGCGGCCAGTTGCGGTGACTGCGTGGGCAGTACGTTCAACAACTTCCTTGCGACTCGCGAGACGTACCAGTTCATCGACACCGACAACAGCGCGTCCGCCGTCCTCAACGTCGGCAAGGACTTCGTCTTCCACGGCGGTACGTTCCTCAACAGCAAAAGCACGATAGCGGCGGGCGGTGGCATCGACATCACCGCGGTCAGCCTGAAGAATATCGGCACCCAAAGCGGGACCATCGAAGTTACACGCCATTACAACTTCGAAATGGGCACGGGCACCACGGCTCAATTCATGGCCAACGTGATCATGCCGTACAACCAGCGCAACAATCCGGATTTCCCATTCGTGTATTACGTATCTGGACCGGACGAGTTGATCCGTAAAGCGATCGCTAAAACAGTTGGAAATAGCGTTGTAATCGTCGACGCCGAGACCGGCGAAAACCTCAGCATCCAAAAATATCATCAAGCCCTGTCCGGCTTCAGCGCCGGCTTCGAGACATCGACGCCATCGTTGTACGACCCGAATAACCTGATGGCCATACCGACCGAGCTGGCGCAATTCCAGAAAGGCAATCCGGTTGAAGTGAGCGTCGATGGCGCGGGTGCGCCCGGCACAACGACCGGACGCAACGCGGTGATTCAGGCCGGTGGCAAGGTCTCGATCAACGCCACCAAAGAAATTGAAAACAGCGTTATCCAGCAGGACTACAGCGCCAGCGGCGGCACCAACAAAGTCGCCGATACCCGCGTAGGCAACAGCAACACCACCGTGGTGCGCATCAACAGTCAATTGCCACCGGACCTGGCTCAACAGCAGGTCAATCCGCTGAGTCTGCCTGGGTTTTCCTTGCCGACCGGCGAGAACGGTCTGTTCCGTTTGAGCGGGCAGGGCAGCAGCGGCACTGCATCCGCCAACATCGGGCCCGCGCCGACATGGACGGTCGCTACTGAATCAGTAAACGCTCTCGATCACCTGGTGGCCGGCACTGCTGGCGGTCCCCGCAATCTGTTCGTCGACGGCCCGGCTCCGGTCTCCGACAGCACCCGTGCCGTCGATACGTTCCACCGCACGCCAACCGTGGTCAAGGCCGTTGCCAGCGAGATTGACGTCAAGTTGCCGCAGAGTTCGGCGGGCCCCGGCATGAAAGACCGGGGCAACGACGCCAAGGAGTCCATCGACACCCGTCCGGTCACCCGCGTGACTGGCCTACCGGACACCCAGGCACCGTCCAACCCACACAAATACCTGATCGAAACCAACCCGGCACTCACCGACCTCAAGTCGTTCATGAGCTCCGATTACCTGCTCGGCAAACTTGGCTACGACCCCGACCAGAGCGCCAAGCGCCTCGGTGATGGCCTCTATGAACAACGCCTGATCCAGCAAGCCGTCACCGCGCGCACCGGTCAGGCGTTCCTCGACGGCCAGACCTCCAACGAGGGCATGTTCAAGTACCTGATGAACAACGCCATCGCCAGCAAGGACGCGCTCAACCTGTCGGTCGGTGTTGGCCTGACGTCGCAGCAAGTCGCCGCGCTGACCCACGATATCGTCTGGCTCGAAGAGCACGAAGTGAACGGCGAAAAAGTGCTGGTGCCGGTGGTGTATCTGGCGCAAGCCAATGGCCGTCTCGGCCCGACCGGGGCGCTGATTGCCGGTAATGACGTGACGCTGATCGCTGGGGAAAACCTCGACAACGTCGGCACGCTGAAAGCTACTAATAATCTGTCCGCGACAGCCGGCAAGGACCTGATCAACAGCGGTTCGATCGAGGCGGGCAATCGTCTCGATCTGCTGGCAACCAACAACATCATCAACAAGGCCGGCGGCATCATCACCGGCAAAGACGTCAGCCTGACCACCCGCACGGGCGATGTGATCAACGAGCGGACCATCACTTCGATGGACGACCAGTACGGCTCCGTCACTCGTCATCAGGATTTTGCCGACAACGCAGCACGCATCGAAGCCGTGAATGACCTGACCATCAAAGCGGCGAAGGACATCAACGTCATTGGCGGCGTTCTGAAAAGCGGGCAGGACATGACGCTGAATGCCGGGCGTGATGTGAATGTGGCGTCGGTGCAGGTTAACGACAGCGTGTCATTGGGCTCGCGGGCAAATGCTAGCGATATCACCCAACTGGGTGCTGAGATCGATGCCGGTCGAGATTTCAAGGCTGATGCCAAACGCGACATCAACGTCATCGCCAGCGAGATCGATGCCAAGCGTGATGTGTCGATGAAGGCGACCGAGAATCTGGTAATTACCTCGGCAGCGGACGAGGAACATTCGGACTCGAAAAACAAAAACGAGAAGCGCCAGGAGGACCATGTTACCCAGGTGATGTCTGGTATTACCGCAGGCGGCGACGTCAAGCTGGATGCGGGCAAGGACCTGAGTGTGATTTCCAGTCGGGTGACGGCGGGGGATGAAGCGTATCTGGTGGCGGGCGATAACCTGCAGATTCTCGCTTTGCAGGACACCGATTACTCGCTGTACGACATGAAGAAAAAGGGTGGCTTCGGCAAGCTGAAAATGCAGCACGACGAGGTTACCGACAACAAGTATGTCGGCTCCGAGATCAAGTCTGGCGGCGATCTGACCCTCAAGAGCGGCGGCGATCAGCTTTATCAGGTCGCCAAGCTTGAAAGTGGCAATAACATCACCCTGGACAGCGGTGGCTCGATCACTTTTGAAGCGGTAAAAGACCTTCACAACGAAAGCCATACCAAGACCGACAACAACGCTGCTTGGGTGTCCTCCAAAGGCAAGGGCAACACTGACGAAACCCTTCGCCAGACCCAGATGATTGCCAAGGGCAACATCGTTATCAAAGCCGTCGATGGCTTGAAAATCGACATCAAGGATGTAAATCAGCAGTCCGTCAGCCAGACCATCGACAGCATGGTCAAGGCTGACCCGCAACTGGCGTGGTTGAAAGAAGCCGAGGCCCGTGGGGATGTCGATTGGCGGCTTGTGAAGGAAGTTCACGAATCGTTCAAGTACAACAATTCGGGCCTTGGCCCGGCGTCCCAAATGATCATTGCGATCGTGATGGCTGCGGTTGTTGGACCGGCAGCTTTGACGGCGATGAGTGGGATGGGCACGTTCTGGGCGGCAACTTATGCTGCTGTGGCTACCGGCGCAGCGACGAATGCGACGACCAGTTTTATCAATAACGGTGGGGACCTTGGCGCTGTATTCAAAGACGTAACGTCTTCTGATGCGCTGGCTGGCTATGTTATTTCAGGAGTAACTGCTGGCCTGACGGCGGGCTACTTCGACAGCATTCTCAAGACCACACCAAATCCGATAACCGGCCAAGCCATGACAGACTTGAGCAGTCTGGAAGGCATCGGCCGTTTCGCCGGTAACCAGCTGCTGCAGAACACGACTTCCACTGTTTTGGGCGCGGCTTTTGGTCAGCACGCGGATTTCGGTAATGCGTTGACGGGCGCTCTGTTGAGTACTCTGAACGCGGCGGCATTCAATGCTGTAGGCGATTTTGCTGCTAATCAGGGCTGGAAAGACGGCAGTCTCGAAAAAATCGCATTGCACGCGGTTGTTGGAGGGTTGCTGACTGAAGCTGCAGGCGGCGATTTCAAAACGGGTGCATTGGCGGCGGGTGCAAATGAGGCTCTGGTTACCCAGTTGGCCACGCTGGTCAAGAACGACAGCAACCTGTTGTCGATGTCCTCCCAACTAGTGGGTATCGCCGCGGCAGCCGTAAGCGACGGTAACCTTCAAGACGGCGCGACTATTGCGAAGGACGCTACTAATTACAACTACCTTATGCACCACGAAATCGTAGAAATGCTGGATGAGCAGGCAAAATGCGCATCCGAGACGTGCAAAGCAGAAGTACGAGAGCGTTATGCCAATCTGGATGAGCAGCGAAATGCGGAGCTGGGTAGCGTCTGTCAGAAAAACTTGACTGCCTGCAAGCAGCTTTCGGATCAGCTCCTAGCCGATCAGCCAAAAATTCGCGAACTGGCAGAGCAGCTCAGGCTCAGTGGTGATATAGGTGCAGCTGTAAACGTAGGCTGGATCATTACGGAGAATAACCAAACTGCGCAAAACACGATCATCAGAGAGATTGTGGTTCAGCGTGATGGTGAAAGCGCCGCGTTTTGGGCAGATGCTGCAGGCGTAGCCGCAGATGTCGCGGGCGGTGGTAAACCGGGCGGTAGCAAAGGAACGACTAAGACTGGCATTGCTGATAACACGGAGTCTTCCCTCCCAAATTCAACGTCCACGAAAGGGCCGAGTGAAGATATACCTCCTGCCACGTCTGCCATTTCCCGCGTAGGTTTGAAAGAGGATCTCGCAGGACAGGCGGGCATTCCGCGGGATATGATTGGTAATCCATCCAGCGTTTGGGGACGATCGATTGACGATATTAAACAGTCACTTACAATGGACGGAGCAACCGCTACTTTGTCGACAAAGAGCAAAACGTCAGGTAATGCTCAAGTTTACGAGATCAGTGGGAGTGCAACAGGTATTAAGGAAATCCAATATAGTCCGTCTACCGTTGATAGCGTCAATAAATCAACGCACATAGGTGAGTACTATAGAATCACGTATAGTGATAATACTTCAGTTAAAGTGGTTGATCCTGATACGTATCGACCTCAGTTTAAAGGGCCGAACGAGCCGATTTATGACAAAGATACGCTTTTCATGAACCCTCAAGGGCAAGAAGTGCTATTTAACCCGGCTACCAACAAGTGGGTACCAAAATGAGTAATGTTTGCATATCTTGGGTCGCAACCATATTGCCTGGGAAATCACTTGCTGGAGTGCCGCTAGGGCTAGCGGCGCCTGATCTCGAAACATGGCTGGCAATGCATGCTATTGATGAAGCAAAAACCTTATATAAATTTGAAGAAGGTCCGATCCTAAGGTTGACAAAGTACGACAATCGAAAGGGCGAAGGTGGTTATGTATTTTATTTATATGATAATAGTGTTATCAATCCCAATAAATCTGGTGTTCCTGCTTTAAGTATAATGCTGAAATGCAACAAGGTTTTCGCGCTTAAAGTTTATGATTTTGGTTTTCCCGATGAGGCGGCTAGTGCTTTTGTCTACCAGGGATCGCTAACTTCGAATATAAAATTGGGGAGCAATGTTGCTGAGTTGAAAAAATTCACGTCATTGGACTTTGATAAGGGCGAAGGCTGGTTTATAACAGATGAAGAGTTTGGTTTGATTGAGGTTTCAGGCTGGGGAGTACCGCTTGAAGAAGAACCTCAGCAGCTGATTACGGCCATTTGTGTAATTTGATGCGCTTGCACGGAAGCCGATCCGGATTCTTCTTTATGACTCGATAAGATAAATAGGGGACAGAACACGTTTAGAAAGCACTCCAAAACGTGGTCTGTCCCCGTTTTCTCCTAGCTGGTCCTACTGAAAGCTGGAAAACCTTTGTTAATGCTGAAAAACAGATTCAACTGGAAGCAGGTGCTGCGCAGCGTGTAGATCAAGTTATCAAGGAGACAAATGGGGACAGACCATGTTTAGAAAGCACTGCAAAATCGTGGTCTGTCTTCTTTTACCCTTTTTACCCTTTTTACCCTTTTTACTTTTTACTCCTTAAGTTTGCCAAAAACGTGGTCTGTCCCGTTTCCCCGTACCCTTTTTTTTCCATAGGCGATTTTGTCCCGTTACCTTAAGTTCGCGGAGGACTTATGGCGTCAATTCATATTGAGGAAATTCAAAAAATCTTGTCTGAGCAAGGCAATAAAGATGCCTTGCCGAGTCAAGCTAATGGGGAGGGTTATTTTCTAGAGATTAAATTTGACAGTTCTACTCGCAAGGCATCTAGGGATGCTGATGAAGAGTATAGGGATAAAGTAATAACTCTGGATTGCCCCTACGGCACAGTAGTTATTTTGTGTGATGAGAAAGGACAGTTAAAATCAATTGAGTTAAGTTAGCTGCACTCAAGTGACATTCCCAGTACCGGCCTTGAAGATAAATGGGGACAGACTACGTTTAGAAAGCACTCCAAAACGTGGTCTGTCCCCGTTTTCTCGCTCGCCCTGTACTAAATTGCTGGCCAGCAACCACGGTTCACGCTCACGTCTTGCGGACTGTCGACTGAGCTTACTCTTGGCAATTGACCCCGCAATGCGTTGGTGTTGCGGCCCTTGGCACAGTGCCGTACGCAGGAATAAATAGGAATAAATAGGGACAGAACACATTTAAAATGTAAACGAAAACTTGGTCTGTCCCATTTTTTTTGCAAACAATCCCACGCCAAAAAAATAAACCTCATTAGACAGAGCAGAGACAGATTTGGCAAACGCTGTGAGGGATGGGGAATGTTTGATCAAAGGTTGTGTTCCGGCTGACTACATTAAACCGGTGAAAAAAATAGGTGAGGGCGATGGATCCCAAAACATACGAACTGCTCAATGGTATTCCGGAACACGCCGATTACGCTGTGGAGGCGGGTGACCTTGACCGAGAGGACATTTCAGGAGAAAGAATGGCCGCAGTGAGACAACTGCTCAACAGTGAGAATGAAATGGAGCGTTTTCAAGCTTCTAAACTTCTCACCAGCTGGGGCGTCCATGACGGCTTGATAGTGCTGGAAGAATATATGCGACGCCCAGAGATTATCCAGGGTATTTATACCCATAGACTCCATGGGTACGATGATACATATCGACATATATTGATGGCAGTAACGATGTATTTCGCGAATGCCGCTGAGGTCAGTGGAAAGGAATTAGCGAGGCGTCAGGTATATGATGTGCTTTCAAAAATCATCGCTCTGGCCAACGAGAGGCCTTTTGAAATATCGGAAATATATTCTTTTGTGCATCGTGAAAAGTATTCAGAGTACCTCCCGCTGCTGAAGCAGCATTTGATCGCAATGGTTGAACATCCCGAACTTCATCGGTGGAAAATCAAAGAGGCCATTGGTTTGATAATGGAATTTGACGCTGATTTTGTCAGAGTCTTATTGTCTGGGAAAAATAAAATTCTGGAAAATTTTGTGGAAAAATAAAAAAAATTAGGGTGTAAAGGGGGACAGACCACGTTTAATGTAATTGACTGCAACAATACGTAAAAATTTGCCGTCATGTTTACCTTTCGGCCCGCTAAGCTTTCAGTTCGACCAATTGAAAGGATTCATCGATGCCGCGTAGAGCCCGAGTGTTGATACCAGGCGTGCCGCTCCACTTGATTCAGCGAGGAAACAATAGATCTGTCTGTTTCTTTACCGAGGAAGATTACCTCTTTTATCTGAAGCTTTTGGTCGAGCAGGCTTCTAAAGATGATTGTGATATTCATGCGTGGTGCTTAATGACCAATCACATACATTTATTAGTCAGTCCTCATAATGCCAACAGCGCAAGCCTGCTGATGAAAGGTGTCGGGCAAAGATATGCCCAATATATAAATCGTACGTATAGTCGCAGCGGAAGTTTGTGGGAAGGCCGGTATCGTTCATGCCTTGTTGAGAATGAACGATATTTGTTGTGCTGTTATCGATACATCGAAATGAATCCCGTCAGAGCTAAAATGGTAAATCATCCGTCAGAGTATCGCTGGTCAAGTTACCGTGTTAACGCAGAATCAGAGCGATCACACATTGTTACTCCTCATGCTCAGTATTTGGCGCTTGGAGGGCAGGGCGGGCAACCGGCAGATACTTATCGCGAACTGTTCAAAAATGACTTAGAGTCAGAATTGGTTGACCAGATTCGTGACGCGACCAATGGAAATAATGTTTTTGGCAGTTCAAAGTTTGCTATTAATGTTGAGGCAATGATCGGTCGTCGTGTGCAGCGAGGGAGCCCGGGACGGCCGAAAAAACCGACCATTTAATGGAAAACGTGGTCTGTCCCCGTTTTCTCTGTCCCCGTTTTCTCCTGGGATAAGCTTGCGGATGAATCTCTAGAGATATTCAAGGACAAGTAAATGCTGACGGAAATCAAAAAGTACAAGCATTTCATTGGGCTGAGCTTGTTGGTAATTGCAACGGTCGCTAGTTTCATAAGGTTCAACGGAGACTGGGCACGTTTCTTCGCGATGTTCTCAGGGCAAATATGGTTTGGACAAGCGGTCTATAATTATTTGCGAGATGGATGGGTCACCATTGGGCCTGGCGGGATGGGACCCGATGCCGATCCCTGTCACCGGTCAGTACTGGCAGGGTTGGCGTTATTTTTGTACCTGCTTATTTTTTTTCTGTTCTGAGATAAAAATCAGCGGTACGCAAAAGAGAGCTTCGCTGATTCGCGTTGTGCGAGAAATGGGGGATAAATGGGGACAGACCACGTTTAGAAAAAACTCCAAAAACGTGGTCTGTCCCCGTTTTCTCCCCTGGCGGTGAGAGGCCCTTCATGCAGGATCTACGTTCAAAACAAGCAAACGAAGAGTGAGTGGTCAGCAGTTAGGAGGAAATGTGATAGCTGTTGGCTCGTAGGATAGATGGGAACCGACCATGTTTGGAATTATTCCGAAAACGTGGTCTGTCCCCATTTCCCATCCCAACAAGTGGGTACCAAAATGAGTAATGTTTGCATATCTTGGGTCGCAGCCATATTGCCTGGGAAATCACTTGCTGGAGTGCCGCTAGGGCTAGCGGCGTCTGATCTCGAAACATGGCTGGCAATGTATGCTATTGACGAAGCAAAAACCTTATATAAATTTGAAGAAGGTCCGATCCTAAGGTTGACAAAGTACGAAAATCGAAAGGGCGAAGGTGGTTATGTATTTTATTTATACGATAATAGTGTTATCAATCCCAATAAATCTGGTGTTCCTGCTTTAAGTATAATGCTGAAATGCAACAAGGTTTTCGCACTTAAGGTTTATGATTTTAGTTTTCCCGGTGAGGCGGCTAGCGCTTTTGTCTACCAAGGATCGCTAACTTCGAATGTAAGATTGGGGAGCAATGTTGCTGAGTTGAAGAAATTTACGTCATTGGGCTTTGATAAGGGCGAAGGCTGGTTTATAACAGATGAAGAGTTTGGTTTGGTTGAGGTTTCAGGCTGGGGAGTACCGCTTGAAGAAGAACCTCAGCAGCTGATTACGGCCATTTGTGTAATTTGATGCGCTTGCACGGAAGCCGATCCGGATTCTTCTTTATGACTCGAAAAGATAAATGGGGACAGACTACGTTTAGAAAGCACTCCAAAACGTGGTCTGTCCCCGTTTTCTCTTGGCTCGTTCAATGCCGGACGCGATGTTGCGTTGAAGTTCATGGAGCGCAATGTCGATGCACTGATCACCAAATGCATCAAATACAGTGTGCCTCTGCCAGCGCAAATATCCTCGATGACTCGCCAGGACAGCCGTGATTGCGGTGTGGTCCTGCACCCTCGCTGGACGTTGCTGTTTCCGCGCATTGCTCACGGGACGCGCAAGTTGCGTTTCAACCTGAAGCAGTTGCGCAGATCGCGGAAAGGCTCATTTCAGGGCTAGTTTCTGTACGATGACTCAAGCAAAAAAAGGGGCGAATTCATATCGATGAATTCGCCCCTTTTTTATCGAATGTCAGCCTATCGTGCTGTCAGCGAAACGCCGGCACCACATGCTTGATAAACAGCTCCAGCGACTTCTTCTTCTCCGCATGCGGCAGGCTGTTGTCACACCAGAAACTGAACTCATCCACGCCCAGTTCCTGGTAGTACTTGATCCGCGGAATGATCTCTTCCGGGGTGCCGATCATCGCGGTCTTGTGCAGGCTTTCCAGTTCAAACTCCGGACGCCCGGCAAACTTCTCTTCCGGGCTCGGCGCAAGGAAGCCGTTGACCGGGGTTTGCTTGTTGCCGAACCACGCGTCGAAGGTGCGGTAGAAACGCGAGATGGCTTTGGCGCCGACTTTCCAGCCGTCCGGGTCGTCGGCGGTGTGCACGTGGGTGTGGCGCAGCACCATCAATTGCGGGCGCGGTACGTCGGGGTTGTTGTCGAGTGCGGTCTGGAATTTGTTTTTCAGGTCGACGACTTCTTCGTCGCCCTTCATCAAGGGCGTGACCATCACGTTGCAGCCGTTGGCCACGGCGAAGTTGTGCGAATCCGGGTCGCGGGCGGCGATCCACATGGGCGGGTTGGGCTTCTGGATCGGTTTCGGCACGCTGGTCGAAGTGGGGAATTTCCAGATGTCGCCATCGTGGGCGTAGTCGCCTTGCCACAGGGCGCGGACCACCGGGACCATTTCGCGCAGGGCCTGGCCGCCGCTCGAGGCAGGCATGCCGCCGGCCATGCGGTCGAACTCGACCTGATAGGCGCCACGGGCGAGGCCGACTTCCATGCGGCCGTTGCTGATCACGTCGAGCAGGGCGCATTCGCCGGCGACGCGCAGCGGGTGCCAGAACGGCGCGATGATGGTGCCGGCGCCGAGGTGGATGGTGGTGGTTTTCGCCGCGAGGTAGGCCAGCAGCGGCATCGGGCTCGGCGAGATGGTGTATTCCATGGCGTGGTGTTCGCCGATCCACACGGTGCTGAAACCGCCGGCCTCGGCCATCAGGGTCAGTTCGGTGAGGTCTTCGAACAGTTGCCGGTGGCTGACGCTTTCGTCCCAGCGTTCCATGTGGATGAACAGGGAAAATTTCATGACGCTACCTCGAGTCTTTTGTCATTGGCCGGTCGTGTGCTGGCCTGTCGAACTGCCGTGAGCGCTGGGCGCTCGCGAGTTTTATCACCCTTCAGGCACGCCTTCGAGGACGGCTGGTCGGTTGAATGAATATTGGTATACCATAATACGGGATATCCGCAAAATATTTCTGACCGACACTTCGAACAAGGAAGGCGCAACAGATGAACATCAAACAAAAACTGACCATGGCATTCGCCGTGATCGCCAGTCTGCCGGTGTTGCTGGTGGCGGCGCTGATCATCCTCAATGTCCGCGATGGGGCGCGGGACAATTTCGTCGACAGCACTGGACGCGAAGTGCGTCAGGTCGAAAACGCGATGCAATTGTTCTTTGAGGGGATCAGCCAGAACGTCGCTTATCTGGCCGGGCATCCGCAATTGCAGAGCATCGACGGCAGCTTGAAGCGCTACCTGAGCAGCGATGCCGCGCAAGTGCCCATGGGGCCGCAGGATCAACAGTTGTTCAAGCTGTTCGCCGGGCTGGCCAAGGCGCATCCGGCGTACACGTACCTGTCGCTGGGCACCGAGCAGGGCGGTTATCTGTTCTGGCCGGGCGATGCGCAACTGGCCAATTACGACCCGCGCACGCGGCCATGGTACAAAACCGCAATGGCCAATCCCGGCAAAACCTTGCGCACCGAAGCCTATTACTGGGCGGCCGATGATGTGGTGCTGGTCAGCACCGTGCGCAGCTTCAACAACCAGTTGGGCAGCAATGCCGGCGTGGTCAATATCGACGTTTCGCTCAAGCAACTGACTGATCTGGTCAAGCAGATCCGCCTCGGCGACAGCGGTTATCTGATGCTGATGGAGGCGAACAACACCGTGTTGGTCGATCCGAGCGATCCGGCGCACAACTTCAAGAAACTCACCGATCTGGGCGATGGCTACCGGCAACTGGCCGATGCGAGCAAAGGCCTGGTGGAGGTGGAACTGGCCGGCGAGCGCTACATGGCGCTGGTCTGGCCGTCCGAGGCGCTGGGCTGGCGGTTTGTCGGGCTGGTCAAAGCCAGTGAAGTGATGGCCGGGGCCACGCGGCTGACGTGGATCATCGGCGTCATCGCTGTCGTTTGCGCGCTGCTGTTTGCCATGGCCGGGGCGTGGTTTGCCGGGTTGATGGTCAAGCCGATACGCGGCGTCGCCAGTGGTCTGGAAGGCATTGCCCAGGGCGAGGGCGATCTGACCGCGCGCCTGGAAGTGCGCGGGCAGGACGAAACGGCGCAACTGGCCGGCTGGTTCAACCAGTTTCTTGAAGCGATCCGCACCTTGATCCAGCGCATCGGTCAGGCGGCGGGGCAGATCCACAGCAGCTCCGGCAGCGCCACCGAAGTCTCGGCAGAGATGGCTGAAGTGGCGTCGCGTCAGCGCGAGGCGGTGGACATGGTCTCGACCGCGTTCCACGAAATGGTTGCCACCTCCAACGAAGTCGCGCGCTCCTGCAGCCAGGCCGCGGACTCGGCTGACAACGGCCAGCGTCAAGCCCACACCGGGCAGCAGCAGATCGATGCGGCGGTGAGCAATGTCGGCCGTCTGAGCGAGGAAATCGGTCACAGCGCCGAATCGATGCAGCAACTGGAGCAGGACAGCAACGACATCCAGTCGATCCTCGGCACCATTCGCTCGATCGCCGAGCAGACCAACTTGCTCGCGCTCAACGCGGCTATTGAAGCGGCGCGGGCAGGGGAGCAGGGCCGTGGGTTCGCGGTGGTGGCCGATGAGGTTCGTGCATTGGCCAAGCGCACTTCGGATTCAACCGGCGAGATCGATGCACTGTTGGGCAATCTGGCGCGGCGCACCCATCAGATGGGCAAGCAGATGCATGCCAGCCTCGAGGTGTCGCAGGAAACCGTGGTGTCGATCAACGAGGCGCGGGCGAGTTTTGAATTGATTCGCGAGTCGGTGGACGTGATCCGCGACATGAACACGCAGATCGCCACGGCGGCGGAGGAGCAGCATCAGGTGGCCGAGGATATCAATCGGCACATCAGCCAGATTCATGGTGATGCGCAGCTGGTGGCGAGCCTGGCGGATTCGACGCGTCAGGATGCGCAGAATCTGACGGCGCTGTCGCAGACGTTGAATCAGTTGGTGAGCCGGTTTCGTACGTAATCAATAACTCAAACAACACCGAACCCTTGTAGGAGTGAGCCCGCTCGCGATTGCGGTGTGTCAGCCAAGATATAAGTCAACTGACATACCGCTATCGCGAGCAGGCTCACTCCTACAGTTGATTGAGGTGAGCCATCAAACCAGCACCGGCAAAGCCCCCATCTTGCCGTGGCAATACACCAGCGGCCCGGCCACTTGCTCGGGCACGATCAGGTTTTTCACCGCGCCGACCATGATTGCATGGTCGCCACCTTCGTATTCGCGCCACAGTTCGCACTCGATCACTGCCGTCGCATTGGCGAGGATCGGGTTGCCCAGTTCACTCAATGTCCACTCGATGCCTTGCGCCTTGTCCTTGCCTTTACGGGCGAAGGCGTAGGCTTCGCTTTGCTGGCCGCCAGACAAAACGTGAATTGCGAAGCGCTTGTTCTTGATCAGCACGGGGTAGGAGTCAGAGCTGTAGTTGGGGCAGAACAGCACCAGTGCCGGGTCCATCGACAGCGAGCTGAACGCGCTGGCGGTCAGGCCGACGATCTGGCCGTCATCGTCGAGCGTGGTGATCACGGTGACGCCGGACGGGAACGAGCCCATGACTTGTTTGTAAATGGCAGCATCGATCATTGGTCATTCCTCGGATGGTGTGCAGCGTTTTTTGTTTGTTTGATGGTCTGATGGTATACCAGTATTTTGCGTTTGCAAGGCCTTTCAAGCTGAACCGATAAACGTGCCACGTTCGTCGGAAACTCAATATTTACGGGGCCTTCGGCTGGTTTGCCAGCAGCGCTTTGGGCGAGGATGACGTATCAGATGGAGCGGTAAATCACGGATCAGTCTTGTGAAAAGTTTGGAATACCATAATATGGTCTGCATCTGAGGGGCGACCTAAGAGTCCCCCCGGTTTGGCTTCATACAAAGATAAGAACAGACAAACTCGAGTTCATGCATATGTCCCAGATGTCCCGGCAAGATCCGTTGATCGAGAATCACACGGTCGATTACGTCCCACTCGCGGAACGCCACGGGAAGGCCCG
>Ga0196970_1000216_pt1 | contig 84632 bp, 91 predicted proteins | sample S1v_513CmetaG_FD_148672 | JGI IMG/M metagenome (GOLD analysis project Ga0196970, IMG submission 148672) | Soil microbial communities from Anza Borrego desert, Southern California, United States - S1+v_5-13C | ecosystem: Environmental > Terrestrial > Soil > Desert | place: USA: California...
ATGCTTCCGTAACCTGTGCCCAGCAGGGAAGTCCCCTTTTTTGTCGAACCGAGTCCGAATCTTGCGACCGGAGCCCGCGTTGGTCGAAAAACCGAGCAATCTGCCCAAAACGGGCGGGAGCGGGACACCGCAAACTGCTCTTCGGTGCCGGCCAAGTGTTCAGCGATGGCCACCGCCGCATCGTTGGCGCTTTCCAGCATCAACGCGTAGAGCAGGTTTTGCATGGGCTGCTTCTCGCCCAGGTCGAGGTAGATGGTTGACCCGCCCGTATCATACGGCTTCTGGCCGGCCGTGACGATGTCAGTAGGCTGGGAGCGCTCCAGGGCCAAAATGGCGGTCATGATTTTGGTCGTGCTGGCCATGGGCAGCGGTGTTTCACCTTCATACGCGTACAACACCTGGCCGGAGGCCGAGTCCATTAGCAAATAGGCGCGGGCGGCGATCACCGGGGGTGCACCACCGCTTTCGGCCCGGCCCGCCACCGGGACAAGCGGCAACAGGATCACAACCAACAGTGCGAGGAGACGTCGCAAGCGTGCCCATCCCCTGTCCAATATCGATATAGCCTAATGATACCGCCTCGTATTGATTCCTGTCGATGGGAACCGGATCATCTATTCCCAGGTCATTTCCTACCGAAGCTGGGCACCATAACGAGTAACCATAAGGCGCAACAAGGAGTGTACGACTGTGCAGCAGCACGCATCCGCACTTCCGGTGACCGTCGGGAACTCCACCCTCGAAGCGTCTCTGACGGGCGGACAAGTCCGCATTCACCTGCCTTTCGCCGTGGATCCGCAGCGGCTCTCGCGCCAACTCCTGCGCGAAGGTTTCCCTCTGGCCCACCAGCCCGATACCACCGATACCCAGGGCTGGGGCCACGATTTCCAGTCCAACGGCTACTACCCCTATTGGGTGTACCCGGATCCCGACCACCCGGGCTGCTCAGTCTTCGCGTTCAACCCGCAGCCGGAGGACGTCGTGGACGACGGCGGCCGGGCGGAACGGGTGGAACTGGGCGAACGGTCGACGAGCTTGGTCCGGCGATGGGTCCCCGTGCTGGAACGGCTCCGGGCGACGGAGGTGGAGTCATGAAGCGCAACCGCAGAATCATCTGGTCCCTGGTGACGGCAGTGGCGACCCTTGCATTCTTGGGCATCCTGGCGAGCACGGTCTCCAGACAGTGGCTGCCCCGGGGCCCGGCGGCCGCGCCATCGCCGACGTCGCAGCAGGGAGCGGCGGCGTCTGCCCTGCCGAAAGCGACCGTCGACTTCGGCGGACAACCGCTGCAGCCCCGCATGGAAGACGGCGTGCCCACCTACGACCTCACGCTGAAAAAAGTCCAGTGGGATATCGGCGGCGGCAACTGGAAAGACGCGTTTACCATTAACGGGATGGTTCCGGGGCCGGAACTGCGGGTGAAAGAAGGGCAGTTTACCCGGTTCCGGGTCAAGAACGAACTGGGCGAGGCCACGAGCATCCACTGGCACGGCATGATTCTGCCGGCCAAGCAGGACGGCATCGCTCACCTGACGCAGGACCCGATCGAACACGGCGACACGTTTGTTTACGAGTTTAAACCCGGGCCGCCGGGAACGCACATGTATCATTCCCACTTCAACGGGGCGAAGCAGGTCACCAATGGCCTGTACGGCGCCCTGATTGTGGAGCCGAAGGACCCGTCTCATCCGACGCACCCCAGCCAGTACGACAAGGACTACGTGCTGATCATCGGCGATACGGGCACCCTGGGGCTGGTCATGAACGGCAAGAGCTTTCCGTACAACCTGCCGTTCAAGGTGAAAGAGGGCCAGCGGGCGCTTCTGCGCATGATCAACCTCGGCGTCGGCCCCCATCCGATGCACCTGCACGGGCATGACTTCCGGGTGGTGGCCAAGGATGGCAACGCCATCGCCCAGCCAATGCTGTGGAACACGACGGACATAGCCCCCGGCGAGACGTACGACATGGCATTTGCGGCCAATAACCCGGGGTCGTGGCTCTTCCACTGCCACATTCTCCCACACGCCGAAGGGCCTGACGGCATGTTCGGCCTCACGATGTTGTTGGAATACGAAGGCTACGAACCGGATCCCAAGAGCACCCACCGGCACTTGCAGCCCACGGAGAAACGCCTGCCCGGCACGCCGGGAAAAAACGAGCACTAGCGGCTCCTGAGCGGGCGGCCCTTTATCAGGGGGCCGCCCGCTGCCATTGTACGCCTGTCCGTTTTGCACCTGCAACGGATGAATTCCCCGCTGACTGCGGAGGCATCGTAAAGGACGAAGCAGGATTTGCAGTCAGAGGAGGACCAGTCCGATGGGCAAACGCGTTCTTGCAGGCTTTTTGGTGCTGATGCTGCTGATGGTGGCCCTTCCCTGGACAGCATCCGCCCAGCAGCCCACCCTGCGCTGGGGCTCGACGGGGGCGTCCGTGCGTCTGGCCCAGCGCAAGCTGCGGGCCTGGGGGTATTACACGGGGAGCATTGATGGCATTTACGGGCGCCGTATGTACGGGGCGATCATCACGTTCCAGCGGCGAAACGGGCTGCGGGCGGACGGCGTAGTCGGGCCGGCCACCTGGGCCGCCCTCGGGGAGAGGGGCGCCCCCGCCCGGGGTGGTGGCGGCGGTCGGGGCGCCTCACGGGCTGACGACCAGGAACTGCTGGCACGGGTCATCTCGGCGGAAGCGAAAGGAGAGCCGTACGAGGGGCAGGTGGCAGTAGGCGCAGTGATCCTGAACCGTGTGCGGGATTCCCGGTTCCCCAATACGCTGGCCGGTGTGGTTTATCAAACCCACGCCTTCGAATCCGTCTCCAACGGCGCCATATACGTGCCGGCGACAGCCAGTGCCCGGCGGGCGGCCCGGGACGCCCTCAACGGCTGGGATCCGACCAACGGTTGTGTCTTCTTCTGGAATCCCGCCAAAGCGGTCAGCAGATGGATCTGGTCGCGCCCGATCATGAGGCGGATCGGGAACCACGTCTTTGCAAGGTAAGAAGTTGAAGGAAGGGTTGGACCGTTTCCGTCCGTAACTCTTGGCCGACGGAAACGGTTCGAGCCTGACGAAACGAGGAGTTGAAGGAAGGGTCGGACCGTTTCCGTCCGTAACTCTTGGCCGACGGAAACGGTTCGAGCCTGACGAAACGAGGAGGAGCAGCCATGCGCAGATCTGTATCATGGGCGGTGTTCGGCACCCTGGCCGCCGTGGTTTTGACCCTGTGGGGAGTCTGGACCTGGCGGCTCACGGCGGCCAACCGGGACCTCGCCCTGGCTGTTGAGGCTGACAGGCAGCGCAACTTTGCCGACATGGCCTACCACGTGGAGCAGATTCAGGCTCTGCTGGGCAAGGGCCTGGTGGCGGGAACAACCCGCCAGAACATGCGATACCTGAGCGATGCGCATCATCACGCGGCAGCGGCGGCCACCAATTTCACTTCGCTCCCGCTGCCCGCCGAGGTCAGCGCGTCGGTGGGCAAATTTCTGCAGCAGACCGGAGACTTTGCGCAATCAATCTCCCGAAACGAAGCCGCCGGGCGTGAGCTTGAGGACCAAGGGCGCAGCGAGTTGGCCCGGCTCCGGACGCTGTCAGCGGACCTGAGCGCACAACTGCAGGAAATTGCCGCCCGCTACAACCAAGGGGGCTTCCGGTGGAGCCCGCCTATGCAGCTGACCTGGGGCAATCTCGTACGGGGCTATCAGAGCGCCGTCGGCAAGCCGGCGACGCAGGATCAGGCGCCTTCCAGCATGGTGGCCGGCGGATGGGATCAGGTGGGATCAGCTATGGAACGCCTGCCCGTCATGATCTATGACGGGCCCTTCTCCGACCACGTCAACAACCGGGCGCCTGCGAGACAGGCCAGCCCCGTCAGCCGGGAGGAGGCTGAACGGCTGATGCGCCGCCAGGTGCCGAACGCCGAGACGTACCGCGTGGCCGGCGTGACGGATATCAGCGGCAACCTGCCGGGCTTCTCCTTCCAACTTGCCCCGACAGCGGCAGGCGGAGGCGCCGCCTACACGGCCAGCGCCGACATCGCCCGCAACGGCGGTTTCCTGATTCAGTTGGTCAACAGCCGAATGGTGGGCAACCCGACCATCGACCTGGAACGGGCCAAGGCTCTGGGGCTGGAGTATTTGGCGGCGCAGGGATACGCGGGTATGGTGCCCACCTACGGTCAGATCTCTGAAGGAACGGCAACCATTGCCTACGCCTACCGCGAGAACGGGGTGCTGATCTATCCCGACCAGATCAAGATCAAGGTCGCCCTCGACAACGGTGAGATTCTGGCAGTCGATGCGCGGCAGTACTTGATGTCCCACCACCCCCGGGATATCCGGCCGGCCACGATCACACCGGATCAGGCGGAAGAAGATATCCGACCGGAATTGACGATCGACCGGACACAGCTGGCCCTGATTCCCAGCCAGTCAGGCACCGGCGAAATCTTGACCTACGAGTTTCTGACCCGGTTCGGCGAGGAGACATACCTGGTCTATGTCAACGCCTACACAGGCCAGGAAGAACAAATCCTCCAGCAAGTTCAGTCGGACGGGGGAACCTTCGCCCTGTAGCATGAGCAACGGCCGCCTGGCAATCAGGCGGCCGTGTTAGTCAGTGACTACGGAGGTCAGCGGTAGTTTGCAAGGCGAAGGCTGGCGCCCGTCCGAGAACTGCGGCATCCGCTCCGGGTTGCGGCTGAGCTCCGTCCACGCTGCATCATATGGGCTGCGGCCTGCGAGATGTTACCGAGAGCCGCCGCGCTGGGTTCTGCTGTGGAGCTGGGTCTCGTACTGCCGGAGAGATTGCTCTGACAGGCCGTAGGCGCCGAGATTATTCGGATCGACCCCGATCTCGCTCGCTACTTCCACGCCAAAACGCTGCAGGTCAAAGGGCTGATTTCCGGCTCCGGCCTGCCGCGCCGCGGAGGCACCTGCCGACGGGGTGCGCTGCTCTGCCATCGAATCGTTCACCTCCTGCCTGCGTTATGTAGTCTGCCCGCGGCGGAGGATGAGCATGTATAAAGGCCCGCTCAAGCAGTTTGGCATCTCCTGCTTAGCGGGCCTTTTTCTTGCGCATGCTGTCGACGGTAATGCGGGCAGTCTGACCCAGCAGGACGCCGGGAATGGCCCGCAAGAGCCCTTCAGCCAGGAGTCGGACGGCTCCGGGACCGATGAAGTAAACAACCAACGCGTTCAGCGCACCGATGACCGTGGATACCAGCGGAGTCTGATGCCAGATTGTCAGTGCGATGACGGGCACTACTACGATGGAGGCAATCAGGACAATATACGTCCAGCGACCTTTGAAACGCTTGCGAATCGCGGTATCCGTTTCGCGCACGTTCTCGGCGACCGCTGCTGCTTCACTGTGAATCAGCCGCTCACGCAGGTCGGCAAGATCCTGGCGCAGTTGCCCGTTCTCCGCCCGGAGCTCTACGAGTGCCTGCTCCAGCTTGGCGATGCGATCTTCCACGCCGTTCCCTCCCCCGCAAGCCACCGGATTCTCGGTAATTCAACTTATGAGCCGATTCTCCTGCTGTGCGCCGCCAGTTCCCGTGATCAACGGTTATTCGTTTACTACTATCGAACTTTCCGCCAGCGACATCCGTTCTAAGAATATGCAAGGGGACGACGGGAATGTACAAAACGGCCCTGGGGCCACGTTTTCGAGGCCCCAGGGCTGGGGAGATCAAGTCAACCGTGTCCAGTGCGTATCCTTGCCCTGGGCGGGGCATGGGCCGAAACATTCGCCCTGGGCGAAGAATTCCTTGGCACCGTGCTCGGAAACGTAGGTTCCGCTGACCTTACAAGTCTCGCCGGTGCAGCCCCTCGGTTGCTCGGACATGCTGTGCCCACCTCCCGGACTTAGTCTGCTCAAATTCACAGGAAGGAACACTAACTATACATTCGTGTGAAAAAAATATAGTTTTGCCCCAGCAAACCTTATTGACTCCCGGAAAACAACATGGTAAGTTTAACTCAGACAAACGAAGTTACCCGCTACATAACCTTCCCTGGGGAGGGAGGAGATCTTATGAAGGCATCCAGCGTTGCGCTTTCTGAAGCTCCGGTCACGCACATTCCGGCGGCCCGGCCTCACCCGGTGGCTGTTCCGACCGATGAAGAGCTGGTCGCAGCTTACCTGAGGGGTAATAAGGCCGCTTTTGAAGAGATCGTCCGGCGGTATGAAGACCGTCTCTATCGGCTGTCCTTCCGCATGCTGGGCAACCATCATGACGCCCTGGACGCCGTTCAGGAGATTCTGCTGAAGCTAATGGCTGCCCTGCCCAAGTTCCAGGGCCGCTCCCGGTTCGGGACGTGGCTCTATCGGCTGGCCGCCAATACATGCCTGGACATCCGCCGCAAGCGGGGCCGGACCTCGGCTGAGTCTCTGGAAGCCGCACTTGAGCACTCACCCGGCGTTGCCATGTCCGTTTTGGATGACCACCCGAACGACAATCCGGATGTATACGTTGAACAGCAGTACCGGGAAGAGATGGTCCGGGCCGCTCTGGAGCAGTTGCCCGAGAGCCAGCGGCGTCTGCTGGTGCTGCGTGATCTTGAAGACCTGTCCAACAGCCAGGTCGCAGAGATCATGGGCATCGAAGTTGGCGCCCTGAAAGCCCGCCTGCACCGTGCCCGCCAGGCGCTCAAGCGCACGCTTGACGGCGGCGTCATGGTTCCCGGCTACGCCACTGCCACTTCGGCAGATGTCCTGTAGTCCAGGGGGGAAACGAAGAGATGTCACTGGGCGCCCGCATCCGCCTGACGCGGACACAGAAAGGGATCACCCTGCAGGAGCTCTCTGACCGGAGCGGCCTGTCCAAAGGCTTCATCTGCCAGCTGGAAAACGACAAGGCGTCGCCGTCGCTGCAGGCATTGGAGAAACTGGCGGGTGGGCTCAGCGTGCCGATCGCCTATCTGTTCCTGACCGCTACGGACAAGATTCATGTGGTCAGGGAACAGGAGCGCCCGGAGTATCAGGTTCCGGAAGGTATGAAAGTCCAGATGCTTTCGGCCCGGGGCCGGGCGCTGAAAATGATGATGATTCTGGTACCTCCCGGCATGGGGGCCGGCGGGGAGAATCACACGCACGAAGGCGAAGAGTGCCATTTGGTGCTGGAAGGCACCGTGCGGTACACCCAGGGTGACGAGAGCGTGGTGCTGAAAGCCGGCGACTCGCTGCATTGGAACGGATTCGTGCCGCACCGTGTGGAGAACTGCGGCGCAGGGGTGGCCAGAATTCTGTGCGTCACATCCGGCTCAATGGAAGAGATGCTGGAGTGCCGCGAATGCGAGGACGAAGCCCAGGAACCTAATGGGGTCTTCGTCGAAGAGCGGTGAGGAAAAAGGGCGGCGGGCTTATTGGCCCGTCGCCTTCGTGATTGTTGGGGTATGCCTCCGGTATTGCATGGCCAGGAGCACACTGCAGACCAGCATCGCCGCTATGGAGAGCAGCTGGGCCACCTTCAGCCCGCCTACCAGCAGGGAGTCAGCCCGCAGGAACTCCAGACCGAAGCGGATAAGCGAATAGAGAATGGCGTATGTCATGGAAATGCGGCCCGGCACTTCACGGCGGGGTACATACCACAAGAGCAAGCCCAAAACCAGGAAGTCCCCCAAGCCCTCCAGGGCTTCAGCGGGAATCAAGGGCGTCGCCCCATAGAACCATGCCGCCGGCGATTCAGGGTGGTAGACGATGGCCAGCCACTGGGGCCACCAGGCGACCTCCGCGGCCGGGCGCCCGAACGCGTCGCCGCTGGTGAGGCAGCCAATGCGCCCGATGGCCTGCCCAAGCAATACGCCGGGCGCCAGCACGTCAAGCAGTTCCCATACCCGCACCTGCCGGCGCCATCCGAAGACGAGCGCGGCAACCAGCCCGCCCAGGACGCATCCCTGAATCGACATGCCCCCGTTCCAAAGGGCCAGCGCTTGTAGCGGTTGGGCCGCGTAGTCGCGCCACGTCCAGATCACTTCCCAGACCCGCCCGCCCACAACGCCGGCGGGTACGAGCCAGAGCGCCAGGTCGACGATCATGTCCTGATAGGCCCGCCCTTTGGGTGCCGCCCGCCGGTGCGCGAGCCAAAGGCCGGCAAAGATGCCCACCATAATCAGCACGTTCTCCCACCGCAGGGCGTACACATCGGTCTTGAACACATATGGATGCATGGGTTTTCCCCCACTACATAGGTTTGGGCTTATGGTGCCACGGGAAGCCGGGAACTATTAGGCAAGGAGTTGACCGTTTCCGTCCGTAACTCCTGGCTGACGGAAACGGTTCGAGCCTGACGAAACGAGGAGGGTGAAGGATGCCAACCAGAGAGATGTACGTGGTCCTGGTCCGCGAGAAGGGAATGTTCCTGGTAGAGCCCGTGCCCGGCCTGAGCCAGCGGGAAGCCATCGAACGGACGCTGGGCATGGGCGGCGGGTACTCCGCCGGACTCGTGCCCACAGACGTGCCGGACGGCGCTGACGAGGCCTGGGCCTGCTGGGTGGAAGGTCAGGATGCCGGCGGCAGGCCGTACTTCACTTTCCGGGCATTTCCGGCGGCCCTCACGGAGGCGGACGTCCTGGCCCGCCTTGAAGAGCGCTCTGAAGAGCCGGTGAAGATGAACCTGACACCTGTATACTGGGCGCGGCGCACCCGGTCCGCCGTGGAAGCCGAGCCGCCGGTACAGGAGTTTCTGCCTTAGCGGGTGTAAATGGACCGACGCACGGCGTCCAGGCTCCGCGTGCGCAGAAACCGGCGATAGGCCCGGCTCTCGCCCAGGATTCGGCGCATATTCAGCAGGGCGCCGCTCTCTTTGACGCCCCGCCCGTCGGTGCGGCGGCGGAGCCGGAGCAGGTCGCCCCGCTCTTCGTCTATCGCCAGCAGGTCGCTCTCGACCAGCGCCTCAATGCCCAGGCGGACGGCAACCTCCAGTTCACTGGTCCGCACGGCGAGCAGGGGCACACTCACATACGGGCTGATGCCCATCGCTTCGGCGACCAGCTTCATCAGACCCGGCAGGAACCGCTCCTCGTCGGGCGCCGCCTTGAGCGGCCAGGCCAGCACCAGGCGGCGGGCGCCCGAGTGCGCCACCGCCTCGTCGAGCAGACGGGGGCTGGGCAGCGGGGTGAGCAGCACCAGGTCCGTCGCAGTCGCGAGTCCATAGCGGTCCACGGTCCCGGCGCCCCCCCAACCTTCGGCAAAGTAGAGCGCTTCGGGGAACTCCGCGGCCACCGCCCCGGGCGCCGCCCCCCGGCGATCAAGCAACTCGGGCAGAGCCACCGCCGGCGCTGTCAGCGGCGGCGCCACCATAGCAACGTCCGGAGCCGCAGGGCTCATCTGCTCTACGACGACCTGCAGCGTCTCCTCGCCGCTCCAGCGGTTGAGCCCCAGGCGGTAGAACAGGTCCACGGGCTGCTGCTCCATCACCAGGGCCCCGGCGCCCCACCAGACGCCTACGAACGACCGCTCCCCGTCGCGCAGGACGAGACGCAGGTGCTTCTCTTGCGGCCCGATGCGCCGGGTGGAGAGCAACTGCGCCCCCGCCGCGAACAGCACGGGCTCCGGGTTTGCCTCGCCGTAGGGCGCCGCCCGCCGCAGGTCGTTGTAGGCCTGCCGGTCCACCTGGCGCAGGGGCACGGTCAGGTCCGCGGCCCGGACCGGCGCCGCCGCCGCACCAGGGCGGCTGAGGCGCCGCATCTCCTCCAGCATGGCTGCCCGGAAAGCCGGCAATTGATCCTCCAACAAGGAGAAGCCCGCGGCGCCGGCATGCCCGCCGTATTTGAGCAAATGCTCGCCGCAGGCCTCCAGGGCCTCGTGAAGGATGTACCCTTCCGGCGCCCGGGCCGAGCCCACCAGCACGTTCGTCCCGTGCTTGCGCGACATGAGCAGCGCCGGCACGCCGTGCTCCTCCGCCAGCTTCCCGGCGGCAATGCCCAGCACGCCTTCGTGCCACTCCGGGCGGTACAGCAAAATCGCCCCGACCCCTGCCGGCACCGCCACCTGGGCCGCCTCCACCACGGAGGCGGTCAGCCGTTTCCGCTCCAAATTCAGTTGATCCAGCTGCCCCGCCAAGTCTTGCGCTTCCGCGGGGTTTTCGCTGAGGAGGAGTCGGACGCCCAGGCCCGCATCGGCCAGGCGGCCCGCGGCATTCAGGCGGGGAACGATCTGAAAGGCCGCATCCTCCTCGGTAAGGCCGGGCTGCAGCCCGGCCACAGTCATCAGCGCAAGGAGACCGACCGATGGTGATGTGGACAGGCGCGCCAGGCCCCGGCGCCCCAGTTCCCGGTTCGCCCCGTTCAGGGGCACCACATCGGCGATGATGCCGACCGCCACCAGGTCCAGCCACCGGTCGGCCTCGGCGGGGTCGTGGTCCAGCGCCCGGAGCAGTTGCCGGGCAAACAGGAACGCCGTGCCCACGCCGGGCAGCATCCGGCAGGGATGCTCCTCCGGCAGCCGCTTCGGGTTGATGACCGCCTCGGCGACGGGGAGTTCCGGTCCGAGCTCATGGTGGTCGGTCACCACTACTTCCAGGCCCAGCTTCCGGGCCAGGGCGACTTCGGCCACGTTCTTGATGCCGCAGTCGCAGGTGAGCAGCACGGCTGTCCCTTCGGCGGCCAGCGCCTCCACGGCCCGGGGGTTCATGCCGTAGCCGTCGCGAAAGCGGTTGGGAATGTAGTAAGTCACATCGGCGCCGAGACGGCGCAGCAGATCCACCAGCAGCGTAGTGGCAGTGACGCCGTCGGTGTCGTAGTCGCCGTATACGCAAATGCGCTGCCCGCCCAACACAGCCCGGGCGATGCAATCCACGCCCGCCTCCAGGTCGGGGAGGCCCGGCGCATCCACATCAATGCCGCCGGTGAGGAACGCAAGGGCGCCTTCCGGGGTCGTCAATCCCCGCCGGTACAGCAGTTCCGCCAGCAGCCGGCTCCCCACGGCGGAAGCCAGCTCATCCGGCACGGCAAGCGGGGCAGGCTTCAGCCACGATGCAGCCACGGGCTCACCCCCTACGGCAGGTCAGGCAGATCATCCCACGAGAGGGTCGCCTCTCGCAGTTCCTCCTCGTCGCTCCAGTCGAGCTGCTCGGCCCGGCGCCCGTGGCAGATCATCTGGAACTCGCAGCGGCGGCAGGTCCCTTCGTCGGTGGTTGCCAGGAACATCTCACGCGGCGTCCGCATGATGCGGCTGACCAGATCCCGCAGGAACTGCTCATCCTTATCGAAGCGGGCCTGCGTGTATTCAAGCCGGTGCCACCGGCTGGGGTGCTGCGGGTTCCAGTAGACCATGCTGATCTCTTCCGGCTTAAACCGGCCCCGCGGCGAGTACTGCCCCCCGGCCGCGCAGAGCATGTAGCGGTAAACCAGTGTCTGCGGTGCCTTGTCCAGATAGCTGCGGGTGGGCAGCCTGCGCTCGGTCTTCCAGTCAAAAATGGTCGCCCGGCCGTCGGGGTCGACGGCGACAAGGTCAAACTTGGCCTGCAGCCGCATGTCGGGCCGGTTGAGCCGCAGCTCCAGTTCCGGGTAGAAGGCGCGGTCAAACGTCCGGGGGAGAAAACCCTGCATGAGCGTCAGCCAGGATTCCAGCTCCTTCTGCTCCACGGGATCCTCCACCCGGGCCGGATCCAGCCCGGCGTAGTATCGCCGGGCCATCAGATGGAAGTTCTGGCCGCGCTCGATGACCGCCCGCTCTTCGGGCGGGGCGCCCCAGAGGCGCGACCAGTACAGGCTGTCGATATATCGGTACCGGAAGCGCAGCGGACAGGCCTGGTAAGTCGCCAGCGCCGATGCGCTGAGATGGCGTTCCTGCAAGGGTTGCACGAAGTTCCCTCCCCGGGGCGCCGAAATTCGACGGACTTTTCGGGCGAACTCGGGCTAAACTTTAGCCCGAGGTGACTTTCAGGATGAAACGTTACCTGACCACCGGACTGATCTTTGCGCTGATGGGCTTTACGCTCGTGCTGCAGGTCCGCACGCTGACCCAGAAGGAAGTCCTGGCCATGCGACAGTCCCAGAGCACCGACGAGATGGTCACGCAGCTGATCAAAGTCAGCAAGGAACGGGACCGGCTGCAGGAGGAACTGCGCGTTCTGAAGGATATGGCCACCCAGGCGGCCAACCGCTCGCGCCTGCAGGAGCAGATGCTGCAGGAGCGGGGCGCCTCGGGCCTGGCGCCCGTGGAGGGCCGCGGGGTCGTCGTCACCCTGGGCGACTCCCGGTCCGTGGACCGCATCCTGGTAAAGGACGTCCTGCTGGTGCTTAACGAGCTGCGGGCTTCGGGCGCTGAGGCGATGGCCATCGGCGATGTGCGGGTGACGGAACGGACACGCATCGGCGAGGCGGCAAGCGGCATCGTGGAGATCGACGGGGAGACCATTGATGATCAGGTGGTCATCAGCGCCGTAGGCGACCCGCAGGTGCTGGTTGCCGGCCTGAACATGCGGGGCGGCATCCTCGAGGAGCTGATCAACTACTACCCCGTGTCCCTCATGGAAGCACCACAGCTGGTCGTTCCACCGATTGCAGATGAACAGACCAACACTTACGCCCGGCCGGATCGCTGACGGTGATCGATCAGTCCCTTGAGCCGGGTATATGCCAGCGCCGGATGGGCCGGCTTGCGCCACCGGTCTTCCAGGTGGCAGGAGAGCATCAGGTTCTCCCTGGCCCGGGTCACGGCTACGTAGAGCAGCCGCAGACGCTCGCCGATGATCTCGAACTTGGCCCGGCTCACGGGGTCGGTGCCGGGGTCCTCCCCGAGCACTTCCGCCAGCTCGGCCAGGGCGAGCGCCTCAGGATTGACCACATCGTCCGGCAGGAACCAGTGTTCGCTGCGCACCTTGTCCTGGGCCATGCTTGGGTACTCGGCCCGGGTGACGGCAGCTATATAGACGGTGTCCCACTCCAGCCCCTTGGCCGAATGGCAGGTCGCCACGTAGACCACGCCCGGCAGGGGCTTGAAGCCTTTCCGATCGTAGACCGTGTCCGAAAAGCGGCCCATGGCCTGCAGCTCACCGGTCAGGCTGGCGACGGCATCGGGCAGGCCGAAGGCGGGGTTCTCCTGCAACAGGCGCCGCGCCCGCACGGACAGGTGGTGGGCGACGGTCAGCTCCTCCCCCATCAGGCCCATGTCGCCCGCGAGGATGACCGCCAGCTCATCGGCGGGGATGATGCCCTGGGGCAGCCAGGACCGGAGCTTCTCCAGCGCCTCCTGCAGGGCGATGTCGCCCCGGCACTCGGGGCAGGCGGAGTAGAGCGCCTCGAACGGTTTGGAGCCGTCCAACGGGTAGAACAGTTCCTCCGGGCGGCACTGGGACAGGAAGGCGGCGAACGGCGCATCTTCCAGTTTCGGCAGGTGCATCAGGTTGCCGACGGCTCTCAGCAGCCGGGCGGGCTCATGGGGCACCGCAAGGAAATCCATCACCGAAAGCAGGTCGAGGGTGGTCTGCTGCCGTTCGGGCGCAGTCGGCCCCCCGAGCTGGCGCACCTTGACGCCCTGGGCCTCCAGCAGCTCGACCATGGTGCCAGCCATGGCGTTGGTGGGCACCAGCACGGCCACAGTCTTGTCGGGCATGCGGGTCACGCTGCGGGCGGCCAGCCGGGCCACCTCGTTCAGCTCTTTGTCATACGTCTCGAAAGTTACGGTGCGAATCATATACCCCGGCGGCTGGGGGTTGGCGAACGGGAAGTCCGGCGGCACGGGCTCGATCTGCTGGTCCTCCAGGGCCGACCGGCAGCGGCTCTCGGGGTGATGGTCCCGGGTCCAGCGCACCAGGTCGTTGGCCAGTTCGATGATATCCGCGCTGCTGCGCCCGGCCATGGTCAGCGGCCGGGTATCGATTCCAGGCTCCCGGCAGAAGCGGCGGAACAGGTCGGGCTCCGCCGACGTGAAAGTGCCCATAATCGCCTGGTTGGCGTCGCCGACCCGGACCAGGTTGCCCTCCGGGCCAGCCAGCAGCTTCAGCACCTGCTCCTGCAGGCGGTATGAATCCTGGGCTTCATCTTCAAAAATGTAGGTCCAGCGCTCCTGGAGGCGCGCAAGCAGTTCCGTATCCATGGCAAGCAGCTGGGCAGCGCCCAGCATCAGGTCGCCGAAGTCGACGGCGCCTTCGATGGCCAGTTCCCGCTGGTAGTCCACGTAAACCTCAGCGGCCCAGCGCAGGGCAGATTCCTCCGCCAGATGGCGCGTCAGGTCGAGAGCCGTCTCCGGCGCCAGCCGCCGGCTCTTGAAGGCCTGAATCAGGCTGCGGAAGAGGTCCTTGGTCCGGCCTTCCCACTGCTCCCCGGCCCGGTCGCGAATGGGGCCTTTCAGGTCCGGTTTGATCAGCGACTCCCAGACGGCCCGGTTGCGGCCAATCCAGCGAAGCGTGAGCCGCTCTATGAGGGCGTTGAGGCGCACCTCATCCATGATGGTGAAGCCGTCTGACCAGCCGATGGCGTCCGGCCGCTCCCGCACGATGTTCATCGCCAGAGAGTGGATGGTGCGGACTTCGTATCCCTGCTGCCGCGGGTACCCCCGGGCGTCCAGAAAGTCGCCGATGCGGCTGCGGAAGTTGGCCACAGCTGAATTGGTATAGGTGACGATGAGGATACGGCCGGGGTCCGGGGCGCCTTCGGCGATCAGGTCAGCGGCCAGGTAAGCCAGCACAGTCGTTTTGCCGGCGCCCGGCACGGCGGGCACGGCCATGTATCCCTTCCGGTACTCCACCACCCGCTGCTGGTCGGGGCGAAGCTGGATGTTCATCGGTCCGCACCCTCTTGTCAGGTAAACTTCCGGCCCCTAGAATGGAGCCAGCTAAAAGGAGCTGAAGCCGTGTTTACACTACATCTTATCACGGATCGTACGGCCGCACCTGACCTACTCGGGGCGGTTGGCCGTGCGCTGGATGGCGGGGTCGACTGGGTGCAGGTGCGGGAGAAATCCGCCCCGGCTCAGGACCTGTATGAAACGGCGCTGGGCATCGGGCGCCTGTGCCGGGTCCGGGGCGCCGGGCTGATTGTCAACGACCGGGTGGATGTGGCGCTGGCGGCCGGTGCCAACGGTGTGCACCTGGCGGCGCGCAGCCTGCCCGTGGCGGCCGTCCGGCCTTTGCTGCCCGCGGGGCGCCTGGTCGGGGCGTCCGTCCACTCCCTGGCCGAGGCGGTGGCTGCCGAGAAAGCAGGGGCAGATTACGTCACGTTCGGGAGCGTCTTCCCGAGCCGGACCGCCGGCGTTGCTGCAGGCCAGGGATTGAACGCTCTGGCGGAAGTCGTCCGGTCCGTCCCTATTCCTGTGATCGCCATAGGCGGCATTACCGAAGCGAACCTCGGGGATGTTCTAACGACGGGGTGCGCGGGCATCGCGATCATCTCAGCGGTGCTGCTGAACGACGACCCGGCGGGCGCCGCTTACCGTTTGCGGTCGCTGATGGCCGGGTCACATGCAAAACCGGTCAGGTCGATGTAGAGAGGGGGCAGCCTCTGCCCCCTCTCAGCGCGCCTTCTCACGAATCAGGTCGCTGAAGGCGTCGGCCAGCCCGCCTTCCTGCTCGATGCCCCAGGCCGTCAGCCCGCACTCGGCCAGAATCAGGCGGCCACGGCAGCGCCGCACCAGGGCCTTCGCCGTCCGGGCCGCATTGGCCTGGCGGGACTTCTTATTGAGCCCGTCGGTCCAGCGGTTCCCTTCTTCCCAGCGCCGGGACAGGACATGCGGGTTGGCCAGCTCCTTGACGTCGCTGGGATACCAGCCGTCGCTGGAGAGGTCGACCCAGAGCTGATACTGGCTCGTCAGCCGGCTGCTCAGGTACGCGAACGGCGTGGCCAGTGTGATGTCGTCTTTGGCCGGGTCGTACGCCTCCAGGGGCTCAGCGGCGACGGTGCCTTCCGTCAGCATTTTGATGTACTCGCTGCCATAGGCCTGCTCGCCAAACCGCTCCATGGCCTGGCGGAAACGATGCGCCGACACCAGAAGCTGCTGGCACGCGTGAAGCTGCTCGGGGCGCAGGTCGCCTACCAGGGGCGCCATCACTTCAGCGACGGCGGCCTGGGCGAATTCGTCGGTCCCCCACTCCTTGCGGCGGGCGTCAGTCACCCAATGGCGCAGGTACTCGTAGGCTTCCGACCGTTCGAACCCTACACGCCGGCGCAGGCCCGCCTCGTCGAGGTCGGGCAGGTCGCCCGACCGCCAGACGGCGTCGCCCAGAATCGAAGCCCGCACCGGGTCCAGGCGCAGTAAGAGCTGCATGGCGTTGCTGAAGCTGCCCGCCGAGTCCCGGGGAATCTTCCAGTGTGGATGGACCAGGCCGGCCAGAGTGATGATCGCCCGGGCATAGGGCTCGTCGACCAGGCGGCGGCTGAGGCTGAGGTTCTGCACCTTGATGCCCCGGGCGCCCAGCGCCTGCCGGGCAGTCACTTCCAGGGCCTTGTCGACGTGCGGGGTAATCACGGCGATCCCCCCGGCGGGAATCCCGCGGTCCACCATGGCGACAATGCGGTCGATCACCTGGGTGATCATCTCGCCGCGCAGGTCCGCCGAAATGTGGTCTTCCACGATCTCCCGGAATTTGGCCCGCTGCTTGCGCTCCCCACCGACGCGCAGGGCGAGCGCCTCGCCGAAGGCAAACGCCTCGGGCGAGCAAGTGTGGGAACCATTCAGCTCGATGGTTTCGGCACCGGGGGTCACGAAACGCTGGCGGGCCGACAGGGGATCGGCGCCCATGAAGCCGCTGTGGCCGCCGTCGGTGCCGAACGTGTACACGACCTGGTCCATCTGCATGGCGAGGGCGGCGAGGAAGTCCTGCTCAGCGGCGACGGTTTCATCAAGATCATCGACCAGCAGGTAGCGATAGCGCCCCCGCAGGTGCTCCAGGTAGTGCGGATGCTCCAACAGCACCCGCGTGAAAAGGTGAAGCGACAGGCCGTAGTCAAGAAGGCCCGCCAGGAGGCACTGCTCCCGGAAGACCTCCAGCAGGCCGTGGATCAAATCGTAAAGACGCGCCTTCTCCTGCCGGTCGGCCGTTGCCAGGCGCCGGGCCATTTCGGCCGGCGTAAGGCCGGAAGCGGAGGCAACCGTCGAGAGGTTGCTGGCGATCTGAATGGCAATCCGCTGGGGACTCGCTTTCACCAAATGGCCAAAGTCCATCTCCACGGGCTCCACCAGGCCGCGCATCAAATGATGGGCGATTTCGACGTTCAGGAACTCCGGTCGAACCCAGTGAAGGAGGACCGGGACGACATCCTGGACCGGCGCCCAGAAGAGATTCAGCTCCCGCTGAATAAAGCCGAAAAAGCTGTGGGCTTCAATCGGCCCGTGGGTTTCCAGCTTGAGGCCCCGGCGCCAGAGCGAGGTCTGGGCGGCGCCCGCGGTGAGCACCAGCACCTGGTCGGTGCGGGCGCCGCCCCGGACCAGCTGATAGTACCGCTGCATGAGCGCGGTGGTCTTGCCGGCGCCCGTCGCGCCGAGTATCACGGTCGGCCTCATCGCGCCGCACCTCCCCTACCCTGTAAGTACGCCTGCGGAGCGATAATTCCTCTCACCAGGCGACGTCCACCGACGCGCTCCCCATTGTTTGGACCGAACGTAAGCCTGCTCACCAGGGGGTAGCGAGCCGCTCCAGCAGCCGTCCGTAGGCCAGCTTGCCCCGCTCCCAGCTGGTCAGCCGGAAAAACTCGTCCGGACCGTGGATGTTCTCGTCATCCAGCCCAAATCCAAAAAGCAGCGTGTCGGCGCCCAACTCCTCCCGGAACAGGGCGCAGACCGGAATCGTGGCGCCCATTCGCACCTGGATGGGCGCCTTGCCGTACACCTCGGTCAACACCTCCGCCGCAGCCCGGTTGGCCGGGTGGTCCGTCGGCATGCTGTAGGCCCGGGCCGTTCCCGGCAATCGCTCCACCCGGGCTCGCACACCCGGTGGAGCACACCGGGCGACGTGTTCCTCCACCAGCCCGAGGATTCGTTCCGGGTCCTGCCCATCCACCAGGCGGCAGGTGACAGAGGCCCGCGCCTCGGCGGGGATGATGGCGGCCCTGCTGCCACCCCGGATTTCGTGGACTTCCAGCGTGGGGCGCATCCAGCTTCGCTCCAGCGTCGAGTAGCCCGCCTCGCCGAAGACCTGGTCCACGCCTAGCTCTGCCGCATACGACCGCTCGCAGAAGGGCGCCATGCCCACAAGCACCCGGTCGGCACCGGCGGGCGGAGCCACGCCAGCGTAGAAGCCGGTCACGGCAACCCGCCCGTTCGGCCTGCGCATGGAATCGAGTAGGCGGACCAATGCGTGAATGGGATTCTGCACGGTGCCGCCGTACACGCCTGAGTGCAGGTCCGTAGCCGGGCCCCGCACGACCAGATCAAAGGCGCACAGGCCCCGGCACGCGAGCGTCAGGGCCGGCTGGTCCTCCGCCCACTGCCCGCCGTCCGCACTGACGACCAGATCACAATCCAGAAGCGGACGGTTGGCCGCGACAAAGGGCGGCAACTCCGGGCTCCCCACCTCTTCCTGCCCCTCGAAGCAGAACCGCAGGTTGACCGGCAGGCGGCCGTGCGCTTTCAGCAAAGCCTCCGCAGCAAGGATGGGAATCAACATGTTCCCTTTGTCATCCGATGCGCCCCGGGCGTAAATGCGCCCTCCAATGACCTCTGGCGCAAAGGGGGGATGGCTCCAGCGCTCGGCGGCGCCGGCAGGCTCCACGTCGTAATGCCCGTAAATCAGCACCGTGGGGCGCCCCGGCGCGTGGAGCCAGTCGGCGTATACGATTGGCGGCCGCACAGCCACATGCTCAAGCCCAGCCTCCTGCAGGCGGCGGGCCACCCAGTGCGCCGCCCGCTCCACTTCGCTGTGGTGCGACGGGAGCCCGCTGACGCTGGGAATCCGCAGGAACTCCATCAGCTCAGTCAGGTGCCGCTCCCGGTTCGCGAGCAGGTACTGTTCCCACTCCTTCATGCGCCGGCCCCCCACCTCCAAGCCGACTGGAACCTACCACTTCCTTTCTTCCAGTTTTTGGTATGAACTTCCTGCCCGATGCGCAGCGAAAACCCGCGCCGGGCGGACAGGCCACCCCGCATATCATTGCAGTATGAAAGGGGAGAGGCCGGACAGTGGCAGACCGACCACCTGACCCCCGTTCCCTCCTGTGGGCCCGGCGGGACGATTACTTGCTGGGGTGCTTCCTTTCGCTCGGGCTCGTACTGCTCAGCGGCGTACCGCTGCTCTTTTTCGCGGGCGGCGAGCCGGCGGCCATCGCCTGCGTGCTAGCCGGGTGTTGGCTGGCGTCGGCGACCGGCCTCAAAGCGATGGCGATTCAGCGGGACCTGCGCGAAGGGGTCGTCACCGAGCGCTGCCGCGTTGTGGGCGTTATGGCGCTGCGGCGGGAAGTGCTGTCCGTTCGGACTTCCCGGGGGACAGTGCTGCTGGCCAACAACACCGGGCGAGCCGGGCGGGAACTGGCAAGGCGCTGGGTAAGGCTGACGTATGCCCCGAACGCGGCGCTGGCACTCCGGGCGGAGGATGACTGAACGAAGGCCCGCGGGGATAGCCGCTTATTGTCTGGGGTCATACTAGAAGCGGCAGGGCGGGCAGCCGGTTGCGAATCGGAACTCAGAATCCGAACAGCCGAGTTACAATCCCTGGAAGCAGATCGTGCAAGAAGAGCTTGATCGCCTCGGTGAAAGCAACCACGGTCAGGGCCACGAGCACCTTCTCCTTGGCCGACACCGGACCACCTCTTTCGAGAGAATTCCGGCCCCGCCTCTGCCGTCTACTTACTTCTACACCGCAACCCCGAACTCCTGTTCGTTGTTGGGAAAAAGCCCTGAGACTTCCAGAAGTCTCAGGGCTTTTTCTCACGAGCTACACCACGTACGCTTCCTTATCGAGCACCCTCTCCGCGATCTTCCGCTTCAGGGCGATGGTGTTGACCGGCGTGAAGCGCATCAACCGCTTCAGCACGCTCAACTGCGTCAGCAGCGTGTCGCCCTCCTCCTCGATAGACGGGAGGATGTTCCGCGCAAACGCCCCAATCCGCTCAAACGCCTCCTGACAATAGACCCGGGCCATGTCGGGCTTCAGCCCCGGTTTGCCCGCAGCGATCGCCTTCAGCGCCCGTGCCACAGCGCTCTCCATGGCAAAGACCTCAATGGCAATGTCGGCCACGCCGAGCAGCAGTTCCTGCTCATGCTCCAGGTTCAGCTGGAACTTCTGCACGCCCAGCCCGGCGAGCATCAGGAAGACCTTCTTGGCCCGGTCGATCATATACCGCTCCTGGGCCAGAGGCGCCCCGTCATCTTCAAACGGCGACAGGTTCATCAGCTCATCCTGCAGGGCCATCATGGCAGGCATTAGCGGCAGCTCGCCCTTCATGGTCCGCCGGACCAGCGTGCCGGGAATCAGGAGCCGGTTGATCTCGTTGGTGCCCTCAAAAATCCGGTTGATGCGGCTGTCGACGTACGCGGTTGCCACCTCGTACTCGTTCATATAGCCGTATCCGCCGTGAATCTGAACGGCTTCGTCCACCACAAAGTCGAAGGCCTCGGAGCCGAAGACCTTGTTGATGGAGCACTCCACCGCGTACTCCTCAATCCGCTTGCCGGCTTCCCGGATATCCGTGTCCACCAAGTCCAGATCGTGCAGGACGCTGTCCAGCAGCCCGGCGGTCCGGTACGAAACCGACTCGGTCACGTAAGTCCGGACGTTCATGTCGGCCAGCTTCTGCTGAATCGCCCGGAACGTGGCAATGGGCTTGCCGAACTGGGCGCGGGTCTTGGCATAGTTGGCCGCCACTTCCAAAATGAACTTGCTCGACCCGCTGGTCGCCGCCGCCAGCTTCCACCGCCCAATGTTCAGGATGTTGAAGGCGATCACATGGCCCCGGCCGATTTCGCCGAGCAGGTTCTCCACGGGCGCCTTGCAGTCTTCCAGAATGAGCGTACAGGTGGATGATGCGTGCAGGCCCATTTTGTCCTCTTCCGGTCCTACGGAGACGCCGGGGAAAGTCCGCTCCACGATGAAGGCGGAGAACTTCTCCCCATCCACCTTGGCATAGACCACGAACAGGTCCGCAAAGGCGGAGTTGGTGATCCACTGCTTGGTGCCGTTCAGGACCCAGTACTTGCCGTCCTCGCTCAGCTTCGCCGTGGTGCGGGCGCCCAGGGCGTCGGAGCCGCTCCCCGGCTCCGTCAGGGCATAGGCGGCCACCCATTCGCCACTCGCCAGCTTCGGCAGGTACTTCTCCTTCTGCGCCTTCGTGCCGAAATAGACGATGGGCAGCGTGCCGATGCCGGTGTGGGCCATCAGCGTGACGGCGAACGAGCCGCCCCGCGGGAACTCCTCGGAGGCGACGGTGGCTGTCACTTTGTCGAGCCCCAGGCCGCCAAACTCCTCTGGGATCTGAAGGCCGAGCAGGCCCAGGTCACCGGCTTCCTTCATGAGGGGCCGGGAGACGGCGGGCTTGTTAGCCTCAATCTCCTTGATCTTGCCGTGGGCCTTCTTGGCAAAGTCACGGGAAGTTTGGGCGATCATCTTCTGTTCTTCATTCAGATCCTCAGGGGTGAACACATCGGCCGGGTTGGCCGTCTGCAGCAGGAACGACCCACCCTTGATCAACGCCTTGGTCTCAGCCATCCCGCTTACCTCCTCGTTAGTTCACGAACTCCAGCACACCCGCCGCCCCCATGCCGCCGCCAACACACATCGTCACCAGTCCGTACTTCGCCTGCCGCCGCATCGCTTCGTGGATGATGGAGACCGTCAGCCGGGCGCCCGAGCAGCCCAGGGGATGCCCCAGGGCAATGGCGCCGCCGTTGACGTTCACCTTCTCCATGTCAAACTCAAGCTGGCGGCAGACGGCGATTGACTGCGACGCAAAGGCCTCGTTCAATTCGATCAGATCAAGATCCTGAAGCCGCACGCCGGCCAGCTTCAGCGCCTTGGGCACCGCCGCCACCGGCCCGATGCCCATCACATCCGGATCGACGCCCCCCACGGCGAACGACCGGAAGAAAGCCAGGGGCTTTACGCCCAATTCCTCGGCCTTATCGAGGCTCATCACGACCACGGCGGCGGCGCCGTCGGTGGTCTGGCTGGAGTTGCCGGCGGTGACGTTGCCCTTGGCGGCGAAGGCGGGCTTCAGCTTCGCCAGCGCCTCCAGGGAAGTATCCCGCCGGACGCCCTCATCCGTATCGAAGGTGAACTCCCTTTCGACGGCCTTCTTGCCGTCGAAGGTGACTTCCTTGACCTTGATGGGGGCAATCTCAGCCTTGAACCGGCCGGCGTCAATCGCCGCCGCGGCCCGCTGATGCGACCGCACCGCGAACTCATCGCAATCCTGCCGTGCTACGCCCCACCGGGCACAGACGTTCTCGGCCGTATGGCCCATCGAGATATAGAGCTGCGGATAGGTCTCGACAATTTCGGGATGGGGCCGGGGCGTATGGCCGCCCATAGGCACCCTGCTCATCGACTCGGTGCCGCCCGCGACGCAAATGTCGGCGCTGCCGGCTGCAATGAACTGCGCTGCGATCGCGATGGCGTTCAGGCCGCTGGAACAGAACCGGTTGATGGTGAACCCGGGGACGCTGGCGGGCAAGCCCGCCCGCATGGCAGCGATGCGGCCGAAGTTGAGACCCTGCTCGCCTTCGGGGAAGGCGCAGCCCATGACCACATCTTCCACCATGTGCGGCTGCACATTGGGGACACGGTTCAACGCCTCACGAATCACGGTGGCCGCCAGGTCCTCCGGCCGCACAGACTTGAGCGATCCCTTGGGCGCCTTGCCCTGGGCCAGGCGGGCGCCACTCACGATGACTGCTTCACGCATGGTATTCGCCCACCTCCCTTAATTCCGCAGGGGCTTGCCGGTCTTGAGAATGTAGGCCATCCGCTGCTGCGTCTTCTTTTCGCCGCACAGCGAGAGGAACGCCTCACGCTCCAGATCCAGCAGGTACTGCTCCGTCACGTACGTGCCGCCGGCGACCTTGCCGCCCGTCAGCACATAAGCCAGCTTCTTGCCGATGAGGCAGTCGTGCTCGGAAGCCCAGCCGCTCAGCCGCATGTTGTACAGGCCCAGCTCCAGCACCGCCCGGCCGCTGGGGCCAACCACGGGAATCATGGCCGGAAGGGGCGGGGTGTAGCCCTTGTTCGCCATCTCCAGCACGGCCTGCTTGGCTTCGTAAAGCTGGTGATCCTTATTGACGACGATGCGGTCCTTCTTCGTGAGATAGCCCAGGGCCCGCGACTCGTGTGCGCTGGTGCCCACCTTCGCCAACCCGATTGTCTCAAAGACCTTGTTGATGATGGGCTGCAGGTCGAGGCCGGTGCCCGATGCCATCTGCGCCGCGCCGCCGAGGCCCCCGCCGCTGGCGGGGAGCCCCTCCAGCGATCGCATCAGCATCTCCTTATTGCCGCCGGCGCCCGGAATCAACCCGGCGCCCACTTCCACCAGCCCGATATACGACTCCGTGGCCGCCACGATCAGGTCGGCACCTGCCGAAAGTTCGAAGCCGCCGCCGAGGGTCATGCCGTACGGCGCCGCCACCACCGGCTTCGGGCCGTACTTGAGGCCCATGAAAGCGTTCTGGAACTGGCGGGCCATCACTTCGATTTCGTCCCATTCCTCGTCCTGAGCTTCCATCAGCATCAGCATCAGGTTGGCGCCCACACAGAAGTTCTCGGTCTGGGCGCCGATGACCAGGCCCCGCCACTGCTCCTGGGTCGCCAGGATCTCGTTCGCCTGGCGGACCATGGAGATAACGTCGGGTCCGAGCGCAGTCTTGGGGGCGTGCGTCTCCAGGAGCAGCACGCCGTCGCCCATGTCGATGAGGCTCGCGCCCTTGTTCGCCTTGATCACCCGGTTCTGCGCCCGCAAAGCGTTGATGTCGATGATGCGGTCGTTCGCAGGGACAGGGCGGTACTCGCCCTTGAGGAAGTGGAACGTCGCTTCGGGCGTGCGCCGGTAGAAGCCGCCGGCCTCGGCCGCCGCCTTGACGAAGGCAGGCACTGCGGCGCCCTCGGCCTCCATGCGGGCGACCGACTTCGCAACCCCGATGGCGTCCCAGGTCTCGAACGGCCCGAGCTCCCAGTTGAAGCCCCATTTCATGGCGTTATCGACGGCGACCACGTCACCCGCGATTTCGCCCATCTTTTCGGCGGAGTAGAGAAGGGTCTGCTTGAGGACTTCCCAGAGGAACTTGCCGGCCCGGTCCTCGGCATATGCGATCGTCTTGATGCGCTGCTTGAGGTCGGTCAAAGGCTTCGCCGCTTCCAGGGAGGGGAAGTTCCCCTTCTTGCGGGGGCGATACTCCATGGTGGCCAGGTCCAGCGTGAGAATGGACTCGCCGTCCTTCTTGAAGAAGCCCTGGCCGGATTTCTGGCCCAGCCAGCCGCGCCGGACCATCTCCCGCAGGGGCTCGGGTATGGTGAACACGGCCGCCTCAGCAGCCACGGGGATGGTCGCCTTGCAGTTGTCGGCCACATGGACGAAGGTGTCCAGGCCCACCACGTCCAGCGTGCGGAAGGTAGCGGACTTGGGGCGCCCGATCACAGGCCCGGTGATGGCGTCGACTTCGTCGGCGCCGAGCTCCATCTGCTCCATGACCCGCAGCGTCATCATCATGCCGTAGGTGCCGATGCGGTTAGCGATGAAGTTGGGCGTATCTTTGGCTAGCACCACGCCCTTGCCCAGGGTCCGCTCGGCGAAGTCGGTCATGAAGGCGACAATACCCGGGTCGGTTCCGGGCAGCGGGATGATCTCCAGGAGCTTCATATAGCGGGGCGGGTTGAAGAAGTGGGTGCCCAGGAAGTGGCTGCGGAACTCGGCCGGCAGCCCTTCGGACATCTTGTCGATGGAGATGCCGGAGGTGTTGGAGGAGATGATCATCCCGGGCTTCCAGAGGGCAGCGACGCGCTTCCAGAGTTCCTGTTTGATGGCCAGGTTCTCGATGATCGCTTCGACGACCCAGTCGCACTCGGCGACCTTGGGCAGGTCGTCCTCGAAGTTGCCGGGCGTAATCAGTTCGATTGCTTCTTTGGTGTAAACGGGCGAGGGCTTCAGCGCGGCCAGTTTCGTAAGAGCGCCGGCCGCGAAGCGGTTGCGCACCGCTTTCGATTCCAGGGTGAGGCCTTTCCTGGCCTCGTCAGGGGTCAGTTCTTTGGGGACGATGTCCAGGAGCAGACTGGGGATGCCGACGTTGGCGAGATGCGCCGCAATCTGGGCGCCCATCACGCCGGCGCCGAGCACTGCTGCCTTGCGGATCGCCTTGGGCATGGCTTGTTCTTCCCCTCCTTTACTCGCGGAACTCTTTGTGGGCTCCCCGGGCGGTGTGCCGCCTCTTAGGTCGGGGCCCGGGCAGGGGTGCCCCTCCCATTCCGGCGGCACCCCACCCGGGTCCAAGACTCAGGCGCCATCCCGCCGAGGCTCATCCCCACCCGCGGTGGGCCCCGGCACGCTGGGTCTTTTCAAACGGGTCCGGGCAGACTTCCCAGGCGCCCGATGCCCTACCCCGCCCCCCCACACAATTCGGGGGCGCCGTGGCGAGGGGGTTGGCGGAGGATGCAAGGTAGCTTCGGTTGGGGACGGTCCGAGCGACGTTCGGAGGTAAGGTTAGGGGCAGTAGCCCCGTTACCCCACTGCGCCGGCATCGGCGGTGCGTCCCTATACTTGAAGACCCAATAACGGTTCCGATGCCGGCGAACTTGACCGAAGGGCGTACTGCCCCTTACCGCTCCTCCGGGGAGCAGGACCGTCGCCAACCGTAAGCTACCGACCCAGGATCCCACGAAACTCGGCACTCAAAAGTGGCACAACCTCAAACAAGTCACCCACAATCCCATAATCGGCAACCTTGAAAATCGGCGCCTCCGGATCCTTATTCACGGCTACGATCACCTTTGAAGCACTCATTCCGGCCAGATGCTGGATCGCTCCGGAAATCCCACAAGCAATATACAGGTCCGGCGTCACGGTCTTGCCCGTCTGCCCCACCTGCAGCGCATAATCGCAATACCCGGCATCCGCAGCGGCGCGGGACGCCCCCACGGCGGCGCCCAGGACCTCTGCCAGTTCATAGAGCGGCTTGAACCCATCCGCACTCTTCACGCCTCGGCCCCCGGAGACCACAATCTTCGCGGCGGTCAAGTCCACCCCGCCCGTCGACTTGCGCACAATCTCCTTAATCACCGTGCGCAGGTCGGCGGCGGGCGCCGCCGTCTCCGTCACTTCGCCGGCCCGACCGGCCTCAGCAGGCAGCGCCTCCACGTTGTTCGGGCGAATCGTCGCGACCGCCATGCCCTGCTTCACGACCTGCGTAGCGAACGCCTTGCCCGCGTAAACCGGCCGGGTAAAGACGATGTTCCCGTCAGCCAGCTTCACATCCACGACGTCGGAAACCATGCCGGCGTCATTGCGCTGGGCAAACCGGGGCGCCAGGTCCCGCCCGATGCCCGTGTGGCCCATGAAAACGACGTCCGGCTTCAGCTCCGACGCCACCCCATGAAGAGCCCCGACCCATCCTTCCGGCGTGTAATTGGCCAGGTGCTCGCCCTTCACCACAACTACACGGTCAGCGCCGTGCTCGATCAGCGCAGCTGCATACTCGCCGGCTGCGCCAACGAGTACTGCCGTGACCGTGCCGCCCTCAGCCACCGTCCGCCCGGCGGCAATGCACTCGAAGGAGACCGGACGGAGCGCGCCGTTCCGAACCTCTGCCAATGCAAGAACGTTGCGTGCCATCTCGCCCCGCCTCCTTATATGACCTTGGCTTCGCTGCGCAGAAGCTGGACCAGCTGTTTGGCCTGCTCCGCGGGCGAACCCTTGATGATGGTGTTGCGGCGGTTCTGCTGGGCCTGGAACACCTCCGTCACCGCGGTGGCGGCCGGCACCACGTCCGCCGGGGCCACCCGGGCGATGGTCTTGCGCTTCGACTTCATAATTCCGGGCACCGACGGATACCGCGGCTCGTTCAGGCCCTGCTGTGCAGTAATCAGTGCCGGCAGCGCCACCTCGACTACTTCGGTGTCGCCTTCGGCGTCCCGATGCACCGTCGCCTTTCCGCCGGCCACTTCCAGCTTCAAGGCAGCCGCCACGTGCGGTAGTCCGAGAATCTCTGCAAAGCGCACGGCAGTCTGGCCGGCGCCCGTGTCCACCGACACATTGCCCGCCAGCACAATATCCCATGTTTTCCCGGCAGCCCAGCCGGCCAGCAGATGCGCCACCGTCAGTTCATCCGCTCCGGTGGGCGCCCCGATGAGCACGGCCTCGTCGGCGCCCATCGCCAAAGCCCGGCGCAGTGCCTCCTCCACGCGGTCCCCTCCCACCGAGACCACCGTCACGGCGCCTCCGTTGGCTTCACGCAGCTTCAGGGCCTCCTCCACGGCGTACTCGTCGTACGGGTTAATGACCAGCGTCACATCCTCATCGGCGATCCGGCCGTCCTTTACCGTGATTTTTGCTTCGGTGTCAAACGTCTGTTTCAGCAGTACCAGAATCTCCATGCTTCCGAGTTCCCCCTTGTCCCGACTGGCAGACGCCGCCGGTAATCAGTCGATAAGTCGGCGCCGCCAGCGCCTCCAGATCGAACTGGAACCCCGACAGCACCCAGGCCGTCACCGTTTGATCCAACGTCCCGAAGACCAGGTTGCGAATCTGTTTCGGGTCGACGGCCGGTACGAACGCGCCGGTCCGCTGCCCTTCGTCGATAATCTCGTCAATGACCTGGAAATAGCCTTTCATGATCTGGCTGATCTCCCGCTGCACTTCCGTCTCGGCCTGGCGCATCTCAATTTGCGTCACTACGGCGAGGTCCTGGCGGGCCGCCAGTGACTGCAAGTGCTGTTCAATGAACCGCTGCAGCTTCTCCGGCGCATCGACGGCCTCAGCCAGACGCCCCCGGGCCTGATCAATCAGCGTTCCCAGCCGGTCCCGGAACAGGCTGACCAGCAGGTCAGGCTTGTTCTTGAAGTACAGGTAGACGGTGCCGGCGGCCACACCGGCCTCAGCGGCAATCCGCGAAATCTGGGCGCCCTGGTAGCCCTGCCTGGCGATTACGGACTGTGCGGCATCGAGAATCGCCGCAAACTTGTCGCCGGATTTTGTCGCCAAGCCTACCCCACCTCCCTGGTCTGCAACTGCTGCTTTGCTTTCTCCTCCTCCAGCAGAACCCGGCGAATCACCTTGCCCGCCAGCGATTTGGGCAGTTCGGTCCGGAACTCGATCTGGCGGGGGACCTTGAACGCGGCCAGGTTCTGGCGGCAGAACTCGACGATTTCGGTCGGATCAAGCGTGTAGCCTTCCTTGGGCACGATATACGCTTTGACCGTCTCGCCCCGGTACTCATCGGGAACGCCCACGACCACCGCTTCCTTGACACCACGGTGCATAAATAGGACCTCTTCGACCTCGCGCGGGTAGATATTGAACCCACCGGCGATGATGATGTCTTTTTTCCGGTCGACGATATGGAAGTAGCCATCCTCATCCATACGCGCCATGTCGCCCGTGTAGAGCCAGCCATCCTGCAGGGTCTCCGCCGTGGCCTCGGGGCGGTTCCAGTAGCCCCGCATCACCTGCGGACCCCGGATGGCCAGTTCACCCACCTGCCCCGCGGGCAGTTCCTCCCTGGTCTCCGGGTTGACAATGCGGGCTTCCGTGTCGGGCCAGGGCAGCCCGATGGAGCCTTCCTTGCGCCCCGCCCAGATGGGGTTGGCATGGGTGACGGGACTCGCCTCCGTCAGACCGTACCCTTCCACCAGGCGCCCGCCGGTCAGCTTCTCAAACGTCTGCTGAACTTCCAGCGGCAGCGGCGCCGCCCCGGAGATGCACGCATCAATCGAATCTAGCCGGTACTTATCCACCCCGGGCAGGTGGTTCAATGCCACATACATGGTCGGGGCGCCCGGGAAGACCGCAGGCCGGTGCTTCTGAATCAGCTTAATTGCCTGCCTGGCATCAAACTTCGGCTCCAAGATCATCGTGCCTGCCATGTGCACGGCAAAGTTCATCACCGTCGTCATGCCGTATACGTGGAAGAAGGGGAGGGCAGCCATGACCCGGAGACCACCGCCCCGCCGGTACTTGTAGAGCCAGGCCGCCGTCTGGCGGACGTTTGCCGTCAAGTTGGCATGCGTCAGCATGCAGCCCTTGGCGAGCCCCGTCGTGGCGCCCGTGTACTGGAGCAGCGCCAGGTCTTCCCGCGGGTCGACGCGGACCGGCTCGGCCAGGGGATCGTGCCCCACCAGGTCCGCCCAGCGGGTGACCGGCCCGCCGTACGAAATCTTCGGCGGCTTCAGCTTCAGCGTGGCAACCCACCTGGTCAGGGCAGGCATATAGTCGGTCAGCCCTGTAAAAACGGCCTTATCCAGACAGACGCCGAATAACCTTGGATACAGCAGGTCGAGCGCGATAATCACCGACGCGCCGCTGTCGGTCATCTGGTGCTGCAGCTCCCGGCGGGTGTACATGGGGTTGACCTGGGTTACCACGGCCCCCGCCATCAGGGCGCCGTAATAGGCGATGATGGATTGCGGGCAGTTCGGCAGCATCAGCGCGACCCGGTCGCCCTTCTTGATGCCCATCGACTGCAAACCCGCGGCCAGCCGGCGGGCCTGGTCGCGCAGCTGGCGATACGTCATGCGGGCGCCGAAGAAAATGGTCGCGTCCACATCACCGTATCGATCCGCCGCATCGTCCAGCAGGGCATACAGCGGCTCATCCGGGTAGTGGAGTCCAAGGGGTACTTCCGCCGGATAGGCTTTGAGCCAGGGTCGGGCTTGATATGCCTCTGCCATGTTCGGCCCCTCCCTTTCAACCACGAAAGGTCTATGTGCGTCCCCACCCGAACGGGTGTAGTTCCTGAATGAACAGCCATTCAGTGACTAACCTATTCGCACTATATGCCAGATAGTCCTCCCGGTTTCCGCCTTCCCTCCAAGTTATTATTCTCACATGTGCGAAATGTCCAGAGGTTGCCACCCGTTTGAAGGATAATAAATGTTGAACGTCAAACATATAGCCGCACCATGACCAAGAGATGGGGGAATGTGAGGGTGACAATGCGGTATCCGTTGACCCTGAGAAGCTTGCTGGAGCGGTCCCGAACGGTGTTCCCGAACAAGGAGATCGTAAGCCGGATGTCTTCAGGCGTCGTCCGCCACACTTATGCGCAGTATTACCAGCGGGTGTGCCAGCTGGCCCATGCACTCACGGCCCTGGGTGTCAGCCGCGGCGAGCGGGTCGCCACCTTCGCCTGGAACCATCACCGCCACTTGGAGGCTTACTTCGCCGTTCCCTGCATGGGTGCCGTCTTGCATACCGTGAACATACGCCTGCCGGCCGAGCACATTATCTATATGCTGAACCACGCCGAAGACAAGATCTTGTTGGTCGACGAGGACCTGCTGCCTGCCATCCTCCCGATCCGCGAACAGTTCAAGACCATTGAGCACATCATCGTCATGGCCGATCATCCCGTCAGCGCCGAGAACGTGCACGACTACGAAACGCTCCTGTCCGGGCAGCCCACCGCTTTCGCCTGGCCGGAGGATATCAATGAATGGGAGCCCGCGGGCCTCTGCTACACCAGCGCGACCACGGGCAACCCGAAGGGCGTACTGTACGCCCACCGGGCGATCTACCTGCACAGCATGCTCCTTTGCATGGCTGACACGATCGGCCTGTCCGAAGCCGACTCGGTCCTGCCCGTGGTGCCCATGTTCCATGTGAACGCCTGGGGCCTCCCCTTTGCGTCGGTCTGGATGGGCGCCAAGCAGGTGCTGCCCGGGCCCCGCCCACACCCTGCGGACATCGCGAAGCTCATGCAGGACGAGAGGGTCACCCTGACCGCCGGCGTGCCGACCGTCTGGCTGGGTCTGCTCCAGGTGCTGGAGAAGGGCAGCTTTGAACTGTCATCGCTCACCCGCATCGCCTGTGGCGGTTCCGCCGTGCCCCGGGCCCTCGCCGAGGCGTACCGCAAAAAGCTGGGCCTCCCGATTCTCCACGCATACGGCATGACCGAGGCGACGCCGCTGACGCACGTGGCCCGGTTGAAGAGCAATCTGACGCAGCTTGACCCCAGCGGGCAGCAGGACGTATACGACAAGCAGGGCCTGCTGGTGCCCGGTCTGGAGATGAAGATCATTGACGCTGAGGGCAAGGAAGTGCCGTGGGACGGCAAGACGTTTGGCGAAGTAGTGATGCGCGGCCCCTGGATCGCCGCTGAGTACTACAAGGACGACCGCTCCCGGGAGACCTTCTGCGACGGCTGGTATCACACGGGCGACATCGGCATCGTGGACGCGGAGGGGTATCTGAAGCTGGTCGACCGGGCGAAGGACGTCATCAAATCCGGCGGTGAGTGGATTTCGTCCGTTGACCTGGAGAACGCCATTATGGCCTTCCCTGGCGTTGCCGAAGCAGCCGTCATCGCCTGCCCGCACGCCGTGTGGGACGAGCGCCCGCTGGCCTGCGTGGTGCCCAGGGCGGAAGCGAAGGACGCGCTTGATAAGGAAGCGATTCTCCAGTTCCTGAAGGACCGCTTCCCGCACTACTGGATACCGGATGACGCTATCTTCCTCGATGAACTGCCCAAGACGGGGACCGGCAAGTTCGACAAGAAAGTCCTGCGATCCAGGTTCAGGGATCATTACAAGGCGAGCTAAAGCAAAGTGGGAAGGGGCTTGTTCCCATCCCACCTTTCTTTTTGGGGACGATTGGACGCGGAATGGGAACAAACACCGCGCTTCCGCGGCCATAAGATGTCCCAGTCCCTCAATCGCGAATGGTCTCTACCCCATCCAGCCAGGCCAGGTATCGAGGAGGCAGCGCAAACGCCCGCGCCCCTCGTCTGATGCGCTCCATATAGGAGGCCGCTGGGAGCCCACCCTCGCTCCCGTCGGGCACATGCACATACGTCTGCGCTGCAAGCTCCAGCGGCGCCGGGCTCCCCCGGAGCGGCACCGACACCGTAACCGCCACACGGCTGTAATCGTCCGGGACGCGCTCAAACCGATCCAGCGCCGCCCAGCCGGCATCATCTACCGCATAGAGTACGCCCCACACGCTCTCGCCGGGGGCCGGAACCACCCCGGCGACGCAGCCGACCCAGAGCGGAAACTGACGCGGAAATGTCACCCGGTATCCGGGCAGTGCCGCACGGCAAAGAAATCGTGCAGATGCACAGACCGGTGCTGGTCCCCGGTACACTTGCCAGGGGTCCATGTTCGAACCATAGGCAAAGTACAGGACCCCGCTCCGTGACAGCCGTGACAGCTCTCCCTCAGCCCAAATGCCCAACGACCCTTCGTCAGCATCCGTCAGGAAATACCGCTCCCGGGCCGACTGTACGATCCCGTCGGTTATCAACGCCGTGAGTTCAGCCGCCACCGGGGCGCCGGCCCGCAGTTCCAGTTCGGCTTCCGTCAGCCCGGTGCCCGACTCGTACAGATGCAGGAGCACGCGGCCGGACGTTTCTCCGAGGTTCTGCATAGTGCGAAGTCCTCCTATGGCACCCGATCGCTAATGAGCGAGTTCGGGCAAACAAGTGCGCATTCACGGCAGAACCGGCACCGGTTCAGGTCAAGCGACCAAATCCGGTCATGGTACTGGAGGGCGCTGGTCGGGCAGACCGCAACACACCGCAGGCACAGACCGCACGGGCGGATTTCGTCCTCCCCGCTCCGGTCGGGGACCTCGTATTGACGCAGGGGCGTCCGCATGCGGCTCACCTCCGGATTCTCAGCTTTCTCTCAGGTTACCACATCCGGCGTTTCCCGTTAAGCAACGAAAGGGTGAAGGAACGGCCTAGGTTCAAGAACCGACAGTCTGCTGCGAACTCGTGGGAACGTTCCCATTCGTCTACAGTAATATGTTGACGTAATTCGAACTACATGGTACGGTGATGGTAGTGGTAACGTTCCCACCGAGGGATCTTGCCGGTCGTTGGAAGGGGAAGCCTCCGCACCAGAGTGGTAACGTTCCCACTTGCACCGATGGGAGGGAAACCCATGAAACCCGCCAACCTCAAATGGCGCCGGCACGGGTTTGAACTGCTGCTCCTGCTTCCACTGGCAGCCTATGTCTTCGGCTTCACACTCCTTCCTGTGATTCGTTCGATCATATACGGCTTCACTAACGCTGCGGGCAGTTTCACGCTTGAGAACTACAAAGTGCTATTTGCCAACTCTCAGTTCCTGGCCGCCATGCGCAACACGCTGCTGATCACCGGTATCGGCCTCTCGTTGGAAATGGTGGTTGGCCTAAGTCTGGCGCTGATTCTTACCCGCGAGTTCCGGCTGCGCGGCATCTTTCGGTCCCTCATGCTCGTTCCCATGGGCGTTCCGACCATCGTCTCCGGCGTCACGCTGATGTACGTGTTTGACACCAGCGGCTATCTGAACGAGTTGCTCTTCCGCCTGGGCCTGATCCAGCTTCCCATCGACTGGGCCGCAGGCGGACTACGCACGTTGCTCATGGTCGTCGTGGCCGACATGTGGAAGGTGACGCCGGTCGTCGTGCTGCTCATGCTGGCCGGGCTTGAGTCCATCCCGGAAGAGCTGTACGAAGCCGCATCGGTCGACGGCGCCACGGGCTGGCGGGCTTTCTGGCGCATCACGCTACCGCTGCTGAAACCGGCCATCACCATGACGGTCATCCTGCGCGGGGTCGACACGTTCCGCATCTTCGAGCTGCCGCTGATCCTCGCCGGACGGGTCAACCCGGTGCTCGCCACCTTCGCCTACACAGAGTACAACAACTACCACAACAACTACACATCAGGCGCCGCCGCCTCGTTCCTCATGGGCCTGATCGTCATCTGCGTGGTTGCCTACCTGCTATTGGTTGAACGGGAAAGGAGGGTCAAGGCATGACGGCCAGTCGCCGGATCCTCTCACCCTGGGCCATCCCCATCCTGATCCTCGCCACGCTGCTGTTCGTCACGCCGGTCTACCTCATGTTCAAGGTCTCATTCAGCTCTCCGGCCGAGGTCCTCACGGCACATCCGACCTTCTGGTTCAAGGACTTTACGCTCAAGCACTGGCGGGAAGTGCTCGCTTCAGGCAACTTAAACGGCCCGCTCTTCAAGAGCCTGTCGGTGGCCACCTGGACTACCCTCCTGGCACTGGTGGTCTGTGCGCCGGGGTCATACATCATCTCCCGCATGCGCCCCACCGTGAAGTATCTGGTCGTCCTGTCGCTCTTCTTCACACGGATGTTCCCCGACGTCGGCATCGCCCTGCCGATCGCCGTCACCTTCATCAAGTGGAACCTGCTGGACACCCACCTGGGCCTGGTGCTGGCGCACCTGACCAAAGTGCTGCCCTTCATCGCCTGGATTCTCGTGGGTACTTTCGAGACCATTCCGGAAGATCTGGAACAGGCCGCCTCAGTTGACGGCGCCGACCGAATCCAGACGCTGACCAGAGTGGTCCTGCCGCTGGCGGCGCCCGGCCTCGCCGTTGCCGCCATGCTGGTGTGGCTCGATTCGTGGAACGAGTTCACCTACGCCCTCTATCTGACCCTTGGGAAGAACACCCTTCCCCTGCAGACGTATTACTACGTACAGCGTGGCAACTGGTTCCAGGCCGCCGCCTACTCCGGGCTGCTTACGATTCCCGTCATGTTAGTGACCCTGCTGCTCCAGCGTTACTTGCGGTCCGGCTATCTGACCGGGTCGCTCAAAGGCTAACGGACACATAGAGGAGGCGTCGATCCATGATTCGGAAGAAGCTGTTTGCACTCGTTACCGTCGGCGTCCTGGCTGCAGCGCTCCTCACTGCCTGCGGCGGCACGAAAACCCCGGCCGCGCCAGCCGGTGAACCCAAGGTGCTCAAAGTCGTGATGGGCCTGGGCGAGCCGGAATGGAAGGTCATGAAGGAAGATGTTTTCCCGTCATTCGAGAAGGCCAACAACGTCAAGATCGAGGCCATGCAGGTTGAGTCGGCTGACGTCGTCAAGAAGCTGGAAGCCATGAAGGCCGCGAACAAAATGGAGATCGACCTGATCACGCAGGACAACATGCAGTTGGCCCCGCTGGTCAGCAAGGGCCTGGTGGAGGACCTCTCCGCATACCGCAACAAGATCCCCAAGAACGTCATTCCCGCGCTGATCCCCGTTGGCGAGTTCAATGGCAAGCTCTATTTCATGCCCTACCGGCCGAACGTGGAGATTAACTTCTACAACGAGACCGCCCTCAAGAAGTACAACCTGGGCCCCCCCAAGACCTGGGAGGAACTGCTGAACGTGGCAAAGGTCCTCAAGGAGAAGGAAGGCGTCGGCAAGGTCGGCCTGAAGCTGACCCTGGACGGCGGCACCACGGTCCAGCTCTTTGAGTTCATCCGCCAGGCCGGCGGCGACCCGATGGTCCTCAACGACGCCGGCAGCATCCAGGCCTATACCTTCCTGAAGGATCTCTATCCCTACCTCGCCCCCGACTCCAAGAAGGCCGACTGGAACACCACCAACAAGTACCTGGCCACCGACGCCTTCTATGAAGCGGCCAACTGGCCGTTCGGCGTGAACGTCATCGTTCAGGAAGGCGGCAAGAAGGAGATCAAGGCGTACGCCGGCTGGAAGGGCCCGAAGAAGGCCAGCAAGGTCCTGGGCGGCGAAGTGCTCGGAATCCCGGCGGGCGCTCCCAACAAGGAACAGGCCGTCAAGCTGATGGAGCACCTGATGTCCAAGGAAGTCCAGGAGATTCTGGTCAGCAAACTGGCCTGGCCGGCCTCCCGCAGCGACGCCTACGGCAAGGTTGCCGACTGGCAAAAGCCGTACTTCGAGGCCATCAACGAAGCGATGAAGGTGACGGAGCCCCGGCCTAACGTAACTTACTGGGCCGACGTCGAAAAGGCTACCAACGACGCCTTCCGCGAGATCGTGATTGAAGGCAAGGACGTCAAGGCGACCCTTGACAAACACGCCGCCGTGCTGGCCGCTGCCAAGAAGTAACCGCTATTTATCACGGAGGGGTGGGCTGCCGCTGACAGGCAGCCCACCCGCCCGCAGGAGGCCGTCCGCACGTATGCGCAAGTACTATGGGCTGATTGGGAACGGAGAGACCGCCGCTCTGATCGGACCTGATCTGGCAGTCGCCTGGCTCTGTATTCCTCGTATCGACAAAACCCCGGTCTTCGCCAAAGCCCTTGACCCGGTTCGAGGCGGATCTCTGGGTCTCGTCCTCGTGGACGGCGCTGGCAACGAGCAGCCGCTGTCGTCCCGGACGCAGCAGTACCTCGGCGACACGGCCATCCTTCAAACCACGGCCGCCGGGGGCGGCTGGCTGGTGGAAACAGTGGACTGGATGCCCTGGGGCGGGCACAGCCTGGTGCGGGAAGTCCGCATCACCAACACCATGGCCGAAAGTGCGCCCGTGTTCCTCCGTCCGGCAGTGGCGCCGGTCCAGTCCGTAGCGTTCCCGGTAGACCGGTGGGAAGAACCCGGACTCATCGGCCTGAAATCGCACGACGGGGTTGTGTTGATGACTGGCCCGACCGGCGTTCCCGGGGTGGTTCCGGCGGGAAGCGCTGTGACGGTGCGTCTCATGCTGGCCTACGGTACGGACACCGCCGGCGCGCGGGCCGCTTTGGACGTCGTCCGGTCCGCCTGCCGCGAGGAAGAGGCCGCCTTCTGGCACCGCTGGATGTCCACGGCCGCCAATCCGCAGGGCGCCCTGCCCCCGGCGTGGATTACGGCATACCGGCGCAGTCTGATCATCCTGAAGCTGCTGAGCTACGCCCCGACCGGGGCGCTTCTGGCGGCGCCCACCGCCTCTTTCCCTGCCGTCCCCGGCGGCCACGACAACTGGGACTACCGCTATCCCTGGCTGCGCGATGGCTACTACACCGCCATGTCCCTGGACGCAGCCGGCCAGCATTCAGAAGCCGGGGAGTTCTATGACTTTGTCTTCCGCCTCCAGGAGGCGGACGGGCACTGGCGCCAGCCGCTGTACACGGTTGACGGCGGCGATCCGTGCGAATTCATTGCCCCGGACCTGGCGGGCCCCGGCGGCGAAACGCCGCTGCGCTTCGGCAACGCCGCTTCCGGCCAGCTTCAGCTTGATAACGAAGGGAACATTCTCCACGGGCTGTGGTTTCACTACAAGAGCAGCGGCGACCGGCAGGCGCTGGAACGGCACTGGCAGGGCATCGCCAGGGCGTGCACCTGGACGATGGCCAACTGGAACCGCATGGAGAGCGGCATCTGGGAGCTGCGCGCCTACTCCGCCCACTGGGTCCACGGCAAGGTGATGTGCGCAGTCGCCCTGGAGGCGGGCGCCCGCATCGCCGACGTGCTGGGCTATGGGGGCGAGGCCCGCACCTGGCGCGCCTGTGCCGCCGCCATTCGGGACGAGGTGATTGCCCGGGGTTGGAATGAACCCAGGCAGGCCTACCTGCGCCACTACGGCGAAGGGGTGCCGGCGCCCTGCGTCGACATTTCGGTCCTGGCCTTGACCTTCTACGGGCTCCTGCCGCCGGACGACCCCCGCATTGTGAGCACCGTCCGGCTGATGGAAAAGCCGCAGCACCAGGGGGGGCTCGCCCTGTACGAAGGCATCTGCCGCTACGACTACGCCGCCGTCCCCTTCTACCTCCCCACCCTCTGGATGGCCCGCTACTATTTGATGGCCGGGCGGACAAACGACGCCAAGCGGCTGGTGGAAGTCTGCCTGGAGTGCGCCACCGACCTGCAGTTGATGGCGGAGCACTTCGACGGGCGTGACCGGAGCCAATGGGGAAACTTCCCCCAGGCGTTCAGCCACGAAGAACTGGCCCGGCTGATTCTCGAACTGGGCCAGGGCTGGTCATTTCACCGCTGGGATCTCGATGAAGCAGGAACTCCGGCCCAGCCAGCGTAATCCTGGTGGTTGGAGGTGAAAGCGTGCAGCCAACCATTCGTGACGTCGCCCGGGCAGCAGAGACTTCAGTCTCCACCGTCTCCAGGGTACTGACGGGGCAGGGTCCGGTGGCGGAAGCAACCCGCCGGCGGGTGCTGGAAGCCATTGCGACACTCGGATACCAGCCCAACGCACTCGCCCGGGGCCTCGTTCAGAAGCGCACGGGGGCCATTGGCGTCGTTCTGCCCGATGTCGCCAACCCGTTCTGTGCCGAAGTCTTGCGCGGCATGGGCGATGTGGCCGCCGCCCACCGCTTCCACCTGCTGCTCGTTAACGCCGACTTGAGCTTCGCCAAAGAGGCCGAAGGCATCGCAGTTCTGCGCGAAAAACAGGTCGACGGCATCATTTATACCAGCGGCATGGTCACCCCCGAACACCGGGAGATGTTCCTGCGCCTGCGCCGCCCAGTCGTCCTGGCCGCGACCGTTGATCCGGAAAACGAGTTCCCGGGCGTTCTGGTCGACAGCCGCCGCGGCGCCCAACTGGCCATGGAGCATCTGATCGATCTCGGGCACCGCCGGATCGCGGTCATCAGCGGCCCGCGAACCGACACCGTAGCGGGCGCCCCGCGCTGGCAAGGTTACCAGGAAGCCGCGCTGACCAGGGGCATCCACTTGGTGCCCCAGTGGGTGACCGAAGGTGATTACCGGCTGGAGTCGGGTTACTGGGCCATGGACCGGATTCTCAACCAGAAAGAGCTCCCTAGCGCCGTGGCTGCAGCCAGTGATATGATGGCGATCGGCGCCATGAATGCCATCTTGGATCGCGGGCTGCGGGTGCCTGAAGATATCTCCGTGGTGGGCTTTGATAACATCTGGCTGGCCGGGGCGGTGCGCCCGGCACTGACCACGGTCGCTCAGCCCATGTACGACATAGGGGCACGGGCCGTGGCCATGCTGGCGCAGGCCGTTTCGGACCAGCGCAAGCCAAGCACGCACTGGATCCGCCCCCATTTGGTGATTCGCAGTTCGACCTGTCCAATGTAAACACAGGCAGACAAAAACCAGCGAGCCCATTCAGGGTTCGCTGGTTTGCTTTGCCGTATGAATTACGACACCAGTGCGTTGCGCCGTGCCACCACCGGATGCTGCCGGTTCAACGAGTACCCGTTTTCGCCTTCGGCGGTGGAGCTGTGGGCCAAGATCTGGTGATTGACCAGCAACTGCAGCCACTCTGCCGGATCCGGCTCCATCATGCCTACGAGTTCGCACAGGGCGTTGTCCAGGACTTCCCGCAGCACGACGTCGCGGTCGGCAAACAGCGTCATCAGACTGTCAAGGACGGTGTCCCGGAGCCGAAGTACGTCCAACACCACGTTGTTGTCAGGCTGCAGGTAGGCGCCCGTGGTCGGACGGCTGCCAAACTGATTCGGCTGCTGCCGGATGATGATTACACCGGTCTCGTTGGCTACACGAATGGCCCGCTCCATCTCCTTCTGCCCGTAGATGCCCAACTGCTGGCGCAGCAGGCCCATGGACATCCACTGATAGCCCGTGCGGGTGAGGTAATGGTCCATGTGGATGATCAGTCGGCGCAGCATGGGCGTATGGTCTTCGCCCGGAACGACCTGCTGTACCAGTGCGTGATCTTCCGACAGGAATAGCGCGGAGGTGGGGAAGTCGGGGTTTTTCGGGTTCTCTTTCCGCTCCAGGCGCAGGACGCCCTCGGCAATACACAGGTCGATCCAGGCGCGGCGGTCGGCTTCGCCCGCCGGTCCCTGCGGCATGGATGGGTCGCTCGCCAGTGCCTTGTCCAGGAGGCCGTATGCAACCCACGTGGCCCCGGGCATGGAACTGAGGATCTGCCGCATATGCAGAACGACCCGAGAGACCGACCGTAGGGAATGCGTGACCGTCGGGTTCTCCTTCTTCAGGAGCACAAATGTGGTTTCTGTCCCGGGGCGCTTCGGATTTGGCTGCTTCTTCGTCTCGAGGATGCCTTCCTCCAGGCACCGGACAATCAAAAGCCGCCGCTGCTCACTGTCCTCGCCAAACAGGTTGGAGGTGGACATTTCGTGCATGAGCGTGAGGAACGGAACCTGGACCCAGCCGCGCCCCAGCATGACGCTTTCGCTGCGCACGATGAGCGCCCGGGTCGGCGTGTCCTTGGAGGGCGGGCCGTCTGGCCGCTGGGGCGGGCGCTGGGCGGGGAAGTCGGCGGACCCGTTGGTGCCCGGTTCCACGCCATGGTCGGCCAGGAGCGTCTGGATGTTGACCAGTTCGGCCACCCGGGCAGCCAGGCGGGTGCTGATCGACCCTTCCACGCCCCAGACCACCACCCGCTTTTTCTCCTGCTGAAGGATGCGGATGACGTGAACGAAGTCGCCGTCGCCGGTGACCAGGATGAACGTGTCCGCGTCACGACCGGGAATTCGGAGGAACTCCTGAATTTCGAGGCTCATGACGAGGTCGGCGTTGTCCTTGCGGCCGCCTTCGACGTATTCGGGCTTGATGTCGTGCCGGTCGAATACCGACATGGCCTCGGGGAAGATGTCCCACGGGGCGTAAGCCCGTGCATAGGTAACCTCGCCGAATCGATTGGCCTCGGCCTTGAAGATCTCGGCAAGTTGTTTATGGGTTGTGTTAATGTTCTGCCCGCGCAATGACTTGAAGACGTTTTCATAGTCGATAAAAAGTGCACAGGTCGCCACCGATCATTACCTCCATCTAAATTTACCCACGCTTGTTACTCAGGTCTTTGATTTTCGTTTCGCTGTGCTGGCGGGACAGCGAAGAACCAACTTCCGCACTTCTGGTAGCCGTGCCAATGCGTATTCGGTGCTAGAGGCGCTTTTACCTGTTAGATAAGTCGCCAAAATGACATGGATTTCGCGCGATCGTCCACTGCGAAGCGCACAGTAACTAGTACGCTGAGAATCACTTCGGATGACTAAGGAGCTGTCTAAGTATCGGTTTATCAGACCGAAGGACCCCCAAACCACCCGGTTGGACGGATTTGGTGCGCCTTGCGTGTCATCCGCCCTCTCCTTTCGTAGTCCCGAGAACCCACTTGTTGTTCGTGCATTGGCTCCTAGTCACTAACTATAAGTTAGATAAATCACGGGATAGCGGCGGAAGTTTTCTGCCTGTTATGCTAAGACCAGATCACGTAAGAAATCTGTAAGGGTTAACGGAGCGATTCCTGATCGCATTCACGAAGGATTTACTTAAAGGGAGGGCCTTGTACATGGAATACCTGAAGGGTGCCAAGGGCAGCTGGATCTGGCTCGTCATCCGTCTGTATCTGGGTTATCAGTGGCTCCACGGCGGCTGGGGCAAGATCACCGGTGCCAAGCCTTTCGACGCTTCCGGATTCATCAAGGGCGGTATCGCCAAGATCATTCCTCCGGCCAATGCCCCGGCGACGTTCAAGCCCATCACCGCCGAATGGTGGGGCAACTTCCTGCAGAACTTCGCTCTTCCGAACATCAAGCTGTTCAACATGATGGTTCCGTGGGGCGAACTGCTGGTCGGCCTCGCTCTAGTCCTGGGTTTTGCTACCCTCTTCGCCGCTACCATGGGCGCCCTCATGAACTTCTCCTTCCTGATGTCCGGCTCCACCTCCAGCAACCCGTATCTGTTCGCCCTCTCGTTCATCATCGTGGCGTGGGGCGGCGCATATGCCGGCTACCTGGGCGTCGACTACTGGTTCCGCCCGTGGCTCCGCAGCAAGCTGACCTTCCTTTTCAGCGAAGCACCATCGGCCGCCAAAAACGCGGCATAGACTTATCCAATTAAATGAAGATGCGAACGCCCTGACCTGCAGCCGGTCAGGGCGTTTGCGCGTCATGCATAAGTGGAAGCGGTCGAGGCTGTCAAGACTACGCCGTTTCTTTTTGTCTGATATTGAATTCGCGCAATGACCGGGGTTGGTTTTGCGGATGAATTGACGAATTATGTCGACTAATTTATGTTGTGCAGACAGTATCGGTTATGGTATTTTTGTGTCGCGCAGATTTGTTGCTAGTGTCTATGCTAATTTGCGTTTGTTACATTCTGAATGAGGGGCAGTGAGTATGAAACCACGAATCGCCTGGCTTCTGCTGGTTGCTGTAGGTACCCTTGCGATCGTTGCGTGGAGTGCTGCTCCAAAAGCCGTCCAAGAGAGCGAAACACCAGAGACAGAGAACATTTCGGAGACACCCAAGCCTTCGTGCCCCGAAAGTCCCACTACTGTAAGTCCGGATTTTTTCTGGCAGCGAGTAGCTGAGATCGAGAAGTTCCAGTTTGAGGGCTTCCGTAGAGTCCGACCGCCGCGGAGTCAGACTGCGACTGTACCGCCGGTTTGGACGGGTGAGAAGATCAGAGGCGAATCCGATCAGTCTCCACTTTCGCAGGGCGCAATTCTTGGTTTTGCCTCTGACGACAACAGCACGCTCATTCTGGTCGACATCGCCTATGTAAGTAAGCTGACTGGACGGGGCATTCTGCGCACTGCCTGGATGGATGAAGGAGTCGTTAAGGATTATGGCGCTTGTGAGGGATGCACCGGATCTCGCACAATTCAATTCTACGAACCAGGAGTCGTCTATACGGTAACGTCATACCGGCTTGGGGTGGACAAGACCTTCTATCCGTTCACCGCAGCCCTTATGAAGTACCTTGTAGAATAAGCACCGCAGGGGGTAGTGTCTATGCTTTCTCGCAGAACGGTTTCGGCTCTGGGTTTTGCACTGTGTCTGTTACTGGGTTTCGCCAACGGGGCGGCTGCAGGGACTGCCCCTAAGGCAGATCTCGGAGCGGGTCAGGAGATTGAGTTTGTCAAGGCTCATCCTGACATCTACAACAACCCTGACACATTCCGGGAGTATAGCAGGGAAAGGGTGCAACTCCTACTCGGCACCAAAGAAAAAGGTAACGACAGCGAAGTTGGCCCGATGGCCGGATCGTTCGACTATGTCATTACCGACGTCTATAGCTTCATTCCCGTGAAAACCACTGACCTATATGCTTACCCCGTGTGGGAAAACACGGTAGTGGCAGACTGGGGTTCGGGCGACGCTGTTGGCACGTGGACCGCCATGTGGACGGAGACATCTGAGGCGGCATGGCAAGTCCAGGCGTCGGTAAAGGGTGAGTTCAGCGTCCCGTTCTTCACCAAGTTGGAGGCCACCATCGGTGGCCAGTATGGACAGAAGACGACCACCACATGGAGCACCTCCACCCAGATTACCTTCAACATCCCTGAGGGCTCCTACCAAACACTATATGCGTATCAGAAGGGTTACCAGTATCGGGTTGACTGCGACTGCCAGATCGAACACAGCGCTGGCACCTCGAGAGTTACGATTTCCGGCGCAGTTCTGGGCACCTCCCCGTATCCCTATCAAGCAATTACGTTCAAGAAGGGGCCGATTACCGATCTCTAGAGGTCTTCCCTTGTTGATGTCACTGTCCTGACCGTCGCTCCCTCTCAGATGACAAACGCCCTGACCGACTGTCAGGGCGTTTGTCCGATATGCATCAATAGAAGCGGTCCACCCGGAATCGGAAGAGCTTTATGCCGGTCTCGTGGGGCGAGAGTCCGGCTTTCCGGGCCGCGATGCTTACCTGCTCCCCGACCGTGTCAACGCCGGGAAGGTCGGGCAGGAGCAGGCCCTTTTGCCGGCCTTTTTCCACGATGACGCCGTAACGTGTCGGGTCCAGATCATCCCGGGTACACGGCTCGGCGGGGTAGAGCACGTCGACGGAATAATCGATGTAGGGCAGCTCCGCTTCTGCCACCGGGTCAAACCGGGGATCACGCGTACCTGCCATGATGGCGTTGTGCACGACCTCCAGGGCGAGCGTGGGCTCGGTCGGTTCAGTCGTACCCATGCAGCCGCGCAGTTCGCCGTCCATTTTCAAAGAAACAAAGACACCAGCCTGCTCGGGTAGCCCTTCGGGCCATTGCCACGGCGCCGTTCCCTCGTGGGGCGCCCCTGCGGAAAAATCGAGCTCCAGGCCTGTCCTGACATAGTGCTCAAGGGCAGAGCGAGCCAGACTGACCAGCGGGTGCGCCTGGCTGCGGCGCCGCTCAACCCCCTCCTGGCGCCCCTGCTCCAGCGCTTGGTGCAGCCGACGGTTGGGGTCTGGTACGCCCGGGACCATCTGCACCACGGCGTATCCCACTCCAAAGGGGCCTTCATAGGAGAGCACCTGCGGTTTCACCTGCAAGCCGTCCAGCGTACCGGCCAGCATCATCAGGGGGCGGAGGCCGCATTCACCAGCCTTCTCGCACAGGTCATGATCCATGCGGAAAAGATGGCCCAGATCGCCCCGCCCCAGGGCCTCAACGACCTCCCGGTCGAACAGGTGCGCATCGCGGTTGTACCCTGCAGGAGCGTCCGCCGTAAGGCGATGTGAAAGGTCACCGCTGGCCAGCACGGCAATCCGCCGATCGGATCTGTCAATTGCCTCCTGCAGGGCTTCACCAAACGTATACAGTTGTATCGGCGACAGCATTCCCATGGCGACGGGCAGAATCTTTCCCCGCCAGCCCCCCTGCAACACAAAGAAAAGCGGCACCATGGTTCCATGGTCAAGCCGCTCAGCCTGCCACTCCCGCGCCCATTCCTGCGTCACGGGCGCAACGGGCAGGTCGTGCCGGCGGGCCGCGTCGATTACCAGGGCGCCCAGTTCCTGGTCGACGGTCATGTCAAAGGCCACCTGCCGCGCCCGGAAGGCGCCCAAATCCCCCTTGATCGAATCGAGCATATGCACGGCAACCGCATCACGGAATACCGGGCCATGCGGCGAAATGATCACCAGCGTTTCGGGCGCAAGCCGGGCCAAGTCGGCTGCCACCTGTTCCATTGCGCTGTGCGTCGCCCGGACCCGCACAGACTCGGCGCCGCCTACGGCCGGAACCAGGATGGGCGGATGTGGAACCAACGCCGTATAGACTAACTCCTGCATGAGAAGAGCACCTCGCTCAGGTACTTCCCCGTTAGGATACCCTCCGTTAACCTGCGACAGTCCAGATTCGGTTCTTCCCGGTGCGCTTGGCATTGTACATGGCCTGCTCCGCCGCCCGCAGTGCCTGGTGCGGACCGAGGCCTTCCTCCACCTCCGTCACGCCGCATGAAACCGACACATAAATGCGCCGGCCGTTTGCCAGTTCAACCGGTGTCTCCGAGATGGTCATGCGAATCCGCTCAAGTCGGGCCGATGCTTCCGGCAGGCTCAAACCGCCAAAAAAGATAATGAATTCGTCGCCGCCGAGCCGGACGACGATATCTTCCGGGCGCCGCCAGGCCTGCAGGCAGCGGGCGACATGCCGAATCACAAGGTCGCCGGCGTCGTGTCCGTGCCGCTCATTGATGCCCCTGAGATCATCGCCGTCTATAAATGCGATCGATGTGGGTGCATGCCAGGGTGTGCGCTCCAGTTGATCGAGCAGGCCGTGCAGATAGTGGCTGTTCCGGGCGCCCGTAAGCGAATCGACGCCATACCCCTCATCGCCGTCGGGCTTTACCCGTGCCGACAGCACTGCATGACCCACGAGCGCCCCGAAGATCTTCATCACCTTTAAATCGGGCCAGCCAAACCGGCTCTCGCCGCGGGCGACAACCTGAACGACCCCCAGCGCCACCCCCGTCCCAATGGGCGAGACCATGGTGGAAACCGGCCCCTCGAATACGTCGCCATACGTCCATCGGGGGTCGCGCCTGGCGTCGGGCACGCTCAGCCCATGGTTCGTCATGCAGGCCCAGCCGCAGAGTCCTTGCGTCATGGGGATTGCGCCCTCTGCCCTGCAGATGCCCAGGAACTGCTGGCCAGTCTGTGGGCCGCCGCTCCAGGCCAAATGGAGTTTGCTGTCGGCATCGTCCAGCAGGTAGATCTGGACGGCGTCGGCAGACCAGAAGTCCATGATCTGCTCACCGGCCCGCTGGATGACGGTCGACAGTTCGGTGACAGTGCTCAGCAGACGGGCCTCCATGAGCAAGTCCAACGGATCCCGGTTTACGGTCGGCTCGGGGCGTTCGGCGCCGGTCATGAGTGGCCAGGCGGACAAGTCGCTGCCCGCCTGACGGCGGTCGGGAACACTGCTGAGCGCCAGGGCCCAGGGCTCCCGGTTCTCAATCCCCCGCTCGACGAGCCGGATAAAGGCTTTGACCATTTCGGGGTGGAACTGCGTACGGCTGCAGCGGCGCAGCTCGGCCAGCGCCGCCTCAAGGGGAAGCGGCGCCCGATAGATGCGCCGGGTCGTCATAGTGTCAAAGGAGTCGGCCAGGTTGAGAATCGCCGCCCCGAGCGGGATTTCGTCGCCTCGCAGGCCGTCCGGGTATCCGGCGCCGTCATATCGTTCGTGGTGGTGGCGTACAAGCGGCACCAGGTGCTGCAGGTGCGAAGCCTGCGCCAGAATGTTTCCGCCGATGGACGCATGGGCTTGAACCAGCAGCCACTCTTCAGCCGTGAGCGCCCCTGGCTTCTGAAGAAGCTGGTCAGGTATGGCAATCTTCCCGATGTCGTGAAGAAGTCCTGCAAGTTCGATCCGGCGGACTTCCGCGGGATCCAGGTTCATCTCCCGGGCAAGGGAGCGGGCATAGAATGAAACATTGGTAGAGTGGTGACGTGTGTAGTGATCCTTCGCATCCACTGTGGCTGCCAGCACGCGTACCGTAGACAGCTCAACGTTGCCCGAGTTGCCGGCAATCGTCTCGTGTACCGTTGCACCGATTTGTCGGGCGAGGGCCTGGACAAACGTCACATCGTCTTCGGTGAACGCGTTGACTTCGGAGCTGTTGACGTACAAAACGCCCCATGGTACTTCGTCCACCACGACGGGCACTCCTACACAGGACCGGATGCCCTTCGAAGTGGACGGATTACGCGACTCCACCTGCTGCATGTCAGCAACGATCACAGGCTGTCCCGAATGCAGAATGCGCGCCGCCATACCGCCGCGGCTTACTCGCGTCGAGTACCGGCGGGCGATTTCGCCCTGTACCAGGCGCCACTCATCGGGAAACGTGTCACTCAAGGGGTCGTAGCGGAAGAGAACCAGCCCGCGCCCCTGCAGCTGGCGGTATCCGGCGGCTACGATACTGCGGAGAATTCCTTCCATGCGGCTCTCCCCGAACGGGCAAAGCTTCGGTGCCCGTTACAATAGTAGTACGAATTCCCTATTGGTCAGATTTGACAGGGGGGAGGCGCGACTCCTGCTTTGTCTGACCGATATTTCCACAGACAAAGCAAAAGGCGGGGATCGATCTCCCCGCCCGCATTTTCATGGCCTTCAGGTACCCGGACGGGCCTAATGAGGACCCCACGGGCCCCGTGTGGTACGCCCCCGCTGTCGTGTCCGCCTGGGCATGTGTTGCTGTTTGGACCATTCTGCATACAACAGGATCAGGGCGCCCAGGCCCCATACCAAGCCCCCTCCCAGCCCACTCACGCTGAGCGTCAGGAGCGACACGGCCGCATAAAAGCCCATGCGCAGGCCAGCCGACAGCCAGACGGAATCGGTCCGGAGGAAGAGCAGCGTGACAAACAGCGTGGCAGCAAAATCGTACTGGAAGTTGATACCCATCGGCAGAAATCCGAACCGAAAGATTGACGTAATGAGATACCAGCCAAGGGGAACGAGCGGCGCCGCAATCAGTACTTCCCGCGGCGTCAAGTCCGCCTGGAGACGGGAGATGGACGCCCCGCGGAAAACCAGCTCCGCCACGAACAGCGAGATGAGCTCGAGTGCGAGCACGATCGGGTTGGCCACCAGGCTGACGCCGGGCATGGAGAACACAAGGGTCCCTGCCGCGATTACGCCCGACACGGCGTGGGCAACCAGGGCGCCTGCTGCGCCGGCCGCGAAGCCAAGCAGCCACTTGCCCCCGGCCGCGGCAGCGTTCCGGCTCAGGCCGATATGCTCTCCCTTCCAGCTCCATCGCCAGTCGATGTAATACAGCGTGCCGACCACCGGCACGATGATTGAAATGGCCAGGGCGATTGGGTATTCAACTGCGTCAGGCAACAGCCCGAACAGGGTGCCAATGCGCATCAGGAGGTATTGCAGCAGCCCGACGCCTGCAAGGTAACCCAGCACACTCCCTACCGAACTCCAAAATCTGTTGACCGGCATGGCGATCCTCCTCGTCCCCCTGTTGCCAATTCCCCCTTAGGGAGATTCGCCCGGGAAGGGCCTGTCACCTGCCGGGTGTCCGCCAAGGCCTTCCATATGCCAGCCGCGGGCCAGCTCTTCTTCGATGGTGGGTCCCGGCTGGTCAAGCAGCTCCCGCACGTCACCTAGCACAGCCCGGGGCACCGGCAGGTCCGCCATTGTGAGCAGCCCGGGCCCCACCTGCAGGACAGCGGGAATCATGTTGACCGCGACTGCTGCATTCCCTTCCACGGTGGCGATTTCAGGCTGTATGCGCAGGCGGATGCCGGGCCTGCCTTCGATTTCAATGTAGTCGCCCGTCTCCACCACGATGGAGCGGGCGCCCACCGTCTGTGGGTGCTCAAGCACAATCTTGGCGAGCCCGTCGACGTAGCCCACGGCAGCGTCAATCCGGCCGCTCACCTGCCCGGGGTCGACCCGAATGCCCCCAATTTCTGCCCGCGCCTCGGCCAGAACAGGGCGGGTGTCCTCCTCGACCCTCTCCAGTTCCCAGCCCAGGGCATCGGCGATCAGGTGGATGGATTCGCCGAGGCCGGTCACCCGTGGCCCCTGGATGCGCTCGCTGTAGTGCGATGGTGAGAGGCCGAGCCCGTATTCCCGCTCCAGAACCTGCCGTCCCAGGGCGGCCAGATCGATGGCACGGCTGATGCGAATGCGCTCCACGTCCATGCAGCAGCCCGTCAGGGCGACGGCAAGAGTGTCGGTGACAAAGCCGGGAGCCACGCCTGTACCCAGGATCGTGACGCCGTGGGCGTGGGCCAGTTCATCCAGACCGTCGGCGAGGTCGGGACGGGATGCCCAGGGGTAGATCATCGATTCGGCGAGGCAGACTACGTTGGAGCCGGATTCCACGGCCTGCAGGATCCGCGGTCCCAATTCGTCGACGGCGGCGCCGGGCCTTGAGATGATGGTGATATCCGGCCTGGCTTCCGTCGGCACGCCCATGGGGTCGTTGGTTACGTTCGTCCCCAGCCGTTCGCCGAAGCCAAGCAGGTCGCCGAGATCCCTGCCGATCTGGTCCCCGTCGTCGCTGACGGCGCCTGCCAGTTCATAGCCGGGGCGCCGGCGGACGAGCCGGGCGACGGCCAGGCCGACGGCATCGAGGCCCCATACAACCACCCGAATGGGGTGAATTTGATGCACAAGAAACCACCTCCACGGAGTAGGATGCCCAATACACCGTCACCACATGGAGTGCGTTTCGTACAGGTAAAGCGGTTGAAGGGGTTCAGCCGCCGCGGCGCTGCCTCTACCTTTGAAATCGAGGCAAAGCTAACGACGGGGCCGTCTGCACGCTTGACGCTGCAGACGGCCCGAAAGCAATTCGGCGCAGACTTCGTGCCTGCGCCTCTGGTGAGTACGTCGTTATCTTTGCCTCGTTGAACTACCGGCAGCGATGCGGCGGCTGAACGCCCGTCAACCGCTAGCACGTGGGAACGCACTCCATGCGTTGACGCCGCCTTGTTCTGGGTTAGCGATTAACGCGGACCCTGCTGGCTAGCCGCGAGCACGTCGGCATACAAGTCCAGCGCCTTCTCCCCGTCGGGCGTCACCCGGTAAAGTCCGGGGCGCTCACGCTCGAACCAGCCGTAGACGTTCTGCTGGAGAATATCCGCCGTCTTGTCGCAGCCAGTAGCTGCCTTGACTTCCCGGGGCTTGGACGGGCCGTAGCGGCGAAGATGATCCGCGACCAGCAGGGCCGATTCCCGGTACGCCGTCACGATGGGACGACGGGTCACGCCGCCTACATTGTGATCGCCCGACCGCCGGCGGAACTCCCGCAGCAAGGAAATGCGTTCCTTCACAGCCCGCCGTGGCTGATACGGCCCGGGCTCGCAGACGACTTCGACCCGGGGCGCCCGGTGGGCCGCGAAGCTCACGGTCAGAAGCCCGAAATCCAACCGCCGGCAAAGGCGCTGAATCTCGGCCCACCTTGGCGCTGCACGGCGGCTGGACGGCGCTTCCACCGCCAGGTAGACCGTATCGCTGAGCCGCTGCCGCTCAATGCCCTGCAAAACCAGCGGCAGATTGAACGCGACCTTCAGTTCCACCAGCACAAGGTCATCGCCGCGCATGGCCACCAGGTCGCAGCCGTTCACTTCGCCCTTTACCTCAAAGCCCAGTTCCTCAAGAAACGCCTTCACGGGGCCGTACAGTTCGGCTTCCCTGCGCACGCCCATCTCACTTGCCCCCGAGCAGCCTCACCAGTTCGCTCACATCGACCGGGCCGCGGTCAGGCGGGAAGGCACCTGCCAGCACAGACAGAGCTTCGTCCCAGTAGACCAACGTGGCGACCAGCGGAGGGCCATGAAAGTCGACCGGGCCATCAGTAAAGACTACCACAGACTCGACGGTCATACCGGCGGCCTGCCCGCTGTAGTCCAGGCGCTTGGCAAAATAGGCGGCGCGCCGGTCAGGGCGCCCCAGGTCCGTGCCGGATGCGCCCAGCCACTCTTCGTTCGGGCCACCGATGATCTTCCCCTTCCAGTGCACGGCGCTGATGACCAGAACCCGCCCGGGGCCGATCACGCAGCAGTCAGCGTCCATCATCCAACCCAGTTTCGGCTGCAGAATGACCGTCACGCCATCGGCAAGCTGCTTAAGCAACCCAGCGAGCCGGCGCAGGCCGTGCCCGTCCTCCATTTCGGCCTTCTGGCGGGCCACTGGGTTCACCGATGCGGCCACCTGCCCAAGGAGGCCGCGCCTGGGTGCCTGGGGCAACGATCCGATAATCTTTGCCATGGCTTCAGTATAACTGAAACCAGGGAGATTCCCAAGGGACGCGTTCCGGAATAAAACGAGCCCCGCCGGTTGACACTTCGTGAGTACAGATAGCTGCAGCGGAAGGGATGAGAAGCATGACGGCGGTGGTTTCCCTGGTAGTGTTGGGTCTCGTCTTCTACGGTGTCTGGAACTATCTGGCCCGGAACGGGAACCCGAAGGCCAAGCTGGGACCTGACGGCACGAATGTCCGGGAACCCGAGACCTTTGTGGTGCACCACGAAGGCAAGGGACAGGGGCTGGACATTGCCAACACGGCGCTCAAGGAGCGGACAGAGCACCTGAGCAGCGACCTGCCTGGCGATGCGCACAGTGTACATGCTCCGGTCCCCGGCCGCGACATCATCCAGATGAGCAGTCCTCCGTCAGATGTCTCCCGCTATGGCGACGTGAAGGTCGCGCCAGGCGCCCTACCGGAGCAGCCGGGCGCAGAGACCAAAGAAAAGGTGCTGACCGAAGGCCCCGTCGGCTCCCGTCCCGGAACGCCCGAGGAACCCGGCAGCCCGCATGGAAAGGGACGTAGAGTGACAGACAACCATCGAGACGTAGAGTTGGCAGCAGACCTGCTCCCCGACGCATCACCCGGTCAGCGGCGGCGTATCGGCGCTGACCTGGCCGCGAGCCCGCCGACCACCGACCAGGAACCGGGCTACGGCCTGGGCGCCACCGCCCCGGGCGAAACAGACGGCGAAGGCGGATTTGGTCAGGCGGGCATCCAGAACCTGACCGAAGATGCAGAGGCGCCGCAGCAGGGCCGGGGCCGGGTTGTCCGCTTCCGCGGCCGCCCGCAGGACCGGCCTGAATCCGCAGAGATTGCGTTCGACCCGGACGCCAATTGGGCCGCTGAAATGGCCGAAGAATTGAACTGGGCGGCACTGAACGACATTCCGCCGCTTCCCGCCGACTACGGCGAGGATGTTACCACCGTACTGGTCCGCAACCCGCGGTCCCTTTATGTTTATTGGGAGCGGGCCGGATTTGGCGACGAGAATCTGCTCGCCATGCTCGGCGAGGACGAATACCACCGCGCCACGCCCTGCCTGCGTGTGTGGGACGTCACCACAGGCGCCTTCCCGGGCCAGGCGGGCGGAAAAGCTTGGACCATCGCCGTGGGCGAAGGCGATGATCACTGGTTCCTGAACGACGGAATTGAGCCGGGACGTGAATACGTGGTCAGCTACGAGCGGAGAACCAGGGAAGGCCGGTACTACCTGCTCAGTCAGTCTGCGCCCGTCCGGACGCCGCACGACGCCCCCGCGCCGGACATGGCGTGGGACGCGGCATCAAGTATGCTGTACCGGCTGTACGTCGGACGGCCGGGGGAGCATCCGCATCACCCCGGCAGTGAGTGGAGGTAAAGAATTCACCCATGACCCAGGGTTATGTTGCACTGGTTCTCCATGCCCACCTCCCGTTTGTGCGTCATCCTGACCGGGACGACTACCTCGAGGAGCGCTGGCTCTTTGAGGCGATTACCGAATGCTATCTGCCCCTGATCGATGCGCTCGAGCATCTGGAGCACGACCGCGTCCCGTTCCGGCTGACCCTCTCCCTCAGCCCCACGCTCATGGCCATGCTGGATGACCCTCTGCTGCAGCGACGCTATCAGGCGTTCCTGGAGGCGGGGGTTGACCTGGCGGAGCGCGAGGTCGCATTGACGAACGGTCGCTGGGACCACGGGCCGGCCCTCTTTTACCAGCGGCACCTGATCGGCATGCTGCGGCTTTACATGGCGCGGAACCGCGACGTGAACCAGGCGTTCCACCGCCTGGCGAAAGCCGGCTACCTCGACCTGATTACCTGCGGCGCGACGCACGGCTTTCTCCCGCTTTACCAGCACCAGCCGGAAGCAGTGCGGGCACAAATCAGCGTTGCTGCCGGTGAATTCCACCGCCGCTTCGGTCACCCACCCAGGGGGCTCTGGCTCCCGGAATGCGGCTACTTCCCGGGGGTGGAACGGTTCCTACAGGAGGCCGGCATTGAGTACTGCTTCGTGGACACCCACGCGGTGGCTCACGCCAGACCGGCGCCCCGCATGGCCACGTTCGCCCACGGCTGGGCGCCGGGCGGCGTGGCGATTTTTGGCCGGGACCTGTCAACCTCGAAGCAGGTCTGGAGCGCAAACGAAGGGTATCCAGGCGACCCCGCCTACCGGGAGTTCTACCGGGACATCGGCTGGGACCGGGACCTGAAGCACCTGGGCAAACTCGCGGGGCCCAACGGCATCCGTACGTTCAGTGGGTTCAAGTACCACCGGGTAACCGGTCCGACGGAATTCAAAGAGGTCTATGACCGGTGGGCCGCCGAGCAGACTGCGAAGCGGCACGCAGCCCACTTTGTGCATGACCGGGGCAGGCAGGCCGCCCGCGTGCGCGGCCTGGTGCCGGACGGGCCGCCGCCCTTGGTGGTGGCGCCGTACGACGCCGAGCTGTTCGGACATTGGTGGTTTGAAGGGCCCTACTTCCTGGAGCAGGTGGCCCGCCAGGCGCAATATCAGGACGCCGTCCGGTTCATTACACCGGGCGACTACCTCGACTGGCACCGGGCGGGACAGGGCGTCTTTGAGCCCTCCTACTCCTCCTGGGGCTATCAGGGATACGCCGACTTCTGGGTCGACGGGGCAAACCACTGGATGTACCGGCACGTGCACGGCGCGGGGCGCCGGATGATCAACTTGGCGCGCAAGTATGCCGCCGAGGAGCCGGCGCCAATCGTGCGGCGGGCCCTGAATCAGGCCGTCCGGGAACTGCTGCTGGCGCAGGCAAGCGACTGGGCGTTCATCCTGCGGACGGGAACCGCCACCGACTATGCCTGGCGCCGGTTCCATGCCCACGCCGGCCGCTTCCACCGCATCTCGGATGATCTGCAGCACGGCCGGGAGCCCGATGAGGTCTGGCTCAGTCAGGTCGAGGCGGCGGATAACCTCTTCCCCGACCTCGATTTCCGCATCTACGCAGCAAAATGAAAATGGGGGGTGTCACCCCCCATTTAAGGCACGGGCATGCTCCCGTGCCTTTCCCATTTACCTGAGACCTAGCTGTTCCGCATCTCGGCGATCATGGTGCGGAGGAGCTCCAGCTTATTGGCGATCGCCTGCTGCCTGTCCATGGCTGTCTGAATCACGTTCGACACGGCCTCCTGGTAGGTCTCGACCTGCGCCGTGTCGGTGGCGGCAGGAATGCCGGCTGCAACGAGGGCGTCAACCTTGGTCGCTTCCGCATGGATCAGCCCGGCCAGTGCAGCCTCCTGCATAGCCAAAGCCTCAATCATATCCGTAATCGCCTGGTCCCGGCTGACCTGGGGAATCTGCGGCATACTCATGCAATGGACCCTCCCTGGATGTTCTGGTTACGTCCATTGTACCGTCTGCCGCCCATCTATTTCCAGAATCTAAGAGGTGAAACCCTTCTGCCGGACCCGCTCCAAGAAGCGCTCCACGCCGATCACATACCGCTCGTGCGTGCCTTCGCCGATCTTCTCCTTCTCGTCATAGGCTTCCACGGTGAACAGGAGCCGGCGCCCCTCCACGGTCTCGAGGCGAGCGACGGCGCGCACTCTCATTCCGATGGGCGTAGCTGCCAGGTGCTTTACGTTCAGCATGGTGCCCACCGTCGATTCGCCCTCGGCCAGGTGAGGCTGCACGGTGCGCAGAGCCGCGTTCTCCATCAGGGCGATCATCATTGGCGTTGCAAAGACGGCGATGCCGCCGCTGGCTACGGCTGCAGCCGTATTAGCGTCGTTCACCACGGCGTGGGCCTCACCGGTCAGCCCGGGTGCTAAACTCAATCGTATCCGCCTCCCATCACAGTCTGCCCTGAACTTTTCGTCCCAACGATATACATTCCTGCTCCTGGCGGGCACAATACCGGGAGAAGCAAGGAGGGCATAAAACCCGTGGGTGAGAAGTTCAATCCGGCACATGCCGCAATGCTTCTGTCGGAAGACCGGCGGGCGTGGAACGACCCCGACAAGATCCTGCAGTACCTCAACCTGGGACAGTGCACGATCATGGCGGATATCGGGTGCGGCCCCGGCTGGTTCACCCTCGAAGCCGCCAGGAAAATGGGCGACAAGGGCGCCGTGTACGGCGTCGACCTTAGCCAGGAGATGCTCGATCAGTTGAAGGAGCGGGCGAAGGCAGAGCAGCTCCACAACGTCCAGACGGTGCTGGCCGAGGAAGAGGATGAATTTCCCCTCCCGACCGAATCTGTCGACGTGATGCTGATCGCCAACGTGTATCATGAAGTCGACTCGGCCAGCAACTTCATCGGGGAGATCAAGCGGATTCTGCGGCCCGGATCCACCTGCCTGCTCGTGGACTGGCGCAGCGAAGAGACACCGGTCGGGCCGCCCGCCCACGAGCGGGTTCACCAGCAGGATGTGGTCGACGAGTTCTACGCGAACGGCTTCATTCTCGCCGGCACCTGCGATGTGGGGCCCTATCACTACGGGCTGAAGTTCTATAAGGTGAACGGCGGCGACGAGAAGCACAACAACCTCAATAATGTCGTCCCGTAGCCGTCAGCGATGACGCAAGGCCCCTGCCGCCGCCGGCAGGGGCCTCATCCATTATGGGGCCTGCAGCTCCTCCACCCGCCGGAAATACTGGTCCGCCAAGGCCTCGGCCCGGGGCAGATCATCGGCTTCGGTATACACCCGGTAGACCGGTTCGTCGGGGTCGGGCAACACCAGCGCCCACCCTTCCGGGCGCTGAATCCGCAGCCCATCCACCATCTCGACGATGCTGTCCTCGTGTTCCTCCAGAAGGCGCCGCATGACACGGCCCTTGGCCTCCCACGGGCACCGCACCACCCGGTGTGCGGTGTGCGCCACGGGCAGGTGGCCCAATACGTCGCGCTGCGTGAGATGGTCCTTCGCCATCCACTCAAGCAGGCGACCGATGGCCAGTAGGGGGTCGCCCGGGCGCCAGTCGGACTGGCGAACCCTTACCGGCTCCCGCCCTGCCTGCCTGAGCAGCGTCTCCACGCCCCGGGGCGCCGTCACGGGGATCGGCACGGCTGTCTCGGCGCCGGGCGCCCCGGCCGCCAGGAGCCCCAGCCGCACTTCCAGGGCCAGCATGGTCTCCGGGCTCGCCCCCACCAGCCGCCACGTTCCCTCCAAAGGATCAAGCTCCAGGGCGACCTGCCCGCCCGTCGCCACGGCACGGCAGCGCAGCCGCTCCAGCCAGCGGTTGAGTACGGGCCACACAGCCCCCGAAGGCAGAGTGACGGTCAAATCCGCCTCCCGAATGGTGTCCACATCCACCTGCCCGATCAGATGCTCCAGGTAGAGCCACTCAGCCTGCGTCAGCCGCTCCATGATACCGGCGGCCTCGGGCGGGGCCCGGTGGAAATCCTGCGTGGTGCAGGCCTTCTCCAGCTTACGCTGCAGGTCCCTCGGCACGGACTGCCCGGCACCGTCGTAGAAGATTACCCGGGCCTGATCGCCCCCGGCCCGCACGTGAATGCCGCCGGCCCCGCGCAGGCGCCCGATGGTGAACTCCGTAACCGGCGAGGCGGTGGTACCAATATCAACCACCCTGCGGCCTGCCGCCAGCGTGCCGGCGATTAGCGCCTGCTTTACCACTTCGGCGGCGGCGCCGTCGTCAGCCGCTACCACAAGGGGGCCCCGGCCGCCGACCACCGCCGCGAAGGCGGTGCCGACCCGCAAGGCGTTCTCGGGGAACAGGTCAGAGCCGAGGCGCCCCGTCATGCCGCCCTGCCGCAGCACTCGCCCCGACCAGACCGGCGATTGCACCAGGGTCACTTCCACCCGAGCGCCGGGTGCCACTTCGGTCCGGGGCCATAGCCGGGCCCCCGGCGACACGGTCGCGCGCTCGCCTACGGCGCAATCGGACCCGATCACGGCTCCCTCAAACGCCCCCGCCCCGGCCCCCAGCCGGGCGCTATCGCACACCACTGCCCCCACCAGGGCGGCTTCGGCCCCAACCAGCACGCCCGACCAGGTCACGCTGCGCCTCAGCACCGCTCCCGCCTCAGTCACCGTACCCGGGCCAAGCACGGCACCCGCCTCCAGGCGGGTGCCAGGGGCCAGGGTGCAACCCTTCCCAATCGCAGCTGCCCCATCGACCAGCAAACCGGTCGGCACCTCGCCCTCCACCCAGACGCCCGGCACCACCTGGCGCCCCGGTGGGTCGAACCGGAGCCGCCCCTGCAGTATATCCAGGTTTGCCTGTAAGTAGGCTGCCGAATCGCCGATGTCGCACCAGTACCCATCAGCCACTGCGGCATAGAGCGGCGCCCCGGCCTGCAGGAGCGCCGGAAAAAGGTCCTTGCTGAAGTCGTACATCTTTCCTGCCGGTACGCCGTCCAGTATCGACGGCTCCAGCACGTATATTCCCGTATTGACTGTATCGCTGAAGACTTCCCCCCAGCCAGGCTTCTCCAGGAACCGGCGAATCCGGCCTGCCCGGTCTGTCATGATGACACCGTACTCAAGGGGGTTTACCACCCGGGTCATCGCCAACGTTGCCACAGCGCCGTTCTCCCGGTGGAAGCGCACCAGAGCCGACAGGTCCACGTCGGTCAGCGCATCGCCTGACACCACCATAAACGTGCTGTCCAAGTGCTCCCGCAGGGCGGCAACGCCCCCCGCAGTCCCCAGAGGCGTCTCTTCGACCACATAGTGCAGCTGCATGCCTGCGTAGGTCTCTCCGAAGTGGCTGATGAGCGCGGCCGGTTTGTACCCAAGGGTGAGAAAAACCTCCTGGAAGCCATGCTGCGCCAGGAGGTCGAGAATGTAGGCCAACACGGGGCGGTTGCACACGGGAACGAGGGGCTTGGGCCGGTCGCAGGTCAGCGGCCGGAGTCGGGAGCCTTCACCACCTGCCATAATGACGGCTTTCATGCCATAGCCCTCCACACCAGCAACATTCTACATGGTGTACCGACCCGGCAGAGGACCTGAAGCGGGCGGCAGCGGCTGCGAGAAGCGCATCGTCCCCCATTCGGTGTGCGCACATTCGGTGATCACTTCATCGTACAGTTCGGCCGTTGTCCGAGCGATGCCGGCCCAGGTGTACTTCGCTTCCACCTCACGCCGGGCGGCGTTGGCCAACCGCTGGGCGAGCGTTCGATCGGACAGCATCCGGTCAATCTGCTCGGCCAGCGAATTGACGTGACCCGGCAGGGCCTTCAGCCCGTTCTGCTCATGCCGGACGATCTCATGCAGCCCCCCCACGTCCGCTGCAACCAGCGGCGTCCCAGCTGCCATCGCCTCCAGGGCTACAATGCCAAACGGCTCATAGGTGGACGGCACGACGGCTACATCGGCGTGCTTGTAGAGGGCGTAGGCGGTGGCATCGTCCACCCAGCCTACGAAGAAGGCCCGGCCACCAAGGCCGAGTTGTCCGGCCCGCCGCCGGAGCTCGTCGCCGAACGGGCCCGTGCCGGCCACGACCAGCTTTACGTGGTGTCGCCGGAGAATCTGCGGCATGGCTTCAAGCAGTACGGCCACACCTTTCTCCGGCACCAGGCGCCCAATGTGGAAAATGATCTTCTCGCCCGGGGCCGCAAAGCGCTCTCGGGGAGGCAAAGGTCCTTGCACCGCAGGCTTGAGATCAATGCCGTTCGGAATCACGTTGACCTTATCTTCGCCCAGTCCGAACAGCCACCGGACTTCTCCGCGCATCGCATTGGAACAGACTATAACCCGCCAGGCCTCATAGGTCAGCCACCATTCGACGTCGTTAATGTATTGCTGTCCCTGGTCGTGTATGCCGCTGTGGCGCCCGTGCTCGGTGGCGTGAATTGTCGCCACCATGGGTATATGGAACAGGCTCTTGATTCCCCGCGCCGCATAGGCCACCAGCCAGTCATGCGCATGCACAACCGCCGGGCCCGCAATCTGCTCTGCCAGCCGGGCGCCGGCTTCCATGAGGGCGAAATTGAGGTGGCACACCCACAGCCGGAAATCGGACGGCTCCTGGAAGTAGGGAGTCACCCTCACCACGTGGACCCCGTCTTCCATGGAGTCCGCCGGAAGTCCCGGTGCGGACCGGGTCAGCACGTGCACATCGTGCCCCTGCGTCGCCAGTTCCCGGGCCAGGGCATGCACGTGGCGGGCCAGCCCGCCTACCAGGTGCGGCGGATACTCCCACGTTAACATCAACACCGTCGTCACCCACGTCACCTCCGAGAACATAGCCTTCGCCAGGGGCAGGGAGCCTATACCTCGATTCCCAGCCCACCGTGCATGGCAGACTGTTTTGTGAATCAACCTGCAGGAATTCCGGATGCTGCCCGCGAAGTGGTGGGCCGGACGGATTATGCGAGTTGCGGAGGGAGGGATGGAATCTGGCTGTTACGATTATGCCTGCGCGCCGATCGGTTCGCCGCGGCGACTGGCAGCTCTACAGCTGCATAGCGCTGGCCGTGGGCGTGATCGGCGGTTCCTTCCTTCTGCCCTGGCCGGCGTTCCAGTGGGTCAGCCTGGCGCTCATTCCACTGTCGGCCTGGTGCGGTGTTGATTGGGTCCGTACTGCCGCACGCACCCGGGAGCAGCAATCGATCCGCGCCCGCCTCTCACGCCTGCCGGACGATTTCTACCTGCTCCACGACCTGGTGATCCCGGCCCCCTGGGGCAAGTCACCCGTGGATCAGGTCGTCGTTTCCCGCTTCGGCGTGGTAGTAATCGGGACCGGAGTCTCGGCGGGGCGCATGGTCGAACAGGTTGAGGCGGTTCGATCCCTTCTGTTCATGTATGGAGTTACCAAACCTTCAGTGCCGGTCCGGCCCCTGATCCTGCTGCCCCCGGGGGCGCCGGCCCCCAAGCGGCTGCAGTACGGGATTCCGACCCTGCGCGTGGAACACCTGCGGCTGGACCACCTGGCGCCCAGTGCCCAGCCCGTGCTGACCGAAGAGCAGGTGGAGACTGTCGCCCAATGCATCCTGCAGGCCCGAGCCGCAGGGTAAAGGAAAGGTCCCGATCGCCTCCTTGCGGGGCGGTCGGGACCTTGCTGCATTAGTGCGCCATCCGCCGGATAATCTCCTCGGTGGGCAGCACCTCGGCGAAACCTGTCATCACGGCGAGGGTCGTCTCGTACACCCGCGTGTGCGGAACGGTCTTGCCCATCAGGGTCAAGTCCTGTGCAGCGGTCGCATCGGCCGCGTACAGGATGGTGAAGCCGCGCTCACGTGCCTGACGGGTGGTCGTGTCGCAGCACATCTGCGCCATGAATCCGCAGATGATCAACTCATCTGCCCCCGCCCGCCGCAGGTATGCCTCCAGGGGCGTCTGCGTGAACGAACCGGGGAAATGTTTGAGGATTTTTTGCTCCCCGGGCAGCACCTCAATAGATGGATGGATTTCCACACCGGGGGTTCCGCTCAGGAAGCCCCGCCCAGCCGAAACCAACCGTTCATGAACGATGTGGAACACGGGGATCCCGTTGGTTCTGGCGGCCTTCAACAGCATGTGGATCTTCTCCAGTCCCCCGGGACCGTCGGGCAGAATCATCGCACCGTCCGGGGCGAAGTACTCGTTCTGAACGTCGATCACCAACAGCGCCTTGCCCATGAATTTCACCTCCGTACATGTAAAACGACCGCAGGAGGGTGTGGCATGCACACGCTCCGGCGGTCGAATTCCTATGCTTCCCCACGCTCCCGGCGCCCGTCGACCCAGCACTTGCGGCACCGGGCCTCGTACTTGTCGCCGGCCCCGATGGAGACGTCCTCCGTCTTGGCCCGCAGGGCATACGGCTTGGTTGCCGGCTCACCGCACACCACACACACACCGTACACCGAGGTAATGTTGTCTGCGATACACAGCAGATTGGGCATGATGCCGAACGGCTTGCCTTCCGATGTCTGCGCCAGGCCGGCCACAATGACGTAGTGCCCGCGGTTGGCTAGTTCTTGCACCACATCCACCAGCGAGGCATCGTAAAACTGTGCCTCGTCAATCGCTACGACGGCGGGATGGTGCATCTCCGCGTACCACAGGATCTCCAGCGGGTTGTCCGTATGGACCGCCTCAAACCGGACCCCGTCGTGGGACATGATGACCTCATCGTCCGTGAAACGGCGGGCGATGTTGGGCTGAAAGACAGCCGCCGTGCGTTTGGCGAGAATGAAGTTGCGCACGCGCCGGATCAGTTCGGTGGTCTTGCCTGCGTACATGCTGCCTGAAGTAATCACATCAATCCAGCCGTAGTTCAGGTTGCGATGCAAGGAAGGGACCTCCCCTGGCCGATTTCAGCACTAAGGGTTCGGTAACGGTCCCTCTGAATCCTGCGCACCACGTGGTATCCACCAGTTGCCATTACTGCCCGATGGAGCCGCCGGCGTCCGCCTGCGGCACCTGCGCTTTGAAAAACTCCGCCATGCCAAGGGCGACGGCCATGGCTACCGTCCGTTGGTAGGCAGGCTCCTGGAGCCGGGCCTTCTCCTTGGCGTTTGTCAGGAACCCGACTTCCACCATGGCCGCCGGCACGGGCGATGTCCGCAGCACAAAGTAATCGGCCGGCAGCGCCACCCTGGTGGTAGGAGTCAGCCGCCGCAACTGTCCCTGAATGGCCAGAGCCAGCTCCTTCCCGGCTGGCATGCCCTTCTTCTGATAGAAGGTCTGGGCGCCCCAGCAGTTGCAGCTGTCCTTGTTGGCATGGATCGACACAAAAACGGCCGCCTTACTCTGCCCCACCTTTGCAACGCGGCGCCCCAGTTCCTCGCGCATCGGGCCGCCCAGGGACGTATCGGTTTCCCGTGTCAGGACGACGCGGGCGCCCTGCTGCTCCAGCAGTTCCTCAAGCACTTTGGCGATATCAAGCACGATATGCTTTTCCAGCGTACCACCCACCACTGCACCTGGATCCTCGCCCCCATGGCCCGGATCGATTACCACCACAACGCCCTTCAGGTATTGCCCGGAATCGTTCAGGCGTTCCTGCATGGCGGCAGCCACGTGGCCCGTCCATGCCGTACGGGCCAGCAGCGCCAACAAAAACAGCGCCAGGCCGGCTAGTGCGGCCTGGCGCAGCGCAAATCGCTTCACCAGCCTCTCCCCCTTGCGGGAAAAGCTTATGCAAACCTGTCCCTCTGCTAGAACGGCACCCAGCCTAACCCCAGGACAGCCCTTGTCAGGAGATCCAGGGCGAAAACGACCAACAGCGCCCAGGGAAGCATACCCATCCACCCGGCCAACCGCCGCGGCACGACGATGCAGACCAGCAGCCCGATTGCGACGAGCCACTCGTCCCACGTGACGACCCGATGCCAGGGGCTAATGTCGCGCTGGTTGGCGTACAGGGTGGCGGCTAGCGCCACCGCACCCCAGAGCAGAACCCCTGCGGCAAGCGCGAGCCAGCGTTCCCGCAGCCAGGCTCCCATTGTTGTGTACACCTGAAGCACCTCGCTGATAAGACGGCGCCCCGACCGGCAGTGGTTCGAAGAAAACAAAGCCCGCGGCAGAATGCCACGGGCTTCGACCATACACAGATTAACGCTTGGAGAACTGCGGACGCTTACGGGCCTTCTTCAGGCCGTACTTGCGGCGTTCCTTCATACGGGGGTCGCGGGTCAGGAAGCCGGCCTGCTTGAGGGCGGGGCGCATGGCGCCGTCGACCTTGAGCAGAGCCCGGGCGATGCCATGACGGCAGGCACCGGCCTGGCCGGAGACGCCGCCGCCGATGACGTTCACAAACACATCGAACTTACCGGCGACGCCGGCCACGTTCAGCGGGCTCTCCACGAGCATCTGCAGGGTCTTGAGGCCGAAATAATCGTCAAGAGCACGGCCGTTAATGGTGACAACGCCGGTGCCGGGAACCAGACGGGCCCGGGCGATGGCGTTCTTCCGACGGCCAGTACCCCAGTACTGAGCAAGAGCGGTAGTCATGGGTGAATGCCTCCCTTCGTTAAATCTCCAGCTGTTCGGGCTTCTGCGCCGCATGCGGGTGCTCGGGGCCGGCGTACACCTTCAGCTTGCGGTACATATCAGCGCCCAGCCGGTTGTGCGGAAGCATGCCCTTGATGGCGATCTCGAGCGGACGGATCGGGTGCTTGGCGAGCATCTCCTTGGCGGTAACTTCCTTCAGGCCGCCGGGATAGCCGGTGTGACGGCGATAGAGCTTGTCGGACAGCTTCTTGCCGGTCAGGACGATCTTTTCGGCGTTGATGATGATGACGAAGTCGCCGGTGTCGGTATGGGGCGTGAACGTCGGCTTATTCTTGCCGCGGAGAATGGCGGCGACCTGGGACGCGAGGCGGCCAAGAGTCTTGCCCTCGGCGTCGACCACGTACCACTTCCGCTCGACATTCTGCGGATTAGCCATGAATGTAGTGCTCACAGGATTCCCTCCTACGGAAGATGGAAAAGGAAAGGGGCAAATCTATGGTAACGGCTACGTCCGGCGTGCAGGCGGGCTAGGCCTGGGGTCCGGATCGCACCTGTTGGTCCATGATACACTCGGTCGCGAGGTCAACGAGTAATAGTTTACCCTGCCATAGAAAGACTGTCAAGCCACGCGACTGTAGGCACCCAAGCCATGTTCACTCCAAGTCGTCTGCTTGCTCCCAGGCCGGGCGTTTCGGACCATTGCCGTATATGACTTCTTCCAGGCACAGGCCGTGTGCGGGCAGGGTTTTGCCCGCCAGCGACCGCTGCCCCGTGCGCAATGCGCCCTGCACCGCATCAAGGGTGCGGCGCCCGGCGCCGGCCTCCAGGAGCGTTCCGGCGATAATCCTTACCATGTTGTACAAGAAGCCGTCGGCGGTAATGTCGATCCAAATGTACGGGGCGTGCCGGGTCACGGTCAGGCGCGAAACGGTACGCACGGAGGTTTTGGCAGCCCCGCCCGTGCTCCGGAACGCAGCGAAATCGTGCTCGCCTTCGATCAGGGCCGCCGCCCTGAGCATCAGGTCGAAGTTCAACTCCTTCGCCCAGTGGTGGGCGTACAGGCGGCTCATGGGCGACTGGAACGGAGCATGCTCGATGGTATAGCGATACCGCTTGCTCAACGCCCAGTATCGGGCGTGGAAATCCGCCGGCGCCAACTCAGCCGCCACCACGACGACATCTTCCGGGAGGTGCTGGTTCAAGGCATACGGCCAGCGGTCGACGGGGATTCGGGCTTCAGCCAGGAAATGGACTACCTGGCCACGGGCGTGCACGCCGGCATCCGTCCGGCCGGCGGCCGCACCGATTTTCAGCGCCTCGTCGCCGGTGGTCCGGCGCAAGGCGTTCTCCAGCTTCTCCTGGATGGTCACGCCGTTGGGTTGGCGCTGAAAGCCGGCATACCGGGTGCCATCGTATTGCAGCGTCAGTTTGATCGTCGGCACAGGCCTCACGCTCCTATCCGAGTCCCGTGACCCGCAGGTAGATGACGCCGGCGAGAATCAACGTGAAGAGCGTAAATGCCACATAGTCCAGGGGCGTAAAGATCAGCTCCCGCATCTTTGTCCGGCCCTTGCCGCCCCGGTACCCGCGTGCCTCCATGGCCGTCGCCAGCTCGTCAGCCCGCCGGAACGCCGCCACAAACAGCGGCACCATGACAGGAATAAGCCCGCGAATGCGCGCCATGGCGTTGCCGGACTGGAAGCTGGCGCCGCGGGCGGCCTGTGCCCGCATGATCCGGTCAGCTTCTTCCGCCAGCGTAGGGATAAATCGAAGAGCAATGGTCATCATGAGAGCCAACTCGTGGGCGGGAACGCCCAGGGGCGCGAGCGGGCGCATCAGCCGCTCGAAGCCGTCCGTCAGCCGAATGGGCGATGTGGTCAGCGTCAGCAGTGAAGCCACCACCACCAGCATGATCAATCGAGCGGCAGCCACCACGGAGAGTACAAGGCCCTCGCGGGTGATGTCCCAAGTGCCGATCTTCAAAATGGGTTCGCCGGGCGTCAGAAACGCGTTGAAGACCACGGTGATGGCCAGGAAGATCGCGATCGGCTTCAAGCCCCGGAGGATGAAGATGACCGGTACCCGCGCCAGTGCCACCCCGGAGAGAATCAGCCCGGCCATCAGCAGATAACCGGGCCACCCCTTGGGCAGGAAAATGGCCACACTCAGGCCGATTACGGCGAGAATCTTGGTGCGGGGGTCAAGCCGGTGCAGGATCGAGTCGCCTGGGAAATACTGCCCCACGGTTAAGGCATTCAGGTTCACCCCCGGCCACCCCCTTTCCCGAGGGCGCCCGCAATATCCGCAACAGCCTGCTCCAGGGTTACCGCTTCAGCCGGCAGGTCCCAGCCACGGCTGCGGAGCATGTCCACCAGCTGAGCCGCCGCGGGAATCCCCAGGCCGATCGTTTCCAGGTCGGCCCGGCGGGAGAAGAGCTCCGTGGGCTTGCCCAGCATGTGCACCCGGCCGCGATGCATCACCAGCACTTTGTCGGCCAGTTCCGCCACGTCCTCCATGCTGTGCGACACCAGCAGGACGGTCATGCCCAGGGCGGGGTAGGTTCTCACCAGGGACAGAATCTCTTCCCGTCCGCGTGGGTCAAGCCCGGCCGTGGGTTCGTCCAGAATCAGCACCCGCGGCTCCATGGCCAGCACGCCGGCCAGGGCCACGCGCCGCGCCTGGCCGCCGGAGAGCCCAAACGGCGAGCGAGTCCGGAAGCCCTGGTCAAGCCCCACGCGCTCCATGGCCCTCGCCACGCGCTCTTCCACCTCGTCGGCGGTGAGCCCCATGTTGCGGGGACCAAAGGCAACGTCTTCAAATACGCTTTCTCCGAATAGCTGATGCTCGGGGTACTGGAAAACCAGCCCGACCTTCTGCCGGACCTGTCTCAAATCGACACCCCGCTGCGACAGGTCGATGCCGTCAACCAGCACCCGTCCAGAAGTCGGCTTGAGCAGGCCGTTCATGTGCTGAATCAGCGTGGACTTGCCCGACCCCGTCGGCCCGATAATGCCCCAGAACTCGCCGTCGGGAATCGTCAGGCTCACGTCGTCCAGGGCGCGCCATTCGTACGGCGTCCCGGGCTGATAGATATGGCTTACCTGGCTGAGCGTAATCGGCATAGCGCTTCCACCAATTCATCTAAGGTAAGAATCCCTGCGGGCAGATCGACCCCCCGGGCCCTGAGCCGTTCCGCTGCGGCCACAGCGGGCGGTACATCCAGCCTGAGCTCCCGCAGGCGCTGAGACTGGACAAAGACATCCCGCGGCGTCCCTTCGAGGGCAACCCGGCCCCCCGCCATGACGACCACCCGGTCGGCCAGCGCCGCTTCTTCCATAAAGTGCGTGATCCATATCACGGTAATGCCCAGTTCCCGGTTCAGCCGGTGAACGACTTCCACGACCTCACGGCGACCGGACGGGTCGAGCATGGCGGTGGGCTCGTCGAGCACCAGGCAGGTCGGCCTGAGGGCCAGCGCCCCAGCGATGGCCACCCGCTGCTTCTGTCCACCGCTGAGCAGGTGGGGCGCCCGCTCTCGCATCTGCGTCATGCCGACCGTCGCCAGGGCTTCCTCCACCCGCCCCCGGATCTCCGCAGGGGGACAGCCCTGGTTTTCGGGTCCGAACGCAACGTCTTCTTCGACAATGGCAGCCACGATCTGGTTGTCGGGGTTCTGAAAGACCATGCCCACGTGGTCGCGAATCGACCAGAGATGCTTCTCCTCCCGGGTGTCCATGCCGTCAACGAGCGCCCTGCCTTCGGAAGGGAGCAGGAGTGCGTTGAAATGGCGGGCCAGAGTGGATTTGCCTGACCCGTTCATGCCGAGCACGGCAACGAACTCTCCCCGTGTGACCGCGAAGTTCACGTGGTCCAGAGCCAGGGTGGCAGGCCCGTGGTGCGTCGGGTATGCAAATGTCACGCCTTCGGCGTTAATAAACAGAGGGCATCGCCTCCTAGTCCTCACCTTACGGTAACAGACTGCCGTACTGGCCGCAAGTGGATGTACATCATGAATCCCAGCCCACCGTGCAGCGCCCGGGGTCATGCAGACCGGGGGCGCCCTTCACTTTGCGGTCAGCACTGTCACTCCTGCCGCCCGGTACGGGTCGGTGGACGCCGGGTCAGCGTCAGTCACCAAATACGTCAGCGACTTGATGGGTGCGACCAGGAACGGCTCCGCCGTCCCCAGCTTGCCGGCCGCGGCCAGACCGACAACCTCTGCCGCTCCCCCGACCATGGCTCGCTTGACCTGGGCCTCCTCGTAATCGTCCAAGGTGATTCCCGCCTCATGATGTATGCCGCATAACCCTAACACGCACATGTCGGCCCGCACCCGCCCGAGATGCTCCACAACGCATGCTCCTACTGTAACCTCGGCTGACTTGCGAAACCGTCCGCCGAGCACCACCACTTCCACACCGGCATGGTCCACCAGGGCCAAGGCCACCGGCAGGCTGTTCGTCACCACAGTTGCCTGGAGGTCAGGCGGGAAGTGCCGCACCACCTCGAGCACGGTAGTTCCACCATCCACGAACAGCACCTGCCCGTTCCGTACCAGACCTGCCGCGGCTCGGCCGATCCGCCCCTTGGCAGGGCGATCCTCATTCTCCCGTGCTCGGAAAGTCATCGACCCAGGTGCGGCCGGCAACGCCCCGCCGTGGACGCGGCACAGCAAGCCTGCGGCCGCCAGGTCCCGCAGGTCGCGGCGAATGGTGTCTTCCGATACGTTCATCGCTGCGGCAAGGTGAGCGGCCAGCACTTTTCCGTTGCGGTGCAGAACGTCGAGTATCTGCCTTCGGCGCTCAGCGGTTAACAATTGAAGATCCTCCTAACCCACATGCAATTCTTGACACTGCACGAACTTGCGTATATTATCCTGATTGTGCCTGTTTGTTCACGTTAGTCACATTATATGAGTTAGTCGGAGGCGCTGCAAGATATGAACCGGCTCTCTCCCCGCGCCACCATGGCTGTATCGTGTACGGTTTTCCTGGCTCTAGGCTTGATTACGGCGGCGCTCGGCCCCGCTCTGCCCGATTTTGCCCGGGCTGCGCATTCCGGTGAAATCGACCACGTAGTCCGAAGGAAACCGACCACCGTTCCGGAGCAAATCGACCACTTGTCCACAGGCGGCGGTCGGAGCGAAGCGACGTTGATCCGTTATGCTTGTGCTTGGTCCGAAGGGGCGGGAGCCGGGATCTGCTTGCGCATAGATTCGCCCTTGAGGGTGATCCGGTGAGCGGTATGTACCAGGCGATCCAGAATCGCATCAGCGACAGAAGGATCAGCGATGGTGGCGTGCCAGTGGTCCACCGGCAGCTGGCTGGCGACGATGGTGGCCTGTACCTGGCTGCGGTCATCGATCACCTCCAGCATGTCACGTGCTTCGGCTGGCTGCAATGGGGCAAGGCCCCAGTCATCGAGGACCAAAAGGTTTGTGTGGGCCAAAGATCGGAGCAGGCGCCGGTAGGAGCCGTCCGCCTTGGCCGCTGCTATGTCTGCCAGTAGTCTTGGAACGCGGTAGTATCGCGTGTGGAAGCCCTGGCGGCAAGCAGCGTTGGCGAGAGCACAGGCGATGAATGTCTTACCCACGCCGGTCGGCCCGCTAATCAAGACCGTATTATGATCGCGGACCCACTGACAGCCAGCCAACATGCGCATCACGGTACGGTCCAGGCCCCGCTGGTGCTGGTAATCCAGATCCTCCAGGGACGCCGGCAAGCGAAGTTTCGCCACCTGCAGCAGTCTGGCCAATCGCCGGTTCTGGCGTTGGGCCCATTCCTGGTCGACCAGCAGTCCGAGGCGGTCCTCAAAGGACACACCGTGCATGTCATCTTGCTGCATCTGGCTCAGCAGCCCTTCGGCCATGCCCTTGAGCCCCAGCTCCCGCAGCCGTTCGATGGTCGGGTGAATCAGCATGACCCATCCTCCTTCCCGTAGTAGGCGGCACCCCGCACGTTCTCGTGGATGACGACCGGCTCTGGCGCCGGCGCTCCGGGCAGAGGTGTCTGGTCTAGCCCGTTTTGGAGGATGGAGTTCACGCTGCGGTACGAAGGAGTATGCAGGACCAGGGCACGGGCGCAGGCGGCCTCAAGGCGAACCTCAGAGTACTCATGGCCGAGCCGCAGTAGACCGAGGCAACTGCGGTAGCCCATCTCCGGATGCGGCCGGGTGGCCAGGATGTGGCGAAAGAGCTCACCGGTCTGAGGACCGACTTTCTCGCCCCACTGCACCAACCGGGATGGTGTCCACTCCAGGTGCTTCTGGTGGGATAGCGGGCGGTGCTCGGCGCGGGTGATGTACTGATTCTCACCGTAGCAGCGGGGATGGCTGCTCACGCGCTTTCCCTGGTGGTAGATCTCGACGGTGGCATCGCTGAGGCGTACGTCGACCGGCTCGTGGGTCAGCGTGTGATGGACGCTGTAGAAGTTGCGCTCTACGGCCACGTGGTAGTCAATATTGACCGTGGCCTTGCGCCATTCCGCGAACTCATACCGCTGGGGCGGCAGTGGCCGGAGCGCCGGCCGGTCCAGCTTCTCGTAGAGTTGCCGGCGTGTTCCCTCGATCTTCTGGAACGGGCGGTTGTTCAGGATCTCGGCCTGCTCGGCCAGGGCACGATTCAGTTCGCTCAGGCTGAAGAACTGGAGGTTGCGCAGCGGCGCCAAAATCCAGCGCTCAACCTGCTGAACTCCGTTCTCCGCCTTGGCCTTGTCACGTGGCTTCTTGGGCCGGGCGGGGATGATCGCAGTGCCATAATGGACAGCTAGCTCCGCGTAGGTCGGGTTCAGTTCGGGCTCGTAGCGGTCAGGTTTGGTGACGCCTGCCTTTAGGTTGTCGTTGATGATAACCCTGGGGACGCCGCAGAAGAATTCGAGAGCACGGCAGTTCGAGCCGATCCAGTCGCGAAGGGCCTGGGTCCATGTCGCCTCAACGAAGAGGTAGTTGCTGGCGGGCAGAACGGCCACGAAAATCTGTGCCTGGCGGATCTCCCCAGTCTTGGGATCTACCACGGGCACCGTTATCCCGACGTAGTCAACTTCCATGTACTCGCCGGGCGGGTAGTTCTGGCGCAGGACAACGTCCAGCTTGCCGCACCAGGCGTGGTAGTGGCTGCAGAACTGGCTGTACTGGTAGCCGTCCGACGGGTGCGTCTGTTTGTACTCCAACCACAGGAGCTGCAGTGTGACGCCCTTGCGGCGAAGCTCCCGGTGGATCTGGTCCCAGTCAGGCTCGGGCCGCTGTTTCTCCTGCCCGGGCTCCCCGGGGTACAGGAGTGCATCTAGCTTGGCGTCATCCCAGTCGTCCGAGAGGGGCCACGTAAGCCCAGCCGCCTCGGCGCGGTGAATGAGCCCCAACACAGTGCTGTGGGAGGCGGAGACGCTACGGGCGATCTCTCGCAGGCCCAGCCCCAACTCCCACTTCAGGCGCAGGATGTCGCGAATCTTTCTCATGGGCAACCTCCGATTGGCCACAGCTCGTTCCACCTTCCCGCGTGCTTGTCTCAAGACACGGGTTCCAGGTGGCAGGTGTGAGCTCCTGTGGCGGTGTGTTGTCCAACGTCGATTCGCTCCTGCGTCGGAAGCGCCACCTACTTATCCACAGCGGGTGGTCGATTTGCTCCGGAATGCTGGTCGATTTGCCCGGAACGGTGGTCGATTTGAATCGGAATCACTGGTCGATTTCCGCCGGAATGGTGGTCGATTTGGGCCGGAATCCGCACGGGCTACGTCAGGCTCGCTGGCGGCACTTGGGGGGCTTTTTTCAACCCTGTTCTTGGGCGCCCTCCTGTCACAAGCAGCGGCGGGCCCCCTGAATGACCGGACCGGCCCCCGCCCAATGCTCCTGGGTGGGCTTACGCTGGTAGTGCTTGGGACCGCGGGAGTAGCTCTAAGCTCCAGCCTCTGGCTGACCTTTGCGTGCGCGGTTATCACCGGCCTTGGCTTTGGCACCGCGGTGGTCACCATCAACTTGCTGGTCGCGCAGTCGTTCCCAGGCAACAACGTGGCATTGCTCAATTTGGTCAACTTCTTCTTCGGGCTCGGCGCCGTTCTGGGGCCCGCCCTGGCCAGCCTGACCATCCGTGCCGTGGACTCTGCCCTTCCGGCCCTCTGGGTGGGGATCGTTCTGGTGGCGATCGTACTTCCGTTCACGGGACGCCTCTCCAGCCGGGCGGCGAAAACCGGTCAGCTTCCACGGGACACCCTCGTCCACCTCGTCCGCTCGCCGCTGCTCTGGATCATGGGCGCCCTGCTGCTGTTCTACGTTGGCGCTGAAAACGGGCTGGGTGCCTGGACGACTACCTACATGGAACGCACCACGCAAGCCAGCCCCGCTACCGGCGCCCTCGTTACGGCCGGGTTCTGGCTCGCCCTGACGGCGGGCCGCATGTGCGCCACCCTGATCGGCTCGAGAATCGCACCTGGGCCGCTGCTTCTGGGTGCGCTTACAGGCGCCACGGCGGGCGGCATCATTGTGGCTGTGGGCACCGGATCGGCGCCGCTCGCCACCCTTGGCATTCTGATTCTTGGCTTCTGCTTCGGCCCGATTTTCCCAACCGCTCTGGCACTTGTCTCCGCCACTTTTCCGGAAGGAACGGGAACAGCCACCAGCGTCGTTGTGGCGCTCGGCGCCCTGGGCGGCATGATCTTCCCAGCCCTGCAGGGCTACGTTCAGGAGACCGTCGGCCCAGCCCCAGGCATGCTGATCATCACCCTGGGCGTTATGGTCATGCTGGCTCTCAGCGGCGGTTTCCGGTGGGTGGCACAAAGAGCATAGACTGCGGCGCCGCGGGGACCATTCCCGCGGCGCCGAAATAAAAAGCGACCGGGGTGCTCAGCACACCCCGGTCGTCCTTTTTACACGAGCTCGAGAATCGCCATGGGAGCCGCATCGCCCTTACGGACGCCGGTCTTGATCACCCGGGTGTAACCGCCGTTGCGGTCCTTATACCGGGGGGCGATGTTCTCAAAGAGCTTCTTGACCACGGACTCATCATAAATGTAGGCCATGGCCTGCCGGCGAGCGTGCAGGTCACCCCGCTTGGCGAGGGTGATGAACTCGTCAGCGATCGACTTGACCTCCTGGGCCTTGCCCTCGGTGGTCTCGATCTTCTCCTTGTCGAACAGGGCGGTGACGACGGCCCGGAAGAGAGCCTTACGGGCAGAGCTGTCACGGCCGAGCTTCTGGTAACCAAGAGCCATCTTTCATTCACCCCTGTCTTCTGAGGACGAAATTGGGGTCCCCAGCCACACCTGGTGGCGTTAGTCGTCAGACTCCCGTAGAGACAGGCCAATAGCGGCCAGCTTCTGCTTGACTTCCTCGAGGGACTTCTTGCCAAGGTTGCGGACTTTGATCATCTCTTCGTCCGACTTGGCGCAGAGTTCGGCCACGGTATTGATGCCGGCCCGCTTCAGGCAGTTGTAAGAACGCACGGAGAGGTCAAGCTCTTCGATGGTCATCTCCATCAGCTTGTTCCGGTCGTTCTCATCCTTCTCCTGCATGACCTCGATGGTATCCGCATCGTCGGTCAGGGAGAGGAACAGCTCGAGGTGCTCCTTGAGAATTTTGGCGCCCCAGGAGCAGGCCTCGTCGGGTTTGATCGTACCGTTAGTCCAAACCTCGAGAGTGAGCTTGTCGTAGTTGGTCCGGTTACCCACGCGGGTATGCTCGATGGTGTAGTTCACCCGACGGATCGGGCTGAAAATCGAGTCAATCGGAATCACACCGATCGGCATATCCGGGGTCTTGTTCTGGTCGGCGGGCACATAACCGCGCCCCTTGCCTACCGCAATCTCGGCGATGAGGCGGCCGCCCTTGTCCAGGGTGGCGATGTGCAGGTCCGGATTGAGGATCTCCACATCGGCGTCCGTATGAATGTCCCCAGCCTTAACGACCCCTTCCCCTTCCGCCTCAATGCGGAGAGTCTTGGGCTCGTCGCTGTGCACCTTCAGCGAAAGCTGCTTGAGGTTGAGGATAATGTCCGTAACGTCCTCCACCACCCCGGGGACGGTGGAGAACTCATGCAGCACGCCGTCGATCTTCACAGAGGTTACTGCGGCCCCCGGCAGGGACGAGAGCAGGATACGCCGCAGCGAGTTACCAAGGGTGATGCCGTAGCCACGCTCGAGGGGCTCAACCACGAACTTGCCGTAGCTGTTGTCCTCGGCCAGCTCCACGCATTCAATCTTTGGCTTTTCCATTCCGATCATTCTGTAGATACCCCCAATTCCCTGTCTCCGCTCAAATTGAGCGCCCTACGCCGCCGATAAAAGACCCTGTTCAAGCAGGCAATTACCGGGAGTACAGCTCGACGATGAGGTGCTCCTGGACGGGGGCGTCGATCTCTTCCCGGGTAGGCATGCGAAGGACCGTGCCACGCAGAGCTTCGGCCTCAACGGTCAGCCATGCCGGAATCGTCCGAGTGCCCGCCACCACGAGCTCCTTCACCCGCTTGTGATCGCGGGAGCCTTCCCGGAGGGCGATGACATCGCCTTCACGGACGAGGTAGGAGGGAATGTTGACTTTGCGGCCGTTGACCTCGATGTGGGAATGCTTCACGACCTGCCGGGCTTCCGACCGGCTGGCGGCAAAGCCCATGCGGTAGACGATGTTGTCGAGGCGGCGCTCCAGGGTCTGGAGCAGAATCTCGCCGGTAACGCCCTTCTTGCGGGCGGCCAGATCGAAGTACCGCTCGAACTGGTTCTCAAGCACGCCATAGAAACGGCGGGCCTTCTGCTTCTCACGGAGCTGGATACCATACTCGGACATCTTGCGGCGGGAAGCGCCATGCTGGCCGGGCGGGGTCTGCCGCTTCACGACCGGGCACTTGTCGGAGTAGCACTTCTCACCCTTGAGATATAGCTTAACGCCCTCCCGGCGGCAAAGCCGGCAGACTGCGTCGGTGTAACGCGCCATTTGTTAAGTGTCCCCTCCTTCTACACGCGGCGCCGCTTCGGCGGGCGGCAACCATTATGAGGGATAGGAGTGACGTCCTTAATGGTCGTCACTTCCAGGCCCGCGGCCTGCAGCTGACGGATGGCAGCCTCACGGCCGCTGCCGGGGCCCTTCACGTACACCTCTACCTCGCGGAGACCATGCTCCATAGCGGCCTTGGCAGCAGCCTCGGCGGCCATCTGAGAGGCGAAGGGGGTGGACTTACGGGAACCCTTGAAGCCCATGCCACCGGAGGTGGCCCAGGACAGGGCGTTGCCCTGCGTATCGGTGATGGTGACGATTGTGTTGTTGAAGGAGCTACGGATATGGGCCACGCCCTTATCTACGTGCTTACGCTCCTTCCGCTTCGTGCGAACAGCGCGCTTGGCCATTTAGACGTGTCCCTCCTTACTTCGTAGCCTTCTTCTTGCCGGCGACCGTACGCTTCGGACCCTTGCGGGTACGGGCGTTCGTCTTGGTGCGCTGGCCACGGGTCGGCAGGCCGCGGCGATGCCGCAGGCCACGGTAGCAGCCGATTTCGATCAGCCGCTTGATGTTGAGCTGAACTTCACGCTGCAGGTCGCCCTCGACCTTGTAGTCGCGGTCGATGACTTCGCGCAGGCGAGCGACTTCGTCTTCGGTCAGGTCGCGAACGCGAGTGTCGGGGTTAATGCCGGTCTTCGCCAGGATCTCGCGAGAAGTGGACCAGCCGATGCCGTAGATGTACGGCAGCGCAGCCTCCACCCGCTTGTCGCGAGGCAGGTCAACGCCTGATATGCGCGCCATGCTTAGGTAATACCCTCCTCAAATGCAACATGGTTCGATAGGGAAAGCGGATGCATGACCCGTCTCAAACAACCAGTCTTCCGTGAGAAGTTGACCAGGGAGAAGGACCTGGTCAACCAGCCGCCTCACGCCAGACGGCGCCGAGTTCCAGCACCGGCTTTGCACGCCTCCCGGCAGTGTCCGGTGCCTCGAGCCCATGCGGGTAAGCCGGGACCTCCCCCTTTCAGGATGAGAGCGCCGGCCCAAAACCAGCCAAACTTTCTGCCTTTCGGTGTCTGGCGTTGCCAGCCACCTGTCGGCGGCAGACCGACTTTCGGTCGACTGCGGCCTAGCCCTGCTTCTGCTTGTGCTTGGGGTTCTCGCAGATCACCATGACATTCCCATGCCGCTTGATGACCTTGCACTTTTCACAGATCGGTTTCACAGACGGACGCACCTTCACGAGCAGCCCCTCCTCTCTTCAGCGCTCGCGAACACTACCGAGTTCGGCGTGTTGCGCAGGGATTTCGGTCAATGTATGCTAAAGGCCACAAAGGTAACAAACCACAAGGCGCCCGGCAGAGTCCCGGCCGCCTTCCATGAAGTGGTCCGTACACCTTCGCCTACTTGAACCGGTATACAATTCTACCACGAGTCAGGTCATATGGCGAGAGTTCAATTGTAACTCTGTCGCCAGGCAAAATACGGATGAAGTTCATCCGGATCTTGCCGGACACGTGAGCGAGAATTTTGTGGCCGTTGGCCAGCTCCACCCTGAACATGGCGTTCGGGAGCGGCTCGATCACAGTGCCTTCCAGCTCGATGACGTCGTCTTTAGACATAGTGCCGACCTAGACCTCCTCCATTACTCTCGATGGCCAGGCATCCAGCGCCTTCATGACGTCCACATCAGAGACCCTGTCGCCTCGCTCGAGCCGAAGAGCCAGGTTGGCATCTACCCAGCCGAGCACCTCCAGGTGGCGCCGGTTTTTGAACTTCGGTCGATCCACGGTCCGATGCCGGCCGTCCATAACCGCCATCCGCCGCTCGTCCACCTGTCGAAGGACGACGTAGCTGGTCCCCTGATCTCGTCCGGCCAGGGAGCGGACAATGGCTCCAGGCCGCACTCCAGGATACTCCACCCGGGCGCACCTCCGCGCGAATTGCCGGACTCCGCTTTTCCCTCGAAAAGCCCAATACCGCTATTATACCACAAAACTTGCCCTGTATTCCTTAGAAAGTGGAGCTTTTTCCTCCGCCGGGAGTAACCTTCATGGCCTGGTAAGGACCATTGGCCCGCTGTTGGTAATCGCGATCGTGTGCTCAAAGTGAGCGGAATAGCGCCGGTCCGTAGTGATCACGGTCCACTTGTCCGCCAGCACTTTCACTTCCCAGGTGCCGGCGTTGACCATCGGCTCAATGGCCACCACCATACCGGGGCGCAGTTCCTTTCCGGTTCCCGGGACTCCGAAGTTCGGAACCTGTGGGTCTTCATGCATGCTGGCACCGATTCCGTGCCCCACGAAGTCCCGCACGACGCCAAAGCCGTGCGATTCCACGTAAGACTGTACGGCGTGGCCAATGTCTCCCAGCCGTTTGCCAGGGTAGCATTGTTCGATGGCTTTTTCAAGCGAGGTACGAGTGACATCCAGCAGCCGCAGGGCTTCCGGGTCCACCTTGCCCACTGGGTGGGTGTAGGCGGAGTCACCTACGTACCCCTTATAGGTAACGCCCAGGTCAATGGCGATGATGTCGCCCTCCTGCAGGCGCCTTTTTCCCGGTATGCCATGGACCACTTCTTCGTTTACCGACGCGCAGATCGATGCCGGAAAGCCATGGTACCCTTTGAACGTTGGGATACCGCCCGCTTTCCTGATGAGCGCTTCGGCCAGGGCGTCAAGTTCACCCGTGGTCACGCCCGGAGCAACCGCTCTGGCCAGCTCCTGATGGACCTCGTAAACGATCAGCCCGGCTTCTCTCATCAGCTCAATCTCACGCGCGGACTTGAGAATGATCATTTGGCTCCAACCACCGCTTCCTTGATCGCTGCTGTCACCTGTTCCATGGACTGGTCGCCGTCGACAGTACGGACGATGCCCTTGTTCCGGTAGAATGAGAGCACATCGGCGGTCTTGTCGTGGTATTCCTTGAGGCGAATGGTGACCATGCCGGCCGTGTCGTCACTGCGCTGATACAGTTCCCCGCCGCACCTGTCACAGACGCCGGGAACCTTGGGCGGGTTGAACTTGACATGGAAGGTAGCACCGCAGTTGCGGCACACCCGCCGGCCTTCGGCACGCTCCACGAGGAGGAATTCCGGAATCTCAATCATGACAACGCCGTCCAGGTGCAGCCCAAGCTCGTCAAGCATGTCGGCCAGCGAGACGGCCTGGCTGGTAGTCCGAGGGTATCCGTCAAGAATGAAGCCTTTTCTGCAATCATCCTGGGATAGACGGTCTTTCACCATTGCGTTGGTGACGTCGTCCGGGACGTACTTGCCGGCGTCCACGTACTCCTTGGCGAGCTTCCCCAGGGGAGTCCCCTGAGCCATGTTGCCACGGAAAATGTCGCCGGTAGATATGTGCGGAATGGCCTCGGACTGCGCAAGGCGTGCTGCCTGCGTCCCTTTGCCGGCTCCCGGGGGACCCATCAGGATGATGTGCATGCTCCAACCTCCATAATGGGGGAACGCTAGGCGTTCGCGAGGACCGGAACACCCTGGTCGGGTGGACCGGTCCTCTGCGAAACACCTGCAAAGCCTACGACCGCATGAAGCCCTGGTAGTGCCGCATCACCAGCTGAGCTTCGATCTGCTTCATCGTGTCCAGACCAACGCCGACCACAATCAGCAGCGCAGTGCCGCCGATGTATGCCTGCTGGATCTGGGTGAGAGTGATGAGTGCCATCGGCAGAATGGTCAGAGCCGCCAGGAAGAGGGATCCGACCAGGGTCAAGCGCTCAGAGATGCGAGCCAGATAGTCGGCGGTGGGCTTGCCGGGACGATAGCCCGGCACGAAGCCACCGTTTTTCTTCATGTTGTCTGCAATCTCGGTGGGGTTGAAGGTCACAGCGGTGTAGAAGTACGTGAAGAAGATGATGAACAAGGCGTCGAGAACCCAGAACCACCAATTGCTCCAACTCAGGTAGTTGTTAACGAACTGGTAGAACCAGGATGTGTTCGGCATCCAGGACGCAATCGTCTGCGGCAGACCGATCAGGGACTGGGCGAAAATGATGGGAATCACGCCCGCCTGGTTGATCTTCATGGGCAGATGAGTGCGCTGGCCACCATAGACACGCTTGCCGACAACCCGCTTCGCATACTCCACAGGGATCTTCCGGACGCCTTCGGTGATCAGGATAACGCAGGCGACGACCACCACGGCGAGAATCCCAATCAAGGCGACCGAGAAGATGCTGATGACACCGGCACGGAGCATCTCGAACAGGGACTGGATCGTGGACGGGACACGGGCCACGATGCCCGCGAAGATGATCAGCGAAATGCCATTGCCGATGCCTTTCTCGGTAATCATCTCACCGAGCCACATCAGGAAAGCAGTGCCAGCGGTAAGGCTGATCATGATTACGATCAGCGTCCACACACTGCCGTCGTTAATGAAGGCGCCGGAACGCATCAGGTAGAACCCCGTACCGAAGGCCTGAACCAGACCGAGCACCACCGTGCCGTAGCGGGTGTACTGCTGGATCTTCTTGCGGCCTTCCTCGCCTTCCTTTTGCATCTCCTCCAGCCGCGGGATCACAATGGTGAGGAGCTGCATGATGATCGACGAGTTGATGTACGGCGTGACGCTCATCGCAAAGATCGCGAGGTTCTTAAAGGCACCGCCGGAGAACAGGTCGACCAGCCCAAGTAAGCCACCCTGGCCAAGGAGGCGCTGTACGACGTCGAGCTTGACGCCCGGCACGGGGATATGAGAACCCAGGCGCAGGACGGCAAGCATCAACAAAGTAAACAGCAGCCGATTCCGCAGACCAGGTAGGCGCATCGAATTGCGCAGCGACTCCAGCATCGCCATGGCTGTTACTTCACCTCTTCGGTGGCTTCTCCGAGAACCTCGACTTTGCCGCCAGCGGCCTCGATCTTCTGTTTGGCGGATTCGCTCACCTGATGGGCCCGAACGGTCAGGGCCTTGGTGATCTCACCCATGCCGAGGATTTTGACACCATTGGTGGCGCCCTTGCACACCCGAGATTCCTCGAGCAGTTCCGGGGTCACCACGGTGCCGGCCTCGAACACGTCGAGGGCTTCCACGTTTACAGGGAGATACCGGACGCGGAAGGGCTCGTTGGAGAACCCGCGCTTCGGCATCTTGCGGAGCAGGCTCGTCTGGCCGCCTTCGAAGCCAGGACGGACACCGCCGCCGGCCCGGGCGTTCTGACCCTTGTGGCCCTTGCCCGAGGTCTTGCCAAGGCCAGAGCCGATACCACGACCCAGGCGCTTGCGCTCCTTCTTTGCGCCGGGATTCGGGGCAAGCTCATGCAGTTTCATCTGTCTGTCACCTCGATTTCTGTTGGGGTCTTGTGGGCGCCGAGTTTTCGGGCTCGGCGCCTCTCTTTACAGGAGTCACCAGACCCCCGGTTCAGTTCAGACTAGGCCTCTTTTACCTCGACAAGGTGGGCCACTTTCGTGATCATGCCACGGATGGCTTCGTTGTCAGGCTGCTCCACGGAAGAGTTGGTCTTCCGTAGGCCCAGGGCCTCACAGGTGGCGATCTGCCGCTTATCCTTGCCGGCTAGACCGCGCTTCAGGGTGATAATCAGCTTGCCAGCCACGTCTGTTTCCCTCCACTTCTCAGGCGCTGAGGCGCCTTTCTCGTGCCCCGCATGACATCGCTGCGAAGCAGCGTCATGCTAGGCCTAACCGAGGATCTGCTCGACGGGCTTGCCGCGGAGCTTCGCAACTTCCTCAGCGCTCTTGAGCGACCTCAAGCCTTCCAGCGTGGCGAGCACCTGGTTGGCGGCATTGTTGGAGCCCAGGCTCTTGGTGAGGATATCGCGAACCCCGGCAGCCTCGAGTACGGCACGAACCGCGCCGCCGGCGATGACGCCGGTACCCTCGGAAGCGGGTTTCAGCAGAACCCGGCCAGCGCCGAACTCACCGATCACCTCGTGAGGGATGGTGGTCCCGGCGAGCGGAATCTTGACCATTGCCTTCTTGGCGTCTTCGGTGCCCTTGCGGACGGCCTCGGGGATTTCGGCGGCCTTGCCCAGGCCGGCGCCCACGGAGCCTTCGCCGTCACCGACGACCATCACTGCGGAGAAGCTCATCCGGCGGCCGCCCTTGACGGTCTTTGCGACGCGCCGCAGGTCCACCATCTTCTCCTTCAGTTCCTTGGTGCCAACTTCAATCCGAGCCACTGCGTTTTTCCCTCCCTCGTCTTAGAACTGAAGACCGGCTTCACGAGCGGCGTCGGCGAGGGCAGCAACCCGGCCATGGTACAGGAAGCCACCGCGGTCGAAGACGACCTGGGTGACGCCGGCGGCCAGAGCCCGCTTGGCAATCAGTTCGCCAACGATCTTCGCAGCATCGATGTTGCCACCGTTGCCCTCAAGCCGGCCCTTCACCTCGGGATCGAGGGTAGAAGCCGCAGCCAGGGTCTTGCCGACGACGTCGTCAATGACCTGGACGTACATATTCTGGTTGGAACGGAAGACATTAAGCCGCGGCCGCTCGGGCGCGCCGTGGACGGTCTTCCGCACCCGCAGCTGCCGAGGACGGCGCGCCTTGTTGCGGTCCTGCTTCGTAATCATCCCACGTCACTCCCTTACTTCTTACCGGTTTTGCCTTCCTTGCGGCGAATCCGCTCGCCGGCGTACTTAATGCCCTTGCCCAGATACGGCTCCGGCGGCCGGACCTGACGCACGTTCGCGGCCACCTGGCCGACAACTTCCTTGTCAATGCCGCTGACCGTGATCTGGTTGGGAGCAGGAACGGTGAACTCGATGCCCGCGGGGGGCTCGAATTCCACCGGATGCGAGAAGCCAACCTGCAGGGTCAGCTTGGCGCCGGTCTTGGCAGCACGGTAGCCAGTGCCGACCATTTCCAGCTGCTTCTGATAACCCTTGGTCACGCCCTCGACCATGTTGTTAATGAGAGCCCGGGTGAGGCCATGCAGCGCCTTGTGCGTCCGCTCATCCGAAGGACGAGTGACCTTGAGGGCGCCGTTCTCGACCGTCACCGTCATATCCTTGTTGATTTCACGGCTCAGGGTACCCTTCGGACCCTTGACCGTCACAACTGCACCTTCCACCGCCACAGTGACGCCGGCGGGGAGGGTCACAGGAGCCCTACCAATACGAGACACGGCTGCACCTCCTTCCTTACCAGATGTAGCAGAGCACTTCGCCGCCAAGACCGGTCTGGCGGGCCTTCTTGTCGGTCATCAGACCCTGGGACGTGCTGAGGATGGCAACGCCAAGACCGCCCAGCACCTTGGGCACCTGGTCCTTCTTGGCATAGATCCGCAGGCCGGGCCGGGAGATCCGGCGCAGGCCGGAGATGACCTTCGTCTTGTTCGGACCATACTTCAGGTACACCCGGATAATACCCTGGTGACCGTTGTCAAGCCACTCATAATCCCGGACGAAACCCTCGTCCTTCAGGATCTGAACGATTGCCTTCTTCATCTTGGAGCCCGGAACCTCAATCCGATCATGGTTCACCGTGTTTGCGTTGCGGATGCGAGTGAGCAGATCCGCAATCGGGTCAGAAACCACCATGGTCCACAGTTCCTCCTTTCAGGATCGGGCGGTTGGAGCTGGATGAGGGGCCTAACCCCTGCTCCGGTGTGGAGGGAAGACTACTGCACCGGATGCTGGCAGCGGCCGGTGTTGGCCGGCAGCTGCCCAGTTCCCCTGCCCGAGTCTCACACTACCAGCTAGCCTTACGAACGCCGGGAATCTGGCCCTCGTGGGCCATCTTGCGGAAGCAGTGCCGGCAGATGCCGAACTTCCGCATATAGGCGTGGGGACGGCCGCACAGCTTGCACCGGTTATAGGTCCGGACGGCAAACTTCTGCGGGCCCGCAGCCTTGATCTTCAGGGAAGTCTTTGCCACGGAAGTCCCCTCCTTACTGCTTGTCGCTGAACGGCATGCCCAGGCCCTTGAGGAGCGCCTTGGCTTCCTCGTCGGTCTTGGCAGTCGTTACGATGATGATGTCCATGCCCCGGATCTTATCTACCTTATCGTAGTCGATTTCCGGGAAGATAAGCTGTTCCTTGAGGCCCAGGGCGTAGTTGCCCCGACCATCAAAAGCCTTCGGCGAAACGCCGCGGAAGTCGCGCACACGAGGGAGCGCCACATTCACGAGCTTTTCGTAGAAGTCCCACATGCGCTCGCCGCGCAGCGTCACCTTGCAGCCGATGGGCATACCCGTACGGATTTTGAAGGTGGCGATGGACTTCTTCGCCTTGGTCACCACCGGCTTCTGACCGGTGATGGCCGCGATATCGCCTACGGCGGCGTCCAGGGCCTTCGCATTCTGGACCGCTTCGCCCAGACCCACGTTCACGACAATCTTCACCAGTTTGGGAAGCATCATGACGTTAGCGTAATTAAACTGCTTCTGAAGGGCAGGAGCGACTTCCTGCTCGTACTTGTTCTTCAGATTGATGGCCAAGTGAACACAAGCCTCCTTTCTACGGCAAACCGGCGGTTAGCCGTTCTTCGTTGCCTTCTTCGCCTTGATCTTCTCCAGGGACATCACGTTGGAAGAATGGATCGGGGCTTCCATCTCCATAATGCCGCCCTGCATGTTCTTGGCGCTGGGCTTGGTGTGCTTCTTGACCATATTGACACCCTCGACCACGACCCGACCGGTCTTGGGGAGGACCTTCTTAACCTTGCCCTGCTTGCCCTTGTCCTTGCCGGTGATGACGACGACTTCCTCGTCCCGCCGGACGTGGACCTTGAACTTCGGCTTATTCTCCATGTTGCTACCTCCTCCCGACTACAGGACTTCGGGAGCCAGGGAGATGATCTTCATGAAGTCCTTCTCACGCAATTCGCGGGCGACAGGACCGAAGATACGGGTGCCCTTGGGCTCCTTCTCGTCCTTGAGGATGACGGCAGCGTTCTCGTCGAACCGGATGTAGGAACCATCCGTACGGCGCACGCTCTTCTTGGTGCGAACGATGACAGCCTTGATCACGTCGCCCTTCTTCACCATGCCGCCGGGAGTGGCTTCCTTTACGGAGCAAACGATGACATCGCCGATGCCGGCGTACCGACGCATCGATCCGCCCAGAACCTTGATGCACATCAGTTCCTTGGCGCCACTGTTGTCAGCGACAGCAAGACGGGATTGGACCTGGATCATGGCTTTCGACCTCCTCTCGATAGCTAGCCGGTTTCCTCCGCAGAGGAGGACCTGGCTAACCTGCCTTACGACAGGCCCCGGTTTTCCGGGGAGAATCAGTTAGACCTTGGCTGCCTCGACGATCTCAACGACGCGCCAGCGCTTGTCTTTGGACAGGGGGCGGGTTTCCATAATCCGCACCTTGTCACCGGTCTTGCACTGGTTCTGTTCGTCGTGCGCCTTAAACTTCGCAGTCTGCTTAATCCGCTTCCGATAGAGCGGATGCTCAATGAGCGTCTCAACACTGACGACAACGGTCTTATCCATCTTGTCGCTGGTCACGACGCCGATGCGGGTCTTTCGGAGATTGCGCTCTTCCGTCATGCTTTAACCTCCTCCCGGTTAGGCGTTGGCCTTGAGTTCACGTTCACGGAGGACGGTCTTGCACTGGGCGATGGACCGGCGCACTTCGCGGACGCGTGCCGTGTTATCAAGGTTGTTGACAGCCAGCTGGAAACGGAGGTTAAAGAGCTCCTCCTTCAGCGAGGTGATCTTGGAGTTGACCTCCTCGTTGGACATGTCACGAACATCCTTAACCTTCATTTGCTTCACCACCAGTCTCTGCGGCCACGACCTCAGTCGCTTCCCGCTTCACGAACTTGCACTTCACCGGCAGCTTGTGGCTGGCCAGGCGGAGAGCTTCCTTGGCGACCTCCTCGCTGACGCCGGCGAGCTCGAACATAACCCGGCCGGGCTTAACGACGGCAACCCAGTACTCCGGAGCGCCCTTGCCGGAACCCATACGGGTTTCGGCCGGCTTCCGCGTGATGGACTTGTGCGGGAAGATTTTGATCCAGACCTGGCCGCCGCGCTTGATGAAGCGTGTCATCGCGATACGGGCGGCTTCGATCTGCCGATCCGTGACGAAGGCGGCTTCGGTCGACATGAGGCCGTACTCGCCGGAAGTGACGGTGCGGCCGCCCTTGGACTCACCACGGTTAAGGCGGGTAGACGCCTTATGAGGCCGGCGCCACTTTACGCGCTTCGGAGCGAGCATTTAGCTGCGACCTCCTTCCCGATTGACAGGGGTCGGGCCGGCAGCGATCGAAGCCCGATCTGCTCCGGCAGGCCGGGGACCACCCTGCGGGCGGGGACCGCCGCCGGGGCCTCCAGGACCGCGGCCGCCACCAGGGCCTCCGTGACCACGGCCACCGCCGGGACCACCAGGACCACGGCCGCCACGTTCGCCGCCACGACCGCCGCGCTCGCCGCCACGCTCACGACGCTCGCCGCGCTCGCGGCGCTCGCCACCAGCGGCAGCAGCGCTCTTGTCGCCGACGAACATCCAGGTCTTGACGCCGATCTTGCCGTAGGTGGTGCTGGCTTCAGCAAAGCCATAGTCGATGTCGGCCCGGAGGGTGTGCAGGGGCACGGTGCCTTCCCACATACGCTCCTTGCGGGCGATTTCGGCGCCGCCGATACGGCCGCTGACGATGATGCGGATACCCTTGGCACCCATCCGCATGGCCTTCTGGATGGACTGCTTGACAGCCCGGCGGAAGGCAATGCGCTTCTCAAGCTGCTGGGCGATGTTCTCGGCGACCAACTGGGCGTCGAGCTCAGCGACCCGGACTTCGACCACATTGACGCTCACGGCCTTGCCGGTGAGCTGCTCAAGGGCCTTCTGCAGATCGGCGATGCCCTGACCCTGCTTCCCAATGACCATACCAGGCTTGGCGGTATGCACGGTAACGGTCACGCGGTTCGCGGTCCGATCGAGCTCGATGCGGGCGACGCCACTGTTAAAGAGCGCCTTCTTCACATACTGACGGATCTTGACATCTTCTACCAACAGGGCGCTGAAGTTCTGCTTATTGGCATACCAGCGAGTGTCCCACGGCTTGACGATGCCAATACGGAGGCCCTTCGGGTGTACTTTCTGACCCACTGTTACTTAGCCTCCTTTTCCTTCACCATGACGGTGATGTGGGAGGTCCGCTTCAGAATCGGGAACGCCTGTCCCCGCTGATGCGGATGAAACCG
>Ga0196970_1000217_pt1 | contig 84599 bp, 87 predicted proteins | sample S1v_513CmetaG_FD_148672 | JGI IMG/M metagenome (GOLD analysis project Ga0196970, IMG submission 148672) | Soil microbial communities from Anza Borrego desert, Southern California, United States - S1+v_5-13C | ecosystem: Environmental > Terrestrial > Soil > Desert | place: USA: California...
GCCCTCGCCGACCGCTGCTGCGCGCTGGCCAATGACCCCGAGCGCCTCAAGGCCGTCACGTGGTTCCACTGGTGGCCACAATTCGCATGAAACCTACTCAATGGAACCCTTCAGGCGCCGGCGGTATGACAGCTCGGTGGGTTGGCAGAGCATGACCATAGCGGGCTGCTGTCACCAGTAACGACCCTCGGCAGCGCCGCCAGCGATCACCTTTCAAATCCGAATCCGCTCGACCTCATCGAGGCTTACGGCGTCGTGCCGACGGTCGTAAAGCTGGGTCGTGCGCGTCGAGGCGTGGTTGGCCATTGCGGCCGCCGTTTCCAACGTGCCGCCGTTGCGCAGATAGGCGGTGATGCCGGTGGCGCGGAAGCTGTGGTTGCCGACCTTGGTTTCGATTCTCGCGGCGGCGGCACGCCGGCGGATCATCGCGTGGGCGTTGGCCTGCGGTAGCGGGGTGCGGGTGAGCCGGCCGGTGCCGCGGCCGAGCGTGCGGAACAGCGGCCCCTTGGGATCGTCGCGCAAGCGGGTACCGTCCAAATAGGCCATCAGGTAGTTCTCAAGGGTGTGGTGGCAGGGTATGGCGTGCGCCTTGCCGCCCTTCTCGCGCAGCCGCACCCACAGCCGGCGGTTCTGGGTGTAGACATCCTCGACGCGCATGGCGAGCGCCGCGCCGACGCGGGCGAAGCTGTAGACCATCAGCCCGATCAGCGCCCGGTCGCGCAGACCGGCCGGCGTCGTCGCGTCGATGCTGTCCAGCAGCGCCCGCGCCTCGGCCGGCTCGAGCACCGGCGTCTTGCCGACCTTCACCACGTGCCGCGGCCCGCGCACCGATGCCGCCGGGTTGACCGGCACCACCTGGCCGGTCACCAGCCAGTCGAACAGGTGGCGGATGGCGGCGAGCCGCTGCTTGACGGTGGGAACGGACACCTCGCGAGTCTGTGCTTCGATCCACGTCGCAACGTGAAGCGGCTGCACAGCGTCGATCGACGGCACCCCGGCAGCCGCACACCAGGTCAGGAAGTCAGCCACAGCGCGGCCGTACGCCCGGCGCGTGTGCGGGTTGCGGATGTTGGCCGAGAAGAACTCAAGGAAGCGGATTTGCGCCTTCTCGCCGGCGGTCTGAATGACCGCCGGCAAAGACAACACCATTGAGGAAGAGACGGGTGCGACGGGGGTCACCGCTCACCCCTGTTCCACATGGACTTGCGTTTCACCACCCCGCTCAGCGAGATGTCGAACTTCTCGGCGATCTCCAGATTGGTCAGCTTTTTGGTAGCGAACTCGGCATAGAGAGCATCGATGCCGGCCTCCGTCATTCTACCGTCCGGGCGCTTCAGCGGCGCGCCGTCATTGGTCGGCGGCTCGCTGGTCTCCAAACGGGCACGCAGCTCATCGAGGACGGCGTTCAGCTCACCGTTGAGGCGTTTAGCCTCGATGATGAGGGCGATGGGGTTGGTGGTTGTTGACAGCAGGTCCTTGGCGGTCATGGGTCTGTCCTTTGTGCGCAGAGAAGCACGTTGCTACTCCTGAGTAGATACATGACCGCTCCGGCGCGCCGATTCAAGCACCAATCTGCCATAGTGTAGATAATTACCCTTAGTTATTTGATAAAGGACATTATCACATATATAGGAACCCAGGAACGGGGCCTAGCGGGGACCTACAGTGCCAGTCGGTTACGCCAGAACTCCCGAGCCGCCTCGACCAAGCGGGACAACAGCCAGAACTCACCACCGTCGACTTCGATCATGACCTGAGTGCCGCTGATGGGCCAACCGGCGCGCAGATTGCCGCAGGTGATTGATTGGCTGGAAACATCTTGGTACCCGACACGCCCTGGCCGCCGCTCCACATGTTTGGTGGCGTTGGCCACCCCGATCACCTGCCGCAACGCCCAATGGGACTCGCCGATTGCCCGCCGAAAGGCGTTGGCATCTGCGTATCCCTCTCGAAGCTCGGGCCGGGCGTGGAAATAATGGTCCGCCATACTCGCTAAGCACAGGCAAGCCAAGCACCCCCGTCGCCGATCATCCGGATGCTCGAGAAACTCGGTGACGGTTGGCTCGACCATTTCCCGAAAGAACGCAACCGCGTGTTTCCCGTGTCCTGGCCGCGTCATCGCATGACCTTGTTCCAGTCAATTTGGTGCCCCGCTGCCTGCAGCTCTTTGCCCAGCGCCTGCTTCCATCCATTTCCGTCGTCCATCGGTGTCCAGACGACACCGGCGAAGTCACTGGGGATCTCCACCCGGCCCCGCATCAGGGCGCAGACGTTTTCGCGGCCAAGGCGACCGATGAAGTAGCCGAGCTCCAACAGCACGTTCTGGCGTGCCCTGGGTTCAGGGGCGCCTCCCTTGACGCTGCCTTCGTCGTCGGGCGTGAGCAGGACGACCGCAAAGCTGACGTCGCTGTTCGCCTCCACTTTTTCGATGATGGTTCGGCCGCGATTCGCCTGCTCATGGAGGATGATGGGGTCGAAGCCGATGGTGCCGAGGAAACGCGCAACGGTCTCGCGCGCCTCCCCGTCGTGGCCGTGCACAATGAAAACCTTGTTGGTCAGCGGCACCACCAGCTGAGGCCGTACATTGCCGTGGTTCAGGACATACGCTTTGTAATCACGCGCAAACGGAATGATGATCTGCCCCGTGACAGCCTGCACGCCCGCCATGATCGAGCTGCCGGAGTAAAAGTACATGTGGCCGAAGTCCGCCATGAAATCAGGATCTTCGGCAAACCGCTCAATCAGCAGCAAGGTCAGCCCGAGCGTCTGCTCATGGCTGTCGGGCCAAACAAGCTGAGCGCTGCCCACCATGCCCCCCTGCGTTTTCGCACTCTCCTCAAGAAAGTGGTCGAGGTTCAGCCCTTCCGTCAGTGCCTTGTTGGCTGCGGCGAGGTCAGGATGCAACAGCAGGCGCCCGAGGGTCTTGAGCGGACGCGAGTACGATTGCAGCTGCGCCGACTGAAGGTCCAACACCGCGTTGTTGATCTGCCCGAACAGATCGTTCCCAGCCATCACGCCTCACCCTCCAGGCGCGCCGCAGCGGCCTTCTCCAGAATAGCTTCCCGGTACTGCTGCTTCATTCCCTCGGCCATGGGAGCGATGAGCGGGTTGGAGGCATAGGAGCCGAGCCGCTCATCAACCATCCTGTTGACCGCGCTGATCGCAGCTTCGATGCTCCCGGGGTCATGCGGATCGAAACTGACGGTGCCGAGCTCGCTGCCGATTTCCTGCAGCGCGTCCTGCGCTTCCTGCAGTTCCCGCTGGAGCTTATCCAGCCCTGTAATCTTGAACACAGATTATTCCCCTTAGGTTGAGGGCGCGATTATCACACATGGATAGGAGTGCGCCAGGGCAGGCCATAGCCGCTCCATACATGCCTTGCCAACGGTATAGCGTTATGAAAGGCTGCTGATCATATCAGAAGCACAACTTATTGCGAGGTGCCGATGCCCTACCGGACCATCGACGTTGCTTGGCACGGGCCATTCCGGGTGATGTTCGATGCCAAGAGCGGAGGCCATTCGGTTCCGGACCTGCCGGCGAAGCTGGGCAACCGGCATGGCGTGTACGCGATCTATGGTCAGCATCCGGTCTATGGCTCCAACGCGCTTCTCTACATCGGGCAAACATCGCAGCGTGTTGGGGGGACGGGTCCGACCGCGCGCCTGGGTTCCGATACAGTTCTGTTATCGGAAGCCACAACGGCCCCGTCCCACGCTCCGCGGTGCCCGTGACGTTCACCAGCCGGTTGGCCGTTGTGTCGCAGCGATCGGCAAGGGTCGGTTTGGCCTCGCCTTCGAGCAAACGCTTCACGCCTTGTGCTCAAGCGGGTTCCACGCGATTGCGGAAGCCAGCAGGAGCAAGGACACTCGAAGGCCTCCAGGTTAGGTTTTGGGCGGGCGGTCTGGCACAGGCGCACAAACGCGGGGGGTTCAGCAGCCCACCCCGCGCCCCTCCACGCTAAGCCGTTGATTCTCATAAGAACTAGGCCGCCCAAAACCTAACTTGAAGGCCTTCCCCCTGAAGCGCAACGGCTAGGTTTGGGCTCGGCCATCGCAGCCGAGCTCAAACCTAGCTCAAAACCATTGCCCTACCTGCTCCGAACAGGGCTATCCCAGAAACTAGCCAGACGCTCCTCGCAAAGCCTTGCTGTTGCTGGTTCCAACGGTAACTATCTCAAAAACTAGTCGGAGGGGACTCCTCGTACTCTGGTGTTTCCGCAGTTCAGGCGCAGGTGAGCGGTCCACGCAAATAGGGAGACGGCGTAATGTCTGCACGGTTTTCTCCAGCCATCCTTGAGCGTACCGGCGAGGGGCTGACCGCGTTCTTCCCGGACTTTCCTGGCTGCGTCGCCGCAGGTGAAACGGTTGAGGCGGTTACCGCCAACGCAGAGGCGGCGCTTTCGCTCCACATAGCCGGCATGGTCGAGGATGGCGATGCTATTCCCGAACCGTCCCGCATGGGTGATACGGACGGCGCCTGAAGGCTTCGTCCGTATCACCCTCTCGATCAATGCCTTTGGCATTGATCTGCCGGGTTTGACGGTCGGCGGGCACTGGAAGTGATCATCCGCCGACCGTATGAGGTGCCGGCCGATCCCGAGGTTATCGAAGCCGGCCGTGTGTTGGTGCGGGCTCTCCCTGATTAGGGGAGCTATCCGGCTCAACGGGCTTCGGAGAATCGGCCGGGCGAGGGTCAAATTTTGCAGACAACGCCTCGTATGCCGCCCGAAACTCCGGATCTTCCATACAGCGCGCCTTAAACTCAGAAAACGCCGTCATCGTTGCGCCTGGTCGTGGCCTGGCTCGATCACGGATACCAAACGGGGTGAGTCAGTTGAGTAGTCAATCAATTCCTTGCGACCGTCCGGGTACTTCTTGATGACATGACCGGCCGGTGTGCTGTCGTCGCAGTACACAATCGGTCGGCCGGCGGCCAGATGTTCGCGGGCGGCATCTCCGCTGCCAGAACCACGCAACCCCTTAGAGCTCATGTCCGCGGCCTCCGCGCTCGCTCTCAGCCTGCACCTGCTTGGTGAAGTGTTCCTGGGCCGCGGCACACCGCTGTTTGATCACAGACGCCGCCGCGGATGATCCCGACTCCTCGATGGGCCCTGCAGGAGCAAGCATTTCGGTCATGGGCGACTTCCTCTAATCAGGCAATAACCACTTCGTTTGCCGAAGCCTGCGCGGCGTATGCAGTCGATTCAATCAGGTAATTTTTGTGCGATGGAGTGATCTGTCGTGGTCATATAAGATCCTCCTTTGCCACGCGCTCAAAAACAAATTCTTTGATAACTGCGTTTTCTCGCTTTTTCGTTAGCAGATCCTTTGGATCAGGTGGGGGGCTGCCGGAAAGATATTGCGTTTCATCGTTGGTTATCCTTCTTTCTGGCGTAAGACTCTTTTTGGGTTTTACCGCTTTCCGCACGTACCAACAGAACGTCTCGTAACTGCAATGCAATCTACCGTCCTGTACCAGGGCATCCCATATGTCCCGGTTTGTTAATCCTCGTTCAATTGCATCCAGAATACCAGGCATAATGGCCCGAAAGATGGCTCGGTTCCGCATGCCGCGTGATTGCGTGATCTGTTCAAAAAGTGTTGCCATATTAACTTGACCATATCGCACCGTGAGAGCTTAGCGGAGTGATTTAACTCGAGCAACGCTTGTTTAAGGAATTGTGGTATATTTCAAAAAGGTGTGAAGCTCTGCAAAATGCTGAGGATGCTTAGAGGGGCAGGATGGGTGATGTGGGCCCACGGCCCCCATCACTTCCTTATTCGCCTTCGGCTCAACAGGTACCTGCTCTGCGAGGCCGGCAAGTCTCCGCTTGCATAGAGGATTAACGCCAGATGACAGATCAACTGACCCGCCGCGCCCAGCCGCCGATTAAGGTCCGTCCCTTGCCGGCTGAGCGCGCTGCATTGAAGGCGAATGCCGACGTTGCCGGTCTTCCTTTGTCCGCATACCTACTCGCAGCTGGACTTGGGGGGACTATCAAGAGCGTCGTTGATCTTGATCACGTGGGCGATCTTGCCAGGATCAATTCGGACTTGGGACGCCTGGGCGGCTTACTAAAATTATGGCTTACGATGGAAGAAAGATTTGCGCCTGGGTACCCCGACCGCGCGCAGATAGCTCAACTGCTCGACGATCTGAGCAAAACACAAGCTGCTCTACGTGATAGCGCCAGTCGCATTGTCGGCTTATTTTAGCGGATAAAATTGAAGTCGACATAGAAGAGGGTGTCTTTTGGGCGTTTAACTAAACCAAACAATCTGGATTTTATGAACAAAGTCATTGACAAAGAACCGAACACGTGATGCAAATTAACGCATCATTACGCAATCAATGGCAAAGCATTCGTGGTAATTGGCATGGAGCGGTGGGGTGGGTCTAAAATTGGCGCTACTTTGCTGCTTCGTTTTGACAGATCTTTGCCAAGGTCCGCATTGCGATGCTGATTCTTTATGATCCGAGCTGTAGGTGTTGCCATGACGACGGGTTTGCCTAAACTTCTTACTGAGCGTGAGGCGGCCGAAATGCTCGGAGTGTCCATTGACACCGTACGCCGCGAACGGAAGCGAAGGCGCATCGGGCACGCCGTGATTGGCGGTCGTGTTCGCTACACTCAAGATCATCTTGCAAAGTATATTGAGACTTGGAGCGTTTCAGCGTGCCCAGCAGACGAACCGACCACCTTGGCCAGATCAGCGACTACTGGCTCTCCCAGCGCCCCAACAGCCCCGTCTGGTGTCGAACATGGTTCGACCCGGCGACCCGACAGACTTGCCGTGCATCACTCGGCACAAGCGATTTTCGGGAGGCCCAGCTTGCCCTCGCGGCATGGGTGACCCTGAACGCGGCGATGCGGCGGGAGCTACCCTCCGAGGTGGCCCTGGATGCATGCCTGTTGCGCTATTGGGAGCACCAGGCCAAGGCCCTGCGCAGTGCCGACCAAGCTCGCATCGCCCTCAAGAAGTGGTCTGATACGGACGGCGCCTGAAGGCTTCGTCCGTATCACCCTCTCGATCAATGCCTTTGGCATTGATCTGCCGGGTTTGACGGTCGGCGGGCACTGGAAGTGATCATCCGCCGACCGTATGACTTCTTTGCCGGTGCTCCCGTGTCTGAGGTGACCGCGGAGCGCGTGCGCCAGTTTGTGGCGGCGCTACGAGGGCAGGGGCTCAGCGACGGCTATATCCGGCGCGTCCTCGCCAACGGTGCCGCCGCGCTCAACCGGGCGCACCGGGAGGGCGAGATCGCCGCCGTTCCGCACATAAACCTGAGTCTCGCCCCGGAGGGGGAGCCGCGCGAGCGCGTGTTGACGGTGGCCGAGATGGCCGCACTGTTTGTCGCGGCGGACTTCGACCACCTGTACACCTACCTCATGCTGGCGGTGGGCACCGCCGCGCGGCCAAACGCGCTCCTCAGACTGACGGTGGATCAGATCGACGGCGCGCGCCGGCTGATTCGCTTGCAGCCGCCCGGCGTGCGCCAGACCAAGAAGCGGAATCCGACGCTTCCGATCTGCGACACGCTGCTGCCGATGCTGCGCGAGCTGCCGCCCGGCCCCGTTGTCAGCTATTTTGGCAGGCATGTTCGGGATATCGGCCGCGCCTTCAACCGAGCGCGGGATCGTGCCGGGCTGGGGAAGGACGTTTCCCCCTATACGATTCGCCACACCATGGCGACCGAGCTGCGCCTGCGCGGCGTGCCCGTGTGGGAAGTCGCCGGTTGGCTTGGGCACAGCAGCGGGTATAAAACAACGGAACGGTACGCAAAAGTAAGCCCGGAGGCGCTGGCCGGCGCGCTCCGGGCTACAGATGCGTATTTTGCGGACTTGGCGGCGGCTGTCGAGGCTACCCGCCCAGTCCTCTCTTCAACCCCGGTGCGTGCGAGCTGCGTGCTACCGGGTCAAGCCGAAGGGGCTGCGTTACAGCGCAGCCCCTTGCGGAAGTTGGTGGAGCCAAGGAGGATCGAACTCCTGACCTCTACAATGCCATTGTAGCGCTCTCCCAGCTGAGCTATGGCCCCGAAACTCTGGATCGCCGCCGTGTCTTCGTTGGGAACCGGCGGCCTCGGTGGAGCGGGATATTGGTCAGGTCGGGGTCCCGTTGCAAGGGGAAAATTTGCCCCGACCTCACTTTTTTCCGCGCCCCCTTTTACCGCTCTTCCTCGTCCTCGCCCTCGACGTCGACGACCTCGTCCATGTCGTCCTCGCCCAGCTCCGAGGTGTCCTCGATGAGCACGTCGTCCTCGTCCTCGGCGACCTCCTCGGCATCCTCTTCGATGTCCTCGACGGCCACCTCGTCCTCGGCCTCTTCCAGGTCGGCGACGTCCTCGTCTTCCCGATCGGTCTCGACCTCGTCCTCGTCGGCGCCCACCGGCACCTTCTTGACGACGTCGTCAACCGGCACCGGGCGTGCCCGCCGCGACTTCAGCAACGCTTCAGGATCGAACTGCGTGCCGCACGACGGGCAGACCGGCGGGTCCTTGCGCAGATCGTAATAGCGCGCGCCGCAGTTCGGGCAGATGCGCTTGACGCCCCATTCCGGCTTCGCCACGCCAACTCCTCCGTCTTGCTCGTGAAATTCCTTGTGGGCGGCCCTTTGCCACGGCTGCGCTCCGTTGTCAAAAAAAAGTTCAACCACCGACGGAGGCCGCGCGCAACCCCTTCCGAGGCGTCGGATGCGCGCGTAAGCTCGTTTCACAGCCGGCGGCCCGAGACACCGCCACGGTCATTATGAAGATGATGAGCCCACGCAAGATGGGAATGGGAGGGTTCGTGAAGATTCAACGCGCCTCGCGCTGGTGCCGCATGCTCGGCGCCGGCCTCGTCGTGCTGCTGCCGCTGTCCGTGGCGGCGCAGACCACCACTGCACCCGTTGCTCCCGATAAGGCGCCCGAAGCCGCCACCGGCCGTAGCACCCATGTGCTGGGGACGGCCACGAGGTACATGGCCGCCGCCGCCAATCCGCTGGCCGCCGATGCCGGGCGCGAGATCCTGCGCGCCGGCGGCAACGCGGTGGACGCCTCCATCGCCATCCAGCTCGTGCTGGGGCTGGTCGAGCCGCAGAGCTCGGGAATCGGCGGCGGCGCCTTCTTCGTGTTCTACGACGCCAAGTCGAGGACGCTCAGCACCTACGACGGCCGCGAGACGGCGCCGGCGGCGGCCAGGCCCGAGCGGTTCATGGGCGCCGACGGCAAGCCCATGGCGTTCTACGACGCGGTGGTCGGCGGCAGGTCGGTGGGCGTGCCCGGCACCGTGAGGCTGCTGGAGACGGTGCATCAGAAGCACGGCAAGCTGCCCTGGCCGCGCCTGTTCGAGCGTGCCGTGGCGCTGGCTTCGGACGGCTTCACCGTCAGCCCGCGCCTCAACGGCCTGCTCGGGCAGGAGAAGCATCTGGCGAAGGACCCCGCGGCGGCGGCGTACTTCTATCAGGCCGACGGCACGCCGAAGCCGGTGGGCTTCGTGCTGAAGAACCCCGACTACGCGACGACCCTGAAGGCCATTGCCGAGAAGGGCTCGGCCGCCTTCTACGAGGGGCCGGTCGCCGCCGACATCGTCAAGACGGTCACCGGCCATGGCACCAATCCCGGCGACATGACCGAGGCGGACCTGAAGGCCTACCAGGTGAAGGAACGCCCGCCGGTGTGCGGCACGTACCGGGTCTACACGGTGTGTGGCATGGGCCCGCCCAGCTCCGGCGCGGTGGCGGTGCAGCAGATCCTGGGCGCGCTGGAACCGGTGGACATGGCGGCGCTGAAGGCCGCTCCGGCGGACGCGGTGCACCGCTTCGCCGAGGCCGGGCGGCTGGCCTTCGCCGACCGCGCGCAGTACCTCGGCGACCCGGACTTCATGAAGGTGCCGGTGAAGGGGCTGATCGACCCGGGCTACATCCAGAGCCGTGCCAAGCTGATCGATCCCGCCAAGTCCATGGGCAAGGCGGCGCCCGGCGACCCGCCGTTCCGCGAGGGCGCGCTGATGGGCGCCTCCGACGGCATCGAGAACGGCACCAGCCACATCGCCGTCGTCGATGCGGACGGCAATGCCGTGTCGATGACCACTACCATCGAGGACCAGTTCGGCGCGCGGCTGATGACGCGCGGCTTCCTCCTGAACAACGAGCTGACCGACTTCGCGCTCAATCCGATGGAGAACGGTCAGCCGGTCGCCAACCGCGTCGAGCCCGGCAAGCGCCCGCGCAGCTCCATGGCGCCGACGGTGGTCTTCAAGGACGGCCAGCTTCATGCGGTGGTCGGCTCGCCCGGCGGCAGCGCGATCATCAACTACGTCGCCAAGACGCTGGTGGCAATGCTCGACTGGGGTATGGACCCGCAGGAGGCCGTGGACCTCCCCAACTTCGGCAGCCGCAACGGCCCGACCGAGCTGGAGAAGGGCACCGAGGCCGAAGGCTGGGTGTCGGCCCTGGAGGCGAAGGGGCACACGGTCCGAGTCATGGAGATGACGTCCGGCACCCAGGCCATCCTCGTCACCCCGACCGGCCTTGCCGGCGGCGCCGACAGCCGGCGCGAGGGCGTCGCGGCGGGGGACTGATGTCATGCCCTCGGGCGAAGTCTTGATCCACGTGCCCCCACCCTCCCCGCGGCCTTCGGCGCGGGTCCCCTCCCTCCCCCGCTGCGCAGGGGAGGGACTATAGGGGCATGCGGCGGAGTTCCCTCCCCTGCGCAGCGGGGGAGGGTTAGGGTGGGGGCACGTGTGCCATTGCTTCAACTCGCCGGTAGCAGAGCCCTCCCCAGCATGGCTGCTCCAGGAGACCCGCCGAGAGCAGGGAGGGGGGCAAGGTTTCGCCGAGCATCGAAAGCGGCTTGCCTTCGTCGGCATTTTCCGCTAGGATCTTGATCCTAATATGCCCGACCTGTGCTCGCTGGGGAAGGAGAGTGAACTGAACACCCCCTGCACAGTGTTGCATAGTGTTTCATAGTGTTCCATTCGCCGACCCGGAGGTCGTGGTGCATCCGCGTGTGCTCGGCCTTCAGCGGGTGGGAATGGCCTTCATCGGCCCTTCCTCGCCGGCGATACGGTAGCGAGGTGCCACACATTGTCTCCGCCGGAAGCATCAGGGGGCATGCGCTCGCTTGCCTCGGTGTACATGACGATGGCGACGCCGTTCTGCACGACGACGTCGGCGTAGCGCACCATACGGTCCATCGTCTTGCGCCAGCGGCTGGGTGCCCCTTGGAAATGGAAGCCCTGCTCGGCCAAGTGCCGCTCGGCGTCGATGCGATTGGGAAAACGCTGGGTCTGTATGGCGGTTTTCATCGGCAGGCCCTTGGTTCCTGTACCTTAGCATCTGCTTTTGAGAACAATCTTAGGCGAAATGTGGTTACAGCAGGAGGCGGCAATCCCATCCGCCGGCTCTCGCATCGCTCGGCCGGCTGTGCTAGGAACTCCGGCCGATAATCACCGATCCAAGGGTTTGCGATCCATGCAGGCGAAGCCGCTGCGCTCCTCGTCCGCCGGGGTTTTGACGGGCACCGCCCGCGTGCCGGGCGACAAGTCGATCTCGCACCGCGCGCTGATGTTCGGCGCCGTCGCCATCGGCGAGACCGTCGTCCACGGCCTGCTGGAGGGGGAGGACGTGCTGCACACTGCAGCCTCCATGTGCTCCCTCGGTGCTTCGGCCGAGCGTGGTGCCGACGGCGTCTGGCGGGTGCGCGGCATCGGCGTCGGCGGCCTAAAGGAGGCCGCGCAGGTGCTCGACATGGGCAACAGCGGCACCGCGGCGCGCCTGCTGATCGGCCTGGTGGCGGCGCATCCCATCACCAGTTTCTTCACCGGCGACGCCTCGCTGAACAAGCGCCCGATGGCGCGCGTCATCACGCCGCTGGAGCAGATGGGCGCCAGCTTCGTCTGCCGCGCCGGCGGCCGGCTGCCGCTGGCGGTCATCGGCAGTGCCGACCTAGTGCCGATCACCTACCGCCTGCCCGTGCCCTCGGCGCAGGTGAAGTCGGCGGTGCTGCTGGCCGGCCTCAACGCCGCCGGCATCACCACGGTGATCGAGGCGGAGCCGACCCGCGACCATTCCGAGCTGATGCTGCGCCATTTCGGCGCCACCGTGACCACCGAGCGCACCGAGGACGGCGCGCTGGCGGTCTCCATTGTCGGCCAGCCCGAGCTGACCGGCCGCGAGATCGTCGTCCCCGCCGACCCCAGCTCGGCCGCCTTCCCGGCCGTGGCGGCGCTGCTGCGCCCCGGCTCCGACGTACGGCTCACGGACGTCGGCATGAACCCGCGCCGCACCGGCCTCTACGAGACGCTGGTGGAGATGGGCGCCGACATTGCCTTCGAGAACCGTCGCAGCCAGGCCGGGGAGCCGGTCGCCGACTTGCGCGTCAAGGGGTCGGATCTGAAGGGCGTCGTGGTGCCGGCCGAGCGCGCCCCGTCGATGATCGACGAGTACCCGGTGCTGGCCGCAGCATCGGCGTGCGCCCAGGGGACGACGGTCATGCTCGGCCTCAAGGAGCTGCGCGTGAAGGAGAGCGACCGCCTCGCCATGGTCGCCGAGGGACTGACCCGCTGCGGCGTCAAGGTCGAGGTGGGGGCGGACGACAGCCTGACCGTGCACGGCACCGGCAAGCCGCCGCAGGGCGGCGCCACGGTGGCGACGGCCATGGACCACCGCATCGCCATGAGCTTCCTGGTGCTGGGCACCGCGTCCGCCGAACCGATCCAGGTGGACGACGGCAGCTTCATCGAGACCAGCTTCCCCGGTTTCGCCGCCCTGATGAACGGACTGGGCGCCAAGATCGCGGAGGTGACGGCGTGAGCAGCGTGATCATCGCCATCGATGGCCCCGCCGCCAGCGGCAAGGGCACGCTCGCCAAGCGCGTGGCCGCCGCGCTGGGCTTCGCGCACCTGGACACCGGCTCGCTGTACCGTGCGGTCGGCGTGGCGGTGCTGCGCGCCGGCAAGGACCCGGCCGACGCCGCCATGGCCGTCCAGGTGGCCCGTGCGCTGCACGCGCAAGATGGCATCCTCAACGACCCGGAACTGCGCACCGACGAGGCTGCCGAGGCCGCCTCCAAGGTCGCCGTGGTGCCCGAGGTGCGCGCGGCACTCCTGGATTTCCAGCGCAGCTTCGCCGCCGTCCCGCCGGGCGGCGCCCCGGGCGCGGTGCTGGATGGACGCGACATCGGCACGGTGGTCTGCCCCGACGCCACGGCCAAGCTGTTCGTTACCGCTTCGGTAGAGGTGCGCTCCGAACGGCGACTCAAGGAGTTGCGGGAAAGAGGGATTCCGGCTATATCCAACGATGTCCTGGAGGACATGAAGGCTCGTGACGCGCGCGACAGCCAGAGAGCGGTGGCCCCGCTCAAACCGGCTGCCGACGCTTTTGTGCTTGATACCTCCGCTATGACCGCCGACCAGGCGTTCGACGCGGCGCTTGCCTTTATCGGCAGCAAGACCGGTCTCGGCCGCAAACGCTGATGCGTCTGCGGGCCCGACGCCTTCCAGGAAAACAACTCAACCCAAGTCGCCGGGCATGGGGCCCGGCGCGGCGGTCCGTTCGACCCTTCGCCCATTTTGCCGTGGGCCGGGGAAGGCGGGGCCGCTACCTGCGCAACCTTAGGAGTTTCAATGGCACAAGCACTGGCCCGCACCGGCGATAAGGAAAGCTTTGCGGCGCTCTTGGAAGAGTCGCTGGGCACCGCTGAGTCCCTGGAGGGTACCGTCGTCCGTGGTCGCGTCGTCGCGGTCGAGAACGACATGGTTACGATCGACGTCGGCCTGAAGTCGGAAGGGCGCGTCGCGCTCAAGGAATTCGCCGTCGCCGGCCAGCCGCCCGAGCTGAAGGCGGGTGACACCGTCGAGGTCTATCTGGAGCGCATGGAGGACAAGAACGGCGAGGCCGTGCTGTCCCGCGAGAAGGCGAAGCGCGAAGAGGCGTGGACGCAGCTCGAGAAGGCGTTCAACGACCAGCAGCGCGTCACCGGCGTCATCTTCGGCCGCGTCAAGGGCGGCTTCACGGTCGACCTCAACGGCGCCGTGGCGTTCCTGCCGGGCTCGCAGGTGGACATCCGTCCGGTCCGCGACATCAGCCCGCTGCTCGGTACGCCGCAGCCGTTCCAGATCCTCAAGATGGACCGCTCGCGCGGCAACATCGTCGTGTCGCGCCGCGCCGTGCTCGAGGAGAGCCGCGCCGAGGCCCGTTCCGAGCTGGTCGCCAACCTCAAGGAGGGCCAAGTCCTCCAGGGTGTCGTCAAGAACATCACCGACTACGGCGCGTTCGTGGATCTGGGTGGCGTCGACGGCCTGCTGCACGTCACCGACATCGCGTGGCGCCGCATCAACCACCCGTCCGAGGCCCTGCAGATCGGCCAGACCGTCACGGTCCAGGTCATCCGCTTCAACCCGGAGACCCAGCGCATCAGCCTCGGCATGAAGCAGCTCGAGGCCGATCCGTGGGAGGGCGTGGAAGCCAAGTACCCGGTCAGCGCCCGCTTCAAGGGCCGCGTGACCAACATCACGGACTACGGCGCCTTCGTGGAGCTGGAGCCGGGCATCGAGGGCCTGGTTCACGTGTCCGAGATGTCCTGGACCAAGAAGAACGTCCACCCGGGCAAGATCGTCTCCACCTCCCAGGAGGTCGAGGTCATGGTGCTCGACGTGGATCCGCAGAAGCGCCGCATCTCGCTGGGCCTCAAGCAGTGCCTGGACAACCCGTGGGAGACCTTCGTCGAGAAGTACGGCCCGGGCACTGAGATCGAGGGCGAGGTCAAGAACATCACCGAGTTCGGTCTGTTCGTCGGCCTGCCGGGCGACATCGACGGCATGGTGCACATGTCCGACCTCGACTGGAACAAGTCGGGTGAGGAGGCCATCGCCGAGTTCAAGAAGGGCGACCGCGTCAAGGTCAAGGTCCTGGATGTGGACGTCGAGAAGGAGCGCATCTCCCTCGGCATCAAGCAGCTGGGCTCGGACCCCTTCGAGTCGGCCACGGCCGGCATGAAGAAGGGCGACGTGGTGACCTGCACGGTGACTGCGGTCACCGATGGCGGCATCGAGGTTTCGGTGGGCGAGGGCTTCACCGGCTTCATCCGCAAGTCGGACCTGTCGCGCGAACGCTCCGAGCAGCGCCCCGAGCGCTTCGCCGTGGGCGAGAAGGTCGACGCCAAGGTCACCCAGATCGAGCGCAGCTCCCGCCGCATTTCGCTGTCCATCAAGGCCCGCGAGATGGAGGAGGAGAAGCAGGCGATGGCCGAGTACGGTTCCTCCGACTCGGGCGCCTCGCTGGGCGACATCCTGGGCGCCGCTCTGAAGCGCAAGCAGCAGACCGGCGAGGAGTAATCCTCCGCCAGGGTTACGGATCAGGCCGCCGCGGGCAACCGCAGCGGCCTTTTTCGTGTTGCCGGGTAACGGCTTACCTTGACGCCGTCCGCGTCCCTTGGCACGCTTGCGGCCAACGCCGCGGGGGGAACCTGCGTGATCCACTTCGGGGGGAATTGAGAGCGCCATGACCAAGTCCGAGCTGATCCAACGGCTCGCGGAGCGCAATCCGCACCTCTACCAGCGCGACATCGAGAAGATCGTCGGCACCATCTTCGACGAGATCGGCGATGCGCTGGCGCGCGGCGACCGGGTCGAGCTGCGCGGCTTCGGGGCGTTCTCTGCCAAGCGCCGCGAAGCCCGCCAGGGCCGCAACCCCCGCACCGGCGAAGCCGTGGACGTGGGCGAGAAGTACGTGCCCTTCTTCAAGACCGGCAAGCAGCTGCGCGAGCGGCTGAACACCGAAGACTGAACCTTCAAGGAACACGCTTGTGCGCTATTTCAGCTGGATCATCACCCTGCCGATCGCCCTGTTCACGGTTCTCTTCGCCATCTCCAACCGCGAGACGGTGACCTTCGCGCTGTGGCCGACTCCGTTCACGCTGGAAGCGCCGATCTATCTGGCGATCCTGCTGGCCCTGCTTGTCGGCTTCGTCGTCGGCGGCTTCATCGCCTGGGCCAAACAGCACCGCAACCGCGCCCGCGCGCGGCGCGCCGAAGACCGCGTGTTCTACCTGGAGCGCGAACTGCAGGAGACGCAGGCCCGCGCCGCCGCCGCCGAGAAGCGCATCGCCGAGCTGACCAAACCGGTCTCCGGCGAGCCCCGCGCCGCGCTGCCGCCCGCCGCAGCCACCGCGCCGCAGGCACCGACGGTCCATTGACGTGTTGAGCAGGAGGGGTGCTGCGCCCCTCCACGGACGATCGGAGGCCCTCCATGCGCACCATCGGCGGTGCCGAGCTCAGGACGGTCCTGCACCACCGCATGCTGATCGAGCGGTTGCGGCAGACTTTCCGGGCCGGCGTCGAGGTGCCGATGCGGCATCATCACACGGTGAAGACCTACGGCGAGCACGACGGCACGCTGCTGCTGATGCCGGCGTGGGAGGTCGGGCGCTACATCGGCGTCAAGATCGTCACCGTTTTCCCCGACAACGGCCCCAAGGACCTGCCGGCGGTGCAGGGCTCATACCTGCTGCTGGACGGCAAGACCGGCGTCCCGCAGGCGCTGATCGACGGACCGGCGCTGACCAAGCGGCGCACCGCGGCGGCCTCGGCGCTGGCGGCCTCGTACCTCGCGCGGCCTGACGCCGAGCGGCTGCTGATCGTCGGCACCGGCGCCCTGGCGCCGGAGCTGATCGAGGCGCACACCGCGGTGCTGCCGATCACGCACGTGCTGGTCTGGGGTCGCGATTTCGAGAAGGCGAAGAAGGTCGCCAGCCGCTTCCATCGGCCGAAGTTCCGCATTCAGGCAACCGACGACCTGGAAGGGGCGGTTCGGGGGGCGCACGTCATCTCCTGCGCCACGTTGTCCAAGGACCCGCTGATCAAGGGCGAATGGCTGCAGGAGGGCCAGCACCTCGATCTCGTCGGCGGCTTCACGCCGGAGATGCGCGAGGCCGACGACGACTGCATCCGCCGCTCGCGCGTCTTCGTGGACACCCGCGAGGGGGCGTGCAAGGAGGCAGGCGACATCGTGCAGCCGCTGGCCTCGGGCATCCTGACGCTCGACGACATCGCCGGCGACCTCTACGACCTGACCCGTGGCGAACGCGCCGGGCGGCGCTTCTACGACCAGATCACGCTGTTCAAGTCGGTCGGCACCGCGCTGGAAGACCTTGCCGCCGCCCAGTTGGCGGTGGAGATGGTGCTGCACAACGACACCCTTCGGTAGGGCGTCACACCCGCAGCACGATCTCCACCACCTCGCACAGCTCCACGCCTTCGGGCGTCACGATGCGGTTGAGGCGGCCGTGCAGCGGCGTCTCCACGGCCACCCTGCCGTGCGCCGCGGCGACACGGTCGGCCTCCATGCGGAAGAAGGCCAGCGGCTCGGCGGCGAAGGCGATGCCGTGGCTGGCGAGCAGGCGGCCGAACGGCACTTCTGCGGCGCGGAACGCCCCGTGCAGGTCGGCGGGCAGCGCGGACAGCACCATGCGGATCACCGCCAGCTCCACGGCCAAGCCACCGGCTGCGGTGTGCAGCACGCTGGCGCGCGTGTGCCGGCCGTCCTCGTCGGCCTCGGCCAGACGGCGCACGGATAGCGCATCGCGCCAATGCGCCTCCAGCGTCAGGGTCATGCTGCCGCGGTGGTCGAGCAGCGGGCGCACCGCGTCGGGCAGGGCGCTCGCCGGGATGATGGCGCAGGCTGGCGGCTCGCCGCCCAACCTCCGCCACCACGGGCCGAGCAGGGCGGTCAAGCGCGCCGCGGCGCCGTCGCTGGTTCGGAAACCGTCGGCCATCTGTTGCTCCGTCCCGTCCGCGGGCCCATCTCCTGTCTGCGGGGCTTCTCGTAGAGGAAGCGGTGCGGGGGTTCAAGTCCCGGCGCGGACCGTGTTAGGGTCCGCCTGACCTGAGGAACCCGGGATACGAGGGATACGCATGAACTCCGCCGCCGACCGCATCTTCTGCGCCGTCGACACCACCGAGATGGGCATCGCCCGCGACCTGTGCCGACAGTTGGCCGGGCTGGTGGGCGGCGTCAAGCTCGGGCTGGAGTTCTTCGTGGCGCACGGGCCGGCCGGCGTGCGCGCGGTGGTCGGCGAGGACGGCCCGCCGCTGTTCCTCGACCTCAAGCTGCACGACATCCCCAACACCGTGGCCGGCGGCGTGCGCGCGGCGCTGCCCCTCAGACCCGCCTTCATGACCATTCACGCCTCCGGCGGTCCCGGCATGATGCGCGCCGCCGTGGAGGCCGCGTCCCAGGCCGGCGCCGCCCGCCCGAAGATCCTCGGCGTCACCGTGCTGACCAGCATGGACGATGCGGACCTGGACGCGGTCGGTCAGCGCACCCCGGTGGCCGAGCAGGTCGTGCGCCTCGCCACGCAGGCTAGGCAGTCCGGGCTGGACGGCGTCATCTGCTCGCCCAATGAGGTGAAGGCGCTGCGCCAGGCCTGCGGGCCGGACTTCGTGCTGATGGTGCCCGGCATCCGTCCGGCCTGGGCGGCCAAGGGCGACCAGAAGCGCGTGATGACCCCGGCCGAGGCGCTGGCCGCCGGGGCCGACCATCTGGTGATTGGTCGGCCGATCACCGGCGATGCCGACCCCGCCGCCGCGGCGCGGCGCATCGTTTCGGAGGTGGAGGGAGGCGGCGCATGACCGTCCAGGTCAAGATCTGCGGCATCAGCGAGCCGGAGACGCTCAAGGCCGCCGTCGAGGGCGGGGCGCGCTGGATCGGCCTCGTCTTCTACCCGCCCTCGCCGCGCTACGTGCCGCCGGCCATGGCGGCCGAGCTGGCGCGCCTCGTGCCGACCACCGTGCGCACGGTGGGCCTGTTTGTCGACCCCGATGACGATTTCCTGGAGAACGTCGTCAGCCAGGTGCCCTTCGACATGCTGCAACTGCACGGCAAGGAGACGCCGCAGCGCGTGGCCGGGGTCAAGGCGGCGTTCAACATTCCCGTCATGAAGGCCATCAAGGTCGGCGGGCCGGAGGATCTGGAGCGCGCGGCCGAACACGCGCAGGCCTGCGACCGCCTGCTGTTCGACGCCAAGCCGCCGGCCAAGGTAGCGTCCCTACCGGGCGGCAACGGCATCGCCTTCGACTGGACGCTGCTGAACGGGCGTACCTGGTCCAAGCCCTGGATGCTGTCGGGCGGCCTCAACGCCGGCAACATCGCCGACGCTGTGCGCACCACCGGCGCCCCGGCGGTGGACGTCTCGTCGGGCGTCGAGGACCGTCCGGGCCACAAGGACGCCGCGCTGATCCGCACCTTCCTTCAGACGGCCGCGGTGCTCTGACGCACTCCGCCTACGCATGCATACGCCGGCCGATGTTCCACATGGCCGGGATGCGCGCGCGTTATCTCACCTTGGTCGCATGGTCCGAGGGGGTGCTTGCGTGTAGGATGGAGCCAGCACCCCTTCCCCGCTGGGAGGCCCATGGCCGATTCGAACGAGATGCTGTCCCCTGCCGAAGGCCTCGGCGTCGTACTGGACGAGCACCTGCGCTGGATCGGCCAGTGGCACCGCGCCGTCTTCTTCCGCAGGGGAGAGGGTGGAGTGCGGGAGTCTGCTCCGGCCTCCTTCGCGGCGTGGTGCGTGGCCGCCAGCAAGGACGACCTGGCCCACCAGCCGGCGGTGGAAAAGCTGGCGAATCTGCACGAGAAGATGCATCGCAATGCCAAGCTGGTGCTGCTCAAGGCCGCCGCCGGCGAGACGCCGACCGAGGCCGAGTACGAGTCGGTGATCGGCCGCTTCGACGAGTTCGTCCTGCACCTGCGCCGGGTGGAGCGCGCCTTCGGCGCCGCCGCCTCCGGTCTCGACCCGCTGACCGGCCTGCACTCGCGCCGCGGCATGCAGGAGGCGCTGGAGCGCGAGATGAACCGCTTCCGCCGTGCCGGTCAGGGGTTCTGCCTGGCGCTGTGCGACATCGATAAGTTCAAGGGCATCAACGACACCTACGGGCACGACGTCGGCGACCGCGTGCTGGCGGCCACCGCGGCGGTCATCAGCCGCGGCATCCGCAGCTTCGACGAGGCGTTCCGCATGGGCGGCGAGGAGTTCCTGATCTGCCTGAAGGATACGTCGCTGGACGAGGGCTTCCGGGTGATCGAGCGCCTGCGCACGGACCTTCAGGGCACGCCGGTGGCCCTGCCCGATGGGCGGGAGATCATCGTCACCGCTTCCTTCGGGCTGGCCGAGGCGACGCTGGACACCGCCGTGGACGACATCGTCGTGCACGCCGACCGCGCGCTCTACCAGGCGAAGAACGCCGGCCGCAACCGGGTCGTCCGCTACGGCATGGACATGCCGGTGGCGAAGGCGGGATAAGCTCCCGCGCCCCTCTCAGAACCGCCCTTCCTCGAAGTCGCGGAAGGCTTGCAGGACCTCCTCGCGGGTGTTCATGACGAAGGGGCCGCCCCAGGCGACCGGCTCGTTCAGCGGCTGGCCGGCCAGCAGCAGGAATCGAGCCCCCTGCGTCCCGGCCGTGACGTCCACCCGCTCGCCTTCGCCCAGCACCGCGATGCGCAGCGCCCCGACCGCCTCGCCCGACACCTCCAGCGCGCCCTCGTAGACCACCAGGAAGGCGCTGTGCTCCGCTGGCAGAGGCTCGGCGAAGGTCCCGCCCGGCGGCAGCGTCACATCGAAGTAGCGGGCATCGGTCGCCTCGGCGCGGATCGGGCTGGAGGTCCCCTGCGAGGTGGTGCCGGCGATGGCCTTGACCGCGCCCCCATCCGCACGCGTCTCGAGGGGGATCTTCCCGGCGTCGAACTCCTGGTAGCGCGGCTCAGTCATCTTCAGGCACTGCGGCAGGTTGATCCAGAGCTGAAAACCCTTCAGCAGGCCTTCCTCCTGCTCCGGCATCTCGGAGTGGAGGAGGCCGCGGCCGGCGGTCATCCACTGCACGCCGCCGGTTTCGATGACGCCGGAATGGCCGTGATTGTCGCCGTGCCGCATGCGGCCGGCCAGCATGTAGGTGACAGTTTCAAAGCCGCGGTGCGGGTGCTCCGGGAAGCCGGCGATGTAGGCCTGCGGCTGGTCGGAGCCGAAGAAGTCCAGCATCAGGAACGGGTCTAGCATGCGCAGCCGCGACGTGCCGAGCAGCCGCGTCAGGCTGACGCCGGCGCCGTCGGATGTCTCCACCCCCTCGAAGGCGGCCAGCACGGGACGGGCGGACGGGGTGGGGCTCATGGGTGCTCTCCGGGTTTGGACACTCCCACCCATCTAGGGGGTGGCACGTCCCGGCAGAAGCCCCGCACGGCGGACAAGCCTGTTGCGGGGGCGGCAACAATGGCCCGGTGCCGCGCCCTACTTCGTCCCGAACATCCGGTCGCCGGCGTCGCCCAAGCCGGGAACGATGTAGGCGTTCTCGTTTAGGTGGCTGTCCAGCGCGGCGGTGAAGACCTTCACCTTGGGGTGCGCGGCGTGGAACACGCGCATGCCCTCGGGGGCGGCGACCAGGGCCATGAAGCGGATGTTGTCGTCGGCCACGCCGTGGCGGTTCAGCACGTCGCAGGCGTGCACCGCCGAGTTGCCGGTCGCCAGCATCGGGTCCACCACGATGAAGATGCGACCCTCCGCCTCAGGCAGCTTCACCAGGTACTCGTGCGGCATCTTGGTTTCGTGGTCGCGGTAGAGGCCGATGTGCCCCTCGCGCGCCGAAGGCACCAGCTCATGCAGTCCCTGCGCCATGCCCAAACCGGCGCGCAGCACCGGCACGATGGCCAGCTTCTTGCCGGCCAGGACGGGGGCGTCCATGGGCTCCAGCGGCGTCTCGATCCGCTCGGTGGTCATCGGCAGGTCGCGGGTGATCTCATAGCCCATGAGCAGCGAGATCTCGCGCAGCAACTGCCGGAAGCCGCCGGTCGATCGGTGCGTCTCCCGCATCAGCGTCAGCTTGTGCTGGATCAGCGGGTGGTCGAGGATACACAGGTTCGGGAAGTCGGGATGGGTTCGCATCCGGCGATCCTAGAATGGTTTACGGGCGGCGTGAAGGGGCGAAGGTCAACCCCGCCCGCCCGCCGCGCGGCGCGGCATCCAGCTTGGGGTGCCGCGGCGGTCATCCTCGTCGAACAGCTCGGCGAGCTTGTTCATCATGGTGCCGCCAAGCTGCTCGGCGTCCACGATGGTCACCGCGCGGCGATAGTAGCGCGTTACGTCGTGGCCGATGCCGATCGCCACCAGCTCCACCGGGCTGCGGCCCTCGATGTACTGGATGACCTCGCGCAGGTGCCGCTCCAGGTAGTTGCCGGCGTTGACCGACAGCGTCGAATCATCCACCGGCGCGCCGTCGGAGATGACCATCAGGATGCGGCGCTGCTCGGGCCGGCCGATCAGGCGGTTGTGCGCCCACATCAACGCCTCGCCGTCGATGTTCTCCTTCAGGATGCCCTCGCGCAGCATCAGGCCCAGGTTCTTGCGGGCGCGGCGCCAGGGCTGGTCGGCCGCCTTGTAGACGATGTGGCGCAGATCGTTGAGACGGCCGGGGTTGGCCGGTTTACCGGCCTGCAGCCACGCCTCGCGCGCCTGCCCGCCCTTCCAGGCGCGGGTGGTGAAGCCCAGCACCTCGACCTTCACCGCGCAGCGCTCCAGCGTGCGCGCCAGGATGTCGGCGCTCATGGCGGCGATGGAGATCGGCCGGCCGCGCATGGAGCCGGAATTGTCGATCAGCAGCCCGACCACCGTGTCGCGGAAGTCGGTCTCCTTCTCGCGCTTGAAGGACAGCGGCAGGACGGGGTTGACGACGACGCGCGACAGGCGCGCGGCGTCCAGCAGACCCTCGTCCAGGTCGAACTCCCACGAGCGGGTCTGCTTCGCCAGAAGCCGGCGCTGCAACCGGTTCGCCAGCTTGGAGATGACGCCCTGGAGGTGCTGAAGCTGCTGGTCGAGCATCAGGCGCAGGCGCGCCAGTTCGTCCGGATCGCACAGCTCGGCGGCGTCCACCACCTCGTCGAACTGGGTGGTGAAGGCCTTATAGGCGTTAGGATCGAATTCGTTGCGGCGGCTGTGCTCGGGCCGCCAGGGGTGGCCGGGGCCGGCCGGCTCTTCCGCACCGGCACCTTCACCCATCTCGGCGTCGCCCTCGTCGCCGCCCTCCTCGGCGCCGTCGCCCACGTCCGTTTCCTGCATCTGCGGGGAAGACATGGCGTCGGCCTCTGTGGTCACCTGGTCCTGGCCGCGGACTTGGCCGTCGTTGGGTTCGTTCTCGTTTTCCTCGGACTTGCGGTCCTGGTCGTCCTCGCTCTCCTCGGTGTCCGGCTCCTGGCCGACCTCCATGTCCAACTCGGCCAGCAGCTTGCGCACTGCCCGCGCATAGCCGTCCTGATCGGTGATCAGCTTGGCGAGGCCGTGGAAGTCGTGTCCCAGCTTCTCCTCGACCCAGCCGCGCCAGAGGTCGACGGCATGCCGCGCGGTGGGCGGCGGATGTTCGCCAGTCATCAGCTCGCGCGCCATCAGCCGCAGCGCCTCGGCCAGCGGCGCCTGTTCGCGCTCGGTGATCCTGTCGAAGCCCTGTTTGCGGTAGCGCTCCTCCAGCGCCGCCCCCAGGTTGGCGGCGACGCCGGACATGGCGCGGGCCCCCAGCGCCTCGCACCGCGCCTGCTCCAGCGCATCGAAGGCGGCGCGCGCCGTCTCGCCCAGCGGCATGCGCCGGGCGTGGATGGCGTTGTCGTGGAAGCGCAGCCGCAACGCCACCGCGTCCGCCGCCCCGCGTAGCGTGGCGACGTCGTGCGGGTTGAGGTCGCGCGCCGGCATCGGCACCCGCACCCGGGATCCCAGCACGCCGGGCGGCTCGGTCGAATAAGTGACCTGCAGGTCCTCACGCCCCGCCAGGGCACGCACCGTGGACGCGGTGGAGCGCTTGAAGATCTCGACGGGGGATTCGTGGTCGGACATGGGGGCTTCGCTTCCGTATAGGCCGTAGCGCGGCGGGCAAGAATTACACGGATTTCACGGATTCAGGCACGGATTTCACGGATTTTTTTCTGGTTCAGGAGCACCCGCCGAAATGTCAGGCTTGGTGCCCCGAAATTGAACAGAAGGCCAAGCCCCAGACCGCTAGCACGCAGATAGTTCAACACTTGGCGTGCATGGATCGGCAGAAGGCTTTCGACCGCTTTCAGTTCGACGATGATACGTTGCTCGACCACCAGATCGGCGTAATAGGTGCCGACGTTGTCACCTTTGTAGTCAATCTGGAAGGGGACCTCATGCCCAACATTCAGGCCGCGCCGCCGCAGTTCACAGATAAAGGCCTTCTTGTAGACGGCTTCGACGAAGCCATGGCCGAGCCCATTGAACACCTCAAATCCGGCGCCAATGATGCACTCGGTCAGGGTTTCGGCCTCATCGTCAAGAGCGACCCTCATCCGTGAAATCCGTGTCCAAATCCGTGTAATCCGTGTTCCATGTTGTGCTGGCGGCGATCGCTTCAGGGTGATCTCCCGTCCTCACACCAAATTGACGCTCACCCCCGTCTCCGGCAGTTCGGTGCCGAAGCAGCGCTGATAGTACTCGGCCACGGCCGGGCGCTCCACCTCGTCGCACTTGTTGAGGAACGTGATCCGGAAGGCGAAGGCCAGGTCGTTGAAGATCTTGGCGTTCTCCGCCCAGGTGATGACCGTGCGCGGGCTCATCACGGTGGAGATGTCGCCGTTGACGAAGCCCTGGCGGCTCATGTCGGCCAGCCGCACCATGTTGGAGACCAGCTCACGGCCCTTGGGATCGTCATAGCCCGGCACCTTGGCGAGGATGATGTCGACCTCCGCGTCATGCGCCAGATAATTCAGCGTCGCCACGATGTTCCAGCGGTCCATCTGGCCCTGGTTGATCTGCTGCGTGCCGTGGTAGAGGCCCGTGGTGTCGCCCAGACCCACGGTGTTCGCCGTGGAGAACAGGCGGAACGCCGGGTGCGGGCGGATGACGCGGTTCTGGTCGAGCAGTGTCAGCTTGCCTTCCACCTCCAGCACGCGCTGGATCACGAACATCACGTCCGGGCGGCCGGCATCGTACTCGTCGAACACCAGGGCGCAGGCGTGCTGCAGGGCCCAGGGCAGGATGCCCTCGCGGTACTCGGTGACCTGGAGGCCGTCGCGCAGCACGATGGCGTCCTTGCCCATCAGGTCGATGCGGCTGATGTGGCTGTCCAGATTGACGCGGATGCACGGCCAGTTGAGGCGGGCGGCCACCTGCTCGATGTGGGTGGACTTGCCGGTGCCGTGATAGCCCTGGATCATGACGCGCCGGTTGTGCGCGAAGCCCGCCAGGATGGCCAGCGTGGTGTCGCGGTCGAACTGGTAGGCGTCGTCGACGTCCGGCACGTGCTCGGTGCGTTGGCTGAAGGCCGGCACCTGCATGTCGCTGTCGATTCCGAAGGTCTGGCGCACCGACACGTTGATGTCCGGCACGTGGTCGAACAGGGCCGAACTGGCCTGCGTGGCTCCTTGAGACGGCATGAGAAGGTTTCTTGGTCGTTTCAGCGAAGGGTCCGTTCCCGGCAGCCGCCGGCGGCAGTCTTATACACCATAACAGGCTTTGAGGGTGTTGTAGGCCTGATTGATCTGCTTCAGCTTCTCTTCAGCCTGTTTGTCGCCGCCGTTGGCGTCGGGATGATGGGTTTTCACGAGTTCGCGGTAGCGCGCCTTGATGCGCGGGAAGTCCACGGGTTGGCTAAGCTCGAGGACGGCCAGCGCCTCCTCTTCCGGCGTGCGGGCGGCTTGGCGGCGTTGCGCCTGCTCCTCGGCCTTGCCCTTGCCGCCCTCGCGGCCAAACTCGAAGCCGAAGCCCTTTATCACGCGGTCGCGCAGGAATTTCTCCTGCACGCTCCAGTAGCCCAGCGGCCAAGTGGGGCGCTGCCAAGTGGTGTCGCAGCGCACCTCGCTCTCGATCTGGTCGGGGCTCATGCCGGCGTAGTAGTCCCACGCCTTGTTGTACTCGCGCACATGGGCCAAGCAGAACCAGAAATACTCGTTCAGCCGGTCGCGCGCCTTGGGGGCGCGGTACTCGCCCTCGCCGGCGCAGCCGGGATGGTCGCACATCCGCACGGCGGACCGCGGAGCGAAGTCGTAACTGGAGGCAAGACGGGCACGATTGCGCTGCATCGGCTGAGTATGGGGAGGCAGCCGCCCCCTGGCAAGCGCGCGCATTGGCTGGTCCGCAGGCCTTCCAGCCAGCTTGACAACCGTGCCGCCCGACCACACACCTGTCGGTGCAAGGCCCCTAGAGGAACACATGACTTATACGGAACGCATGCACCGGAAACTGACCGACGGGTTGAAACCGGTGCGGCTGGACATCGTCGACGAATCACACCGCCACATTGGTCATGCGGGCGCCCATCCCGAGGGTGAGACGCACTTCCACATCACTGTCGTGGCCTCGGCCTTCGAGGGCAAGTCCCGGGTCGAGCGTCAGCGCATGGTCTACGCACTGCTCAAGGACGAAATGGACGAGCGCGTCCACGCTCTTGCACTGACGACCCTGGCTCCGCAGGAAGACCGCTAATCGTCGCGGCCGCTTCCACGGGCTTTCGCTGATTGGGTCGCATACGTATGCATGCAATTTCTGCGCGCCTGATCCAGATTGTCCCGCGCAGGCAGCTGTAGTGCGGGTTGCAATTCGCGCTGTATTTAGTACAGTGTGGAATATGCAACCATTTATCGTGCCGAGGCGGCGATTTCCCGCCCGGCCGATACCGGGGAGGGCGCAGCTTATGGTGGCGAAACGCGGCCCGAAGAAGAGCAGCCAGCAGACCTCTACGGAGGTCGCGCCGCTGAAGAGCCAGAACATCATGATCGGTGGCCACCGAACCAGCATGCGCCTCGAGCCGTCCATGTGGGACGCGCTGGAGGACATCGCCCGGCGCGAGGGGGTGTCGGTCAATGACCTGTGCAGCCGCATCAAGGTGCGTCTCGATGAGCAGGCGCGCCGCAGGGGCATCGGGCCCGAGGACAACAACGTGACGCTGACTTCGGCGGTGCGGGTGTTCATTGCCGCCTATTACCGTCGCGCCTCGACTGACGAGGGGCACTCGCGCGCCGGGCACGGCTTCGGCGACCCGTTTGCCGGCACGCCGTTCGAGGAGCCGTCCGACTGCGGCAATGATTCTGCCGGCGCCGGCTCGGGCCGCGACTTTGGCGCCGCCAGCTTTACCTACGGCGCCCTGTCTTCGGAACTGTAGAAGGCATCCGCCGAGAGCCGGCGTGTGAGGCCATTTGAGGCTCGGCCCGGTGGCCTACCACCGTCACCCCCCCTTTGCCTTTCAGTCGGTTCCACACCACTGTTATGGGAAAGGAGGAGTCCAACCATGGTTGCGACCGCGCCTCCGGGGACCCGCCCCGACTACACCATCGACCAGGACTGGGACACTTACACACCCCAGGAGCACGAGATCTGGCGCACGTTGTTCGGTCGGCAGGAAAAGATCCTGCAGGGCCGCGCCGTGCCGGAAATCGTGGACGCCATGCAAGCGCTGGAAATGACCGCCGACGGCATTCCGCGCTTCGAGCGCCTGACCGAGATGCTGCACCCCGCCACCGGCTGGACCATCGTCGCGGTGCCGGGGCTCGTGCCGGACGAGATCTTCTTCGAGCACCTCGCCAACCGCCGCTTCCCGGTGACCCGCTGGATCCGCACACGTGAGCAGATGGATTATCTGGAGGAGCCGGACCTCTTCCACGACCTGTTCGGCCACGTGCCGCTGCTGATGAACCCGGTGTTCGCGGACTACATGGCGGCCTACGGCAAGGCCGGGTTGCAGGCCACGGACATGGGCTGTCTGGGATTCCTCGGCCGGCTGTACTGGTACACGGTGGAGTTCGGGCTCATCAACACGCCCGACGGTCTGCGCATCTACGGCGCCGGCATCGCGTCGTCCAAGGGCGAGTCGATCTGGAGCCTGGAGGACGACTCGCCCAACCGCATCGGCTTCGACCTGAAGCGGGTGATGAGCACGCTCTACCGGATCGACGACTACCAGGAGACCTACTTCGTTATCGACAGTTACGACCGGCTGTTCGCCGAGACGACCCAGGACCTCACTCCGCTCTACAGGGAATTGCAGGGCCGCCCGGCGCTGGAGCCGGGGACGGTGCTGCCCACCGACCGTGTGTTCCACCGCGGCACCGGGACCTACCACGCAGCGAAACGGAAGGCGGCGGAGTAGGGGGCCGCGACCTCACCGCCGCAGCACTTTCCGCCCCGCCGGATCCGGTGCCTGCCAGCCCAGGCGAAGCAGTTCCGGTTCGGGTTGTGCCTCCACGGGGTAGCCGACGCACAGGTAGGCCACCAGCTTCCAGCCCTCCGGAATGTCCAGCGTCTGCGTGACGGCCTGCGGATCGAGGATCGACACCCAGCCCACGCCGACGCCGTGCGCGCGGGCGGTCAGCCACAGCGTCTGCACCGCGGCGACCACCGAATAGCGCAGCGCTTCCGGCATGGTGCGGCTCCCCAGGCCGTGGCCGGCCGCGGTCGCCTCGTCGCAGAACACGGCGAGTTGCACCGGTGCGTCGGTCAGCCCCTCCAGCTTGAGCCGCGTGTAGAGCGCCGCTCGCTCGCCGTCGTAGCCCGCCAGCGCCGCCTGGTTGCACGTGGCGAAGCTCTGCCGGACCGCCGCCCGCCGCTCCGGCTCGTCCACCAGGACGAAGCGCCAGGGTTGGCTGAAGCCCACCGAGGGTGCCAGGCACGCGGCGTCGAGCAGCCGGTCCAGCAGCCCGGGGGCGAGCGGGTCGGTGCGGAACCGACGCACGTCGCGGCGCCAGCGGAACAGTTCCAGCAGGCGCTCGCGGAAGGCGCCATCGAACTCGGGCGGGGTCACGCCCCCTCGGCCACGATGCGGTCGTAGGCCGGCAGCGTCAGGAATTCGACGAACTCCTTCTGCGCCACCAGTTCGCGGAACATGGCGGCGGCGTCCCGCCACTTGCCGGCGGCATAGGCGGCATCGCCCAGACGGCCCTTCCAGGCATCCAGCTCCTCGGTGATGATCCGATCCACCAGCTCCAGCGTTACCGGGCGCCCGTCGTCCAGCGCGGCGCCATGGTGCACCCACTGCCAGACCTGGGAGCGGCTGATCTCGGCCGTGGCGGCGTCCTCCATCAGGTTGAACAGCGGTACGCAGCCGAGGCCGCGCAGCCACGCCTCGATGTAGCCGATGCCGACAGCCACGTTCATGCGCAGGCCCTTTTCGGTCTTCGGGCCCTCGGGGACCTTCAGCAGATCGGCCGCGGTGACGTGCACGTCCTCGCGCTTGCGGTTGATCTGGTTGGGGCCGGGCATGTAGGTGTCGAACATCTCCAGGGCGAGCGGGACGAGGCCGGGGTGCGCCACCCAGGTGCCGTCGTGGCCGTTCGACGCCTCGCGCTCCTTGTCGGCGCGTACATTGGAGAAGGCCACCTCGTTGGCCTCCGGGTCGCCCTTCACCGGAATGTAGGCGGCCATGCCGCCGATGGCCGGCGCGCTGCGGCGGTGGCAGGTCCTGATCGCCAGCAGGCTGTAGGACTGCAGGAAGTGCACCGCCATGGTGACCTCCGAACGGTCGGGCAGGACGGCCGCCGGGTCGTTGCGGAATTTCTTGATGAAGCTGAAGATGTAGTCCCAGCGCCCGCAGTTCAGGCCGGCGGAGTGGTCGCGCAGCTCGTAGAGGATCTCGTCCATCTCGAAGGCGGCCAGGATCGTCTCGATCAGCACGGTGGCCTTGATGGTGCCGTGCGGGATGCCGAGGTACTCCTCGGCCACGGTGAACACCTCGCGCCACAGCCGCGCCTCGAAATGGCTCTCCAGCTTGGGCAGGTAGAAATACGGGCCGGAGCCGCGGGCCAGCAGCTCCTTGGCATTGTGGAAGATGTACAGGCCGAAGTCGAACAGCGAAGCGGAGACCGGCTGGCCCTCGTACAGGGCATGCTTCTCCACCATGTGCCAGCCGCGCGGACGAACCTTCAGGACCGCGATCTTGTTGTTGAGCGCGTACTTCTTGCCCGTCGCTGGGTCCTCGTAGGAGATGGTGCGGCGTACGGCGTCGCGGACGTTGATCTGCCCCTCGATCTGGTTGCTCCAGGACGGGCAGTTGGCGTCCTCGAAGTCGGCCATAAACAGCTTGGCGCCGGAGTTCAGCGCGTTGATGACCATCTTGCGGTCCACCGGCCCGGTGATCTCGACGCGGCGGTCGAGCAGGTCGTGCGGCAGCGGTGCGATCTTCCAGTTGGCGTCGCGAATCGCCTTGGTCTCGGGCAGGAAGTCCGGCTTCTCGCCGGCGTCGATCAGCGCTTGGCGCCTTTGGCGAACGGTCAGCAGGCGCTCGCGCTCGGCCCCGAAGCGGCCTTCCAGCTCGGCGACGAAGGCCAGCGCCTCGGGCGTCAGGATCTCCTCGAAGCCCGGCTTGAGCGGGCCGAGGATCTCGATCCCGGAAATCGTGGTTGCCATGGCGGATCCCTCTGCTGATCGTTGGCGCTCTCCGGCGCGGGCAGTTGAGCCGCATATAGCATAGCCCCTGGTCCGCGGCCAAAGCTCGCGTCGGTCAATCCCGCCCCGGGACCATCGGTCGCAGCAAGAAGATTCGGGGCCTACGATTCGTCCCGCGCCTTCCGCTTCGCCAGCGGGTGGTGCTCGACGACGACCTTGCGCAGGCGTTCGGCGACCACATGGGTGTAGATCTGCGTGGTGGCGATGTCGGCGTGTCCCAGCATCTTCTGTACCGAGCGCAGGTCGGCACCGTGGTCGATGAGGTGCGTGGCGAACGCGTGCCGCAGCACGTGCGGGCTGACCTTTTCCGGATCGATGCCGGCCTCGATGGCGAGGTCCTTCAGCAGTTGCGCGAAGCGCTGCCGCGTCAGGTGCCCGTCGGCCGAGCTGCGCGAGGGGAACAGGAAGCGCGCCTGCACCGCCTCGCCCTCCGGCTGCAGAAAGGCCGCGCGCAACGGCAGGTAGGCGGATATCGCGGCGCGCGCCGGGTCGGACAGCGGCACCATCCGCTCCTTGCCGCCCTTGCCGCGCACGATCAGCCCGCGGCCGTCGCGCAGGATCGCCGACAGCGGCAGCCCCACCAGCTCCGACACGCGCAGGCCCGTCGCGTACAGCACCTCCAGGAGGGCCATCAGCCGGATGCCGTCCGGGCCGCCGCGCACGCGGGCGGTGTCGATCATCCGCTCGACCTCCGCCTCGGTCAGGATCTTGGGCAGCGGGCGGCCCTGCTTGGGGCTGTCGAGGGCGGAGGCGGGATCGTCGGCCCGCCGCCCCTCGGAAACCAGGAAGCGGAAGAACTGCCGCAACGCCGACAGCCGCCGCGCCACGGTGCGCGGCGCCGGCGCCTCGCCGTTGCCGACCGAGAGGTGCGTCAGGTAGGCGCGCAAGTCGTCGGTACCGGCGCGGTCGAGCGTCACGCCGCGTTGCGCCAGCCACAGCGCCACGTCGGACAGGTCGCGCTCGTAGGCCTGGCGGGTGTTGAGCGCCGCCCCGCGCTCGGCCATCAGCATGTCGAGGAAGGCGTCCAGGTGCGGCACGGCCGACACCGGGCGGGGCTTGCAGGGACGGCCGCGGCGCGCCATGGCCCGCTCAGACCCCCTGCGCCGCGATGGCCTCGCGCGCCAGCGCGCGGGCCTCGGTATCCAGCCCCACGGCGCGCAACGCCCCGACGAGTCGCGCCAGCGTCGCCGGCGGCGTGCCGGCCGGCCCGGCCTCGCCCATCAGCACCAGCGCCAGGAGAACCGTTTCACCGATGCGGCCGTCCTTGACGGCCATGTTCAGTTGGGTCCAGCGCAGCGGGTCGCCGTGCGGCGCCGGCAGTTCGACCCCGGCGCGGGTCAACGCCGTGTCCGGCACCTCGGTGCCGAGCGCCTGGAGGAGTCTGAGGGTGCCGGCGACGCGTTCCTCTGCCGTCGGATCGGCGCTGCGCAGGGTTTCGTCCAGCCATTGCGACAGGCCGGGCGCCGTCGGGTTGGATACCGCGGCCAGCGGCCACAGCCGCGCTCCGGCATTCGTACGTGTCGCCAGATCGCGCCAGCGCCGGGCCTGGTCGGGCCGCGCCTGCGCCTCGTAGAGGCGGACGGCCGCCGGGGCGAGCGCCGCCGCCTCGATGTTCACGGTGACGGTGTCGAACATGGCGGCGACCACCGCGCCCGGCGGCCCGGCCCACATGGGCCGGTCGAGCAGGTCGAGCGCCAGTGCCGCCAGCGTCAGGCGCCGGTTGCCGTCCATGGCGCCGGCGAAGGCCTGCTGGACGAGGCCGCGCACCCGCGGCCCGCGGTCGCGGGCGGCCAGCTCCTTCAGGCGGTATGGTTCGTCACCTTTGGCTGGTGCTGCCCGATAGGCGTCGCCCAGCGCGCGGGCGTCGAGGTACAGCGCGGTGGCCGCCCGTTCGGCCGCGGCGATGCGGGTTGCCGGATCGGTCGCGCTGACGCGCGCCACCGCCGCGAGCCGCGCCGGGTCGAGCCCGCCCAAGTCGGCCGGCACCGGCACGGAGACCAGCCGCATCATGGCGAGCGTCAGCGGCGACGGGTCCTTGAGGCCGCGGAGCTGCGGAATCCCGCCGCCGATCATCGCCTCGGCCAGGGCCCGGAACGTCTCGTCCCGGTCGCTCTGGTCGCGCAGCAGCTCCAGCACGAGGCGCGCACCGTCGCGGTCGCCGGCACGGGCCCGGCAGAACAGATCCAGGCGCTGCCAGTAGAGGGCGGGGAAGGGCTTGCCCACCTCGTCCGCCCACGGGCAGTCGAGGGTGCCCTGCAGGAGCTGCGCGTCGACGATGGCGCGCGCCGCCGTCTCGTCCTCCAGCACGCCCGGCAGCTTGGCGGCGAGGTCCCGGGCGCCGCGCGGGTCGCCCAGCGCGGCCAGCGCCTCGACGCGCAACGCGCCGAAGCGGCGCAGGGGCGGCGCCTCCTCCATGGCTGGCTGCGGGCCGGCGGCGTCCGAGAGCAGCAGGCGGCGTATGAGGTCGCGCGCGGCCGGCGATGGCATGGCCACCGGCAGCTCCGGCAGTAGGCGCAGCACCGCGCCGCGCGGCACGCCGTGCCATAGCAGGACACCCAGCCCGCCGTTCTGCGGGTCCAGCAGGCCGGCCCCATCCGGGTCGGGCGCTGCCAGCGGAGCGGCCTGGATGGTGCCGGACTTCGCCACCGGCGGGGCAGGGGGTATCACCGGTTCCGCCTTCGGGGGCTCTGCCTCCGGTTGGGGCGGCAACACGACGATGGGGTCGGCGGGGACCGGCGCCCGGGTCACCGGAACGATCACCGACGGTACGCCATTGGGCGCCGGGGCGGCGGCCGGGGGGCCGAGCCGTATGGGGCCCTGCTGCGCCGGTGCCGGAGCCGCCGTGGCAGCGATCAGGACGGCGATCGCGACCGGCGCCGCGCGCCGGCCGAACGGAACGGTTCCGGGACGGTCAGCGCGGGAAGCGCTCATCCGGGATGACCTTCTCGACCGCCTTCGACGGCGTCGGCAGGTCCCAGGTGCCAAGGATGGCAATGCCACCCCCCACCACCAGCAGGAGGAGCACGAGGACGACGGAGAGCACGCGGTTCTTCATGGGTCGCGACGAGCCGGCAGCGGAAAAGGAACGGGTTTTCGGGCGTAGCACGACACAGGTCCGCAGCGGTTGGGACAAGGATGCGCTTTCGTGCTAAAGCAACGCACACTCGACCGCTAGACTGGCCGTCCGGTCAACGTCCGAACGGTGTACCACTTTAGCTCCGGCGGGGGTGCCGTGCAACAGCGGTGCGTTTCCCGCCGAAACGATTGGGAGTTGCGTTTGCCGAAGACCATCTTGTCCACGTCCGCCCCGTCCAAGGCCGCCCTGCCCAGAACGGTTGTGCTGGTGGGGCTGATGGGCGCAGGCAAGAGCGCCATCGGCCGGCGCCTTGCCAACAAGCTGGGCCTGCCCTTCGTGGACGCCGACACGGAGATCGAGGCGGCGGCCGGCTGCACCATCGAAGAGATCTTCGCCCGCGACGGCGAGGCGGCGTTCCGGTCCGGCGAGCGCAAGATCATCGCGCGCCTGCTGACCGAGCGCCCGGTGCACATCCTGGCGACCGGCGGCGGCGCCTTCATGGACCCGGAGACCCGCGCGCTGATCCGCGAGCGCGGCATCTCGGTGTGGCTGCGCGCCGAGCTGGAGATCCTGCTGGCGCGCACCGCACGGCGCACCCACCGGCCGCTCCTGAAGAAGGGCGATCCGGGCGAGATCCTGTCCCGCCTGATGGAGCAGCGCTACCCCGTCTACGCCGAGGCGGAGCTGACGGTGGAGAGCGACGAGAACCCGCCCGAGCACACGGTCGAACGCGTCATCGAGGCGCTGGAAAACCATCTCGGCCACCCCATCCGTCAAGCCCGTGTCCGCGCCGGCCATGCGGAGGAGAAGCATCCATGACCACCGATACCGTGAGGGTCGAACTGGGCCCCCGCAGCTACGACATCCTGGTGGGCGACGGCGTCCTGGCCGAGGCCGGGCCGCGCATCGCCGCCATCACCCGGGGCAAGGCGCCCATCGTCGTCACCGACGAGAACGTGGCGCCCCGCCACCTGCCCACGCTGGAGCGGACGTTGAATGGTGCCGGCATCGAAGCCGGCACCCCCATCATTCTGCCGGCCGGCGAGAAGACCAAGGACTTTGCCCACCTCGAGCGCCTGATGGACGCCATCCTCGGCCGCGGCATCGAGCGCTCGGCCGTGCTGGTGGCGCTGGGCGGCGGCGTGATCGGCGACATCACGGGCTTCGCCGCATCCATCGCGCTGCGCGGCATCGACTTCGTGCAGGTGCCGACCACGCTGCTCTCCCAGGTCGACAGCTCGGTCGGCGGCAAGACCGGCATCAACACCCGGCAGGGCAAGAACCTCGTCGGCACCTTCCACCAGCCCCGGCTGGTCATCGCCGACACCGCGACGCTCGACACGCTGCCCCGGCGCGAGGTGCTGGCCGGCTACGCCGAGGTGGCGAAGTACGGCCTGATCCGCCTGCCGGCGTTCTGGAGCTGGCTGGAAGAGAACGGTACCCGCGTGGTGGACGGCGACTCCCGGGCGCGCCGCCATGCGGTGACCGAGAGCTGCCGCGCCAAGGCCGACATCGTGGGCGTCGACGAGCGCGAGAGCGGCGACCGGGCGCTCCTCAACCTCGGCCACACCTTCGGCCACGCGCTGGAGGCGGCGACTGGCTTCGGCGTCCGCCTGCTGCACGGCGAGGGGGTGGCCATCGGCATGGTGCTGGCCTTCGACCTCTCGGTCCGGCTCGGCCTCTGCCCGGCGGCCGACGCCGCGCGGGCGCGGGCGCACCTCAAGGCCGTCGGCCTGCCGACCAGCCCCGCCGACGTACCCGGCGTGGAGTGGGACGTGGACGAGCTGATCGCCTCCATGGCCAAGGACAAGAAGGTCAAGGACGGCCGCATCACCTTCGTCCTCGCCCGCGGCATCGGCCAGGCCTTCATCGTGCGCGACGTCGACTCCGCGGCGGTGCGCGCGTTGCTCGAGGACGCGGTTGCTGCGTGATCCCTCATGACCCGACCGACCTGACGCGAGCCGCCCCGCCATGGAGAAGATCGACTTCGGCGTCGACCCGCACGACGACCTGACGCTGTGGATCCTGGTCGCGGCGGTGATCGTACTGATCGCGCTGTCGGCCTTCTTCGCCGGGGCGGAGACGGCACTGACCGGCGTCTCGCGGCCGCGCATGCATCAGCTGGAGCAGGAGGGCAGCCGCCGCGCCCGCCTCGTCAACCGGCTGCGCGAGGACAAGGAGCGGCTGATCGGCGCGCTGCTGCTGGGCAACAGCGCGGTCAACGTCCTGGCCTCCTCGCTCGCGACCTCGGTGCTCATCGGCCTGTTCGGTGAACTCGGCGTCGCCTACGCCACCATCGGCATGACCGCGCTGATCGTCATCTTCGCCGAAGTGATGCCCAAGACCTACGCCATCAACCATGCCGACCGATCGGCGCTGGCGCTGGCGCCGGCGGTGCGCGGTGCCGTGGCGCTGCTCAGCCCCATCGCCGCCGCGGTGGAATGGATCGTAGCACTCATCCTGCGCCTGTTCGGCAGCAAGATCCGCCACGTGTCGGTCGGCGACACCGTCGAAGAGCTGCGCGGCGCCATCGAGCTGCACCGCGGCGAGGAGGCCGCCACGGCGGAGGAGGTCAAGCATGAGCGTGCCATGCTGCGCTCCATCCTCGAGCTGGCCGAGGTGCCGGTATCGGACATCATGACCCACCGGCGCAACCTGGTGCTCATCGACGCCGACCAGCCGCCGGCGCAGATCGTCGACGAGGTGCTGGCCAGCCCCTACACCCGCCTGCCGCTGTGGAAGGACGAGCCGGACAACATCGTCGGCGTGCTGCACGCCAAGGCGCTGCTGCGCGAGGTGCGCACCCAGGGCGGGCAGCTCGACCAGTTGGACGTGGTGGCGCTGGCCGCGCAGCCCTGGTTCATCCCGGACTCCACGACGCTGCTCGACCAGCTCCAGGCCTTCCGCGAGCGGCGCGAGCACTTCGCCCTGGTGGTGGACGAGTACGGCAGCCTGATGGGCGTGGTGACGCTGGAGGACATTCTGGAGGAGATCGTCGGCGACATCTCCGACGAGCTGGACGTCACCGTTGCCGGCGTGAAGCCGCAGCCCAACGGCTCGTACATCATCGACGGCTGGGTGACGATCCGCGACCTGAACCGCGAGTTCGAATGGCGCCTGCCGGACGACAAGGCGTCCACCATCGCCGGGCTGGTGCTGCACGAGGCGCGGATGATCCCCGAGGCCGGCCAGGTGTTCACCTTCTACGGCTTCCGCTTCGAGATCCTGCGCCGCCAGCGCCACCAGATCACCGCCATCCGCGTCACCCCGCCGGCCGAAGGGTGAGTTCCCACACTTGTACGGCGACTTGACGCGTCCCTGAACAACTCCCACCATACTTTACGTATCCCTGATCGATGGGGGTACGGACAACGGGACGAGAGGGAGGGACGGCGATGCCTGCTCGCAAGTTGATGCCCGACGTGATCAAGGACCAGAGCCTGGTCTGCCTGCCGGCCGAAAGCACCGTGCGCGCCGCCGCGGTGCTCATGGCCGAGCGCCGGATCGCTGCCATCCTGGTCACCGAGGGGCGCCGCCTGACGGGCATCTTCACCGAGCGCGACCTGACCGTGCGCGTGGTGGCCGTCGGCCTCGACCCTGCGGTCACCACCCTTGCCCAGGTCATGACCCGCGAGCCCGACACGCTGGATCCCGATGCCCGGGCCGGTGAGGCGCTGGCCTTGATGGAGCGGCACCGCTACCGCCACCTGCCGGTGGTCCGTGGCGGCGAGGTGGTCGGCATCGTCTCCATCCGCGACCTGTTTTCCGTGGTGCGCGCGCAGTTGGAGGACGAGATCAAGGACCGCGACGCCTTCATGTTCGGTTCGCATTACTCCGCCGACGCAACCCCGTGATGCTGCGGTGCAGGGTGGGCTGACTTGACGCAAGCGTCAGCCCCTCCGATATTGGCCTCGCACGCTGCGAGAGCCCCGAGAGAGTCATGCCCCTATCCGAACCGGCCGAGCGCCAGCACCTTCACACCCGCGACATCGTCTGCCGCGGGTACCGGCGCGCCGATGGCTTGTGGGACATCGAAGGTCACCTGACCGACGTGAAGACCTACGGCTTCCAGACGGAGCAGCGCGGCAAGCTGGAGCCCGGCGATCCGGTGCACGACATGTGGATCCGGCTGACCGTGGACGACCGCTTCACGGTGCACGCCATCGAGGCGGTTACCGACAAGGGCCCCTTCGCCGCCTGCGGCAGCATCGTCCCCAACTACCAGCGCCTGGTCGGTCTGAACATTGGCAAGGGCTGGACCCGCGCGGTGAAGGAGCGCCTGGGCGGGGTGGAGGGCTGCACGCACCTGATGGAGCTGCTGGGCCCGATGGCCACCACGGCGTTCCAGACCATCTACCCGATCCTCGCCCACGAGGCGGCCGAAAAGGCCAAGGCCGAGGGCCGCGAGCAGGACAAGAAGGCCCGCCCGGTGTTGCTCAACATGTGCCACATCTTCGCCAGCGACGGCGAGGTGGTGCGCACGTTCTGGCCCGAGCACTACACCGGCGACTGCGAGCCCACCGGAGCCGAGGCCGAAGCCGCGGAGTGAGGTGGGGACGCGAGTCCCACAGGCGCTAACATGCGTTTCAACGCATGCCCCTGGACGTGGAAGCACCACTTTCCCGTCATCCCCGCGGAGGCGCTAGGGTATGTGCACATCCGGCGCGTGCGAACGTGGCAGGAAACGTTCCGGTCGGAGGCTCGGCCTCCGACCGGCGGTCATGGGCACCTCCTGCATGCCGGGCGGGGGTCGCACCCCCGCCCGGAACGTTTCGCGGTTACGGCGGATTGCCGCCTATTCCCCCGCCTCCATCGCAGAATTCTTTGCACCGCAGCATATGTGCATACCCGAGCGCCTTCGCGGGGATGACGCTATAAATAGCTGGTTGAGCATCAGAAAAACCACCACACCGGAAACGAGCAGGTGAGCGCCTGTGGGAGGCGAGTCCACCGGTCCCCCGATGTTTCATGGCCGCCAACCAGTTTCCTTGAGAATCAAGGGCTTGTCTTGGCGGATGAAACACGATGAAACGCCATGAAACACGTTTTCATGGTGTGTTTCATCCACTCCACGGCACAGCTCGGGCGCTTGAGGACTACAATCCTAATGAAATCCGCATGCCTTGGCAAGCGGCTTTACGCGGCGTCTCCATCCACGCGGCCCAGGCGTACGGCCAGCGGCCAGCGGATCGCGCGCACCGTCTCCGGGTCGCCCCAGACGTCGGCCAGCGTCCCGAAAAAATCTTCCAGCGGGTTGCTTCCCGTGGCCTTGACGGCGGCCTTGACCGCCGACCAAGTGCCGAGATAGCCGACCAGTTGGGAGAGGTTCCAGCGCATTTCCATGGTCAGCGGCGGCACCGGCTCTTCCGGGAAGGGAAGGGGTAGGGAGCGGTAGCCGTCGTCCACGTGCCGGCGCTCGGGCGGCCAGTAGGGACCCAGTGTCTCGTCGTGGAACGCGCGCAGCAGCGCTCCGAGGGCACCGTCCGCCGTCAGCACGCCGTAGCTGACCAGCGCCACCGCGGCGCCCGGCTTCGCCACGCGCAGCACCTCGGCGTAGAAGGCCGGCAGGTCGAACCAGTGCGCGGCCTGGGCCACGACGATCAGGTCGGCGCACGCGTCGGGAAGGCCGCTGCGTTCCGCCGGGGCGATGCGGTACTCGACGCGTGCGTGGGGAACGGCGTTGGCGATCTGCTCGGCGCTGGCGTCGGTCGCCAGCACCCGGGCGAAGCGATCCGCCAAGTCCACCGAAAGCTGCCCGTTGCCGCACCCGACGTCCCAGGCGAGGTTGCGGGCGGGGGACGCGTTTTCCAGCAGCTCGAACAGCGCAGCAGGGTACAGCGGCCGGAAGCTGCGGTAGTCGGCGGCGTGGCCGGAGAAATGGTCCTTGAAGGTGGTGGTCATGGGGGCGCTCCGGTGGCTCGGCCCCCATGGTAGCAGCCCGCCGGCCGCTGCCAACCGCCTTGGGCGGGACCTGCGCTGTTTTTAGGCTATGGCGCCGCGGTGCGGCACGTGGTAGGTAGCCCGGTCCCGAGGTAGCCCCGCCAAATCCCCGCCATGCAGACCTTCCTGGAATTCGAAAAGCCGATCGCCGAACTCGAAGGCAAGATCGAGGAGTTGCGGCATCTGACCGATGCCGGCGACATCAACATCGCCGACGAGGTGGGCAAGCTGCAAGGCAAGGTCGACAAGCTGCTGCGCTCGATCTACGCCAAGCTGACGCCTGCGCAGAAGGTGCAGGTGGCGCGCCACCCCAACCGGCCGCACTGCCTGGACTACGTCGAAGGCCTGATCGAGGACTTCACGCCGCTGGCCGGCGACCGCCACTTCGCCGAAGATGCGGCGGTGGTGGGCGGCCTGGGCCGCTTCCGCGGCCGTTCTGTGGTGGTGATCGGCCAGGAGAAGGGCCACGACACCGAATCGCGCGTCCGCCACAACTTCGGCATGGCCAAGCCCGAGGGCTATCGCAAGGCGCAGCGCCTGATGCAGATGGCCGAGCGCTTCAACCTGCCGGTCATCTCGCTGGTCGACACCGCCGGCGCCTTCCCCGGCGTCCAGGCGGAGGAGCGCGGCCAAGCCGAGGCCATCGCCAAGAGCATCGAGACCTGCCTGCGCATCCGCGTGCCGCTGGTCTCCGCGGTGATCGGCGAGGGCGGCTCGGGCGGTGCCATCGCCATCGCCACCGCCGACCGCGTGCTGATGCTGGAGCACGCCATCTACTCCGTCATTTCGCCGGAGGGCTGCGCGTCGATCCTCTGGCGCAGCTCCGACATGGCCGGCGAGGCGGCCGCCGCGCTGCGCCTGACCAGCCAGGACCTGAAGGAACTGGGCGTCATCGACCGCGTGGTGCAGGAGCCCATCGGCGGCGCCCACCGGGCGCCGAACGCCACCGTCGAGGCGCTGGGCGACGCCATCGAGGAGTCGCTGAAAGAGCTGGACGGCCTGAGCGGCGACGTCCTGCGCAGCCGTCGCCGCGAGAAGTTCCTGGAGATGGGCCAGAAGGGCCTGGGCTGACCGGAACCCCGCAGGTCGGGGCCGCGCTGCGCCTGGCCCGACCTACGATCCTTTCGGGGGCGAGCATGGCACGCGACAAGCGCCTGATCCCGGTTCTGGCAGCCGTCAGCCTTGGGTCGGCGGCGGTGACGCTCGCGCTGTTCGCCGTGCTGGCGTCCGTGGTCGCCGCGCCGGAGGGCGTCAACGCGTTGCAGGAGCGGCTGGCCTACACCGCGCGGCTGTCGGTGTGGCCGGCGCTGGTGCTGCTCGCCATGGCCGCCGGCGCGATGGCGGTGCGTGCGCGCTTCCAGGCCTTCAACCCCATCGAGGATGCCGAAAGCCGCGCCTACCGCGTGGCGCAGCGGGTGCTGTCCAACACCGTCGAGCAGACGCTGATCTTCCTCCCCGCCCTGTGGGCGCTGGGCACGCTGCTGCCGGTCACCAGCCTGGGCATCCTGCCGCTGGCGACCGGTTTGTTCGTGGCGGGGCGTCTGCTGTTCTGGGCCGGTTACTTCGTCCACCCCTACGCCCGCGCGCCGGGCATGGCGATGACCGTCGCGGTCAATCTGGTCGTGCTGGGCTGGGCGGTGATCCTGGCGGTGTGATCTACAGCCAGCCCCGCCGGCGGAAGTACCAGAGCGGCAGCACGGCGGCGAGCAGCATCAGCACGAGGGCCATGGGATAGCCCAGCAGCCAGTGCTTCTCCGGCATCGCCTTGAAGTTCATGCCGTAGAAGCTGGACACCAGGAGCGGCGGGAACAGCGCCACGGTCAGCACGCTGACCAGCTTGACGATGCCGTTCTGCCCCGCGTTGATGTGCCCCAGCGTGCCGTCGAGCAGCAGGTTCACCTTGTTGCGCAGGAAGCGCGTGTACTGGTCGAGCCCCTCCACGTCCTGGAGGACGCCGCGCGCCCAGCGCCGGGTGCCCTTGCGCAGGCTGGCGTCGCCCGCCCCGCCGCGCATCAGGAAATCCAGCATGCGTGCCAGGCTGCCCAGGCTCTCGTGCGTCTTGGCGATCAGGTGGCCGGTCTGACCCAGGCGCTTGAGCGTGCGCTTGTCGTCGCGCGGCTCGGCCCCCTCCGGCGCCAGGGTGCGGAAGGCCTGGACGCTCAGGGACTCCAGCTCGCTTCCGACCCGGCGCAGCACGCCGGCCGTGCGCTCCACCACCGCCTCGACCAGCGCCACCAGCACCGCGTCGGCGCTGACCCCGGCGAAGCCCTGGCGCACCGTCCTGCGCCGGAAGGTCAGGAAGGGTTGCGCATCCATGTAGTGGATGGTGGCGAGCCGCCCGCCCTTGATCACGAAGCTGACCGGAGTGAGCCGCGGTGCCTCGGTGTCGGCCAGCGCCAGCACCAGCACCGTCATGTGCACCGCCCCGTTCAGCAGGCGCAGCCGGCTCGATTCCTCGATCTCGGCGATCTGTTCGCGCGTCGGCAGACGCAGGCCCATGAGGGCCTCGCCCTGAACCTGTTCCCCATGGGTCGGCACCACCAAGTCGAGCCACACGGTCTCCGCCGGCAAGGACTCGCCGTGTGTGCCGGCCCCCTTGGCCCAGCGCAGGGTGCCGCCGTCGTTGACGAAGACGTGCATCATGGGCGGTGCGTCAGGCGATGCGGCCGATGCGCCGCGGTCTCAGCGGATGCGTGCCCCTGGGGGCGTCGTCCCCAGGCGCGTCCAGGTCGAGCTTGGCGCCTTCCCGCTGCAGCGCCTGTTCCAGCTTGCGGCGGAAGGCGCCGCCGTCGTCGCGCGTCTCCAGGAAGCGGGCGACCGCTTCCTTGGCGACGTCCTGGTCGTACGGAACCTTGCCGAACATGGCCAGCTTGGCGCGGTCCAGCACCTTGGGGTCGATGGTCTGCCGTAACGCCGCCATCTGGCGCAGCAGGTCTTTTCTCACGTCGGACATGGGGCGGACTCCCCAGGCGGTCACTCCCGGCCGATCATCGTGCCGGCGCCGCCTTCGGTGAAGATCTCCAGCAGCAGTGCGTGCGGCACCCGGCCGTCGAGGATGACGGCGGCGTCGACGCCCTGTTCCACCGCCTCGATGCAGGTCTCGATCTTCGGGATCATGCCGCCCGACGCGGTGCCGTCCTCGATGCAGCGGCGCGCCTCTTCCAGGGACAGGCGCGGGATGAGCTTCTTGTCCTTGTCCAGCACGCCGGCCACGTCGGTCAACAGGAAGAAGCGCGTGGCGCCCAGCGCCGAGGCGATGGCGCCGGCCGAGGTGTCGGCGTTGATGTTGTACGTGTCGCCCTGGCGGTCGACGCCCACCGGCGCTACCACCGGGATGATGTCGGCCTGCGTCAGGCTTTCCAGGATCTGCGGGTTGATCTGGTACGGCTCGCCCACGAAGCCCAGGTCCAGCACCTTCTCGATGTTGCTGTCCGGGTCCTTCTGGGTGCGGCGCAGCTTGCGCGCGATGATGAGCTGCCCGTCCTTGCCCGACACGCCGACCGCGCGGCCGCCGGCCTTGGTGATGGCGGTGACGATCTGCTTGTTGATGGAGCCCGAGAGCACCATCTCGACCACCTCGACCGTCTCCCTGTCGGTGACGCGCAGGCCGTCGACGAAGCTCGACTGGATCTGCAGGCGCTTCAGCATCTCACCGATCTGCGGCCCGCCGCCGTGCACCACGACGGGGTTGATGCCGACCTGCTTGAGCAGGACGATGTCGCGGGCGAACAGTTCGGCCAAGTGGTCGTCACCCATGGCGTGGCCGCCGTACTTGATGACGAAGGTGCGGCCGGCGTAGCGGCGCATGTAGGGGAGCGCTTCGGACAGGGTGCGGGCCTTGCCCAGCCACTCTTCGCGGTCGTTCGTCACAGGCTTGCCGTCGGTCGGATTGGACATGGCCGGACTCTTATCGGAACTGCCCGGCGCTGCCTAGCGCCTTTTGCGGGAACCGGACGTGCGGCGAATGGTTGCCCTGACGGAAAACCGCCGACAAGCACGAGCGTGCCATGACCGACCGCAGAATGCCCGAGCCCAGGAGCCCCTTCACCGACGCCTTCAAGCAGGAGCAGCGGGAGAAGCCCCCGCACACCGGCGAACGCCTGAGGCCACAGACCACCCGCAAGCCCGGAACCGGCCCGGTGGAGGAGGAAGGAATCGACAGCCCGAGTTGAGGCGGGTTCAAAGGGTGGGTGCGGCATATCCCAGCAAGCCGAAGCACTGACACACTTGCCCCCACCCCGACCCTCCCCCGCTGACGCAGGGGAGGGTGCCCGAGCGCAGCGAAGGGCGGGTGGGGCAAGTCTGTCAGTGAGTGGTGCAATACGAGGCACCGATCGCCATTGCTACCGGAAGGCGGTCGCCTGCCGCGTGCCCGCCCATCGCCCCACCAGCAGCGTCATCGGCTGGGTCAGCGCGGTGGTGACGACGGCCATCAGCACCAGCGCTGAGAAGCAGGCCACCGACAGCACGCCCGCGTCCAGCAGGATGGTGAGGACGATCACCTCCATCAGCCCCTTGCAGGGCATCAGCGTGCCGAGCGTCCACGCATCCGCCCAGCTCTCGCCGGCCAGCCGCGCCGGCAGCGCCGTGCCCAGCACCTTGCCGGCGATGGTGGTCACGGTGCTCAGCGCGAACACCGTCCACAGGGCGGGCTGCGACAGGTCCAGTTCGACGCGCAGACCGGTCAGCGTGAAGAAGAAGGGCAGCAGCACCAGCGTGGCGAAATGCTCCAGCCGGTCGAGGATCGCCTCGGCCAAGCGCTTCGGCATCACGGTGCCGGCTACGAAGGCGCCGAGGATGTAGTGCAGGCCGATGGCCTCGGTCACCGCCGCGGACGCCAGCAGGCCGGCGCAGGTCAGCACGATGGCGGTGTCCCCCACCTGCCCGTCCGGTGCCACGCGGTCGAACAGTCGCTCCAGCAGCGGCTTGGCGATGAAGGCGGACACCGCGAGGTAGCCGAGGCCCAGCGCCGCCACCCAGGTTACCCGGTCACCGCCCCGGCCGGCCGTCCAGGCCAGCACCGCCGTCACCAGGATCCACAGCATGGCGTCGTTGACCGCCGCGTAGCCCAGCGCCAGACGGCCGACGCGCTTTTCCAGCAGGCCCATCTCGCGCAGGATGGCGCCCAGGACGGGGAGCGCGGTGACGCCCAGGCAGACACCGAAACCGGCGGCGAACAGGCCGGGCGAGGCGGCCGGGCCGGCCATGGACGGCAGCGCCCCGGCGATCCACAGGCCGAGCCCGGCGCCCAGCGCGGACGGCACCGCGAGGCTCGACAGGCTGACGCCGAGGAAGGCGCGGCCGCGACCGCGGAACTCGGTGACGTCCAGGTGCAGGCCGATCAGGAAGGCAAACAGCGCCACCGCCAGCCAGGACAGGCCGGACAGCGGCGCCAGCGACGCCGGGGCGAACAGCGCTTCCCACACGTCGGGCGCAACGGCGCCCAGCACCGACGGGCCCAGCGCGATGCCGAACAGGATCTGGATGACCACCATCGGCGTCACGCGCTTGGCGCCGGTCAGCCGCCAGAGCAGGAAGGGGACGGCGATCAGCAGGATCGCCTGCACCAGGAAGAGGAGGACCGGCGACACCTCAACGTGCACGGACGCCACTCAGTATTCGGTGAGCTTCGTCAGGCTGGCGCGCAGTTCTGCGATGCCCAGGCCCTTGTCGGAACTGGTGACGTGCACTTCGGGGAAGGCCGCGGGGTGCTTCTTCAGCGCGGCCAGAGTCTGGATGCGGATGGCCTCCAGCGCCTGCGGCTTCACCTTGTCCGCCTTGGTCAGGACGATCTGGTAGGGCACGGCGGCCTGATCCAGCATCGTCAAGATTTCCTGATCGTTCGGCTTCAGGCCGTGCCGGCTGTCGATCAGCACTAGAGCCCGGCGCAGCGTCACGCGGCCCTTGAGGAAGCGGCGCACCAGCGTGTTCCACGCCTCGACCTTGTCCTTGGACTCCTTGGCGTAGCCGTAGCCCGGCATGTCCACCAGCCGCAACCGGCCGCCAAGGTCGAAGAAGTTGAGCTGCTGCGTGCGCCCCGGCGTGTTGGAGGTGCGGGCCAGCGTCTTGCGGCCGGTCAGCGCGTTGATCAGGCTGGACTTGCCGACGTTGGAGCGGCCGGCGAAGGCGATCTCCGGCAGCGTTGCCTCGGGCAACTGCGCCAGCGCGTCGGCGCCCCAAACGAAGTCGCAGGCCTGCGCGAACAGCCACCGCCCGGCCTCGATCTCCTCGTCGCTCAGATTGGCGGTGAGGGAGGGGGATTTCACGTCTGCCATGGGGAATCCCCGGTGCGGGCCCCACCCCAACCCTCCCCCGCTGCGCAGGGGAGGGAGCTTTGGGAGGGTGGGGGCAAGTGGTGCTTAGGTAACCGACACGCCCATGCGGCGCATGATCAGCCACTGCTGGGCGATGGACAGCAGGTTGTTCCAGGCCCAGTAGATCACCAGACCGGCCGGGAAGCTGGCCAGCATGAAGGTGAAGACGATGGGCAGGATCTGGAACATCTTCGCCTGCACCGGGTCGGGCGGCGCCGGGTTCAGCTTCTGCTGCAGCCACATGGTGATGCCCATGATGATCGGCCAGATGCCCAGCATCAGCAAGGCCGGCGGGTCCCACGGGATCAGGCCGAACAGGTTGAAGATGGTCGTCGGGTCCGGCGCCGAGAGGTCGCGGATCCAGCCGAAGAACGGCGCGTGCCGCATCTCGATGGTGACGAACAGCACCTTGTACAGCGCGAAGAACACCGGGATCTGGATTACGATCGGCAGGCAACCCGCCATCGGGTTGACCTTCTCGCGCTTGTAGAGCGCCATCATCTCCTGCTGCTGGCGGACCTTGTCGTCGGCGAAGCGCTCGCGGATCTTGGTCATCTCAGGCTGGAGCTTCTTCATCTTGCTCATGGCCTGATAGGACTTGTTGGCCAGCGGGAAGAAGGCCGCCTTGACCACCACCGTGAACACCAGGATGGCGACGCCGAAGTTGCCGAACAGCCCGCCCAGGAAGTCCAGCGCGTAGAAGAACGGCTTGGTCAGGAAGTAGAACCAGCCGAAGTCGATCGCCAAGTCGAAGTTGGTGATGCCCAACTGGTCGGCGTAGTAGTCCAAGAGGCGCACCTGCTTGGCGCCGGCGAACAGGCGCTTGGTGTTCTCCACCGTGCCGCCGGGCGCGACCTCGACCGCCTGGCCCATCAGGTCCACCTGGAAGCGGTCCTGGTTGTTGGCGGTGGTGTGGACGAAGCGCGCCGTCTGGGCCGACTTCTGGTCGGGGACCAGCGAGACCAGCCAGTACTTGTCGGTGATGCCGATCCAGCCGCCGGTGGTCGTCTTGGTGATGGTGCCGGCCTCCCTCAGGTCGTCATAATTATGCTCGGCCAGCTTGCCGTCGAAGACGCCCAGCGGGCCCTCATGCAGGATGTAGAAGCCCTCGGTGTGCGGCGTGCCGTGGCGCGACACCAGGCTGTAGGGCAGCAGCTTCACCGGCTGGCCGGAGTTGTTCCTCACCCGCTGGGTGACGGTGAACATGAAGTTCTTGTCGACCTCGATGGTGCGCTCGAACACCAAGCCCTTGCCGTTGTCCCAGGTGAGCGTCAGCGGCTTGTCGGGCGACAGGGTCTGGCCCTGCGCCGTCCACTTGGTGTTAGCGTCCGGCACCGGCTGCGTGCGGTCCTCGGGCACCCAGCCGAACTCGGCGTAGTAGGCGTTGGGGGCGCCGGCCGGGGCGAGGAGCACGATCTCCGGGCTCTTGGGATCGGTGGTCTCGCGGAAGTCGGCCAGCTTCAGGTCATCGATGCGCGCGCCCACCAGGTTGACCGAGCCGTGCAGCGCCGGCGTGTCGATCTTGACGCGGGTGCCGGCCTGGAACTGCTCGGCCACGAGCTGGGCTGCGTCCTTCGGCGTCTCAACCTGGGCGGCCGGGGAGGGGACGTTGACCGGCACCTCCGTCTGCTGGGCCTGCTGGGCCTGCTGGCGCTGCTGCTGCACCCTCGGGCCTTCGTAGAAGTACTGGAAGCCCAGCAGGATGGCGATCGACAGCGCGATCGCGAGGATGAGGTTGCGTTGGTCGGTCATGGCTCCCCGAGAATCTCCGTCGGGCCTATCGATATGGAGGCGGCGGTGTCAGAGCTGCGGACTAGTGCTGGTGATGCGTCCCGCCGCACGAGTGGTGCCCGTGGCGGCGGTTCTCCCCCGGTTCGGGGACCGGGTCGTAACCCGAACCGCCCCAGGGATGGCAACGCAGGATCCTCCGGCCGGCAAGCAGGCTGCCCCGGATCGCCCCGTGCTTAGATAGCGCGTCCAGCGCATAGTTGGAACAGGTCGGAAGAAAACGGCAGTGCCGGCCGATGAACGGCGACAGCGTCCACTGGTAGACGACGACCAGCCCGTACAACGCGCGGGCGAGCAGGCTCATGGCCGGGCCTCCGGGGTGGTCTCTTCGGTGCGCCAGACGCCGAGCCGTTTCAGCCCGGTGGTCAGGTCGTTCACCAGGTCCGCCCAAGGGCGGTTCACGGTTTCCCCGCGGGCCACGAGCACGAGGTCGTAGCCCGGGACGGCGTGTGCGGGCAACAGAAGCCGCGCCGCCTCGCGCAGGCGACGGCGGGCGCGGTTGCGCGCGACGGCGTTGCCGACCTTGCGGCTGGCCGTCAAGCCAACACGAAGCAACGGCTCGCCGGGAGCGGGCCGTTGGCGTTCATCGTGTCGGCGCACCTGCAGGATTAAGCCAGGAGCGACGTGCTTGCGGCGCGCACCGGCTACGGCCAGAAACTCCGGCCGTTTCTTCAGGCGCCCGACCTTGAGGTCCGGCGCCGTCATGAACCTTTAGGCGCTGAGGACCTTGCGGCCGCGGGCGCGGCGGCGGGCCAGAACCTTGCGGCCGCCGACCGTGGCCATGCGGGCGCGGAAACCATGGCGGCGCTTGCGCACGAGCTTGCTCGGCTGGAAGGTACGCTTCACGACACTTTACTCCGTCAGATCGATCACGGGATTAAACGAGCCCCGCTGTATAGATGTGGCGGCACCCTGAGTCAACCGCGCGGGTGAGGGGCGGGGCGAATGGCACGGGGCGTCGGGCTACGCGTCCCAACCTGCCCCTCCGGTTTCGTGGACACAAGGTCCAGCCAATGCCGATACGCCGCCTCGCTCACCGGCCGGCGGTGTTGCAATCCGACGCGCAGGATCTCCGGCAGGGCCAGCAGCACCTTCAGGTCGGTCAGCCGCGGGCCGTAGCGCAGGTTCTTCCAACTGTTGCCGGCCCAGGTCCGTGCGAGTCGCCAGGGCAGCAGCCGCGCCGGGCAGCGGGCGATCTCGCGAATCAGGTCGTTGCGGTGGTCGTAGTAGCGGACCAGACCCGGCGCGCGGTTCCGCTCGCTCTTGTCGTGGTAGACCATCACGTCCGGCAGCGCCATCACGCGGTACCCGGCGGCCACCAGGCGCAGGCAGCGGTCCTTTTCCTCGCCCTGGCGGTAGAACTCCGACACGTACAGGCCCACCTCGGCCACCGCCGAGCGGCGCAGCACATGGCCGCAGCCGACGTACCACGGCACCTCGAAAGGCGGCACGCCGCCAGGCAGGTAGACCAGCCCGTCGCGGGTGGTGATGTTGCAGGCCACCGCCGCCACGTCGGCGTGCGCCTCCAGGAAGGCGACGGCACGGGCAAGCCCGTCGTCCTCGACGAACCACGAGTCGTCGTCGACCGACAGGACGTAGTCGCCGGTGGTGTTCACGAAGCCGAAGTTGCGCGCGAAGATCAGCCCGGCGTTGTGCGGCAGGCGGACATAGCGCGCGTGCGGGAACTCGGAGCGCACCATCGCGTCGGTGCCGTCGGTGGAGCCGTCGTCCACCACCAGGATCTCCGCCGGCGGGGTGCTTTGCCGGCGCAGCCGGTCGAGCGCAGTGCGCAGCTCGGCGACGCGGTTGAAGGTGGCGATGACGGCGCTGACCGTAGGCATGGCGCTCACGTCGCATCAGGAGGAGGAGGACGGGGTCCTGCCGCCGCGGCTGAGCAGCGGGGCAGGGTGCTGTTCGCGCGCGCCGAACTCGATCCAGGCGCGGAACATCTTGCTCAGCAGCAGCCACATGAGGATCGGCAGCAGCGCGAAGAAGCCGAACTTGAAGATCGTGATGCCGCCGTCGCGGTACCATTGCAGCGAGAGCGGCACGAAGGTACAGAAGAACAGCACGCCGTGCGGGCTGCGGCAGCCCTTTTCCCAGAACCAGCGGTGCACCCGGCCGAGCACCAGTCCCACCAGCACCATGGTGAGGATCATGCCGAGCCAGCCGCCGCTCATCCATCCGTCGCCGGCCAGCGACAGGGTGAGGTTGGAGAAGTTGCCGAAGTCGTTCAGCTCGACGAGCTTTATGGGCGCGCCGACGGGCTTGCCGGGCCAGAAGATGCGCGGAATCGGCTCGGTAAACAACTGCAGGTACTGGGTGAAGTAGGTGTAGGTGTTCGACTGCCCCGGCACCACCCACAAGATGAAGCTGAGGAAGTCGAAGTTGGCGAGATCCTGGTTGGCGAGGCTGTCGACGAAGCTGCGCCCCGGCTCTTCCATGACCGGCGGAGCCTCGCTGTTGATGAGCGAGCGCACGTAACCGCGGTTCTGCCCCAACAGGTGGAAGAGGTAGAGCACCGGCACGCCGGCCGCCACGTGCCACCACGCGAACCACTTGTGCCGCGTCTGGTAGAGGAGCAGCAGCACCAGCGAGATCACGCCGATGACGATCGCCCAGCGCCCCCAGCCGAGATAGGCGCGGTACAGCACGAACGCGCCGAAGGGAATGAAGGACAGCGGGTTGCCGCGGGTGATGAAGATCAGGCCCAGCGTCAACGGCATGCCTATGGCGTGCGCCTCGGCGATGTAGCCGGTGGTGTTGACGAAGATGGGTTGCCCGGTGACCGGGTCGCGCTCCATCTGCACGTCGCCGGTGAAGTCGAAGCTGGCCCCCTCCTTGCGGATGTAGGCGGAGTAGATGGCGAGCGGCGCCAGCACCAGCAGCGTGACGATGTAGGCGATCACTTCGGCCGTGCCGATGCGGAGCGTGGGCAGCTTCTCGATGTCCGGCCGGGCGTTGCCGGCCAGCCCGCAGGCGAGCGCGAAGGCGACCAGCGCCACGCTGCTAACCGTCAGGGTGAAGACGAACTGCTGGGCGTTCGGCCAGAACCCCATGAACAGCCACGCGTTATTGAAGCCGTAGACGTGCACCAGCACCGGCCGGGCGACGAACACCAGGCCGTGGAAGATCAGGTAGAAGGTCAGCGGGTGGAACATGGACGCCGTCCCGCTGAGCAGGAACACCGCGACGACCAACGCGAACACCGCGGCCTGTGCGATCAGCGCCACTTCGATCATGGGTCCGTCCCACCTCTCGCTTGCGAGCCCAGGGCAATCGGATGAAGGTCTTTCATCCTACCTGGCGGGAAGCGTTCCGGTCGGAGGCACGGCCTCCGACCGGCGGTCATGGGCACCGCCTGCCGGGCGGGGGTCGCACCCCCGCCCGGAACGGTTCCCGGTCACGGCGGAGTCCCACCTCTCGCTCGTGAACCCCCGACCGCTAGAACACCGACCCGGCGGGAGGGGTCCGTCTTAAGAAAGGCGCATCGGGGCTGCCTCGGGTGGAGGGCTTGACTCCGATGCCCCGTCGGAAACCTCGAAGGCACCCCCTTTCGCGCCTTTGCCGCACTGCGGTTCGGCACCAGTTTTGGCGGTGGGGCGAGGAGGCGTAATGATCCAGCGGCTTGCGGCGATTCTCATACTTCTTTGGGTGATTCCGGCGCAGGCGGCGGAGGGGACGTTCTACGTCTCGCCGGCAGGCAACGACCGCTGGTCGGGGCGCGCGGCGGCTCCGGCACCCGACGGCAAGGACGGCCCCTTCGCCACCCTTCACCATGCGGTCGAAGCGGCGCGCGCGGCGAAGGTCAAGAACATCCTGGTACGCGGCGGCCACTACCGGTTCGAGCAGACCCTCACCCTGGGCGCCGAGGACAAGGGGCTGCGCGTCGCCGCGGTCCCCGGCGAACAGCCGGTGTTCTCCGGCGGCGAACCGGTCGAGGGGTTCAAGACGGAGGCGGGCGGCATCTTCGCCGCCCCGCTCGCCAAGGAGCCGGGACTGGACGTCACCGTCGGCGGCACCCGCCTGCAGGCGGCGCGCAGCGGCGACTACACGCCCGACGACCCGATCCGCTCCGGCTGGTTCATCGCCACCGCGGTGAAGGGCGGGGGCGACAAGCGGCGCTTCCGCTTCACCCCCGGTACGGTGGACCCGCGCTGGGCCCAGGCGGGCGTGCGCGTGCAGGCGCTGGACCGCGACCGCATGTCCGACGACATCCTCGGCATCCAGCAGATCGATGCGGCGCGCCACACGCTGACGCTGGACAGGGACGCCCAGTACCCGCTGCGCGAGGGCTCCACCTTCCGCCTGCTCGGGCACCCGGACTTCCTCAAGCACCCCGGCCAGTTCGCCTGGCGCGCCAAGGACAAACGCCTGCTGGTCCTGCCCGCCGACCCCACGGCGTTCGCTAAGGAGGGCGCGGTCCAGGTGGCGCGGCTGACGCCGCTGATGCGGCTGGCCGGCGCTTCCGAGGTGACGCTGGAAGGGCTGGCGTTCGAGGACGTGCCCTACACCGGCGAGGCGGTCCGCATCGAGGGCGGCGGCGGCAACCGCATCGTCAACGGCCGCTTCAGTAACGTGGGCGAGGCGGTGCAGATCTCCGGCTCTGCCGACAACGAGGTGCGCGGCAACCTGATGGAGCACCTGGGGCAGAGCGGCATCGACCTGAAGCCGGGCAGCCACGGCAACCGGATCATCGCCAACACCATCCGATACGTGGGCGAGGTGCGGCTCTTCGGTGCCGGTGTGTTCGTGGCGGGGTCCAACAACAACGTGATCGGCCACAACGACATCCGGCACGCCGCGCGCTACGGCATCTCGCTGAAGAACTGGAGCCCGGAGACCGTCAACCTCGACAATGTGGTCGAGTACAACCGCATCCGCGACACCGCGCGCGAGACGGCGGACGCCGGCGCCATCGAGATGCTGGGGCGCAGCGACGTCGATACCCGCACCGTCATCCGCTACAACGACATCCGCCAGACCGGCGGCCTCGCCACCGACGCGGCCGGGCGCTGGCTGGGGCGCTACAAGGGCTTCGGCATCTACCTCGACGACCTGACCAACGGCGTCACGGTCGAGGGCAACTTCCTGATGGACACGGGCTGGGCCGCGGTGTTCGTCCACGGCGGCGACGCCAACAAGGTGCAGAACAACATCGCGGTGCTGAGCAACGAGCGCGACAGGTTCCTGCGCCTGGAATGGGTGCCGAAGGCCGGCGTGGCCGGCTTCCTGCGCGACAACGCCATCGCCCGCAACCTGATCCACCTCCGCGCCCCGGTGAAGGACATCGTCGAGAGCCACAGCGGCGGCCAGCCGCTCCTGGAAGCCAACCTCATCGACCGCCCCGGCCAAGGCAGCCCGAGGGCAGCGGCCGCGGCAGCGGCGCAGGCGCGTACGCAGCAGGCGGGAGCCCTGCCCAACCCCTATTTCGTCGATCCCGCACGCGACGATTTCCGCCTGCGCCCCAATTCCCCGGCCCGCGAGATGGGGATCGAGGACCTGCCCTGGTCGCGCATCGGCCCGAAGGGGGCTCCCGCACGGTAGGTGTCATGGATACGGTGATCGCCACGTGGTTCGTTGCCGACCAGCCCGGCCAGGAAACCCAATTCCCGCAGATGAACCAGCTCTCCTCGACGGCTGCGTTCCAGCGCGTCTACTGGCGGTGCATCGCCGTGTTCTTCGCCACCAGCGTGCGGGTGAACCCCGGCCGCCGGCACGTGCTGTTCACCAACACGTCCGTGCCCGCGGACATCGCCGGATTGCTGGCGGGCTGGGGGGTGGAGACGGTCGGCCTGCCGTTCCGGCGGCGGCCGCCCAGGGGCTATCACGGCAGCTTCGGCAACCAGTTCTACATCTTCGACATCCTCGACCACGCGGCCGGCTGGGGCCAGTTGGTCAAAGGTCGGCCGGCGCGGCTCATCGTGCTGGATTCCGACTGCGTGTGGCTGCGCCCGGCGGACGCCATGGAGGCCGCCATCGACGCCGGCGGCGTGCTGGCCTACCGCATCGCCTACGACGAGCAGCAGCCGGTCAACGGTGCGTCGCGCCGGGACATGAAGGCGGTCGCCGAGGCCGTATGGGGCCGGACCCTGCCGCAGGTGCCGGACTATTGCGGTGGCGAGATCTTCGCCGCGCGCACCGAGGCGCTGCCGGGGCTGATGCGGAGTTTCGACACGCTGTGGCAGGCCAACCTGGAACGTTGGCGGGCCGGGCAGCCCAAGCTCAACGAGGAGGCGCACTTCCTCAGCCTGATTTACCTGGAGGGCGGCTATCCGCCGGCCAGCGCCAACCGCTTCATCCGCCGGATCTGGACGAATTTCCGGTCCCGAAACAGCTCGGCCGACGATGTCGCCCTCACCGTCTGGCACCTGCCGAGCGAGAAGAAGACCGGGCTGGCCGATCTCTACGGCCAGGTGGTGCGTCCGGACTCGGCGTTCTGGACGGTGCCGGTGGACGAATCCTACGTCCGCCTGCTCGGCCGTGCCATCGGCATCCCGCGCCGTTCGGCGTTCAAGTTCGTCCGCGACCTCGCGCTCAAGCTGCGGGAGAAGTCGGCGAGGCTGGTGCCGGTGTCGGCGCGGTAGGAGTCAATTGCCCCCACCCCAACCCTCCCCCGCTGCGCAGGGGAGGGGGCTTTGTGTCCCTCCCCTGCGCAGCGGGGGAGGGTGCCCGAGCGGAGCGAAGGGCGGGTGGGGGCAAGTGTGCCTCTCACAGCGACCGCGGCGCGGGGGCTCCCTCTTCGGCCTGTTCGGGTTCCGGCAGGGGGCCGGTCAGCAAGGCCAGGACGCGGTCCAGCCCCTCGCGGCTCTGCTTGTGGGCGGCGCGGGCGCGGGTCAGGGCGTCGGCGGCGGCGCGGTGGAGCTCCTCGCGGTTTTCAGCCCAGGTGCGCAGCGTCGGCAGCACGGCGCGGACGAAATTCTCGTCCACCGGCACCGCGTGGCCGGCCAGGCCGTGGCTGAGGTCGCTGGCGACGCAGCCGCGGGCGTGCGCCAAGGTCGGCACGCCGGCCGCCATCGCCTCGAAGACGACCAGGGGCTGCGCCTCGTTGCGATAGCGGGTCGGGAAGACGAAGACGTCGATGGCGCGGTAGAACGCCTTCTTGGCGGCGCCGTCGACGGGGCCGAGGTATTCGACCGCGTCGCCGAACTCGTACAGGCCGGCGGCGATCATCGCGTTGTCCATGCGGCCCAGCCCCGGCCCGGCGAGCACCAGCTTGGCCGGTATCCCCTCGTCCAGCAGCGCGCGCAGCACCGAGAACAGCGTGTCCAGCCCCTTGTCGTTGCACAGGTTGGAGAGGTGGCCCAGGCGCAAGGCGCCCTCGTGGCGCCGCACCGGGGCGGGTTCGCCGGCCGGCGGGCTGAAGATGGCGTTGGACAGCACCAGGCCGCGCCGGGCCGCGGGGTACATGCTCTGGAAGCGCGCCAACATGGCCGGGCAGAGCAGGATGTGCCGGCACTCCCGCCCGGCGACGCGGGTCAGCAGCGCCATGCGCCGCTTGCGCTTGGTCAGGTACGCGAAGGAGTGGTGGTGCACGAACGGCGCGTAGCCCAGCAGCCGCGCCACCGCCAGCAGGAAGATCGTGTAGAAGCAGCCCAGCCCCGCGTCGGCCGGTATGTACAGCCGCTTGTCGTTGTGCATGGCGCCGGCCCATAACAGCAGCGCCGCCCACAGCACTAGCGACGCCTTGGCCATGTGGTAGAGCGGCCCGCGGCCGTTGTAGCCGGGCGACAGGTTGGCGACCCGCACCCGGCCCTGCTGCCGCAGTTGTTCCAGCACCAGCGCGGTGACGCGGGACATGCCGTCGATGGGCGGCGGTAAGCGGCCGGCAACGACGATCCAGGGCGTGGTGGACGGCTGCATGGCTCTTACCCCTCGCTCCGCCGCGCGGTCGTCAGATTGGTGGTCCGATCTGTCTGGGCCGAGAGCGCCCGTGGCAGGGCGTGCAGGCTGCCCAGCGCCTTCTCGACCGCCTCGGCGAAATGGCCGGCGTCGGCGACCGGCTGGAAGATCCGCGTGCCTTCGCTGAGCCGACGCCACTCCGCCTCGTCGCGGCCCAAAGCCAGCATGGCGCGCGCGAAACCCTCGGGGTTGTCGGGCTCGACCACATAGCCGTTGACGCCCTGGCGCACCAGCAGGTCGCGCGCTCCGCAGACGTCGGACAGCACCACCGGCAGGCCCATGGCCAGCGCCTCGTTCACCACCAGCCCGAACTGCTCCTCGGTGGAGGGCAGCAGCAGCGCCAGCGTGGTGCCCAGCGCCTCGGCGACGCCCTTCTCCTGCAGGAAGCCGCGGAAGATCACTTGGGTTCCCAGGCCGCGCCGGGCCACGTCGGCGCGCAGTTCCGCCTCCAGCGGGCCGGAGCCGCAGAGGTGCAGCGGGCGCGCCTGCGAGCCGGCCAGAGCGTGGTAGCGGTCATACGCCTCGATGGCGCGGAACAGGTTCTTCTTCGGCACGAAGCGGGCGACGATGGTGAAGTGCCGCTCCGCCCAGGCCGGCCCGCCGGGCGCCGGGGGCACGCCGGCCAGGCCGCGGATCCGCTCCAGCGACAGCGTGTCGTAGCCCAGGAAGATCCGTTCCTCCGGGATGCCCAGCAGGCGCAGGTAGTCGCCTGTGCGGCGGCTGCCGGCGAGGCCCGCCTGATAGGGTGCGTAGAACAGCGTCTTGCCCAGCTCGCGGGTGAGGAAGCGCGGCTTGTCGTCGAACTTGGACGCCTGCATGGCGACGAGGCGCCGGCCCATGGCGCGCAGCGTGACCGCCAGCGCGAAGATATCCGGGTCCTCGTAGTTGCACAGGAAGACGGCATGCGGCCGCAGCTTCAGGCACTCCCGCAGCAACGCCCGGTAGATGCGCGGCCAGGCGACCTGGTCCTTGGACCGGCCGGGGAACAGCGTGAGCTTGCGGAAATGGCGGCCCTGACCGGAGGGCTCCCAGGCGTAGGTGTGGCTCTTCGAGCCGATCTCCAGCCCCACCACGTCGAACCGGTCGCCCAGCAGCATGCCCACCGCCTCCAGCCGGTCCATGTGATAGGGGCCGAACATCTCCCAGGAGAAGGCCAGGACGGGTTTGCGTACGGCGCCGGTCATAGGACGCCCTCCGGCAGCAGCAGGCGGGCGTAGCGGGCCAGCACCGCAACACGGGATGCGTTGTCCTCCGCCCAGGCACGGCCGCGGCGGCCCATGGCGGCGCACACCGCCGGGTTGTCGAGCAGCATGGTCACTGCGTCGGCCATCGCCTCGGCGTCGCCGGGCGGCACGCACAGAAAGGCCCCCACCTCCGTGCCCAGGCGCTTCAGCGCCGAGCCCTCGTCGCAGGTGCACACGAAGGGTCGGCCGGCGGCCATGATGGTCACCGCCTTGCCGGGCATGGCGAAGGCCGCTCCCTCCGGGCGCTGCGGGACGAGGTGCACGTCGCCCTCCGCCAAGCCTTCGTTCAGGCGATGCTTGGGCGTCAGCGGCTCGAAGACCAGATTGGACAGCTTCAATGCGGCGGCCTGGGCGCGCAGTTCCGCCTCGCAGCCCTCCTGGCCGCGCAGGACGACCTGCGCCGCGGGCACGCGGGTGCGCAGCAGGGCGGCCATCTCCAGCACCACCTCCAGCCCCTGCTTGCGGGCGAAGGCACCGCTGTAGAGCACGGTCGGCGGCCGGCCGGGCAGGCGGGGCAGGGGGTGGATCAGGTCGGTGTCGACGTGCGGCGGGATCACCTCGATGGGCACGGTGACGCCCAGTTCGCGCAGTACGTCGCGCATGGGCTCCGACAGCACGACCACGGCATCGGCGCGGTTCAGCGCTAGCCGCTCCACCGCGCGCAGCGCCCGGACCGCCAGCCCGCCGCCGAGGCCGAGCGCGCCGGCCAGGCCCGACTGGATGTCGTGGACGATGGCGACGTGCCGGCCGCCGGGCGCGGTGAAGCGGTCGGCGACGGCGGCGCTGAAGATGGAGGGGCACAGCGACAGCACCGCTTCGTGCGCGACGGCGCGCCCGCTGGTGCGCGCGGCCATGAAGGCGGCGTGCAGCACGCCTTCGTGCAGGAAGCGGGCGCGGGCGCCGCCGCCTTTGGGCGGAATGGTCAGGAAGCGCTCGACCCGCACGCCGTCCACCACGCCGCTGTCGCGCCGGCCCTGCGCGTAGTCCGGATATATCCGCTGCCCGGGATAGTTGGGCCGCGCCGTCAGCACCGTGGTGGCCGAACCGGCCGCAGCGAAGGATGCCGCGAGGTCGGCCATCATCGGTGCGCTGCCGGCCGGCTCCGGCCAGTAGCTCATGGCGACCAGCAGCACCCGCGGCGGCACCGCCACCGCCGCGGTCTCGCGGCGCGTGAGGGTCAGGGCATCGTCGGGCATCGGCTCACTCCGCGGCGGAGGTGGCGGGCGGGGCGGAGGCGGCGCCGTTCTCCAGGAACCAGGCGTAGGTGCGGCGCACCCCCTCGGCCAGCTCCGTCGTCGCCCGCCAGCCGGTGGCGTTCAGCCGGGTCACGTCCACCACCTTGCGGGGGTGGCCGTCGGGCTTGGACAGGTCGTGCTCGATGCTGCCGCGGTAGCCGACCGTCTCGCGGATCAGGTCGGCCAGGTCGCGGATGGCGATGTCCTCGCCGTTGCCGACGTTGATGATCTCTTCCTCGTCGTAATGGCGCATGAGGTGGACGCAGGCGTCCGCCATGTCGTCCACGTAGAGGAACTCGCGCCGCGGCGTGCCGGTGCCCCACAGCGTCACGCTGGGCGCTCCCGCGATCCTGGCGTCGTGGAAGCGGCGGATCAGGCCGGGCAGCACGTGCGACGTCTCCGGCTCGAAATGGTCGCCGGGGCCGTAGAGGTTGGCGGGCAGCGCGCAGATGGCGTTGAAGCCGAACTGCTTGCGGTAGGCCTGGCACATGGTGATGCCGGCGATCTTGGCGACGGCGTAAGGCTTGTTGGTCGGCTCCAGCGGGCCGGTCAGCAGGCTGTCCTCGCGCATGGGCTGCTCGGCCAGGCGCGGGTAGATGCAGGATGAGCCGAGGAACAGCAGCTTCTTCACGCCGGCCCGCCACGCCGCGTCGATGACGTTGGTCTGGATCAGCAGATTGTCGCGGATGAAGTCGCCGCCTTGGCGCTCGTTGGCGAGGATGCCGCCGACGCGGGCGGCGGCCAGGAAGACGTACTCGATCCTCTCGCGGTCGAAGAAGGCGCGCACGGCGGCCTGATCGGTCAGGTCGAGCTCGCTGCGGGTGCGGAACACGAGGTTCGCACACCCCTCCGACGCCAGCCGGCGGAGGATCGCCGAGCCCACCAGTCCCCGATGCCCGGCGACGAAGATGCGGCTGTCCTGGTGCATGGTCACGAGGTGCACTCCTTAGGGTTGGTTCGTGGCCTCCACTCCCGCGCACGTGGGGAGAGGGACGGGGAGGGGCAGCAGGCGTCACTCTGCGGCGCGTTGCGGTGTCTCGCCGGCGATGCGGGCGGCGTACCAATCCACCACCCTCGGCAGCCCCTTCGCCAATGGGATGCGCGGCCGGTAGCCGAGCCTCAACAGTCGCGAGATGTCCGGGCAGCGCCGCTGAGTGCCGCCGGGGGCGGGCGGGCCAGCCAGGATCTCCGCCTCGCGGCCGAGGCGGGCGACGACCTGGCGCGCCAAGTCGGCGATGGGCACTTCCTCGGGGTTGCCGACGTGATAGATGCCCAGGTGCTCGCCCTTGCCGACGACGGTGAGGATGCCGTCCACGGCGTCGTCGATGTGCACGAAGGCGCGCGTCTGCGTGCCGTCGCCCTGGATCGGGAAGGGCACGGGGCCCTGCGGCGGGCTCAGGCCCACGGCGGCGACGGCGCGGCGCACGAACTCCGGCACCACGTGCTCCCAGCCCATGTTGGGGCCGTAGACGTTGTGCGGCCGGAAGATGGCGACGCGGTCGAACCCCGTGCGGCCCCAGTTGATCGCCAGCAGCTCCGAAATCAGCTTGGAGCCGCCGTAGGAATAGCGGGCGTTCAGCACGTCCGGCACCACCAGCGGAACGTCCTCCGGCGTCGGCACCAGGGGCGGCGTCTGGTAGGCCTCGGAAGAGGAGGCGAGGACGAGGTCGCCGACCCCCTCCGCCCGGCAGGCGTCCAGCACGTTCAGCATGCCGCGCACGCCGACGTCCAGCACCATCTCCGGCCTTTCGTAGAAGTGCCGGGTGCCGTTGACGGCGGCGAGGTGCAGCACCGCGTCGACGCCGCGTACGGCCGTGCGCACGGTGTCGGCGTCGCGGATGTCGCCGGTGAGGAACTCGATGGCGTCGACGATGCCGGCCAGCCGGCCGGGGTGGCCGCGCGAGTTGTCGTCGAGCACGCGCACGCGGTGCCCGTCGGCAAGCAGGCGGCGGACCAAGGCTGCGCCGATGAAGCCGCTGCCGCCGGTGACGAGGTAGTGAGTCATGGATCTCACTCCGCGTGCGCGAAACGCACCGCCCCGTGGCTGCCCAGCGCGATGTACGCCGTGCCTTCGGGGAGATCGACGTCGCGGCTGTTGAAATTGTTCCAGAAGTCGTAGATCAGGCCGGGCCGGTCCATGCGGTTCGCCAGATCAGGCAGCGGCATGGAGGTGAAGACGGGGTGGTTGTTCAGGATGACCGCCAGATTGGCGCCGTGCACCGCCCCCACCATGCTCTCGGCCGGCTCCAGCCCGAAGGCGCGGATCTGGTCGGGTGCCACCACCGCGTCGAAGCCGCGCCAACGCGCCTTTGGGAAACGGGTGCGCAGCTCGTAGAGCATCGGCTTCGCCATGGTGCCGCGCAGATCGTCCGTCTCCGGCCGCCCCTTGAAGGCGAGGCCCATCAGGCTGATCGTCGGCTCCGCCGGGAAGCCTTGCATGGAATGCGTGAGCTTTTTCAAGAAGCCCGCCACCTCGACCGGCTGGGTCTCGTTGACGTGCCGGCCGGCGGCGGTGATCTCCATCTCCACGCCGACCTCGCGCGCCCCTTCGATCAGGATGTGCGGGTCCTTCTCCAGGCACGGGCCGCCGACCGGGCCGGGTAGCGGCAGGCTGGTGCGCGGGTAGCCGAGCTTGCCGGCCCGCACCACCTCGGCCGCGCTGATCTCCAGCTTGTCGCACAGGCGGGCGATCTCGTTGGCAAAGGCGAAGGTGACGTCGCGGAAGGTGTTGTCCACCAGCTTGATCAGTTCCGCCGTCTCCAGCGTCGAGACTCTGACCGTGGTGGGAGTCAGAAAGCCGAAGATCTGCGAGGCGCGCGCCGCCACCTCCATGCTCTCGGCGCCGATGATCTGCGGCAACTGGTTCAACTCGACCAGCGCCTGGCCTTCCAACGTGCGCTCCGGGCAGAAGGCGATGTCGAAGCGCTTGCCGGTGGCCGCTAGGATCGGCCGCACGACAGTGCGCGTGGTGCCCAGCTTGACGGTAGAGCGCAGGATGACCATGTCGCCGTCCTGCAGGCACTCCGCCACCTGCCGGGTCGCCGCCTCGATCATGTCGGTGCGCACGCGGCCCTGGCCGTCGAGCGGCGTGCCCACGGTGACGATGTAGACGCTGTGTTGGCGGCCGCACTCCGGGGTGCGGCCGAAGGTGAAGCGGCCGCGCTGGAGGACGTGGCGCAGGCGTTCGGCCAGTCCCGGCTCGTGAAAATGCGGGATGCCGCGCGCGAGCTTGTCCAGGATGTCGCCGCGGATCTCCACGCCGTGCACCTTGAATCCCGCGTCGGCCATCGCTACGGCCAGCGTCATGCCGACATAGCCGAGCCCGAGCACACAGACGTTCCGGTCGGGAAAGGTGTTGGGAAGCATTCGTAGGTGGTCCTACCTAATTGACGCTGCCATCCGAAAAGGGCGTTGCCCTAAATCCGTCTATCCCCAACGGAGCTTGTTCGGGAATGTTCCCAGGGGTTCAGGTCGCTAGAAAGAATATGGAAGTCATACAATGGAAATAAATCTATTCACTTCGATTGTTTCCAAATGGATATCAAAAGAAAATCTGAATCGGTACTTGGGTGGTAACGCCTGTCCGCAACAACCCACCCATACGGGGGGTTATGTTAATCCGGTCAGGCGGCGCCCCTCCACGAGACGTTGCAGGCGCGATAGCGCCACCAGGCCGGTGAAGGGCACCGTCAGCCCGTAGACCAGCGCCATGGACAGCCCGCCCAGCGCCAGCACCAGCAGGGGGTAGCGCTGGATGCTCATCGGCAACAGGGGCTCCAGCAGCATCCAGGTCACCATGGCGACCGCCCCGCACCCCCAGGCTTTGGCGGTGATGCCGAGGTAGAGCTGCCCCACGGCGCGGCGGTGCTGCCAAGCCAATCCGACGGTGCAGACCAGCTCGGCCATCAGAGTGGCGGTGGCCGCCCCCTCGATGCCCCAGCGCGGGATGGCGACGGCGTTGAGCGCCGCGTTGATACAGCCGCCGATCAGGATCACGGTCATGTAGCCGGTTTGCCGGTGCCAGACCAGCAGCGGGTTGCCCAGGACCATGTTCAGGTACACCACCCCCAGCGCCGCCATCAGCAGACGCAGCGCGTGCACTGCCGGGGCGTAGGCCTGGCCGAAGAACATCATCAGGATCTCGGGCGCCAGGGCCAGCCCGGTGGAGGTCACCAGCGCGCCCACCAGCAGCAGCGTGGTGGCGTAGTCGCGCATGCGGGCACGCATCCGCCCGGTGTCGTCATAGGCCGCGGCGAGCTGCGGCAGGAAGCTGTTGAGGATGATGTGGCCGCCGGTGGCCGCCAGCGTCATCACCTTGTAGGACGCCGCGTACCAGCCGACCTGCGCCTGGTCGGCCATGAACCCCAGCATCACGATGCCCAGGTTCGAGAACACCGACCAGGCGAAGACGCAGACCCCTATGGGGGCGGCGGCCGTCAGCATCGCCCGCCACACGGCGAGGTCGGTGCGGGGGCGCGGCAGGCGGATCTCGCGGGCGTATCGCACCAACATCAGCAAGGAGTTGAGCAGGATCGAGCCCGCGGTGATGGCGGCGGCGGTGACGACGTCGTCCGGTCCGCGTACCAGCAGCAGCACCGCCACCATGGTGACGAAGGAGGTGCCGATCTCGCGCGTCGCGATGACGCTCATCCGCTCGGTGCCCTGGTAGAAGAAGTCGATGACCAGCGCGTTGCCCAACAGTTGGGCGGCCTGCACCCACAGCACCACCTTGACCAGTGGCGGCTTGTCGATGGCCAGCACGACCAGCGCGTAGACGCATCCCGACACCAGCGCCAGCAGGACGCGCAACGTAAGCACGTGGTCGACGATGGCCGGTGCGCGGTCGTGATTACGGTCGCGGGCATGCGCGATCTCGCGAACGGCGTAGGTGGACAGGCCCAGGTTCACGAACAGCAGCGCGTAGCCCAGGAATGCGGTGCCGAATCCGATGATGCCGAAATGCTCGGGTCCGAGCGAGCGCGCGGTCCACGCCGTGGCGATCAGCCCGGTGGTCAACGTCACCACCTTGGCGAGCGCCAGTGCCCGGATGTTGCGGAAGATGAGCTGGCCGGCCGACATGCGGGATTCCGTGTCCGGTGGAGACGCCTTTTCCCTCCTCCCCCGGCGGGACGGGGGAGGGTTTTTCGGTCAGTTCACGTAATACCGGCGGTAGCCGTGATAGCGTCCGCTGTCCGGGAACTCGTATTGGGCGTGGCGGCGGATGTTGACCTGGCAGAACAGGACGCCGACCACGTCGGCCCCCGCCTCGACCAGTTCCTTCAGGCCGGCCAAGGCGGTCTCGCGCTTGGTGCGGCCCCAGCGGACGATGAACACCGTCTGGTCGGCCAGCGCCGCCAGCAGCTTGCTCTCGGACACCGCCAGCACCGGCGGCGAGTCGAGGATCACCCGGTCGTACTCCAGCGCCAGGTGCGAGACGAGCTGGTGCATGCGGGCCGAGCCCAGCATGTCCTGCGGCAGCGCCGCGCCCTGGCCGGCGGCGATGATGTGCAGCCCGGTGCGCGGGTCGGCCTGAATGACATCCTGCACCTGCTTCTCGCCGGAGAGCACCTCGTGCAGGCCGGGCGTGTTCTTGATGCCCAGCATGCGGTGCAGGCCCTTGCGCCGCAGGTCGCAGTCGATGATCACCACGCGCTGGCCAGCGTTGGCGCAGATCCGGGCGAACCCGGCCGCGGCCGAACTCTTGCCCTCGTCCGGTACCGAGGAGGTGAACAGCAGAACCCGCTGCCGCCCGTCCGGATTGGCGAGCAACAGCGTGGTGCGCAGGCTCTGCAGCGCTTCCGTATAGGAGGACAGCGGCCTGTCGATGGCGTAGTCGGCCGGGCTGCGCCGCATCCGGTGCCAGCGGCTGATGGCCGGGACGATGCCCAGGCCCCGCACACCCGTCGCCAGTTCGAACTGGTGCGGGCTGCGGAAGCCGCGCTCGAAATACTCGACCAGCATGGCCAGCAGCACGCCCACCGCGGCGGATGCGATCAGCGACAGGATGGCGATGAGCTTCTTGTTGGGCTGGCTGGGCAGCAGCGGGATCGCCGCCTGCGAGACGACGCGCGCGTCCGGCTGCTGGATGTCGTTCTGCGCCGTGACCTCCTGGAAGCGGGTCAGCAGCGTTTCGTACATGGACTGCGCGGTGTCGGCTTCGCGCTCCAGCGTTTGGAGCGCGCCGGCCGATTGCTGCTGTTCGTCCACCCGTGCCTGGAACTCGTCCAGGCTGGCCTTCAGCGCCTTCTCGCGGCCGCGGGCCATCTCGACTTCGTTGTTGATGCCCTGGATGACCTTGTCCACCTCCATGCGCATCTGCCCCTGGAGGTCGCGGAGCTGGCTTTGCAGCGTCTGCATAGCCGGGTGCTTGGTGCCGTAGCGCTGGGTGGCGTCGGCCATCTGCCGCTGCAGTTCCACTTCCTGACGGCGCAGCGATTGGATCAGACTGTTGCCCAGCACGTCGCCGATGGCACCGACGCTGCGTTGGTTTTGCGCCAGATTCTTCACCTCGCGCTGCTTGGCTTCGGCCGCCTCGCGCTGGGTGCGAGCCAGCACGTAGTTGGTGTTCAGCTCGGCCAGCTGCTGGGTGCCGAGGGTGCGCATGTCGCCCGACGCGGTCAGGCCGGTCTTGGCGCGGAAGGCCTCCACGGCTTCGCCGGCCTGGCGGGCCTCCTTGCGGACATCGGCGATGCGCTCCTCCAGCCACGCGGTGGCGCGCTTGGTTGCCTTGAACTTCTCGTCCAACTGGTCGACCAAGTACATCTGGGCGATGGTGTTGGCGATGGTCGAAGCCTTGCGCGGATCCTCGCTGTCGAAGGTGACCGACAGCACGTAGGAGCGACCCTGCGGTCGGACGTTGATGTTGTCCAGGAAGTCCTCGACGACCGCGGTCTTCTGGTTTCTCGCCTTCTCCTCCTCGGACAGCTCGAACACCGGGCGCTCGCCGCGCAGCGCGTCGGGGATCCAGTTGCGCGGGTTGAGATAGACCAACAGCGGATTGGGCGGCGGCCTCAGGTCGGCGTTGAACTCGGGGTCGTTCACCAGGCCCAGCTTGTCCACCACCTTTTCGGCGAAGGTGGGGGACTTGAGCACCGCCACTTCGCTCTGCATCACGCTCATGTCGGCGCCGAGATCGGACAGCACTTCCTCGAACTTGGTCACCGCGGTCTTGCGGTGTTCGAGCATGACCAGCGTCTCGGCCGTGTAGAGCGGCGTCATCTGCAAGGCAACCACGATCGCCGTCCCGGTGCCGAGCACGATGGTGGAGCCGATCAGCACCTTGTGGCGCCACAGCATGCCCACCGTGCGCCGAACCGCGTTCACGGCGGCGGTCGAGATGTTGAACGTCACGTGTCCGGTCGGCCGCCGAGCCGGGATTTCCTGAACCTCCGTCGCCACAGCCCGGTCCTCCTCGCGATATGCTGAAACCGCCGAACGCGGTACGGTCTCGGCCAGCAACGCGCTTGGGCGGCGCTCCGTTTCATGCTCCGTCCGGCGCATCCGGGGAGGCAAGTGCGCGGAGTGGGTCATCCATTGGAGTGCGGCATCGCCGACATGGATCGTTTCCCATCAGATGCCGATAATGGGGCTCTCTCATCGGAGGAGGTTTGCGGCATGGCGCTGAACGGCACGGATTGGCAGGACGCGTTCCCCGACCTCGCGCACCTCGAGCCCGAGGCGTTGGCGATCCTGAAGGCCGAGGGGATGCGCGTGCACCTGCCGCGCGGCACCGTGCTGTTCCAGGCCGGCACCTTGTGCCAGAGCTACCTGATGATGGTGGACGGCTCGGTGCGCGTGCAGATGGTGTCGGAGTCCGGCCGCGAGATCGTACTGTACCGGGTGCAGCGCGGCGAGACCTGCATCCTGACCAGTGCCTGCCTGATGACCCGCAGCGACTACGGCGCCGAAGGCGTGGCCGAGACCGACATCGACGCGGTGGCGCTGGGTGCGCCGGCGTTCCACGGGCTGCTGGCGCGCTCCGCGGTGTTCCGCGACTTCGTCTTCGCCTCCTTCGGAGCCCGGCTGATCGGGATGATGGCACTGGTGGAGGAGGTGGCCTTCGGCCGCATCGACCTGCGGCTCGCGCGCTTTTTGATGGACTACCGCGATGCCGCCGGCGGTCTGGACATTACCCATCAGGCGCTCGCCGTGGAACTGGGCACGGCGCGCGAAGTGGTGAGCCGGCAACTCAAGGAGTTCGAGCGCCGCGGGCTGGTGGAACTGGCGCGCGGGCGGGTGGTGGTGCGGGACGCACGGGGGCTGGAAGCGGTGGCGGGTTGATCGGTGTCAAAGCCCTCCCTCGCCTCCGGCGGGGGAGGGAGATTTATGCCTTGCGGAAGGCCACCACCGCGTTCAATCCCCCGAACGCGAACGAGTTGGACAGGGCCGCCCGGATCGGCGCGCGGCGGGCTTCGTTGGGCACGGCGTCCACCGGGCAGGCGGGGTCGGGCTCGGTGAAGTTGGCGGTGGGCGGCAGAATGCCGTGGCGGAGCGCCAGCACCGTCGCCACCGCTTCCAGCGCGCCGGCGGCACCGAGCGCGTGGCCGAACAGGGACTTGGACGAAGACACCGGCAGCCGCGCCGCGTGCGCCCCGAACGCGGCGTGGATGGCTTGGCTCTCGCACGCGTCGTTGGCCGCGGTGCCGGTGCCGTGGGCGTTGACGTAGTCCACTGCGTCCGGCTCCAAGCGGGCGTCGTCGAGCGCCAGGCGCATGGCCCGCGCCGCACCCTCCGGGTCGGGGGCGGTGATGTCGCGGGCATCCGCGCTCATGCCGATGCCGGCCAGTTCCGCCAGCACCTCGGCGCCGCGGGCGCGGGCGTGCTCTTCGGTCTCCAGCACCAGGACGGCGGCGCCCTCGCCCAGCACCATGCCGCTGCGGTCCCGGGAGAAGGGGCGGCAGGTGTCGGGGCTGACGATGCGCATCGCCTCCCATCCCTTCAGGGCGCCGAAGCTCAGGCTGGCTTCGGTGCCGCCGGTGACCGCCACGTCGGCCATGCCGGCGCGCAGCAGCAGCAGCGCCATGCCCAGCGCGTGCCCGGCCGACGCGCAGGCGCTGCTCGCCGTGAAGGAGGGGCCGGTCAGGCCGAATTCAATGGATAGGTGAGAAGCCGGTGCGCTGACCATCAGGCGCGGGATGGTGAAGGGGTGCAGACGGGTGGCGCCCTCGCCGTACAGGCGGTGGAAGCCCTCGTCCAGGGTGCCGATGCCGCCGACCCCGGTGCCCAGCACCACGGCGGTGCGGGCTCCGGCCGTGCCCGGCAGGGGCAGCCCGCTCATCCCCACCGCCTCGCGCGCCGCCACCAGGGCGAACTGGCTGACGCGGTCGAGCAGGCCGATGCGTTTCGGGTCGAAGTGCGCGCCCGGATCGAAGTCGCGCACCTGGGCGGCGACCTTCACCGACAGGGTGTCCGTGGGCATGCCGGTCAGCGGGCCGATGGCGCTGCGTCCGGCGAACAGGGAGTCCGTGAACGCCGGCACGCCCACGCCGATGGGCGACACCACGCCCAGGCCGGTGACGACGACGCGCCGCACGGCGCTCAAGCCGCCCGGGTCTTGTTCACCACCACCTCCACGGCGCGGACGATGTCGCCGACGGTGGCGAATTCCTTGCGGGCGTCGTTGGCGTTGAAGGGGATCTCGATGCCGAAGCGGTCCTCCAGCGCGAAGACGATCTCGATCACGTCCAGCGACGCGATGGCGAGGTCGGCGAGACCGGCGTCCGGCGTCAGCCGCTCGCGCTCCACCTGCCCCTTCTCGGCGATGATCTGGAGGACGTCGTCAGCGACGCTCGGGGCGGCACTGGGCATGCTTCGGACTCCGGCTGGTGCAGCCGGAAGACGTTAGCGTGATTCGAGGGCTTTGAGCCGATTCTTTAGGTCTACCACATCCGCAAAGAAGCGCCGCAGCCGGCCGAGGTTCTTCAACTGCTCGAACGCCTCGGCGCGGGGCATGGCGGGATAGCCCATCCAGACCGTCTTGGGCGGGATGTCGCGCCCGACGCCGGAGTTGGCGGCGACCACCGAATCGCTGCCGATGGTCTTGTGATCGGCGACGCCGACCTTGCCGGCCAGCACCACGCGGTCGCCGATGGTCACGCTGCCGGCCACGCCGACGTGCCCGCACAGCATGCAGTTGGTGCCGACCACCACGTTGTGGCCGATCTGCACGAGGTTGTCGATCTTGGTGCCGTTGCCGATGCGGGTGGCGGTGACGGTGCCGCGGTCGATGGTGGCGCCGGCGCCGATCTCCACGTCGTCGCCCACGATCACCGTGCCGATGGAGTTGACGCGGCGGATCAGCACGTTGGTGGCGGTCACCCGGCCGGTGCTCTTGGCGCTCTCGACGCTGCCCGGCTCGGGCGTCACGAAGCTGAAGCCGTCGTTGCCGACCGCGGCGTTGGGGTGGACGATGCAGCGGTCGCCGATCTCCACCCGTTCGCCGATGCGGGCACCGGGGTGGAACAGGCATTCCCTGCCGATGCGCGCCTCGGCGCCGATAGTGACATGCGGCATGACGATGCTGCCGTCGCCGATCACGGCCTTCGGGCCGACAAAGGCGAAGGGGCCGACCGACACACGCTCGCCCAGCACGGCGTCCGGCGCCACGAAGGCCTGGGGGTGGACGCCCGGCTCGGCGTGCACCGACTTCTCGAACACATCCATCAGCCCGGCCATGGCGTAGCGCGGCCGCTTCACCAGGATGGCGCCGTCGAGGTTCTCCGGCAGCGGCGTGCCCTCGGCCAGCACCGCGGCGCGCGCCTTGGTGCCGGGCAGCAGGGCCAGCAGCTCCTTGTCCATGGCGAGCGCCAGGTCGCCCGGCCCCTCGGCCTCGGACGGGTGCACGGCGCGGGCGATCTCGATGGAGCCGTCGCCTTCGACACGGGCATCCAGGGCGGCTGCGATCTCGGAGAGCTTCATGGCAACGCTTGGGGCTGATGGTCAGGGGGCGCGAAGCTAGCACGAAAAGCCGAGGTGAGGCGAGCGATCGACGGGAGCGGGGCGGAGGTCGCACCTCCGCCCCGAACGTTTGTTCGCTTGGCGTGGATGAAACGGTCCGGGCGGAGGTGCGACCTCCGCCCGGCAAGGAAACGCTTCCAGTCCACGCTTACGTGCGGGCTCGAATGCTTATCTTGGCGCCTGGGGGAGGGGGCTGCGGGCCATGATCGGTTCAAGTGATTGCCCTGCGCCGCCCCGCCGCTCCTCCGACAGGTCGAGGGAGACTACGCCCTGCGCGTCACCAGCAGCACCGTGAGGTCGTCGTCGATGGGGCCGGTGGCGGCGAGGCGGGGGAGCAACGCTCCCAGGAAGTGCCTGCCGTCCGGCTCGTGCAGCAGGTCCCGGATCAGCCGGGCGAGCCCGACGTCGTCCAGGACGTCGTCGCCGACGGGGATCTCGATGGCGGCGTCGGAGTAGAGGAACAGCCGCCCGCCGGGCGGCAGGTCCGCCGACCGGTTCTCGTAGGCCGCCGACGGCAGGAGGCCAAGCGGCAGGCCGGAGCTGTCGCAAAGATGCGGCTCGGCATCGCCGGGTCCCCAGATCATCGGCCGGGTGGAGCCGGCCGAGGCGTAGAGGAAGCGATTCTCCGCCGGGTCGAGGACGCCGGCGAGCATGGTGGCGAACTGGCCGCTGGGCAGCAGCGCGCACAGGCGTTTGTTGATGGTGCCCAGGAACTCCGCCGGGTCGAAGGTGGTGAAGTCCATCTGCTGCACGATGGCGTGCAGGCGGAAGGTGTTCAGCGCTGCCCCCACCCCGTGCCCGGAGAAGTCGACGAGGTAGACGACCAGCCGCCCCCGGCCGTCGCGCCGGAAGTCCCAAAAGTCGCCGCCCAGTTCGGAAGACGGGGCGAAATGCGCGTCGATGGCGATGCCGACGCTGGCTTCGCTCTCCGCAAGCCTCTCGGCGCCCGGCATCAAGCGTTCCTGCATCTTGCGGGCGAGGGCCAATTCCGCCTCGGTGCGCCGGCGGTACATCTGCAGGTCGCTGACCAGCACACGGTTCTGCAGATGGATGCGCACCCGCGACAGCAGCTCGATGGCGTTGATCGGCTTGGTGACGTAGTCCGTGACGCCGGCGGCGAAGGCCTTGGCGCGATCCTCGGCGCGGCTGAGGCTGGACTGCACCAGCACCGGCAGATCGCGCCAGCGCGGGTCGGCGCGCAGGCGCCGGCACATCTCGAACCCGTCCAGGTTCGGCATCATCAGGTCGAGCAGGATGAGGTCCGGCCGGAAGGTCTCCATGCGCGCGAGGGCGTCGTTGCCGTCCTCGGCCATCTCCACGTGGCTGATGCCGCCGCGCTCCAGGAGCGCCATCAGCAGATGGCGGTTCACGCGGTTGTCGTCGACGATCATGACGCGGGCGTGCTCGCAGCCCGGCAGGGGAGCCCCGCTCATCGCCCGCCTCCCGTCCGGTCGAGCCAGACCAGCGCGTGGTCGTCGCCCGGCGCGTCGCCCAGCGTCGCCTCCAGCGCCGCAGTCACGGCGGCGAAGCGGTCCGGGCCGCCCTCGGCCACGCCCTCGGCCAGTGCCCGGACGATCACCGGCTCCAGGCTGTCCGGCCCGCATGACGCGCCCAGCGCGTCCAGCACCGCGTTGGAATGCAGCACCAGGATCGAGCCGGCGGCGAAGGGCAGTTCGCGCGCCTCGTAGCGGGTGCCGGCGGCGACCCCGACCGGTAGGCCGTTGGCGTTGCCGAACAGCGGCGTGCCGTTACGAGGCAGCAGCAGAGGCGCGGTGCCGGCGGCGCCGGCGTAGGTGAAGCGGTCCGTTGCCGCGTCCACGACGCCATAGACGACCGAGGCATGCTCGCCCAGCTCCAGCAGGCGCACGGCGCGATCGTTGAGTTCCGACAGGAAGGCGGCCGGGTCGCCGCCCAGCTCGGCCAGTTCGTGGATCAGCGTGTGCATGCGGAAGGCGTTCAACGCTGCCGACACGCCGCGCCCGGCCATGTCCAGAAGGAAGACGCCGAAGCGTCCCTCGTCCAGGCGCAGCACACCCCACAAATCGCCGCCCATGTCGGACGACAGCAGCGTGTGCGAGCGCAACGTCACGCCCGACGCCCGCTCCAACCCTTCGCACAGCGCCGCGGAGGGCAGCAGGTGGTCGTACATGGAGCGCGCCATGGCCAGCTCGCCCTCGACCCGAGCGCGGTAGAGCTGGAGGTTGCGGATCAGTACGCGATTTTCCAGGTGGATGCGCACGCGCGCCAGCAGTTCGCTGCGGTCCAGCGGCTTGGAGATGAGGTCGGTGGTGCCGACCGAGAAGGCGCGGTTGCGGTCGTCGCTGGAGGACAGCGCCGTCTGCACCAGCACCGGCAAGTCGGCATAGGCGTGGTCGGCGCGCAGGCGCCGGCACACCTCGAACCCGTCCATGCCCGGCATCATGATGTCGAGGACCAGGAGGTCCGGGGGGCGCGCCGCGATCTTCTCCAGCGCCTCGAACCCGTCCTTGGCGTAGGCGATGTCGTGATAGCCGGCCTCGTTGAGGATGGTGCCGATCAGCGTGCGGTTGAAGTCGGTGTCGTCGACCACCAGGATGTGGCAGTCCTCGACGAGCAGGAGGCTTGCCGGAGGCTCCGTCATCACAGCACGAACCTGAGGCGGATCCGGCGTCCGTTGTCGAGCAGCTCGACCTGCTGCGCGATGGCGGCGATCAGGTGGAGGCCGCGGCCCGAAGCGTCGGAGGTGCCGTGGTCGCACGCGTGCGGCGCAAAGCCTGATCCCTCGTCGGCCACCTCGACCAGCAACTCGCCCTCTGGCTTCAGCCAGCAGCTCACCTCGATGCGGCGGCCGGCGTAGGCGGGGTTGGCCATGCGGGCGGCCAGCTCGTGCGAGAAGCGGTCGAGCGCGTCGACGCTCAGGCCCTTCATGCCCTCGACCTGGAGGTTGCCGTGCACCACGGCGTTGGAGATGGCCTCGTGCAGCGCCAGTTCGATGTCGTCGCGCTGGGTTTCGGTGAGCGGATAGCGCTGCGCCACGGCGTGCACGACGCGACCGGCGAGTTGCACGCGGCTGGCGGTGGCGGTCGTCAGGCAGGCGTAGAGATCGGCTTGGCCCGCGCGGGCCACCTGCACGGCGAGGGCGTCGTCGTTCAGCGGCGCCACCTCGATCCATGCGGCGAAAGGTCGCGCCCAGTGGGCGGGGTCCAGGGCGGTCTCGGCGTCGCCCAGAAGCACGGCCACGCGGCCACCCACGTCCCGCGGCGCGGCCATCGGCAACCCGAGGCGGGCTGCCAGCCGCTGCACGAGGTCGGTCGGGACGCCCAAGCCGTGAAGAGCGTCGACGGGAAGGGACGCCACGGCCAAAGATTATTCCTCGATCGTGACGATCTTGTTGAGCTGGGCTACGGTCAATACCCGCTTGACCTGACCGGTGGCGGCGCGCAGCACCAGCTGCTTGTCGACGTTCGCCATCTCCTCGCGGGCGATGAGCAGCATGCCGATGCCGGCCGAATCGACGAACTCCAGTGCACTGAGGTCGAGGACCTGACGCTTCGCCTTGTTCTGCAGCATCTCGCGGATCAGCGCGCGCAGCTTGGCGTGGTCGTTGAAAGTGAGACGGCCATGCAGCCGAACTACCGCTTCCTGCTCCTTAACGTCGATACCGTAATCCATCGATTCGATGCCCCTGCTGGGTTTTTTGGGTGCCACCCCGTTCGGGGGTCGGTAATCAGAACAGCTCGATGTCGCCGCCCGAACTGTCGTCTTGGCCCGCATTCACGTCAAGCGCGCCGTGCAGGTCGAGTGCGGTTCCTTCCATCAACAACTTCCGCACGAACCGCTGGCGCATCTCGGAAAGCTTGAAGCGGTCGAGCAGGTGGTCGAGCCAGGCCTGCGGCATCACCGGCGCGGTGCCGGCGGGCAGGTAGGCGCGCGTGCGCTCCTCCAGCTCCTCCAGGCCCGCCGAGATGACGGTCAGGCTGTCTCCCACCGCCTCCAGGCGCTGCTTGGTCAGGTCCTGGAACTGCATGCCGGTGACCACGTGGGCGATGGTCTGCGACATCTCGGCCGAGACGCCGGCCGCCGTCTCCAGGACGCTCTGGAAGTGGCTGGTCTGATCGACCAGGCTCTCCATCGTCTTGTCGACGTGCTCCTTGGCGAGCATCTGCGGCGACATGTCGGTGTTGGCGATCTCGCGCAGGATGTCATGGCCGTGGCGCACGCCCTTGACCACCGCGGTCACCTTGCTGCGCATGCGGTCGGCCAGTTCGCTGGTGTTGTGCGAGAGGTGCCGCACCTCCTGCGCCACCACGGCGAAGGTCCGCCCCGCCTCGCCGGCCCGGCTCGCCTCGATGGTGGCGTTCAAGGCCAGGAAGTTGGTCTGCCGGTTGATGGCGTCGATGTCCGTGATCGATTTCTCCAGCTCCGAGACGTCCTTCTGCACGTCGTCCAGCAGGTAGACCATGCTCATGGCGCGCTTGGAGAGCTGGACGATGTTCGTGATCATCTCGGCGACCATCGCCTGCATGCCGGTGACGAGCTGGTCGAGCGCCACGCGCTCGCCGTCGATCTCGACGGAGCCGGCCATGGCGACGATCTGCTCGACGCGGGACGACTGCTCCAGCGCCTTTTCCGCCAACTCGCGGAAGCGGGCGGAGAGGTCGAGCGTGGCGTCCTCCACATGGTCCGAGGCGCGTCGCAGCTCACCCTGGATGGCCTCCAGCGTGCGCCGCTGCGCGTCGCCGAAGCCCAGCCAGGTCGCCAGCAGGTCGATGTCCACGCTGATGCGCGGCGGGTCCGAAGCCTCCAAAGGGGATGGCGCCGCGTGCGCTGCCGTCAGGTCGGGTGCTTTGTCCACGGTGGGCCGATCGCGCCAATCGAAAGCCATGTCCTGTTCCTCACATCACGCGCGCGCGGTCGGCGATGGCATCGAACGCGCGCAGCATCTCGGCCGGGATCTGCGGCAGCGGCAGCTCGATGGCCACCGCGCCCGCCTCCTTGGCCGCGCGCGGCATGCCATACACCACGCAACTGGTTTCCGTCTCGCCGATCGTATAGGCCCCGGCCTCGCGCATGGCCAGCATGCCGGCGGCGCCGTCTCGGCCCATGCCGCTGAGGATCACGCCGACGGCGCATGGGCCGGCGCAGGCCGCCACGGAGTGGAACAGCACGTCCACCGACGGGCGGTGTCCGCTGACCGGCGGGGTGTCCTCGATCCGGCAGTGGAAACCCTGGCCGTCCTTGGCCACCGACAGGTGCCGGTCGCCGGGGGCGATGTAGACCACGCCCTGCTGCAGGCGCGCCCCTTGCGTGGCGAGGCGCACGCTGGGCGGCGTCAGCTTGTCGAGGCGGGCGGCGAAGCTCGGCACGTAGCTGGGGCCCATGTGCTGGGTGATGACGATGGGCGGGCAATCGGCCGGCATCACGGTCAGCACCTCGCGGATGCGCTCGACTCCGCCGGTGGAGGCGCCGATGGCGATGAAGCGGGTGCCCGATCCGGCGCGCCTGGGCGTCGGCAGCGTCTGCATGGCGGCGCCCGGGCGGCGCAGGGTGAGGCGCGCGGTGGCGGCCATGCGGATCTTCGACACCAGTTCGGCTGCCATCTCCTCGAACCCGTGGCCTTCCGAGCCGGCCGGCTTGGCGACGCAGTCCACCGCGCCCAATTCCAGGGCGCGCACCGCGGCGTCCGAGCCCTCCTGCGTCAGGCTCGACACCATGACCACCGGCGTCGGGCGCAGCGTCATGATCTTTTCCAGGAACGACAGCCCGTCCATGCGCGGCATCTCGACGTCCAGCGTGACGACGTCGGGGTTGGTCGCCTTGATCAGTTCGCGCGCCTCGTAGGGGTCGCGGGCCGTACCCACGACCGCGATCCCCGGCTCGGCGCCCAGGATCTCCTTGAGCATCTCGCGCATCAGACTGCTGTCGTCGACGACGACGACGCGGATCGGTCTCGCCATGACGGTTCAGTCCTCTGTGAAGAGCTCCACGTCGCCCTCGAACGGCTGGGCCCGGAGGCTCGACATGAAGTTCAGTTCCTGGTTGGCGGTCTCGGCCATCGCTTCCGGCCGCAGGAGCTTGCGCATGGCGCGGCCCGAGCGCGGGAAATAGTGCACCCGCCGCGCCGACAGGCCGCCGAAGTCCTGACTGACCAGCTTCAGCCCTTCCCGGCGCACGTAGTCCAGTGCGAAGGCGGCGTTCTTGCGCCCCACGTCCAGGCTGCTGTCGATCACCCGGGCACCGCCGAACAGCTTGACCTCCAGCCGCGACCGCTTGCCGCCCCGCGCCAGGATCCCGTTGATCAGGCGCTCCATGGCGACGCTGCCGTAGCGGGCTGCGGCGCCGGCGTGGCCCAGTTCCGATTCCGGCACGTCGGGCAGCAGGAAATGGTTCATGCCGCCGATGTTCGCAGCCGGGTCGCACACGCACGCCGCCACGCAGGAGCCGAGCGTGGTCACCATCATCACGTCCGGCTGGTCGCTGACCAGATGATGACCCAGGAACACCTTGAGGGTGCGGGCCTGGAACTGCGGATTGTAATAGCTGCCTCCGTGACGTTTCTCGATCGACCGGCGGGCGGCATTGATGTTCATGCCTCAGAGCCTCCGGTAGATGGTCGGCCCGCTTTGGCGAAAATTGCTGGAGACACCGTACAGACTTTCCGAATGGCCGAGGTAGAGGTACCCGTCACGGCCGAGCAGATGGGCAAAATTTTCTATTACATGCGAGCGTCCGGCGCGGTCGAAGTAAATGAGGACATTGCGGCAAAAGATCGCGTCGAAGGGCCCCTTCATCGGCCACGGTTCGAGGAGGTTGAGCGGCTTGAAGGTGATGAGCCGCTTCAGTTCGTCCGCCATGGCGATCTTCGCCTCGCCGTCTTCGTCGCGGATGCGGTGGCAGAAGCGGTCGCGCAGGCCCGCCGGGATGCTGTCGGCGGAGTCCGCCGCGTAAACGCCGCGCTTGGCCGTCTCGACCATGTTGGTGTCGATGTCGGTGGCGAGGATCCTGGCGTCCCAGCGCCTGAGGTCCGGCATGTTCGCTGCCAGCACCATGGCGATGGTGTAGGGCTCCGGTCCCGAGGAGCAGCCGGCCGACCAGATGCGCAGGCGCGGGTGGGATTCGAACTGCTGGCGCGCCCGCACCTCCGGCAGCACGACATCGCGCAGATGGTCGAAGTGGTGCGATTCCCGGAAGAAGCTGGTGAGGTTGGTGGTCAGCGCGTTGACCAGGAAGTTCACCTCGCGCGAGCCCTGCTCGCTCTCCAGGAGCGCGCAATAGGCGTCGAAGTCGGCCAGCCGCAGCTCGCGCAGCCGCCGGGCGAGGCGGGAATAGACCATTTCCACCTTGTGCGGCGCCAGACTGATGCCCGCCAACTGGCGGATCATCCGCGCGATGACGTCGAAGTGCCGCCGCTCGAACGCGAATTCGCGGCGGGTGGGGGCGGTGGCGATCATAGGATGCTTTCGGGGACTTGCCCCCACCCCGACCCGCCCCGAAGGCCGCGGGGAGGGTGGGGGCACGTGGTCCGCATCGTCACGCCGCGCGCTCCCGCGCCTTGGCCCGCACCTCGGCCGCCAGCTTGTCCAGCAGGGCGAGCACGGTCCGGGAGATCTGCTCAAGCTCTTGGAGCGCTGCGCGCGCCTCGGCCGCGTCGCCGGCCTCGTGGGCCTTCAGCGCGCGCTTGCCGGTGGCGTGGAAGCGGGCGTGCGGCTCGGCCAGATCGGCGTAGAAGCGGCTGCCGCGCACGGTGGCGTCGCTCACCGTGTCGTACCACTTGCCGAGCCGGCAGCCGTGATGGTCGGCCAGCTGGTCGGCGGTGGCGTCGCCGTGCCCTTCGATGGCCTTCTTGACGTTGGCCAGGAAGGTCACGTGGTCGATCTTGGTGTTCTCGATGAGCTGCACGTGGCGCGACAGCCCGCTGCCGCGCCCCTGCGCCGACGCCGCATCCAGCGCGAAGAAGGCCATCTGCTGGCGCAGCGCCGCCGCCTGCTCCTCCAGGGAGCGGGCGGCCGCCGCGCTCTCCTCGACCAGCGCGGCGTTCTTCTGCGTCATCTCGTCCATCTGGGCGACCGCGTTGTTCACCTCGTCCAGGCCGGAGGCCTGTTCGGATGTCGCGCGGGCGATCTCGGAGACGAGGTCGGCGACGCGGCTGATGCCCGAGACGATGTCGGTCAGCGTCGTGCCGGCCGAACGCACCAGATCCACGCCGTCGCGCACTTGGCTGCCCGAATGCAGGATCAGCCCCTTGATCTCCTTCGACGCCTGGGCGGAGCGCTGGGCCAGATTGCGCACCTCCTGCGCCACCACCGCGAAGCCGCGGCCGGCATCGCCGGCGCGCGCCGCCTCCACCGCGGCGTTGAGCGCCAGCAGGTTGGTCTGGAAGGCGATCTCGTCAATCACCCCGATGATGTCACTGATCTTGCGCGAGGATTCCTCGATGCGGCGCATGGCATCCTCGGCGCTGGCCGCGACCTGGCCGCCCTTTTCCGCGGCGGCGCGGGCGTCGGCGGCGAAGGCGTTGACCTGCTGGGCGTTGTCGGCGTTGGAGCGGACGGTGGCGGCGAGCTGTTCCATGCTGGCCGCCGTCTCCTCCAGATTGGATGCCTGCTGCTCGGTGCGCTCCGCCAGGTCGAGGCTGCCGGCGGCCACCTCGCGGCTGGCGGTGCCGATGGCCTCGGAGGCGGCGTTGATGCGCCGGACGATCTCCGACAGCTTCTCGATGGTGGCGTTGAAGTCCTCCTTCAGGCGGTGGAAGACGCCCTCGTACTGCTTGTCGATGCGCCGCGACAGGTCGCCCTGGGAGAGGGATTCCAGCGCCGCGGCCAGCTCGTCCGCCACCCCGGCGACGTTCCCGGCCAGACGGTTGATGCCCTCGCTGACCAGCTTGAAGAAGCCGGCCTTGCCGGCCACGTCGATGCGCTGCGAGAAGTCGCCACGCACGGCGGCCTCGACCATCGTGCTGATCTCGGTCTCGATGGCCAGCTCGCCGGTCTTGTCCTGCCACTCGACGACCGTACCCAGGCGGTCGCCGTGGCGGCCGACGACCGGGTTGAGGGTGATGAAGAAGGTGCGCGGGCCGATCCTGACGGTACTTCGGTGCGTGCCGCTCAGGCCGGCCAGCAGGTTGCGGGTCGCCTGCGGATCCTTATGGAACGCGTCGATGCTGCGGCCGATCAGCGCGTCGGCGTCGAAGTCCGGCATCGTCTTGCGGATATCCGCCTGCGCCGTCTTGAACATCTCCACGAGCGAGCCGTTGGTGTAGGTGATGACGCCGTCCGCGTCGGCCATCATGATGTTGGCCGACACGCGGTCGAGCGCGATGCGCGAGCGCAGCGCCGCCACCGACTCGTCCTTGAACGCCGCCACCGCACGGGCCATGTCGCCAAGCTCGTCGCGCCCGTCGGTGTGCGGCACGCTGACGTTCAGGTGGCCGTCGGTGAGGTCGCTCATCACCGTCTTGATGCCGGTGACCGGGCCCATGATCGAGCCGGCGATCATCTTCGCCGCGCCGATGCCCAGCAGCAGCGAGGTGCCGGCGATGATCAGCGTCAGGATCAGGCTGAAGCGTCCGTCCGCCGCGGCGCCGGCGCCCACGGCGTCCTGGTCGGCGTGGGCGTCGTGCACGATGGCGGAGGCGGCGTCGGCCACGCGCTTGCCGGCCGCCATCATCACGTCGTCGCGGTAGCGGGCGATCTCGGCCAGCAGGCCGGCAGCTTCGCGGAAGGCCGCCTCGTAGGCGGGGTAGGAGCGCTCGATCTCGCGCAGCTTGCCCTGCTGCTCCGGCGCCTTGGCCAGGGCCGCGGCCTCGCGGATGTGAACCGCCATCTCCTGGATGTTGTCGTCGAAGACGCGCAACGAGCCCTTGTCGCCCGCGCCGAGAACGCGGCTGGCGGCGAACCGGACCAGCGCCCAATGCTTGACCGCCTCGGTGGTCAGCAGGCCGAGGTCCTTGTCGCCGGCTGTCTCGGCGCTTTGGACCACCTCCTCGAACAGCTCGGTGACGCGGCGGCCGACGGGGACCATGCGCTCCGCCTGCAGCTTGTCGTTCTGCTCGCGCATCTTGCGGACGCGGTCGAATTCGGCGTGGTAGTCGGCATGCGCCCTGGCGAAGGCGTCGAACTTCCCGGCGTGGCCGGAGGCGGCGATCAGTGCCTGGGAGTCAGCCAGCGTGCGTTCCACGCCCGCGCGGGCTTCGCGCAGGCGGCCGACGAACACCGTGTCGCCGGAGTAGAGGTAGTTGCGCGCCTCGATGCGCAGGTTCGCCATGTGCGTCTCGAGGTCCTTGGCCAGGATCGAGACGTCCGACGACCGCATCAGCGTGTCGACGTTGGCGCTGCCGCGCGAGATGTTGACCAGCGCCACGCCGGCCTGCGCGGTCAGCAGCACCAGCAGCAGTCCGAAGGCAAGCCACAGCCGCCGCGAGATGCCCATGTTCGAAACGAACCCACCGACCCTCTGCGCCATGCCTCACCCCCCGATGTTGCGATGCTTCTATCCCTCTTCTCTCTTCGTCATCCCCACGAAGGCTCCTATGACACGTGCGCCTCCAGCGCCTTCACGTCGGCCGGTTCGGCGTCGGCGGTCTCGACGGCGAACAGGCGCTCGACGTTGAGCAGCGTCACCATGCGGTTCTCGGCGGTGTAGAGGCCGCTGAGGTACTCGGCGTCGATCAGGCCGGCATCCATGTCGGGCGGCGGCTTGATCTCGGCGTTGCCGATGGCGAGGATGTCGGAGATGGCGTCCACCAGGATGCCGCGCGTGCGCTCGCCCACCTGGATCACCACCACCACGTGGCGCGGCGTCACCTCGGTCGGTCCGCCGCCGAAGCGGGCGCGCAGGTCGAAGATCGGGATTATGATGCCGCGCAGGTTGATCACGCCGCGCACGAAGTCCGGCAGGTTGGGCAGCCGGCTCTCCGGCGTCCAGCCGCGGATCTCGCGCACCGACAGGATGTTGACGCCGTATTCCTCGGTGCCCACCGTGAAGGTGACGTATTGTTCTTCGTGGGCGTTGGCGGCGACGGCGTCCGTACGGACGGCACCGACGGGGGCGAGCGCGGTCGAAGTGCTCATCATTGGCCTCAAACCGTTTCGAGTTCGGGTGCGGGCAGCGCGGCCACCGGCCGGGCGCCCCGGGAGGAGTCGGCGTGCTTGCTCATCTCGCGCAGGCCCGCCACGTCGAGGATCAGCGCGACGCGGCCGTCGCCCAGGATGGTGGCCGCCGCCACGCCGTCGAGGCGGCGGAAGTTGGCCTCCAGGCTCTTGATGACGACCTGCTGCTGGCCCAGCACCTCGTCCACCACCAGGCCGAGGCGCGAGCCGTCTTCCGTCTCCACCAGCACGATCAGCGCCTTGGTGGGGTCGGTGGCGGCGCCGGGGATGCTGAACAGCCTATGCAGGTAGACGAGGCGCACGTATTCGCCGCGTGCCATCATCACGTCGCACTTGCCGACCAGCCCGTGCAGGTCCTCGGTCTTGGGCCGCAGGCTTTCGACGATGTTGGTGAGCGGCAGCACGAAGCGCTCCTCGCCCACCGAGATCACCATGCCGTCGAGCACCGCCAGCGTCAGTGGCAGCGACAGCACGAAGCGCGAGCCCTCGCCCGGCGTCGAGTACACGCCGATGCGCCCGCCGAGCGACGAGATGTTGCGGCGGACCACGTCCATGCCGACACCGCGGCCGGAGATATTGGACACCTTGTCGGCGGTGGAGAAGCCGGGCAGGAAGATCAGGTTGTCGATCTCCTCGTCCGACAGGTTGGCGCCGGCCGGCACCAACCCCTTCTCGATGGCCTTGGACAGCACCCGCGCCCGGTTGATGCCGCGGCCATCGTCCGCCACCTCGATGACGATACGGCCCGAGCGGTGCTGGGCGGAAAGCTGCACCGTGCCCTGGCGCGGCTTGCCGACGTGCTCGCGCTCCTCCGGCGTCTCCAGGCCGTGGTCGATGGAGTTGCGGATCATGTGCGTCAGCGGGTCGACGAGGTTCTCGACGACGGTCTTGTCGACCTCGGTCGTCTCGCCGACGGTGACGAGGGTGACCTCCTTACCGGTCTCCGTCGCCAGCTCGCGCACCAGGCGCGGCATGCGGCTGAACACGCTGGACACCGGCTGGGCACGGATGGACATGACGCTTTCGCGCAGCTCGCGGGTGTGCTGGGCGAGCTGTTCGAGGCCTTCCAGCAGCTCCTGGAACTCGCCGGGGGGCAGATCGCGCAGGTGCTCGGCGATCATCGCCTGGGTGATCACCATCTCGCCGACCATGTTGACCAGCCGGTCGATCTTGTCGAGATCGACGCGGATCGTGTGGCTGGTCAGCCCGGCATGCTCGCCGCCCGCGGCCTTCCGGGCGGCGGCCGGCGCCGCCGGGGGCAATGCCGTATTCGGCAGGGGTGCCGCGGGGGCGGCGGGGGTCGGCTCCTCGACCCGCGGCGCATCCGTCACGGCGGGCGGCGGCGCCTCGGCCGAGATGCGGATGTCGCATTCGTCGGCGACGAACTCGAAGACGTCCTCGATCTTCGCCCGGTCCACCTCCGGGTCGGCGACCAGCGTCACCGTCCACGACAGGTGCAGCAGCTCGGCTTCCAGGGTCTCCAGCGTCGGCAACCGGTCCTGATGGCAGACGATCTCCGCCTCGCCCAGGCGCTTCAGCGCGCGCAGCATGAAGGTCGGCTCGTTGCCGGACATCAGGAGCTCGGCCTTGGGCCGGAACACGATGGTCCAGCGCACCTTGCCCTCGGGAACCGGCGGGGCTTCCGGTGCCTCGGCCGCGCGGGCGGCGGCGAGGGCGGCCATGGCGTCACCGAAGAGGCCGGCCTCGTCGTCCTCGTCGTCGGGATAGCTGACGGCGGGGCCGCCCGGTGCCGGCTCGGGCGCTGCCGCCGCGGGGGCTTGCGCGTGCGCCTCGCCGTTGAGGAAGCGGCGCAGCCTGGCGACCACGGCGTCGGTGGTGCCGGCGGGGGCGGGCGTGCCTTCGCGGGCGTAGGCCAGCATCTGGCCCAGCACGTCGTTGGCGCGGATCAACGTGTCCACCAGCTCGGTGGTGACCGGGATGGTGGCGTTGCGCACGCCGTCCATGACCGTCTCGAACTCGTGCGCGAAGGCCACCAGGTCGGTGAAGCCGAAGGCGCCGCCGCCGCCCTTGATGGAGTGGACGGCGCGGAAGATGGCGTTGACCTCGTCCGTGTCGAAGGCGCCCGGCGTCAGGTTCAGAAGCCCGGCCTCCGCCACCGCCAGCAGCTCGGCGCTCTCGTCGAAGTAGGTCTGTTTGAACCGGCTCAGGTCTTCCACGGGCCCAATCCTCTAAACGGGTCAGCCGCACACCTTCTGGACCACGGAGATCAGCTTTTCGGGGTTGAACGGCTTCACGATCCAGCCCGTGGCCCCGGCGCTGCGCCCCTCCGCCTTCTTGCCGTCGTCCGATTCGGTGGTCAGCATGAGGATCGGCAGGGTGCGGTGCGTCGGCATGGCGCGCAGCCGCTTGATCAGTGTCAGCCCGTCCATCACCGGCATGTTCAGATCGGTGATCACCAGGTCCACCTTGGTGCCGCCGATCACGTTCAACGCCTGCTGGCCGTCGGCCGCCTCGACCACCTCGTAGCCCGCACCCTTCAGGGTGAACGACACCATGTCGCGCATGGTGCGCGAATCGTCGACGGTCAGAACCTTTTTCTTCACGATTGACTCCACTGCTTCAGCCACGCGGTGAGGCCGAGGTCGTCGCACGCCTCCGCCAGCACCTCAGAGGGCTGCGCGATGATGAATGTCTGTCCCTTGTCGGCCGCGTGGCGCGATGCCGCCAGCAGCGCCTGGACGCAGGCCGTGCTGACGCGCTCCACCGCATCCGCCTGCACCACCACGGTGCCCGTGGTCGTGCCGAGCCCGTGCCGCAGGCTGTCCACCAGCGGCTGCGCCATGGCGAGGTCGAGGTCGCTGGGCAGGCCCAGGCGCGCTTGGCCGGCGTCCTCGCTCCATTTGATCAGCGTCACGGCAACTCCCCCTCGGTGGCCCGGCACCGCCCCTTTCGGCCGCACGCCACGGTTTCGTGACGGCGCAGCATCTTCCGGCATTTGGGGAAAAGCTGACAGACTACGAATAAGGATTCGTTAAGGGCGTAGGCCGAAAGCAAGTGCTGCGACGCTCAGTGCCCGACGCGCTCCTTGGGGCGGAACCGCATGGCGCTCCAGGTCTCGTCTACGGCAATAGCGGCGACGGCGTCGAAGCCGAAGGGCTCCATGGCCTGCCGGGTTTCGTCGCGCGACAGGTCGCTGCTGGTGCCGGCGGTCTTCTTGGGGTAGGCGATCCACAGGACGCCGTCGTACTTCACTTCGCTGACTGCGACAGTGGCGAAGGCGTCGAGCATGGCGCGGTCCCTGACGAAGACGATCAGCCAGTCGGCCGGCTCGGCCCCGCTTTCGTTGACGTGCACGCCGTCCGGCAACGGCTCGAACAACGGCCTGACGCTCTTCGGAACGTTGATGAGCCGGGCTCGCAGGCCGGGCTTGAGCAGGAGCTTCTGGTGGAGCGTCTTGGGCATGGCTCGTCCCGGGAGCGTGTCGCGCGGCGATTGTATCAACTGCGGGAGACGTAAGCAAAAGGCGACGCGGAGAGGGTTCCGCGCCGCCTTCTTGATTTGAACGTCCTTACGGAGGGTGGCGGAACTATTCGCCGAATACCCGCTTGAAGATCGTGTCCACGTGTTTGGTGTGGTAGGCCATGTTGAACATGGGCGCCAGTTCGTCCCGGCCGATGTGCTTGGTCACCTCGGCGTCGGCGGACAGGTTGTCCAGCAGGTTGCCGCCCTCGGCCCACACCTTCATGGCGTTGCGCTGCACGGCCAGGTAGGCGTCCTCCCGGCTCATGCCGGCCTGGGTCAGCGCCAGCAGCACGCGCTGGGAGAAGACGAGGCCGCCCAGGTCCTCCAGATTCCTCTTCATGCGCTCGGGGTAGACCACCAGCTTCTCCATCATGCCGGTGGCGCGCACCAGCGCGAAGTCCAGCGTCACCGTGGCGTCCGGGCCGATCATGCGCTCGACCGAAGAGTGGGAGATGTCGCGCTCGTGCCACAGCGCCACGTTCTCCATGGCCGGAACCACGGCCGAGCGGACGATGCGCGCCAGGCCGGTCAGGTTCTCCGACAGCACGGGGTTGCGCTTGTGCGGCATGGCCGACGAGCCCTTCTGGCCCGGATGGAAGAACTCCTCTGCCTCGCGCACCTCGGTGCGCTGGAGGTGGCGGACCTCCACGGCCAAGTTCTCCAGACTCGACGCGATGACGCCCAGCACCGAGAAGAAGAAGGCATGCCGGTCGCGCGGGATGACCTGGGTGGAGACCGGCTCCGGCGTCAGGCCCATCTTCTCGGCGACGTACTGCTCGACGAACGGGTCGATGTTGGCGAAGGTGCCGACCGCACCGGAGATGGCGCAGGTGGCGATGTCCTGGCGCGCCGCTACCAGGCGCTCGCGGGCGCGCCGGAAGGCGGCATAGTGGCCGGCCAGCTTCAGGCCGAAGGTCGTCGGCTCGGCGTGGATGCCGTGGCTGCGGCCGATGGTGACGGTGTCCTTGTGCTCGTAGGCACGGCGCTTCAGCGCGGCCAAGAGGCCGTCCAGGTCCTCGATCAGCAGGTCGGCAGCTTGGCGGAGCTGCACGGCGAGACAGGTGTCCAGCACGTCCGACGAGGTCATGCCCTGGTGCACGAAGCGCGCCTCGGGGCCGACGTACTCGGCGAGGTTGGTGAGGAAGGCGATGACGTCGTGCCGGGTC